>Ga0193706_1000840_pt1 | contig 15278 bp, 18 predicted proteins | sample U3c1metaG_FD_160130 | JGI IMG/M metagenome (GOLD analysis project Ga0193706, IMG submission 160130) | Soil microbial communities from a riparian zone of the East river system, Colorado, United States - U3c1 | ecosystem: Environmental > Terrestrial > Soil > Riparian zone | place: USA: East River... | reverse complement strand
GAGGACGCCTCCGCGTGAAGTCCGGGCTGAACTTCCCCCGTCCTGAGGTCGATTACCCGAGCCCCGCCATATTCCGTTCCGCCGAAGAGTCCCCACCGCCCGTCAAAGGTCGCGCTGAAGCCGTCCAGGTAGCCGTCGTAGGCCCCGCAACCTGGTTCCTGCCATTCTGCGCCTTGCCCGTAGCGCATGGGGGAGCTCCAAATCGCCTCGCCGGTCTCGGCGCTCCACGCCTTCAGGACCGATGGATATTCGGTCTGGTTGATTCCTTCCGTCCGCGTGTGGCCTTCGATCTCGGTGATGATCATGCGCCCGACGCCGGGGACCACGACGTCTGCCGCCCCGCACTCGCCGGCCAGGTCGCCGCTCGGGATTTCGGTCAGCTCTTCGCCGAGGGCGTTGTAGGTCGTCAGGTTGGATTCGTCTCGATCTGGGTTGAGGCTCTCCACGCTGTCGATGATCGAAAAGCCGTTGCCGCTGGTGATGACGTTGACTCGGCCGGGGTCGTTCACCGAGACCAGTTCGGTCCACGGTTCCGGCGCCTGTGCATTCACCGATGGGGGCTTGGGTTCCGGAGGCACTTCGGCCTGGGTGCGTTCAGTCGAGGCTTCCGAAGTCACCGGGTTCGGGCCGGAGCCGCCGCCGCAGCCGCCAAGGAAAGCCGCCACCCCAAGCGCAAGGACAACTGCCAGCGTTCTAGCGGAGTGGGTCGTTTTCGGGCGTGCGGCATCAGAGGGACCGTCCGTGCTGATAGACATCGCGTCAGCTCTCAGGGGCGGCGATAGGGGCCTGCTGGTGTCCGCACTTGCGGCAGAAGCGGTCCTGAGGCCGCAGTGGCGCGCCGCAGCCTTCGCAGAAGACCGACTGCGAAACCTCCTCGGCCGGCTCGGCACTATCCGCCGCGGCCGAATCGGGCCCGGGGGACGGGTTGGCCTCTACGACTGGCTCGGGCTCAGGTGAAGCGGCGGGCGGATCGGGCTCAGTGGACGCCACGGGGGCTGGGGAAGCTGACTGGGGCGCGAGGGCAGACTCGGCCTCTGCCCCGGCCCCAACGGGCGGCTCGGGTGCGGGCGGCGGCACCGACGGGCTCGGGGGTCGGGAAGGCGAGGGCACGGGCGGCGCCGGGGCGGGCGGCGCTGCGGTGGGAGCCGGCACCGGTGGCTGCACGGGTGCCGGAGGGGGCGGGGCGGCTGGAAAGCTGCCGGGCGTGCCAATGCCGCTCGGCAGCAGCGCTTTCAGGCGGTCGACGGCCTTCCCGTCGGTGGCCACGTATCCGCCGGCCGCGATCCCCAGAGCGGCGAAGAAGCCGAGGAAGGCACCGGCCTCGACGCTGCCGCTGGTCGAGCCACCCTCGATGCCCGGGGTCGATATCGGGTCGATCAGCCGGAAGAGGATGAGCAGCGCGGAGAGGCAGCCGAGGACGAAGATGGTGAGGCCCCCAGGGATGTCGCCGATGCTCATCTCCCTCGCCTCAGAAAAGGCGACGCCAAGCGTTGCCACGATTGAGATCGTGAGGATCGGACTGATGTAGTGCAGCGACTCCCAGGCGTTCGAGGCCGTGTAGCTGAAGTTGAACCAGCTGAGGAACATGCAGACCAGCAGCGCGAGCGCGGATCCCGCCGCGATCCTCTCGCCCTGACCGAGCCGCTCGATGTTCAGGTTCATCCTTGCTTCCTCCTATTGGCTGGTCTGCGTCGTCATCGCCCACCAAGCGTTGACGGCGTCCTTGATCTGCCCTCGTCGTGGTTTCACCGTATGGGAATCGGAGTCGAGCACGCGGAACGGCACCACATTGAAGCTCAGCGGGTTGCCGCTCAGTTTCAGCCCCGGGATGCCGAGACCCCGTTGCAGCACACCCCCCTCGAGATCGACACGGGCAAAGGCCTGCGGGAAGGCGCTGAGAGCGAGCACGACCCCGCCGCCTTCTTCGTCGACGGCGCCCGCCCCATCGATGAACTGCAGAGCCTTCTCCTCCTCGGGCATGGCGATGAGGGGGTTGACGGCATGACCGCTCGCGTCCCGGAAGGTAATGCCGGAATCTCTCATGTTCTCTCCGAGGGCCCGCAGGACGTCGTCGTCTGGGCGGGCGTAGACGACGGCAAGCAGGCGGCGGTTGGTCAGGGTGCAGACGCCCGAGCCGAACATCACCGGCGTTTCGCCGCCGTCCTCGCCGTGTCGCATCAGCACCACCCTGCCCATCAGAGAGATGAACGGCGCTTCTTCATCCCAAGTCCCCGTCGCGACCATCGCGCCGTCGGCGCTTGGCGCCAGCCCGACCGCCAACTCGGCCCACTCGGCAGCTCCGTCGCGCAACTCGAAGTGGCGCAGCTCAACTCCCTCGACGTCGGCGGTGTCGGGCCTCTGCACCCACTGGGGATAGCCGCAGACCGTGAGGGCGCGAGCGCCATCACCGGGAGGTGTGAATTTCTCAGGCTCCATCGACGCGGCGGCACGGCTGGCCAAGCTCTCGAGGTAGGCAAGCGCCGCGTCCGTCCCGCTGCCCCAGTGCTCAGGAGCGGCCAGGACCTCTACACCCACACGGCACGCCGAGACGCGCCAGGCCGGTACCTCGCCGAGCGCCTTCTCCACGGCCTCGGGATCGCCTCTGGAGAGGCCGAGCCGGACGCGGAGCAGCGCTGCATCACCATCGGGCCGGCTGCCCCCCTCGACGCGCACCGGCAAGCCGCCGAGCACGCCAACGACGCCGCCGGGGCCGGGGTCGAAGACGCTATCGCCGGGCGGGGGCTGGCTGGGAGCGAACCCGTGCCGCTCCACGAGCGCGTAGCAGAGCCCAATCAGATCAACGGGGGTTGATAGTCCGGCCGACTCGGCGGCGGGCACCACTGCAGGTGCCTCCAGCTCCTCCCCGGTGCTCTGCTGAGGGTCAGAATCCAGTTCCGGCTCGGGCTCAGGCTCGGCAAGCTCCACTTGATCGGCTCCGCAGGAGCGGCAGAAGCGCGCGCTGGGGTCGATGCCGGCACCGCAGGCGCCGCAGAAGGCAGACTCCGCCACCTCGTTGCCGCTGCCCTCGCTCACGTCTCGACTTTCTCTCCACAGGCAGAGCAGAAGGTGTCATCCATGCCGATCCCCTCGCCGCAGCCGGTGCAGAATGCCGTCTCGGGCGACGGCGGCGGTACGGGTGCGGCGGCCGGCTCGGGAACCGCGCTCACCTGCGCCGCAAGGGCTCCCGCCTGCGGGGCGAGCCGCGCCGAGTGCTCGGCCACCGGCCTTGGGGCCGGCATTTCGAACACGTGCTTCTCACCCGCAGCGACTCGGGATTGGCTGCCGAGGTGGGCTTCGAGACCAGCTCGGGCCTCGCTGTCGAGCTCCTCGCTGGAGAGTCGGTAGCGAGCCGCCCGGTCGGCGATCTCGGCGGCGACGCGGGCGGCCTCGACGTTCTTGGGCAAGGTGAGCGTCAGCGTCATCGCGGTGCCGTCCTCGGCCGCGCACTGCAGGGTGAGCGTCTCCTCGCTCGTGTAGCCGGTCTTCGGCGAGCTGGCAACCCATCGCAGCCACGGGTAGCGCACCTGTCCAGCCAGCATCTTGCCGCGCGAGCGCAGCGCCGCCCGGGCCTTGCTCACGGCGTTGAAGAGGACCATCGCCGTCGCGCCGCCGACCCAGCCCCCGCCCTTGTCGAACTTGCTGCAGGCAACCGCGAAGCGGGCGTCGGTGATAAAGATGTCGATTCGCACCTTGCGCACGCGCAGCATCGTGCGGTTGCCGAGCTTGAACTCGAGGGTCTTCGCCGTTAGCGACTGGATCGCTTCGCCGTCGCGTGGCTCGAAAACCACGGTGTTCTTCTGCGCGCCCGGGACGGGGAAGATCAGGCCCTGCTCGGCGACGTCATCCACCGCGCCCGGCGCCGGCACCTCGAGAACGTCGATCACCGGCCCCGCCCCCCCTCGTACGCGCGCGTTCTCGAATTCATCGCTTCAGGAACTGGTCGGCTTGCTGCTTGGTTGCGCGATCGGGAAAGCGGGGGCGGACGAACAGCAGGTATGGGACCACGAAGAGCGGACCCAAGATCAACATGAAGACCACCCAGAAAAGGCGTTCGCGATCCGCGTGGGCCCATTCCGCGCTCGAATGGCGGAACGCATCGATCACTCCCAGCGCCGCGATTGCCAGCCAGGCGACGGTAATCAAACTCATCAGGTCCTCAGCTCCGTTCTATTTCTCATCTCAGGGGGACAGTCCAATTGCCAGTGGCGCGCGCTTGCATCAGTCTGCGATAACGGAGGCACCCCCCCACCGCCATGCAGGAAGTCGGCGTCGAGCAGGAGATCCCCGTCAGCTCGCCGGGTTCTTCGGGCTGGGCGGGCAGCGACCATCCGCCATGCTGAAACGGAGCGACGACGGCGGGGAAGGTCGCGCCGGCGATCGGCTGACCGCCGGCAGCCCAGCACTCACTCCTCCCAGGACAAGTGACGGCATACCAGGACACCGGCTCAGTCCGGGCCTTGGCCGGCAGCGATTCGGGCTGGCTCCACCCTTTCCCGTCGAAGCGGTAAGCGGACATCGGACTGTCGAAGCGAGGGCCGCCGATCGCAATGCAGTCGTCTTGGGCGGGGCAGGTTGCCGCCTGGAAGAGGATGCCGGGCGGCAGCGTCAGCGACTGCCAGCTGTTGCGGTCGAAGACGTCCCCAGCCTGTTCGTTCTCCCGGCCGCCGTCGGCACCGAAGTTAGTCAGCAGGATGCACTGGCTAACCGAGCCGCACGCCAAAAGGGCGCCGTCGCCGGTCTGCTCCTCTTCTTGGGGCGAGGGTGCCGAGACACTCGACCAGGTGCCTTCGGCGTAGTGCAGGAGCAGCAGTTCGCCGGCCGTCGGGTCCTGGCTGAAGTCCTCGTCATCGCCGGCCGCCCAGCACTCGGTCGCGCTCGGGCACGCGATGCCCGAGAGGCCGCTTTCGGGGAACCCTGCCGCGTTCGGCGATTCTTCGACGCTCCAGCTCTTGCCGTCGAAATGCTCAATCAGCGTCGAGATCCCTTCCTGGCCCGAAGCGGCTGCGCCCACGGCCCAGCAACTCGTCTTCGCCGGGCAGGCGATGCCGTAGAGGGTCAGGGCCTGGCCCGGCGTCTGAACCCGTTCCCATTCCTGGCCGTCGAAGTGGAAGAGCTGACCGCTGTTCGAGTATTCCTGACCCTCGATGTTCGCCGTCGCCCAGCAGTCCCCGACGTCGGGACAGGCGACGTTTGCGAATTCACCGGAGCCGGGATCCGCGGTGGGGATCGATCGCCAAGCGCCGGCAGCTTCACTGGAGGTGGGTGCATTGCTCTGAGTGCCGCTGCCCCGGCAGCCGACCAGCGCCAATCCACCCAGTACGGGGGCAAGGAAAGAGACGAGAGTGCCTCGCGGGACCCCAAGACTCTCTCGGTTCACCTTTGCATTTCCCCGCTGACTGGTCCTCGGCTACCGCCACACCCTTGGATGTGGCGGAGAAGGGGCAGCAGGCTACCAGCAGATGGCACTCAATTGGGGATCGACCCTACTGCCACTCGCGGGGCGCTTTACCGTTCGCTTCGCATCAACCTAGAAGGAGAGCCTCGCCGGCGGCATCTCAGCTGGCGAGCTCGACGGCGATCCGCTCAGCGTCTGGGCGGGTGTAGAGGCCGCCGACCGCAAGGCCGCCGAGCAGCGGCCTCCACCCTTTCTCGAGGTGTGTGAGGCGGTGCTCCTCGCAGACTTCGCTGCGGCCGACCTCGATCGCCACCAGCAGTTCCGCCTCGGCCGCCTCGTAGGTCGGCCAGCCCGAGCCGTATCCGTTGCGGTGAAGGCGGGCGATCGCTCCGCCACCGCCGGATTCTCTACAGCGATTCGGCACAAAGCAACCCTTACGCGCGCAGATCGGCGCGCGCACGTCACATCCCTGGAGCGCGGCGGGGCGCATCAGATTGATGCGCTACCGTGTGTCATGTGGCAACCGAGCAGAGAACCCGGCCGGCCGGCTCGCACAGCACTCGCGGCAAGGATCGCCGCACGACGCTCCGTGTCCCGGCGGTCCTCGAGGCGGAGCTCGCACGTACCGCCGGCGATCTCGGGGTGAGCGAGAACGAGGCGCTCGTCCACCTGGCCCGGCTTGGCGCCGACGCAGCCGAGCGCCGCCGCGCTCGCCAGCGGGTGATCGCCAAACGCAGCAAGGCGGTCTCGGGTCGAGGCAGCTCCGCCGCAGGGACTTTCCCCTCGCCGCGCAAGGCGCGCGAGGCGATCCTCTCCGACCGCGGTTAGGGCAACCGGGGAGATGGCGGTCTGGGACACCTCGGTCGCCTCCGGGCTTCACCCCGACGGCCCGCTATTTGAGCTGGCGAGCGAGGCGGCGCTCGCGGAGGCTCCCTTCCTCCTGGCCGCGCCCACGGTTCAGGAGATCTCCTTCGGCCTCGAGCGCCAGGCAGACGCCAGTTTCGCCGAGCTCTTTGCCTGGTTCAAGGAGCTCTTCGCCGCCGGCGTCCTCGAGGTCGTGCCGCTGAGCTGGGAGGCGGCCCTCCTCGCGGGCCAGCTGCGGGCGATGCTGCCGGTTCCTCCGTCGGGCGGTTCGCGGGGAGGCCGGGGAACCAAGCCCGAGCGCAGGGTCGCCTGGATCGCAGACATCCAGATCGCGGCCACCGCATGGTTGCTTGGCGAGGCCGTCTGCACCACCGACCAGGGCCACTTCGAGGCCCTCGCCGAGGCGATCGCCAAGCTCTTTCCGCGCGAGCCGCGCCTGAAGGTGATTCCGCCTCCCCTCGCCGCCGGTAGCTGACGGCCAGGAGCGCCGATCAGGGGAGCGGCTGCCAGATCGGCGAATCGGCCCTGCCCGCGATCCGCCGCAGCCCTGAGCCGTTGGCGTTGATCGTAAAGAGCTGGCGCTGCCCGTGGTTGACGGTCCTCAGGAAGGCAACACTCCGGCCATCGGGCGAGAACACAGGGGCCGTATCGACGGTCCGGGGCCGCGACCGCGTAAGGCGCCGCCGATTGGAGCCGTCGGGTGCCATCGTGAACAGAGCGGCGCTGTTTCGCCCGCACGATTGGACGAAGACGAGCCGGCGGCCATCGGGCGAGAAGCCTCCCAGGCCCGCGTCGCAGTTGCGAGCGGATATCCGCCGCGGCGTGGAGCCGGCGCTGCTCATGATGTCGATGGAGGAGTGCCGGTTGCGTATGCGGTCAAAAGCTATTTCGGCCCCGCTTGGAGACACCAGCGCTTCATAGTCTTCGTAGCCCGAGGTCAGTTGACGCCGACCCGAACCGTCCAGACCCATCGCGTAGATGCGGTATTCAGAGCCAAAGCCTTCCACCGCAGAGAAGACGATTTCCTGGCCGTTGGGGAAGTAGGACGGGCTGTTGAAAGTCAGCCCGCCCGGGTTGCTGGAGGACGGCCCGCCGGAGGAGAGGACGGTGCTCGGCGCGCCTCCGTCGACGCCCATGGTGAAGATGCCCGAGCCCGAAGAGCCGGAGTTGGTGCCCGTGGTCGCCGCGAAGATGATCTTCTGCCCATCCGGGGAGAAGCCGGCACCCTGGTTCCCCGGCGAGATTTCGCTGGCCGGGCTCGGGCCGATCGACCTGAGGCCCCCGCCGGTGGGCGAGACGCTGACGAAGTGCCCGCCATGTTCAACACCTCGCTGGAAGACGATGACCCCGTTCTGCGCCGCAAGGCCTGGGGATGGCAACGCCATCGCGATGCAGAGGGCGAGTGCCGTGGCAAAGATGGCTGAAACTCCACGATGAGCCCTATGGCTGCTCAGATTCCATCACCCCTCGCCTGGCTTGCGTAGCTGATCGGGCTTGAACCCCACCCGGAAGTATGCCCGAAGCCTAGTTTGTGGGTCCTCGTTCGCGCTTCGCGGCCGCAGCTCCGTCGCCAGCGCGACTTGCGCTCGGGCTCGACGCCGAGTTGGGCTTCGGCCCGGGCGATCACCTGCTTGGTGCGGTGGCCGGTGAACATCACGTTTCGCACGGCGCCGCTGGTGGCGCCCTTGCGCGCGTCCCCGAGCTGGGCGCGAGCATCCCAGAGCGCCTTGGTCACCGATCGCTTGGTGAGCTTCTCGGGCATCTGCTCGCCTGCTCGGTCGCGAAGCTTGCCGGCGAGAACCGTCGCCACGGGAGGCTCGCCGCCGATCGCGCCGCTAGCCGCCTCCAGGTTGTCGAGGATCCCCCAGAGGACGAGCATGTGCGCGGCGACCTCCTCGTCTTCGAGCGCCAGGCCGCGGTGCGCCGCGACGTCACAGACGATCGCGGTTTCGCAGTAGAGGTCGGCGAGCTGGTTGGCGACGCCGACCAGGGGCCCAGCCGCGAAGGCGAGCACGGCCAACCGGCGGCGGCGCTTGCGAGCGCCGCGGTAGACGTCGCGATCCCGGCGCTCGCCGACCTCCTCATCACCGCCCACACTGCCAACCAAGAGCAAGAGAAAGCGCTCGATGCTGAGCGGCTGGTCGTCGTTGAGGAGGTCCCGCAGTCCCATGCCCCGGGGGACCCTATCCCTGATACGTTCGCCGCGCCTTGGGTCTTCTCAACCGAAAGCCGAAGAGTCCGTTGCCCGACAACGCCGCCGAGCTGCTCGCGGACTGGGGCCGGCACACGTTCGACCGCTCCTCCCAGCCCGCGATCCGCGAGGACACGAGTGAGTTCATCATGATCTTCGAGCGCGGGCTCGATCCCGCGCAGCGCTCAGAGCTGACCGAAGCGGTCCGCGAGGTCGGTCTGAGCAGTGGGGGTTGGAGCGTCTGCGGCGCCTGGGACGTGGTCATGGCCTTCCTGGACCCCACGCCTCAGGAGGTCCTCGACGAGCTCAGCGAGGCCCGGGTCAGATTCCTGCTCAGCCTCGACCATCCCAACCTCGGCTGGCACCTGAACACCGAAGACATGATCACGCTGCAGCGCCTGGACCCCGACGCCTACGCCCGCCTTCAGCCCTAGTCCCCCGATGGACTCCAAAAAGCTCGCCGAGATCTTTCCCGGCCTTATTTCCGACTACCTCGAGGACGCCTCCAGCCCCGAGCAGGTGCAGCCCGACCCGCTCCATCTGGCCCACCCGTCGTGGAGCTTCACCACTACCGGCTCGATCCTCACGGTCGGCGCGCTCTTCCACGACTCCGAACAGCTGCGGGTGACCGTGGGTCTCGCCGTCGACGTCCCCTACGACCCGCAGGTCAGCCACGTGGTCAACCACCTGAACAACAAGGAGCTCGTCTACGGGCGGATGTTCCTGATCGGCAATGAGGGCTCGGGCCGGGGCTGCATCCTGATGCAGGAGATCTTCACCGCGGTGAGCATTGACGAGGAGTTCGTCCCCTCGCTGCAGAACCTGCTGCTGGTGATCGGGACGATGGGCGGCCAGGCCAGCCGCCTCGCCCCCGGGCTGCGCGAGCAATTCGGGGGGCGCCCCTTCAACCCCGACGACGCTTTCTTCCTGCAGACGAACGGCTGAGGGTCCCGCACGTGTCAAGGCCGGTTAAAATTCACCCACCTGCGCCGGTTTAAAACACACCCACCCCCGGAGGCTTGTGCCCGCGGGAGAAACCCTGGGTCAAGGCGCTGGCGATGGCCGATGGACTTCGCGCGAGCGCGGGCGCTGCCGGTCGGCACGGAGCCGTAGCCCGCCGCCGACCTAAACCCCCCGACCCGCCACTGCCTGCCCCGACGGCTTCGCCGTGCTCGTAAGCGGTGCTGGGTTGCCGGGCGGGGCCCGGCGTCGGGGTCGATTTCCCGGCGAAGACATCGAGGCGGCTTCGCGGAGCCCTCTCGGTGCCGTTCCTACTTCAAGTCACTTAATCGCACCCCATGGGGCAACTTGGTTCGACCTCCAGGGCCGCACGACAGCGGCTACGCAATTTGCGTTTCGATCAGCGCTCTAAGCTGCTCGAGTTGCTGCTGAACCTCGCTGTTCGAATCTGTCGCACCGGAAATCTTCGCGCGAGCCTCGTCTCCCTTTCCCTTCGCGTCAAGGCGCTTCACGGCCGCAACAATGGTGTTGGCGCTGGCGGTCACCTCCTGGTCAAGCTTCTCGTTGCTGACCAGGCCTTTTTGGAACAGCCCTATGTCCATCTTGATCTCCATGAGTTTCATGTCAATCGTCTTCAAATCCTTATCGCCAAAAAGGCCCATCGAGAGTTCCTCCTAGCACGAGTTGATGGGGATGGATGTAGAAAGAATCGCAAGCAACCGACCACCATGCCAGCCTAGACGAATCCCGTCATGCCGATCTCGGACACGTCGCCGCGCCGCTCAAAGTCGACAAGCCCGCGCTGGATCACTGGTACGCGCGCGCGTCGTCGCGTCTTCCTGAGTCGCTTGAGGCTGGACCGCGCCCTGGCGAGCGGAGCTGAGGGCTTCTGGTCCTCACGCAGTGAAGGGGCCGGTGATGGCGTCGAACCTGTTGGAAGATGGACGCGGAGAGCGCTACGCCAGTAACACGCGACCTGGGGCGAGCCCTGGATGCGATCATCGCCCAGCTTCGAGTTGTAGACAGTTGAGCGAGATACGCCCTGTGCCTCGGCGATCTCCGCTGGCGCGAGATCGGCGTAGAACTCGCCGTCGATGACCTCCCGCTGGCGGCGGGGCAATCGGCCCACTGCGGTGCGACATACCGAGCGAACCTCGTAGTGGTTCAGGTATTGGGCAACGGGCTCGTACAGCCAGCGGACGCCGAAATGCCACTGTCGGAAACCGCTGCCTTCCCCCAACTTCGGAGGGTCGACATCGTCGAACCCCCGGAGGAAGCCTGCATCGCCTCAGCCTCCTGAGCCCGGAGCCTGGTGGTCTGCACTTCCGCCAACTCACCGTGGAGGAAGTTCAAAGTGAAGTGGGCAACCGTCTCCCGCAGCCAGCCGAACAGATGCTTCGGAGGAGGTGACGGGAATCGGTCGATGGCTTCGAACATCGCCTGTCGCGTGACGTCGACGAGTCGCCCGCGCTCGATTTCAGCAAGGCGCTTCGCCTCCTCCCGGCGGAAGGCTGCCGGCGCCTCAGCTCTGGCTTTTCTCGGGTGCCTTTCGCACGCGGGCAAGCATGGGTTCGAGGTAGTGCTGCTTCTCTGCGGCGGTCTCCATCTTGTCGCGCCACTTCTAATCCTCAAGCAGCGGAACCACCTTCTCGCTCGCCTGTAGCTGGTACATATCGTCATAGAGGCGCATCAAGCGCTTGGTCTCGTCGTCGTACGGCTCACACGCCTTCTTGCGATGCGACCCTCGCCCGGACGTGGCGAGTCGCGGCGAGGAGGAGCCGTACCACTTGGGCAGCCGCATCTCCGGCGTCCCGTCATCGTCTGAGGGCCAAGGTTGGTGCTTGATCGGCATGTTGATCTCCTTTGTAGCCAGGCGACCGGCTGTTACCGGCCCTTCCACCTACACAAGAGAGGGCGTCTCTAGTCCGCGGCGATTTGCCGTGCGATTTCGCAGCGGACTGGTCCACGAGCGACTCGCAGCCCCCGGGCCGCCTTTCAGTGGCGGCGATCAAAACCCGCGAGAGCAGCAGCGACACGCCGGCCAGAACACCACCACCGCGGCCGAGATGCCCATCGCAGTCTCGGAAGATCGGCTCACCCTCTGCTCCAATACTCGACCCTCAGTGCGGCTACGATCGACTCGTGATCGAGGATCCGCTCAAAGGCGCGTTGGATGAGATAGCCCCAAAGCTCGATTCGGGGCTCGACCCACTGGCGGCGGCACTCCTGGCCGAAGGGCCCGTTGAGGACGCCTGGGCGGCGCTGCTCCAGGAGATTCTCGATGCGGCTTGAGCGCATCGTCGTCCAAGCTTTTCGGGGCTATCCAAACCGTGCCGAGATCATGCTCTCGGGCGATGTCGTGCTGTTGGCCGGCGAGAACGGCACCGGCAAGACGAGCCTGACCGAGGCCTTCGAGTGGGTGCTCTTCGACAGCATCGTGCGCAAGGAGCGCTCGAAGACCCGCGGCGAGTACCAGGGGTCGGGGTGGATTCGGTGCGTCCACGCCCAACCCGAGGCCAAGACCTTCGCCGAGGTGACCCTCAATAACGACGGCCGTCGCCACGTCGTCCGCCGCGTCCTGGTCGGCAACGTGACCGAGCTGACGATCGACGGCAAACCTGCCGCCGACGTCACAGCACTGGGGCTGAGAACCGAGGAGGCTTTCAGGCCGTTTCTCGGCCAGTGCGAGATCCAGGCTCTGATCGACAGCGAGCAGCAGAGCCGATGGGAGCAACTGAGCGCGATCCTGGGCTTCGCGGGCTTCGGCCAGCTGCGCGAGCGGCTGCAACGGCTGCGCACCGACACCGATCGCGATGAGCGCGTAAGACGTCTGCGCGAGCGGGTGACGAGGGCGGTGCAGCCGCTGACCGCACCCGGGATGGAGCCCCCTGGAGCAAGCGCCCGAGGACCTGCGCGCTCGCGGCGGCGGCTTTGTCGGCCTCGGAATCCGCCGTGAGCAGGATGCGTTCCTCTTTCGCTGCGGCCCGCAGGATCACGGGGTCAGTTGCGGTCAGCAGCCCGATGTCCGCGACGTGATCGCATCGTGCCCTGCCTCTTTGAGGAGTCGCGCAGCCCTGGGCGAGAGATTCGCGTCGAGGAGCAGCTTCACGCTGCCGGAGCTACAACTGCCAGCTCGCGCTCTTGCGCAGCGGCGGCTGCGTATTCGAGCGCGGCAAGGACATCCTCGCGTTCCAGGTAGGGATAGTCGGTCGGCAGCTCGTCGACGCTGGCACCGGCGGCCAGCTGACCGAGCACCGCGCTGACAGTCACGCGGGTGTCGCGGATACTGGGCAGGCCGCGCATCCGGTTTGGATCGACGGTGATTCGCTCTTGGGCCATAGGGCTAGGGTACATCGCCGTCCCGCCTGTTACCGCGTCTGCAGGACCAATGCAAGACGGGATAGGCCGAAATCGCAGCTAATCGACGCGCATCGCGTCATTTGAGGCACTAGTTGCCTCAAATGGAGGGGGTATCCGGGGGGTGGTTTGATTTCCCGAATCCGCCCCCTGAACGACGAAATCCCGCTCTAGGGCGGGATTTCGCGTGAAGCGGCTGAAGAGATTCGAACTCTCGACCTTCTGCATGGCAAGCAGACGCTCTAGCCAGCTGAGCTACAGCCGCACGGGGCGTAATTCTAGCTATGGGACCGCACTCCTGGTTTCCGCGCTAGCCTGATCGCTCGACTTCTCCTTTCCGACCATGCTCTTCCGCCAGATAATCCACGAGGACCTTGGCTGTGCCTCCTACCTCGTCGCCGATCGCGAAGCGGGGGTGGCGGCGGTCGTCGATCCGCAGTGGGACGTCGAGCCCTACCGGCGTCTGGCGCGGCTGCACGGGGTGCGGATCGGGCACGTGCTGGAGACCCACAACCACGCCGACCACGTCTCCGGGCACGGGCGGCTGGCGCAGACGACCGGGGCAACGATCCACATCCACGAGCTGGCCGGTGCCGAGTACGCGCACGAGCCGTTCGCCGACGGCTGGGTGCTGGAGCTGGGCGACCTGACGATCGAGGCCGTGCACACGCCCGGGCACCGGCCTGAGCACACCTCCTTCCTGCTGCGCGACGCCAGCCGCGGCGGCGCGCCCTGGGCGCTGCTCGGTGGCGACTCGCTGTTCATCGGCGACGTCGCCCGGCCCGACCTCGCGGTCGAGCCCCGCGAGGGCGCCGCCGAGATGTTCCGCTCCCTGCACGAGCGGCTGCTGCCGCTCGACGACGAGGTGGAGATCTGGCCCGGGCACCTCGGCGGCTCGCTCTGCGGCGGTGCCGCGATCGACCTCAAGACCTCCTCGACGATCGGCTTCGAGCGCCGCCACAACCGCGCCCTGGGAATCGCCGACGAGGCCGAGTTCGTCGCCGACGCGGTCGCCTCGCTCGGCGATCGGCCGCCCAACGTCGCCGAGATCGTCGACCTCAACCGCGGCCCGCTGGTCGAGGACTTCGGCACCCCGGCGCCGCTGACCCCGCACGAGGTCGAGGCGGCCGTCGACGCCGGCGCCGTCGTCATCGACGGCCGCACCAACGAGGAGTTCGACGAGGCCCACATCGCCGGCGCCCTCAGCACCTCCGCCTACGACACCGGCTTCGCCACCAAGGTCTCCCGGGTCGCCCCGGGCGAGACCGAGATCATCGTCGTCGCCGCCTCCGACGGTGACGAGCGCCACGCCGCCGAATTACTGGCCGCGGTGGGGCTGCGCGTGCGCGGCTTCCTCGCGGGCGGCATGACCGCCTGGCGCACGGAGGAGCGGCCAGTCCGCAAGATCGAGCTGATCGACCCCGACGAGCTGGCCAGGCGGGTCGACGGCCCGCAGCCGCCGCTGATCCTCGACGTCCGCAACGCCGCCGAGTACGCCGGCGAGCACATCCCCGGCTCGCTCCACATCCCCTACGGCGACCTGGCGGAGCGCTTCGACGAGCTACCCCGCGACCGCCCGATCGCGGCGATCTGCCGCGGCGGCAAACGCAGCGGCCTCGGCGCCTCGATCCTGCAGCGTGAGGGCTTCGCCGACGTCGTCCACGTCGGCCAGGGTGTCGGCGCCTGGCGCAACGGCGGCCACCCGGTGCAGAGCGGCGCCACAGCCGCAGCCACGGCGCGCTAGCGCCCCCGGCTCAGAGGCCGGCGACCGCCTCCTCGACCGGGGTCTCCCCGGAGACGAGCTCGAAGGCTTGGCCGATCGTGTTGTGGGCGGGAAGAACGGCGGCAAGCACGGCGACGACGTCGGCCCGCGGGACCTGGCCGCGGTCCAGGCCGGCGCCGATCGTGACCGCGCCGGTCGGCGGGTCTTCGGTGAGCCCGCCGGGACGGACGATCGTGTAGTCGAGCCCGCTCGCTTCGAGCGCCCGGTCGGCCGCTGCCTTCGCCCGCAGGTACTCGCCGAAGGCATCGCCGCCCTCGGCCGGCGGATCGGCGGCGCCCATCGCGCTGACGATGACGTAGCGGCGGATCCCCTCGGCCTGGGCGGCGTCGATCAGCTTCACGGCGCCACCGTGGTCCATCGTCCGCTTGCGCTCGGCACCACTGCCCGGCCCGGCGCCGGCGGCAAAGACCACGGCGTCGGCGCCGCGGATCGCCGTCGCCACGTCGCTCTCGCCCTCGAGGTCGCAGAGGACCGGCTCGATGCCCCCTTCGACCAGGTCGTCGGCCTGCTCGGGCTTGCGGATCAGGCCCTTTACCCGGTCGCCGCGCTCGGCCAGCAGCTTGCCCAGCTGCAGGCCGATCTTCCCGTGTCCACCCGCGATCGCGATCTCCATATCCACTCCCCCCTAGTCCAGCTCCGACATCAAACCCTCGAGATCCAGCGGCCGCACGTACATCTCGACCTTCTGACCGGGCTGGGGCTCGGGCCACTCCGCCCGCAGGCGGTCC
>Ga0193706_1000839_pt1 | contig 15289 bp, 13 predicted proteins | sample U3c1metaG_FD_160130 | JGI IMG/M metagenome (GOLD analysis project Ga0193706, IMG submission 160130) | Soil microbial communities from a riparian zone of the East river system, Colorado, United States - U3c1 | ecosystem: Environmental > Terrestrial > Soil > Riparian zone | place: USA: East River... | reverse complement strand
GCATCGCCTGGGGCGCGGCTTCCAACAAGATCTTCTCGATCGACTGGTCCGGAAACCTGTTTGCGTTCGACGTCGCGGCCGGCTACGCGCGGACGACCTTGACCACCGGGATCGGCTCGTTCGACGGCCTGGCGGCGGCGGGGAATGTTTGCTCTGCGCCGGTGATCTACTGCACGGCGAAGGTCAACTCGCTCGGCTGCACGCCGGCCATCAGCTCGACGGGCTCCTCGAGCGCCACGAGCGGCTCCGGTTTCGTGATCAAGGGCTCGAATGTCCGCAACCAGAAGCCCGGTCTTTTGATCTACACGAACAACGGCCGCGCCTCGACCGTGTTCCAGGGTGGGATCCTCTGCCTCGCAAGCCCGATCCGCCGCTCGGTGCCGCTCAACTCGGGTGGAACTCCCCTTCCGGCGAGCGACTGCTCGGGCGTCTACTCGATCGACATGAACGCCTTCGCGGTGGGCGCACTGGGCGGGATCCCGGCCGGTTATCTGCAGGTGGCTGGAACGGTCGTCGACAGCCAGTGCTGGGGACGTGATCCCGGCTTCCCCGCTCCGAACAACTCGACCTTGTCGGACGCGTTGGAATTCACGATCTGCCCGTGAATTGCAGGCCGCGGTCAAGCCTGGCTTGACGCGCGATTCGCAGTGATCCGAAAGGGCTGGCGACCGAGTCTCCTCGGTCGCCAGCCCTGTTCCTTGTCACGGAATTCACGCAGCGGATCCGTCGTGAGCGGACCGGTAGAGCGCGATTCCCTTCGATCCCCGCGCATGGATCGCGCCCGATCGGCATGGCCGGGTCGTGGCCTCGGCAACCGTCCGCGAAAGCCGGGCACGGGTAGGATTGGAGCTTCCGCCGGACGTCCCCGCCCGGCGCCGCAGTCCCCCCTCTCAGGTCTTCAGGAGATAGCGATGAAGTTGCAAGGTTTATTGACGGCAGCCGTGCTGGCCGCTTCGAGTGTCGGCGCCAGCGCCGATGTTTTCTACACGATCGACGAGAATGCGGACACGCTCTGCACGATCGACACGAACACACTCGTGATCACCCCGATCGGTCCTCTGGGAGTGACGACGAACTTCGGCGACCTCGCCTACGACACGTCGACGGGAACCATGTACCTGAGCAACGGTTGGGGCACCAACCCAAGCGAGCTCTACAAGATCAACCTGACGACCGGCGCCGCGACCTTCGTCGGCTCGATGGGCATCAACGACGTCTTCGGTCTCGCCTACGACCCGGTCACGAACAAGCTCTACGGCAGCCGCTCGACGTCAGCCTTCGGCTTCATCGAGGTCAACCGCAGCACGGGCGCGGCGACTCCGATCGGCAACCCGGGAGTCGGCCTGGACGGCATGACCTTCGTCGGAAGCACCGGAGACGTCGTCGGCTTGTACGCGGGTCCCGGTTCCTTGCACCGCCTCAATCCGGCGAATGGATCGAGCACCCTGCTCACTTCCGGCGGCGGCTTCGTCGACAACTGCGGCATCGCCTGGGGGGCGGCTTCCAACAAGATCTTCTCGATCGACTGGTCCGGAAACCTGTTTGCGTTCGACGTCGCGGCCGGCTACGCGCGGACGACCTTGACCACCGGGATCGGCTCGTTCGACGGCCTGGCCGCCTCGAACGGTGGTTGCGTCACGCCGCAAGCCTACTGCACGGCGAAGATCAACTCGCTGGGCTGCACTCCGTCGATCGGCTCGGTCGGAACCTCGAGCGCGACCGCGGGCTCGGGCTTCACGATCTTTTCCACCAGCGTGATCAACAACAAGCCCGGCCTGCTGCTCTACTCGAACACAGGCCAGGCGGCGGTTCCTTTCCAAGGCGGCTTCCGTTGCATGAACGGTCCGGTCCGCCGCTCGATCGGCCTCAATTCGCTCGGCAATCCTCCGCCGAACGATTGCTCGGGCAAGTACACGATCGACATGAACGCCTTCGCCGTAGGCGCCCTCGGCGGTCTTCCGCAGCCGTACCTGCTCGTTCCGGGCACCATCATCGATTCGCAGTTCTGGGGCCGCGACAACGGCTTCGCTGCGCCGAACAACTCGACGCTGTCGAACGGCCTGGAATTCACGATCTGCCCGTAACCCGTCAACGGTTGGACGCGGTCGAGCCTGGCTCGACGTGCAATCCGTAGCGATCCGAAGGGGCTGGCTTCCGAGGAGACTCGGTCGCCAGCCCTGATCGTCGAGGGAGCCTGGTCGGGCTTCGACCCAGGAGACCGCTTCACCTCGATCGCCGCGCGAGCGCCATGCGCAGGCCCGTGGCGGCGAGGATCAGCACCAGCGGGATCGAAAGGATCTCCAGAGCGATATTGGCCCACTTCCACGGAGTCCACTGGAGATAATGCACGCGGTAGCTCGCGTCGATGAAGTCATTGAGCGCGCCAGTCTGCGCGATCTCGCCGGTGATCCGATCGACGCGGACCGTCTTGGCGCCGGAGTAGTGCAGGACGAGCACGGGATCGTCCGTGCCCGTGCGCGCGCTGCGCGAGGTGGATGTTTCCGCGCTGAGCTCGCTGCCGTAACGCTGCAAGTGGGGCGAAGCCGAAAGTGCGGCGGCGACCCAGGCTCGAGCAGTCTCCGTCGAAGCGGGCGCTATCGCTTCGCCCGTGGAAGCGTCGACGGCGACCGGTTGGCCGGCGAGCTTGCCGAAATAGACGAGGCTTCCGGAAGGGTGCACACCGAGCACCAGCGGTGCCTCGGCCAGCCCGCTCGAGAGCACGCTCGCCGGAGAAATCCGCGCCAGGGACCAGTCGGGCTGAGCGGCGCGCGGGACCGCGAGGGCTTCGTAAGCTTCGCCGTAGCGAAGCTTGACGTGGAACAGCAGTCCCGTGAGCACCCACAGGACCAATGGCAGAACGAGGACCATGCCCAGGGCCCGGTGGAAGCGGCGCATAAGCGGCGCATCCTACGCGCTACGGCTGTTCGACGATGAAGCGCTGAGCCATGTCCTCGGGCAGGCTGATGCGGCCCCTGCGCACGAAATCCTGCTCCAGCACTTCACGCAGCAGCGCGGAGTCCTCGATGAGATTCAGGCCTGCCAGGAGCTCGTCCGTGCCGCCTCCACCGTTCGCCAGATGGCTGCTGGTCGCTACCCGATAACGCTTCGAAGGGTCGAGCGCGCGACCGCCGACTTCGACGCGGGTGATCTTGAAGCTGCCGTCGCTCTGCTGCGCGACGAAGCGCGTGAGGCCCGAGAAATCCACGCCGAGGAACCTCGTCCTGTCGATCGAACGCCGAGCCAGCTCCGCCACCTGCTCGCCGGTCAAATCCACGCTGACGGCGTGGTCGTCGAAGGGCAGGAGCTCGAACAGCTCCCGGCGCGTGACGCCGCCGGCGGGAAGATCGCGGCGCGTCCTGCCGCGGTTGTGGACTGCGATCTCCGCGCCCATGTGGGCCCTGAGCGCATCCGTGATCCAGGCTCCCGCCGGCGAGCACTCGTTGGTGACGGCGCGCACCACGGGCTGCGCCAGCTCGCCGACCTGCTGGTCCAGACCGACGGAAGCGCGCTGCACGAGCTCCTCGCAAGCAACTTGGATCGAGCTCGATTTCGCATTCGCGGGCAAGTCCGTCTTCAGAGTTTTCCGCAGCTCGATCACGCGGGCCTTCGAGCGCAGCGGCGCGAAAGTCTTCGGGTCGAGCCACAGGTCCACGCGACCGAAGGCGCGGGCCTTGGAGCCGGCCTGCACGATCAGCGTGTCGCCTTGGAGCTCGCCCTTTTCCAGTATTTCGTGCGAGTGACCGGTGATGATCAGCGGCAGGTTTGGATCGTGGAGCGCCAGTTGCCTGGCCTCGCGGACTCGGATGTGAGCGACGGGAATGATCAAGTCCGCCTTGTCGCCGATCTCCAGACGCACGCGATCCAGCTCTTCCGCGGGCGAAGCGAAATCGAGCGCGCGCACTTCCCCGCTGCTGATCGCCTTCGTCGTGGTCGTCAAGAGCCCGACCAGGGCCACACGCACGCCATTGCGCTCGACCACGATCCAGGGCCTGGCCCAGGGAAGCCGCTCCTTTACGCCAGGACTTCGAACGTTCGCGAGGACGGCAGGCAGGCCCGCCTCGCGCACCAGCCGCTCGACATTGGCGATCCCGTGATCGAAATCGTGATTGCCGACGCACATCGCGTCGAAACCGACCTGCGCGAGGATCTGCAGCAGCGGCAGGCCGCGGTCGACGGCCCCTTCCGGCGTTCCCGAGTACCAGTCGCCAGCGTCCACCACGATGGCTTGCGGCTCGGCGGCGTGCAGGGCTTCGATCTCCTGCACGAGTCGGACCAGCCCACCGAGCCCCGGCGACGAAGGGTTCTCGCCAGAGCCTTCCTCGCGCGCCAGGACTTCGCCGTGGATGTCGTTGGTGTGGATGATCACCAGATGGATCGAGTCGCGTCCGAACCGGCCGCCTGGGACGAAGCCGCACCAGACGCGGATCGAAGGGCTCAGTGCGAGGGTCAGCGCTGCGAGGGCCGCGACGATCGCGAGAAGCGTCGCCAGGACTCGAAACGGACTCCGAGCGGAGGAGCTCGGCGCTTTCGGCGAGACCTCAGGCATCCCGCGACACTTGGAATCGCACTTCGCCGTACTGCTCTCCGAAGTAGACGAGCAGCGCGTGGATGAAGGCGATGCTGCCGGCCATCTCCAACCCCTCCTCGGCAGTGACGATCAAGTTGTAGGTCAGGGTTCTCGTCTGGTGCAGCTCGGCGTAGCGCCCCCCGATCAACTCCATGCCGATCGCTCCGCCAAGGTAGAGCGCCGCGGCCACGACGAAACGGATCCGCGTCGAGCGAGGGAGGCGCAGCAGAAAGCGCAGGTAGACGAGTCCGAGCAGCGCGACCAGCGCGAGGGCCGGGATCACCCAGGTGAAGTAGAGGGCTCCGCTGGCGCCATCGCCGACCATCCCGCGCAGCGGCCTGACCAGCTTCTCGTGGCTGGACCAGGCTTCATCCACCGACATGTACCAGAAGCCGAAGGCGAGCAGGGCCCAGCGCCACAGGTCGGGATCGCCGTCGCGCTTCTTGAGCAGCGTCAGGACCGCGAGCAACGTGGCGGCGAAGGCGAGCAGGCAGACCGAGAAGAGGGTCGGGACGTTTTCCTCCCTGTCCACATTGAAAAGGTACACCAGGCCGTGGACCTGATCATGGTGGAGCAGGAAGCGACTCAACTGGCCGGCGAGGCTCGCGAGGACGAGCAGCACGGCGATCGTCCACAGGACCTGCGTGATGCGACGCGTCGAAGCGGTGAGGGGCAGGTCCCGTGTCGTCATCGGGGACAGGGATTCTTTGCCGGTGCGCTCATCGGCTCGTGTAGAACGACCGCCGGGCTGCGCGTCGACCGCCACCGTGGTGGCGGCCTCGCGTTCCATGCGGGGAGGTGCGTTCGAAGCGGACATGGCTGGACGAGGCACCTGGGATCGAAGTGCGAATCAGGTCGGCAGTTCGGGGGCTGGCTGCGGACATGGCGCTGGGAGGGGAGGCCTGGAAAGCACGCTCGGCAGCCCCGCGGGAGCTCTCCGCGAGGTTGCCAGGGTTTTCAGGTTACGGCTAGATGATGAATCTAACGCCGCCCTTATCGAACAGTTCAGACCAAAAACTGGAAGTTCGGGCCCTGAAACTCCGGCCCCCACCGCGCCCGGCTCGGGCGCGAGCTCCTCGGGTCGGAGCGTCTGGCGTCAATCCTCCCACGGGTTCGAGTTGTTTTGCGAGGCTGACACGACCCAATGGGAGCGCTGAGCAGCGTGATGAGGCGCCCAGTCTGGAGCCCGCGGCTCCCCCGATAACCAAGGGGATACAGGCCGCATCGCCCTTTTGAGTACGCCGGGAGGCGCGCAGGGAGTCAGGTGAATTCGTCCGGAGTCGTGCGGCGGTTCCGATCCGCGCCCTGTGCGGATCGGAACCGCCGCACGACTCCGGACGAATTCACCTGACTCCCTACGCTCCCACACTCGCATGAAAGTCATGAGAATCCTCGCGCTCCTGCTGCTGCTCATCGCCGGCGTCGTCGCCTACTCGTGCGCGACGATCGTGGGCACAAGCGAGCTCGATCCCGATGCATTCACGACCAGCGCCAGCCCGCAGGCGCGCGCCCTCGTCGAGCGAGCCCTCGACGGCCTCGAAGTGCCAGGCGGATTGGAGATCGTCGACATGCACGCCCATGTCGCGGGCACCGCGGAGGATGGGAGCGGCTGCGAGATCTCGGCGGACATGCACTCGTGGCTGCATCCGTGGCGGATGATCCAGTACCAGGTCTATCTCCGCGCCTCCGGAGTCGACGCCCTCGAGCGCGGCGCGCAGCAGATGGCCGCTCGCCTCTCCGCGGTGTCTCGCGGAAAGACCTGCGTGCTCGCCCTCGACCATGGCTACGACACCAGCGGCGCCGTCGACCGGGAGCACACCGCCCTCTACGTCCCGAACGATTACGTCCTGCGGCTCGCCGACGAGCATCCGGACGAGTTCGTGGCAGGCGTCTCGATCCATCCTCATCGCAAGGATGCCCTCGCGGAGCTCGATCGATGCGCGGCGCGCGGCGCCAGGATCGTCAAGTGGCTGCCGAACTCGATGGGGATCGATCCGGCGAGCCCTGCCTGCGATGCGTTCTACGATCGGATGCGCGAGCGCGGGATGACGCTGCTCTCGCACGGCGGGGAGGAGCGGGCCCTGGCCCAGGGTGCCCTGGAACTCGGCAATCCGCTTCGGTTGCGCCGCGCGCTCGATCGCGGCGTGCGGGTGATCGTGGCCCATTGCGCGTCCATGGGAACGGCCACGGACCTCGACGATCCAGCGCGAGGCGAAGTCGAGGCATTCGAGTTGTTTCTGCGCATGATGGGCGAGGACCACGGTCGCGGTCGTTTGTACGGAGACATCTCGGCCGTGGCGTTCCGCAACCGCGATCCGCGCGTGCTGCGGACGCTGCTCGAGCGGACGGATCTGCACGAGCGGCTCATCGACGGAACGGACTGGCCGCTGCCGGCCGTGCGCGTGCTGACCTCGACGCGGCGCTTGGAAAAGGCCCGGCTTTTGACCGCCGAAGAGCGCGAGGCGCTCGACGAAGTGTTCCGCTACGACCCGCGGCTCTTCGATCTGGCCCTCAAGCGCACGGTGAAGGGGCCGAAGGGCGAGCGCTTCCCGGCGTCGGTGTTCCTGCGCAAGCGCGAGATCCTGCCCTGAACGGCCGAGCGACTATTGCTCCGGCAGCTTCCAGACGGTGATCCCGCTGCCTCCGTCGTTCGCCGCGAGCGACTTGCCCTTGTCCAGGAAGGCGAGCGCGCTGATCGCGCCCTTGCCTTGGAAGCTCGTGATCGACTTGCCGCTGCCGAGGTCCCACACGAAGACCTTCCCCGTGTCGTCGGCCGAGGCGGCCCGGTCGCCCTTCGGACTGCTGACCAGCGCTCGCACCGCTGCGCTGTGACCCGCGAGCTCGAAACGCACTTTCCCGCTCGCCACGGTCCACAGTCTCAGGCCCCCGTCCTTCGTTCCAGAGAGCAGAGTCGACTTGCCGGCGAAGACCAGCGCGGTGACGGAGTCGGGGAGGCCCTCGAAGATCTTCTTGTCGTCGACATTGGCGCTCGAAGCTCCGACGAAGCGGATCGTCTTGTCGACGCCCCCCACCGCGAGCAGATTCCCCTCGGGGTCGATCGCGAGCGCGGACGCGCCGCCGTTCTTCAGGCCGCGATGGCTGAAGGTCTGGATATTGGCGGGCACCACGCGCTCGAGCGATCCGTTGTCCAATCCGACCCAGACCCAGCGATCCTTCGGGTCGGCAGCGTAGACCAGGGGCATGGCCCCCGGCCCCCCCACGCCCACGGCAGGACCTTGCTTGCCGGTCTCCACCTCGCGCGAGCGCAGCGAAGGAATCTTGCCGCCGATGTAGACGAACTTGGTGCCGAGCGACAAGGCCATGTCCGGAAACTTTTCGCCCGACTCGTGCCAGAGCTCGGCTTTCTTCGTCAAGCTCCAACAGGCGACGGTGTTCTTCGCGCTCAGCGTGTACAGCGCGGTTTCCTTGGGGTCGACGACGAAGTGCACGATGCGATCGTCCGTCGCAGCCATGGACAGCGGCTCCGGCGGCTTGACCGGATCCTGCGCGCAGATCAGCGTGAGCGCCGCGATGGTCGATGCGATTGTGTGCATGGGAGCAAGAGTCGGGTAGTCCGCCTGATCGGAGGCGCTCAGCGCGACTTCTTGGTCTTCTTCGCGCCAGCCTTCGTCCGCTTCGCAGGTTTCTTGCCCGCGGGCTTCGCGGCCGCGCTTCGCTTGGAGCTGGGCGGCTTGGACGAGGACGCCTTCACGTACTTCGGCTCGTAGAGCTGGATGGTGACTCCGCCCGGCGCCTCGATGTAGGTGACCAGCCCATAGCCGTGATCGGCGACGGGCTTGGTGAACTTCACGCCTCGCACCTTCAGGTCGCGAACCGTTCCCTCGATGTCGTCGCAATAGAACGAGACGTCGTGGTCGCCGGGCTTGGCGCCGTGCTCCGCCGGATGGACGCCGAGATCGCCGGCTGGAAGATCGAAGATCCACCAGCCTCCGCCGATGTCGCTGCCGGGAAGCTTGACCTTGTCGCGCAAGAACGCGCGGGTTGCTTCGGAATTGGAAGAGTACAGAAGGCCGTGGATGCCTCGAATCATGCGAAAATCTCCTGGCGCGGATGCTACCAGGCGAAGGGCTCGGCGCGCACGCGCTCCGTCACGGCGCGAGCGTGTACTCCAGGCCGCCGGTCAACGTCGAGTTGTTCGGAGCCGGGAATCCGGGGTCGCGACCCCAGAACTGCGAGTCCACCACGGTTCCGGGCACGAAGAGGAAGGGCGCGGGATTGCCGCCGAGCGCGCCGACCGCGAAGGCGTTCATGTCGATCGAGTAGACGCCCGAGCAGTCGTTGGTGGGCAGCGGCGCGCCGCCGGACGCGAGTGAGATCGAACGGCGGATCGGTGTGTTGATGCAGCGGAACCCGCCCAGGAACGAGACCGCGGCCCGGCCGTTGTTGGTGTAGATCAACAGACCCGGCTTGTTGTTGCGGACATTGGAGCCGCTGACGACGAAGCCAGATCCCGCCGAGGTGCTCGCGATGCCCGTCGAGCCGATGACCGGAAGGCAGCCCAGCGAATTCACCTTCGCCGTGCAGTACGCGACAGGCGGAGTCAGCGTCGGCCAGGTGCGGTGCGGGAAGGCGCGGATCTGCACGATGAAGGGCTGCAGGCCGCTCAGGAACGGCGGGTTGGGCAGATTCGACGTGGCGTCCCACAAGAAGGGCTGCTGCTCGCCTGCGTCCATCGCGTCCCCGTCGCCGTTCAAATCGGCGATGCGGTGGATCAAGCGCGTCGCATTGGCGCGCAGCTCGCAGACGTACAGCCAGCCTGCCTCGGAGGACATCCCGACGATCTTGTCGAAGCCCAGCGGCGCTCCGCCGGTCAAGCTGCCGTCGTAGAACGTGGTCACCTCGCCGGCGTCGTTCGCGTCGCCGTCCGCGTTGAGGTCGCGACAGCGGAAGATCAAGCCATTGACCGGCTCGCCGAACACATTCATCGAGAAGACTCCCGTGTTGTTCGAGTCGCAGGCGGCGTAGACCACTTCCTGGTTCCCCTCGAGCACCGTCGTCGGATAGGAAAGCCACGCGAAAGCCGAATTCGGAAGGGCGAGGCTGCGCGGATTGGATCCCGCGGAGGCCGCAGCGAAGCTCGGGTTCATGTCGAGCGCCGGATTCTGGCCGGTCGGGTTGAGGAACACCGTGGATTCCGTCGCGTCGAGCACGTCTCCATCCGCGTTCTTGTCCTCGAAGCGGAAGAACGTCGAGTAATCGAAGTCGTTGAACACCACCACGCCGTTTCCGATGTTGGTCATGCGCCGGAACGAGCCCGTATTGATGAGGACGGGACCGCCGCTGGATGCGATCGGGTGCGTCGAGGCACCGGAGACCATGATGATCCTTGAGACGGAACACACCTTCGTGGGTCACGTCGTCCGAGCTCCACCACACCGCGCCGTCGGGCGAGAGCTCGACCGCGTTGGCGCGGCTCGAACCGTCGAGCGCGATCGAATTGCGGAAGATCGTCGCCTCGCCGACCTCGATCACGCCGCTGTTGTTCAGATCGACCCCGCGCATCACGAGGTCCTGCTTCTCGTCGACCCAGTAGGCCGTGGTCCGGTTGTTCTCGGTGCGCACCTGGATGTCGCGCTGCTCGGCGACCGATCCGTCGCGGTAAAGCGCGATGATCTCGCCCGGCTGGTCGTAGACCCCGCTGCCGTCGATGTCGCTGAAAAGTACGAGCTGGTCGTTGGTCGCGTCGGTCATGACCACGTCCGCCAGCTGTTGCGCGGCGGCGGTCGAGCTCGAGGCGATGGCAAGGACGGCGATGGGCCAGGAACGCAGGATGCGGGCGGACTTCATGAGCTTTCTCCAGGGGTCGGATGTGCGCCGCCGTGACTGGCGAGCGCTTGCAGCGATCGGGACGATCCTCGGATCCTTTTAACAAGACTTCCGGAAGACCGTGCGAATTCGGCGCGGTTGCGGGTCCGGACTGGATTTCGGGCGTCGCAGCGGAATTCGAGGCCCGTCGGTGTCGTAACGGAGACTGCTTCGATCGCGACACCCCCGTTTCGCGCGCGCTCCACGCGAAACGGGGGTGTCGTGATCGGGCCAGGCTCCGTCATGACACGGCGTCGCTCGGCTTCGGGGCGGCGCCAACCTGCTCCAGGATTTCGCCGAACCCGAAGCAGTCCAGCTTCGGACGCTGGCCCGCGCGGATGCGCTCGATCCAACGGCTCAGACGCGGCTTGTCCCAGAAGCGTCGGCACAGCTCGAGGAATTCGAGGACATCCTCGGCGCGGCCTTGCTGGAGCAACGCGTCCGCGAGCTCGAAATCTGGTGCGGCCCTCAGCATGCACGAGCCTGGCGAATCTCCGGATTGGATCAACTCCCGCGCGGCGAGGTCGAGGTCTCCCGAGCGCAGCGCCAAGGTCCCGAGCACGGAATGCGCTCTGAATCTCGCATCCGCGCCGACTCCCTCGGGGTCAGGGACTTCCAGCTTCGTGTCGAGCAGCTCGAGCGCAAGCTTCCGCGCCAGCTCGGTCTCGCCCGCGTGCACCGCAGTCCGGGCCGCGCGCTGGACCAGACCGCTGCGCGCGAGCGGATCCTTCGAGATCGCCACGGCGCGCCGGCAGGCATCCAGGGAATCTCGCAGAAGCGCCGGATTATCGTCCGCTCCCTTGCGTTGCGAATGGATGGCGCACAAGCAGGCCAGGCTGTCAGGCCAATCCACGTTGTCCGGATCGAGGGCTTCCGCCCGTTCGAGCAGCGGTCTTGCCTGCTCGAAGTTCTCGATGGCGAGGAACCACGCCGCATTCCCGAGGATCGCGAGATTGTCAGGCTCGCGCTGCACATGGGCGAGCCAGAGGGCTCGGCCTTTCGCGTAACCGACCGGATCGGTGGCTTCGCGCAGCCAGGTATGTCCCTCGTGGATCTTCGAGGCTGGGTGGTGCTCGATGAACCACAGACTGTGCTCCCGATACCGCACGCGTTGTTCGGCGTCTGTGTGCTTTACGAGTGCCGCGGCATGCATCAAGCGCCGGCGGGACGCGCGATCCAACGGGTCCGCGCGCAGCCGAGCTTCGAGTTCCAATGCCTCGCTGGGCGAGAGATCGCCGTGAGGAAAAGTCTTGTCGTCCCACGCAGGTTCCGCGGCGGCCATGGTCGTCTCCCTCGCGATGTCAGCGGCCGAAGCCCCGGAGACCGCCCGGCGAATCCTTGACGAATTCCGCCTCCAGCGCATCGCGCTCGAGCCCGCGACCCCGATCAGCGCCCCGACACACACCCCGCCGACGACCCGGAATCTCTGCGACATCGCGTCACCTCCGTACCCGGTATTCCACCACCATTTTTTACACTTCGCGGAATGTAAAAAATGGCGGTGGAATACCGGGTACCGGATCAGGGGGCGATTCCGAAGGAGAGGGCGTTCGAGAGTTGGCTTCCGAAGCCCGATGGGTCGAGCGGATCGCGGCCCCACCATTGGCAATCGACGAGGGCACCGGGCACGAGGCCGGGGTGGATTCCGCTCGTGATGTAGGCGGCCATGTCGAAGGCGTAGGTTCCCGTGCAGGGACCGTTCCCGAGCGAATTCTGCGGCCCGAGGCGCTTGATCGGCGATTGGATGCAGAGCAGTCCTGCCTGGAAGGGCTGCGCGAGCTTGCCGAAGCCCATCAGCATCAAGCCGACCTTGTTGTCGACTTCATTCGCGGCCGTGATCACGAAGGGTCCGCCGGATGACGCGCTGGCCGAGCCGATCGCGCCGATCGCGGGCGTGCAGCCCTGGCTGTTGAGCTTGCCGGTGCAGTAGCTCGTCGGCGCCGGGGCGTAGCTCGGGTCGTAGGGAATCAAGCCGATGTCCGCGCGCGTCCCATCGGGATCGAGTGGCGCGCTCGGATCACCGGCGTCGATGCACGGCGAGCCCGGACGAAGTCGCATGTCGCCCATCGCCGGATCCCAGAGCAGCGGATCGCCGGGCAGGCTGTGCAGGACGATCCAACCAAAGCCGCCCGGGGTCGTCTGTCCCGCGCAGTACTGGACCGTGCCTGGAGCCACCGTGCTGATCCCGATCGCGCAATTCCAGAACACGCAGTGGTCGATCTGAACACCGCCGCCGTCGAAGGCGTGGTCCCCGATGGCCTTCGTGCAACCCCAGAACACGCAATGCGTGATCTGCTGGATGTCTTTGATGAACAGGCCTGAACCCAGGATCACACATTCGCGCACGTCCGAGTCGAAGACGCTGCCTCCGTCGGCGAGCGTGAGTCCTTCGATCCCCAGGCCGTTCGCGACGAAGATCGAGGTCTGAATCCGGGTCTGCATCGCTCCTTGCGTACCGCGAATCAAGAGATACTTGCCCTGCACGGAAAAGCCCTGGTACTCGCCGGGAGCGACGAGGATCGTGTCGCCGACGTGCGTCGCCGGCTGGTTGATCGCGTATTGGATGTCGGTGTAGGGATTGGCGAGCGTCCCGAGACCGGGTGGCGTGCCGCTCGCATCGACGTACCAGGTGTTCGCCGCGAGGCATGCGAAGCAAGCGAGCAGGATCTTTATCATCGGGGACCTGTGGAGTGGGAGTTCGGGCTTCCCCATCTTGACCGCGACATGGTGGACGGCAAGTCCGACGAATCGGGTTATCCTCGCTGCGCGACGATTCCGGCCCCGCTACTCGATCCACCCACCTTCTTCATCCGAGATTTTCGATCATGCGCGACTTCCTTGCTCTCGTGCTGAAGCTCACCAGGTACCTGCTGGCGTTGGTGATTGCGGTCGTGCTCGTGTGGGGCCTGGCGCGTCTGACGATCGCTTCCTACGACGCTGTTTCGGAACAGCCTGGTGCCCCGCGCGATTTCGCGATCCTGGCGGCGACCCTGGGCGGACTCGGCGCGCTGGTGTTCTTCTTGCGGCGCGGCAATGCCAGGGTCTTGGAGGCCGGGGTTCCGCTCCCTGCCGCTGCGCAAGCAGGTCTTCACGACGAGAAGATCTGAGCTTCGGGAGCGAGGCTATCCTCCGGCGATGGCCTCTTCTCGGAAACGCAGCGCGGGACTGGTCGTGTTCCGGATCCGCGCGGGGCAAGCGGAAGTCCTGCTCGTGCACCCAGGAGGTCCTTACTGGGCGAAGAAGGACCTCGGTGCCTGGAGCATTCCGAAGGGAGAGCTCGACGAAGGCGACGCCGACGAGCTTCACGCGGCACGGCGCGAGTTCCAGGAGGAGCTGGGCATCGAGGTCCAGGGCGAGTTCACTCCGCTCGCGGAAGTCCGCCAGCCCAGCGGCAAGGTCGTCGTGCCCTTCTTGGTGCGCGCGGACGTCGACGTCGCGGCGATCGAAAGCAACTCCTTCGAGATGGAATGGCCGCCGAAGTCCGGAAAGCTGGCGAAGTTCCCCGAGGTCGACCGCGCGGCGTATTTCCCGCTAGCCGAAGCGCGCCAGAAGATTCTCGCGGGCCAGTTGCCGATCCTCGACGAGCTGGCGCGATTCCTGGCGAGCGGGATCGACAGTCCGTAACACTGCTCGTGTCGAGGAATACGCTGTGGGCGTCGTGCCTCACCTGCGAGTGAGCCGCTGATCCCCTGCGCTGCGACATCGAATGAAAGACTCCGTGCCCGTTTCCATCCAGCCGCTCGCGCTGTTCGCGCTGATCACGGCCGCGACCTTGGTCGGCGGCGGCGCCGTTCTGCTCGTGCAGCCGCTGCTCGTCCCAGCGCCCACGCTCGCCGCCTCCGTGGAACCCGGGACTACCGTGACGTCGGATGCGGCCCTCGCCAAGGCCATGAGCGAGCTCGCGCAGGAATGGCGCGAAGGCCGCGCTTCCAGAGCGCCGCTCGAATCCCTTCCCCCGGAACCCTCCCAACGCAGCGCGCTGACGCAATCCGGCGACACCGCGATCGCCGAGCTGGCCGCGGCCGTGCGCGAATTGCGGGAGGCGCTCCAGCGCGGCAACGCCGGATCGCTCAACGCGAATCACGCGGCGATCGCGCCGCCGCGCGATCATCGACGCGCCTATCTGCCCGCCTTGCCGGCGGAGCTGGCCGTAGGCGAGTCCGACGACTACTACACGAGCCAGCACATGCTCTGGAGCGAGCAGCAGATCCTCGACACCTATGGAGTGCCCGATGAGATCTACGTCGCAGCCAATACGCGAGCGACGTGGAAGTACCATGATCCAGACGAAACGGGCGCGCGCTCGTTCTACGTGCTCATTTTTCAGGGACGTGTCATCGCTGTCGGGTCAGGAGGGTGAAGCACACTCCGGCTCGTCTGCCAGTCGCATGAAGAGCCTCGACGAGATTCCCTCCAGGCGTCCATTCCCACTGTTCGCAACGGTCGCCGCCGCCATTTTCGTCGGCGGCTCGGGCACGGTGCTCGTGCACCACCTGCTCGAGCCGGTGGAATCGCCTCGTCCCATCGAGGCCTCGGCCGCCGGCGCGAGCATGGATCCGCGGCTCGTCGAAGCCCTGATGCAGCTTGCGCAGGAGTTACGCGAAGCGCGCTCGATCACGCCGCCGCTCGCCGTGCCGGCGTCGATGTCTTCGCAGCGCAGTCCCGCGACGGAATCCGGCGAGAGCGCGATCTCCGAATTCACGGCCGCCGTGCGCGAGTTGCGCGCCGCGCTCCAGCAAGCAGGTCCAGGTGCGACCGCGAATCCTCCGCCGCCTCGCTTGCCGCACGAGGGACTCCGCGCGTGGCTACCGGAGCTCGCGCCCGAAGTCGAGGATCGAACCGTTGCCTACACGCGCCAGCACCTGTTCTGGTCGGAGCAGCAGATCCTGGACCGCT
>Ga0193706_1000838_pt1 | contig 15298 bp, 12 predicted proteins | sample U3c1metaG_FD_160130 | JGI IMG/M metagenome (GOLD analysis project Ga0193706, IMG submission 160130) | Soil microbial communities from a riparian zone of the East river system, Colorado, United States - U3c1 | ecosystem: Environmental > Terrestrial > Soil > Riparian zone | place: USA: East River... | reverse complement strand
TAGGTGGAGTAACCGGCGCTGACCATGACGTGCTCGACCAGAACAGGGTCCTTGCGCGACGCGAGAAGCTCCCCGAGCCGGGCGCGGCCCGACTCGGTGGCAAGGGCGAGCCGAACGATGCCCCCTTCGCAGCGCGGCGCGAGCGAGCGGTTGTCACGGTCGTTTTTAGGGTGCGGGCAAACCACGACTTCGAATTCGCGCGGCATGGACGGCCCGTGTTCGACCGGCAAAGGGTGCCCTGCACTGCGCCAGGCGTCGATGGTGCGCGTGGCGAGCGCGAAAGCACACTCCAAGAGCCGCGCATTTTTCACGCCTCGGCCAAGCAATGTGTCGAGCGCCTGTGCGCGCGCGTCGGCGGGGAGCCTGGCGAAATCGCGCTCGAGCCACGCCGCCATCCGCTGCGATGCTTCGACCGCCTCGGCGCCCTGACCGTGGCGTTCCCAGGCGAGATCGCGGAGCGCGGTGTCGATGAGCCATCGGAGCAACGCCTGTCGGTTGTCGTCCCCTTCCACCTTCGGCAGAAAGCGGATGGCGAGCGCGATACGCTCGCGCTCGCGCGCCTTGCGTGCGTCGTCGCTGGTGCGAGCACGTCCGTCGAGCGAACCCCGCAACCATTTCACGTACGCGGCGTGCTGCGCAGCCGGGATCTCCTCCGGAGCGCGGTGGGCAAGGTCCGCGGCTTGCTCTTTCTCGGCCGATTCGCGAAGTAACCAGAGGATGTCGGCAACGGGGATGAGCGTGCGCGCTTTGGCGTCGACCTTGACGAGCACCGCGCCATCGGCGTCGAAGCGAGGCTCGAGCTCGCCTCGCGACGCTCCGGGCGCGTAGCGGATGACGATCCGGGTGAGTTTTTGACGGGCCGAGCGCAGCGTAAGCTCGTCTCCTTTCTTGCCGCGCTCGAGCTCGGTAGCAAGCTGCTCGAAAGCGCTCGTCAATGCGCTGTCGAATCCGTCCCTGTACTCGGGAGCAAGACTCACATCGATGGCGATGGAGAGCGGGTGACCGAGCAGCTCGCGCACCTCCCGCGCAGCGGCCGCGAGGCGCGCGTTGGCCGGGTCGACTGGGAGCCGGTCGCTCGGCGCGTCGAACGTCACCGTAACGTCATTGACGACCGTGATCGTGCGCGAAGAAGCGCAGGCCGCGGCTCCGACGAGACCGAAGCCCATCAGCACGGCGCGCAAGGCAGCGCGCGTCACGGCGTCCCCGTGAACGACAATGTGATGATGGATCGCGTCGAGCCAGCGGACGGCTTCGGAAAATCGAGGCCGCGTGTGATTGTCTGCACACATGACTTCATCGCTGGACTCGCTTCACTGAGCAGCTCGACCCACTCCGCCCGTCCGTCGGGGTCGACGGTCACGGCAACGGAGTAGCGCCGCGCTGCAGCGGGATTGCGCCCGAGCTCCTCGCGTTGGCAGCGGTCGTATTGCGCCTTGTGCGCGGCCACGATGCCATCGACGGTGCGCGGCAAGGCCGGGCCGGGCGCGCGTGCCGATGTCGGCTTGGGAGGTGCCGCATTGACTTCGTTCGTGGCGGCGCTGGGCGCCGTTTCCGGCTGCTCATTGTTCGCAGAGCGCGGGGCGATAGCGGGATGCATCGGCTCGGCGATCGCAGCCGTGGCGGGAACTGGCGGCGGCTGTGGTTCGACGCGACGGACGGCGGCAAAGTAGACATAGAGCGCCACCGCAAGGGTGAGACCCAGCGCGGCCGCGACCCCTAACGGCAGCGGTCGCGCTTCGTAAATGGCGCCCTCGGGACCGTCTCTCCGCGGACCGGGTGGCGCGCCCGCTTCGATGCGGTCTCCCTCGATGCGCACGGCATGCCCCTGCGCGACGACGCGCCGCACGAGCTCCGCCTTCTCGGCGGCGCGGATCACGTGCGCGAGCACGGCACCGCAGTGCGTGCAGCTGCCGCGCTCCGTATCCTGTCGGTCGATAGGATTGCCGCAAGTGTCGCAGTTCATACCGAGCCAGGATACCGTAACCCGGGCTCCGGCTGCTCAAAGCTCGATCGTCTCGACCTCGGCGCTCGCCCCGAACGACTGAACGGCCGCGCCGCCGGGTACGTAGAAGGTATTGCCAATCGCCGCACCGCCCGTGCCGTGGCGCGGGGTGCGCATAGGGGGAAGGCTGAACCAAGTGTTGCTAGCGGGGACGAACAGCTCGGTCTGCGAAAAGACGCCCGAGGGGACCGCGACGTTCCCCTCGCCTCCCGCGACGACGATGCGATCGCGCACCACGGCCGCCGCGGCGCCTCCGCGCGGTGTGATCATGGGCGCTCGCTCCGACCAGTTGCCCACGGCGGGATCGAATGCGACCACGCGACCCATCAGCCCGGTGATGCCGCCGAAGCGGCCGCCGATGGCGTAAACGACACCGCCCACGGCACCTGCGACCAGGTGATCGCTCGCTTGCGCGAGCGGCGGAAGCGAAGCGTGCATATCGGAAGAGGTGTCGTAGGAAGAAAAGTCGGCGACGCTGTTTCCGCCGCGAAAACCGCCGGCCACGTAGATCTTGGTGCCGATCACCGCGACGCCCGCGCCGCCGCGCTCTTGTCCGCCGGGAAGCGCTGTCTTGGGCGCCCAACTGTTGCTGACAGGGTCGTAGACGTACACGTCGCCGATCGCGCGAAACGTCGCGTCGGCGAGCGCACCCGCGACGTAGATCTTGTCGCCGACGGCGGCTGCGTTGGCGTGGTGCAATGGGCGGGGGAAGGGCGCGACGGCCGACCACGCGCGTGAAGCGGGATCGTACGCCTCGACGGTCGGAACGACGACGCCCGCCAGATTGAAACCGCCGATCACATAAATTTTGCCGGCGAGCGCGGCCACGCCTGTCTCTTGCCGCGGTCCGCTGGCCAATGGCGGCAGGGGCGTCCAGTCACCCGAGGATGCATCGGTCACCCCACCGGAATGGCCGTCGTCCTCCGGGCGGGTGCCGGTGTCGGCGGTGTTGCCGGGTGCGCCGTCTGGCACGGGCGCGATGTCCGCCGATTCGCTGCAGGCCGCCGTAGTGAGCAACGCCAGCATCGCCGTCACTCGCGCGAGCGTCATTGAAGCGCGCGTCGTATTCACGAGCGAAGGTTAAGCAGAAGCCGCAAGGAGCGCGACGAGAAAGCCGTCTTTTTGATCTTTCGACCAGGGTCGGCCGGCGGATCGTCCGATTTTGGCGAGACGGTCGGGCAGCTCCGCCGCGGAAACTTTGAGCACACCCGCCGCGCGCGACGGTAGCTCGCGCGCGCGAACCTCCGTGACGGGTATCTTCAATTTCTCGCTGGCGCTCTTGATCGCTTGTCGAAAGAGCTCGCCTTCCGCCGCGTGGAGCAAGGCGTGGCTCTTGAGAATCGTGGCGAGATCGGCGTCCGGAGGTCGACCGGAGACGAGGATGCCGCTGGCGACGACTTCGTGTCCGCGTTTTCCGAGCTCCGCGACGGCCGCCTTGAGAGCGGACAAGGCGCGGGCACGAGACTGTTCGGTGGCCACGCGCACGACGCGCTCGGCCGCGCCGAGCGCGAGCTCCTGGGCGGCGTGATAGACGAACCGGGGCGGGTCGCGCTCGCTATCGGGAATCATTTCGATGCGAGAGCGATCGAGGATCAGGGGGGAAGCTGGCGATCCCGCAACCGCGATGAGGGCGGCCCAACCGGTATGCACGGAGAAACCAAAGGTGGTTCGCTCGACGTTCTTCCCCATGGCCGCCCGCTCAGCTGGACTTGTTCTTGTTCTCCGGCTCCTGCTTCTTGAGCCGCGACTCTTTCTCCACCCCGGAGACTACCTCGACGAGGAGCCCGTCGGATAGTCCGAGCTTGACGCTACGCCGCTCGAAGCGGTTCGGCTCGAGCTCGATTTCCACGTACGGTTGCCCCTGTTCGAAACGGACCGCGCCTTCGTCGATCGCGAGCACCTGTTCGTGGCGCTCCAAGATGATGTCGGCATTGGCGCTGTAGTTGGCGCGCAGCAAAACACCGGATTTTATGGCGACCGAGGCTCGGATCTCGAACTCCATGGTCCCGTCTCTCTCCTTGCCCTTCGGTGAGATGTACTCGACTTTGCCGACCAGGGTCTCGGCGCCCAGCGCGCCGACGGAGATCGTGACCGGCATTCCGATGTCCACCTTGCCGACCTCCGACTCATCGACACGGCCTTGGAAGATGAGGTCTTTCATGTCCGCAACCACGGCGATGGTCGTACCTTCGTTGAAGTTGTTCGCCTCGATGACGCTGCTCCCCTCTTTGACGGGGATGTCGAGCACGGTGCCGGCCACGGTGGACGTCACGAGATTGCCCACCTTGCCCGCGTTGCGCGCGGCGCCTTCTTTGACGAGCTGCAGATTGTTGCGGGCGGTGTTGAGCTCCTGTGTTTTGAGCTGGAGCGTGAGCTCCCGCTGGCTCAATTCCGTTTGCGCGCCGAGCTGCTGATCGACGAGATCCTTGGAGCGCCCGTATTCGCGGGTAGCGTTGGCCACGCTGAGCTCGGCTTCGATCACCCTCGACTCGGCCGCGTTCAGGTTGACCATGTTGGGGATGATGAGAATCTTGGCGACGAGGGCGCGCTCTTTGACCTCTTGACCGGGCTCGACGTAAAGCTTCTCGATGATGCCCGACATCCTCGGTTTCAGCACCACCTCGCGGCGCGGCACGATGGCCCCCGGCGCGACTGCCTTTTTCACGATAGTGGTCACCTTGGGCTGAACCGTTTGGTAAGGCGCCGGCTTAGGCTGCGACTTTTGATAGAGAAAGGCGAGCGTGCCGCCAAAGGCGAGCAAGACGCCGAGCACCACGGCAAAGGGGAGGAGTTTGCGCATTATTCGGCCCTCAAGGCTTCGACGGGTTGGAGACGCGCCGCGTGGCGCGCGGGCATGATCGCGGCTACGAAACCGCCGAGGAGCAGGATGAAGCCGGCTCCGATCACGATCTTGAGATCGACTTCCGGTGCGGAAACCGGCGCTTGTGGCATCTTGGCCGTGATGCGGCCGGCCACTTCGAGCAGACCGACGCCGACGATGATGCCGAGGTAACCCGCCAGCAACGTGAGCACCAAGGATTCGGCGACCACCATCCTTATGATGGACGACGGCGTTGCTCCGAGCGCCTTGCGAATGCCGAGCTCCTGGGTGCGCTCTTTGACGGTGATGAGCAGGATGTTGCTCACGCCGAGAACGCCGGCCAAGAGCGTAGCGGTGCCGACGAACCAAACGAAGATACGAATTCCGATGAAGATGTTCATGAGGCGATTGAACTCGGCCGCCAAGTTGAAGGACCGGATGCCCTGCGGATCGTCGGGATGCACGTGATGTCGCTTACGCAGCCGAGCGACGACCTCTTTTTGAACGTCGGCGGCCGACGCATCGGGAGCCACGACGACGCTGGCCCAAGTCGCGTTGCCTCGTTGATTGAAGGCACGCTGTGCCGTCGAGAGAGGAATGAAAAGCGAATTGTCCATGCGCTCTCCCTGCGGTCCCGACTTCAAGCTGCGATGCTCGCCGACGACTTGAAAGAAGACCCCGTGGTAGCTCAAATACCGCCCGACGGGATTGTCCTCGCCGTAAAGCACGCGCGACGCATTTTGTCCGATGACGGCGACCTTCCGCTCGTCGCTCTCGTCGCCTAAGTTGAAGTTACGGCCGTAAACGAGCTCGATCGGCTCGATGGCCGGGTAATCGGACGTCGCCGCGTTGACGATGACGTTGGCCGTTTTGGCGCCGGATTCCACGTTCTGTCCGTCTCCGAAGTTGCCGAACATCAGCCGAGGCGCAACGATCTGCACTCCGGGCACGCTCCGCACGGCGTCGACGTCTTCGTTGGTCAGTTTGATCTGCCGCCCCGGGCCCTGTCCCTCGTAGGGAAGAAGCGTTTTGTCCGGCCGGATGAAGACGATGTAACGCGCCAGCCCCATGAAGTCGCGCTGGACGCCGTGCTGCAAACCGGTGCCGAAGCCGAGCAAGAGCGTCAGCATCAGCATGCCCCAAAACACGCCGCACGCGGTCAAGAAGACGCGCAGCTTGTTGCGGCGCAGGCTCGACCACACCTCTTCCCAGGTATCGAGGTCCCAAAGGCTCGCGGAGCGGTTCGGCGGCATGGCTTACTCGTTTCGGAGGGCGGTGATGGGGTGGGTGGAGGCGGCTCGGCGCGCGGGAAAGAGTCCCGCCAACGTGCCGGCAATGACGATGAGAACGGTGGCTCCTAGCGCCACCTCGAAGTTCACCGACGGATCGCGGAGGCCTTTCATGGGCGGCAGGAAGCCGTTGGCCAAGCTGATCGCGCCGATACCGGCGGCGAGTCCCAAGTATCCGGCGAGCGCCGTGATGAGCAAGCTCTCGGCCACGATCATGCGCACGATGGCGGCGGGAGTCGCACCTATGGCTTTGCGGATGCCGATCTCCTGCGTGCGCTCTTTAACCGAAATGAGCATGATGTTGGACACGCCGACGATGCCCGCGAGAAGGGTTCCGATTCCCACGAGCCAGATGAACGCGCGAATCCACACGAACATGCGGCTGATCTTGGCGTAAAACTCGAGATTGTTGAAAAAATGCACCGCGCGAGTGTCGTCCTTCGAATAGCGGTGGTGCTCGGCGAACATCTCCTGCATCGTCTTGACGAGCGACTTGCCCACTTCCATGTCGGAATTGGCAATCGTCACGCCCATTCCGGTGAGCTCGGCAGAAGAGCCATTCAAAAGCTGCACGGTCGAGAGCGGGACGAAAATCTGACGTTGGTCGTCTTCGTTTCCAAAGACGTCTTCGTACACGCCGACGACGCGAAAATTGGAGCCCCGGATCTGGATGTATTCGCCGATGACGGGTTGCTTTCCAAATAGGACCTCCGCCACCAGCGGCCCGATGATGGCTACTTTGCGGCGCTCCACCAGATCGCCGTCGTTGAGCATGCGCCCTTGCCGCAGCGTTTGGTTCTCGAGGTATTTGTGCTCGGGAAAGGTACCGTGCACCGCGAAAGCGGATCGACGGGTTCCGTACCTCACCATGAAGCTGCCCGAGAGATCGAGTAGACCGCTCACGTATTCGAGCCCAGGGCGTCCAGCGAGCGCGATGTAATCCGAGTTGTCGAGTTTGATCTTGCGACCCGGGTTTTGTCCGGCATAGGGAAGCGCGGTGGTGCCGGTGTTGATCCAAACCACGTTGAGCGCGTCGCCGCGAAACCCGTCGGAGGCGCCATTCTCCAGCCCGCGCCCCGCGCCGAGGAGGATGATGAGCATGAACACACCCCACGCCACACTGAAAGCGGTGAGCAACGTGCGCAGCTTGTGGCGCGTCAGCGTCGACCACACTTCGGCAAAGGCGTCGGCGTCGAACATGTCACGCCGCCGCGGTGCGGCCGTCCTTCATGAAGATGGTGCGATCGGTGAGCTCGGCCACGTCGCGCTCGTGCGTGACGAGGATGATGGTGAGACCCTCTTGGTTGATGTGGCGAAAAAGCGCCATGAGCTCGTCCGACGTTTTGCTGTCCAAAGCTCCGGTGGGCTCGTCCGCGAGCAGCAGCTGAGGCTTGGTGACGAGCGAACGCGCAACGGCCACGCGTTGTCGCTCGCCACCGGAGAGCTGCATGGGAAGGTGATCGGCGCGCGCGCTCAACCCCACACGCCCCAAGTACTCGGCCGCGATCTCGTTACGCTGCCGGCGCGGCACGCCTTGGTAATAAAGCGGAAGCGCCACGTTCTCGAGCGCCGTCTTGAAATTGAGGAGATGAAACGATTGAAAGACGAATCCAATCAGACGATTTCGATAGTGTGCGGCGTCTGCTTCCGACAAGTCACGAATGAGCGACTCGCCAAAGTAGTACGTACCCGAGTCATAGCCATCCAAGATGCCAAGGATGTTGAGCAGCGTGCTCTTGCCCGATCCCGAAGCGCCCATGATGCTGACGAACTCGCCCTTTTCGACGCGCAGGGACACGTCACGCAGGATGTGAAGCTCCCCGGCCCCGCTGCGATAGCTTATTGATGTCGTCGAGCTGAATCACGCAGACGAAAGACAGACAGGGTCGTCATTTTGTTTCCGCGGATCGCGTGTTTGCAGCGAATGGCCACATGCTGCACGCGCCTCGCGTGCCCGCGGGGGCGGCAGACCATGGCGCGCTTACTTTTGCCACGGCTTGTCCCATGAGCCACGCACGCAGTAACCATTGGAACTTGCAATGCAATCACCTTCGACAATCGTCAGCACGAGAAGCCACGACACGCTCGACTGTCGCAAATCTGGGACGTCGCCTCTTTACCAAGAAGACTGGACGTGGACCGAGATTGCCACTGCCACACATCGGCCGAAGCATGCGCCGCGCGATGCCGTTAGGGCGGTCGCGGGGCGCGATCGCCACGCCGAATGCTCAGAAATCCTTAGTGTGAAGGCGGGGGCGCCACCGGGGCCGGCGAGGGCGGCGGCGATGACGGAGCGGCCATCGTCGGCGGCGTCGCAGGCGGCGGCGAGCCGGCCAGCGATGGCGCGCTTCCCGAAACGTTGGGTGGCGGCGCACCTGCCGCGCATCGGACGGTGACCGTCTGCGGATTGTAGATGTTCCACGTCACGAGCTGGACGAAGCCATTGACGAACGAGGTCTCGGTTTTGATCTCTGCCCATCCATTGGGGCAGATTCGCGACAAATCGTAGGGACCGCTCAGCTCGGCGAGGCCGAAAACGAGCCCGCTGTGCCACTTCTCGTCGTATTCGATAGGCGCCCCCGCCGCCGGCGCGCCCGACTTCACGACGGTCGAGAAACAAGAGCTGGCGGCTAGGCAGGTGGCGATTCCAAGCAACTTCACCGTTCTGCGATAGGGGAAAAGGCGAGGCGGGCTCATCGTGCAACCTCCCGCGCGAGAGCGACTTCCCAGCGGCGAGGATTTGCATCGAGCGCGGTCGGCGTGGCTACTCCCTCGAGCTCACCATCGCGGCGTAGCTCGACGCGAACCGGTCGCCCGCGCGCGTCCCCGTAGATGGACAGCACAGCGGCCTGGGCGGGAGGCGCCGAGGCACGCTCGCTGCCAGGTGCGGAGGCCGTCACGGTCGTCGTCGCACCCGCGGCGCACCAAACGTACGCCATCCGCGGCGCGTAAATGCCCAACGTGACGAAGCTCACCAGGCCCGTCAGCACGTTGGCGCCGGTGCGCACCTGGGCCACTTGGCCGCCGGAGCAAAACTGACGCACGTCGAGCGTCTCGTCGCCCACGAGTCCCCAAAGATAGAAGCTGTTCCACTGATCGTGGTCCTGCCCTCTCGCGATGCTGGGGTTGGCCATGAACGTGGCCTTGTAACAACCGGATACGGCGACGACGAGAAGCAACGCGATGAGTGCGCTCCGAGTCGGGCGGGGGGAAGGGATCGTGCGCATGAGCCTCCGTTGGCTGCGGGCGCACCCTACACCAGAATCGGCGCGCGAATGCAAGACTCCTCGTCACGCACGGTTCTCAGCGTCGCCCTTGATGGCCAAGACCTCGTAGGTCATGACCGCCTGGGCGCGACCCTTTACCGTGATCTCTTGGAGCGGTCGCGTCTCGATGACGTCGCGGGTCAATGCATAGGTCACCTCGCTGATGACGACGCTGACGCCGAGCTCCTTGGTGGCGCTCTCGAGACGCGAGGCGAGGTTCACTGCGTCGCCGATCACCGTGTATTCCATACGCCGCTCGCTACCGATGTTGCCGGCCACGACTTCGCCCGTGTGCAGACCAATACCAGTCGCTAGCGGAGCGAGCCCGCGAACAGCGAGTCGCTCGTTCAAGTGGGCGAGCGCGTGTCGCATCCGCACCGCGGCGCGAACCGCGTTCTTGGCGTCGTCGGCACGCGAGACGGGAGCGCCGAACACCGCCATGATCGCGTCGCCGATGTACTTGTCGACGACGCCGTCGTGCTGCATGACGATGCTGACCATCTCCGTGAAGTATTCGTTCAAGAGGCCGACCAAAGCCTGCGCATCCATCTTCTCGCTGATGCTGGTGAAGCTGCGAATGTCGCTGAAGAGAATGGTGACGGTGAGCGACTCTCCCCCCAGCGCAACTTTGCCGGCAAGCAGATGCTCGACCACCGCTTCCGTCATGTACTTGCCGAACGTCGTGCGAAGCTTGTCCCGCTCCTTCAAGCCATCCACCATGTGGTTGAAGCCGTTGGCGAGATCCTCGAGCTCGTCGCCCGTTCGGACCGGCACGACTTTCACGTATTCCTGGTGCTCCAGCTTCTTCAGCGCATCGCCGATCCGTTCCACCGCGCGCGACATGACGAGGGCGAGGCGGGCGCCGACGCCGAACGAGACGAACGCCGCCAGCAATAGCAAACCGATGACCAACACCAGCTGGCGCTTCATGATGGTGCGGATATCCGTGACGTCGCGGGCGAGAACCACGGCGAGTTTCCCGCGCGCGCGTACGCGCAAGCGCGGCTCGAAACGGGCAATCGCCCACTCCTTGTCGGCGTTGACGTGCCGGGAGGGTACGGCGCGCGCCTGAGACACCGAGCCCAGCGGAAAGAGCTTGGAAGCGACGATGACCTCGTCGTCGTGGGTAGCGTCGAGGATGGCGAGCTCGAGCCCCAATTTGGACGCAATCTTGGCGACGTAGCGGCGCCCCAGCATTTGACAGACGACGACGAACCCGCCCTCCCCCGCTTCGAGCGCGATGAACCGCGCGGAGCTGCTGCGTGTTCCCGGCTTGGCGCATCCGCGCGGGACGATGCCGCGCAGCTCACCACCGCGATAGTCGGCAAACTCGGGAATGTCGGACAGCTTTTCGGGCGCGGGGCTCGGGCCGACCTTGGTCAGCACGGCGCCGTCGCGCGCCACGAAAAGAATGTCGTTATCTGGATAAATCGACGAGAAGTTCTTGGCGATGGCTTGTGCGCTGTCGCTGTCGCGCCCACCGAGCGCGCGGCGCACCTCGCCGCTCTCGGAGAGCGCGCGCGCCGTCAGGAGAATTTCGTTGGTCGCGTCGTCGAGCTCTTCCTGAAATGCCTCGCGCGCCTCGTTGATGCGCTCATCGGTCTGTCGGGCGAGTTGGCGCTCCATCCCCCGCGAGATGAAGGGAAAGACTGCGAGGACGAGAACGACGGGCAGCCCTACCAAGAGCGAGAATTTCATTCCCACGCTTCGCAGACGAAGGCGCATCGTCGCCCATGCTAGCCGATATGGCGCACGGCCGATGAAACCGCGAATCGCTCGCATCTCGCGCCAGGTGAGTGGGAGTGGGTGTGGCGGCGCGCGCGGTTCAATCAGCGCGGTACACGGTCACCCCGCGATGTTGCCCCCAGGGCCGGAGCTGTCCACCCGGCTCGTGGTGGAGCTGATGCGGCGACAATGCTGGCGATCGGCATCTCACGTTCCCTCCCCCAGGTCTCGTACGCGCCGATGGAGCAAAGCGCAGCTCACGAGAGAGGGCGCCACCGGCGCGCCGCAGACAGCGCGAACGCGACGACGGATGTGCTGCTTCCACGACGACGCCTGCGAACCGTGCGAGCGACTGAAAACGCTTCCCCACAAGCCGCCGAGCGCGATGGGGACGACGGGTACGGGCGTTTCCACGATCAGGCGCTCGATGCCGTGCTGGAACGGTTGCAACTCACCCGTCGGCGACAGCTTTCCTTCGGGAAAGATGCACACCAGCTCCCCACCTGCGAGCGCCGCAGCGACGTCGGCAAACGCGCGCTCTTTTCACGCGCGCCTTCGTTACCATCAATTTCTCTCAATACCCGGAGAGCCTCATCGAATCCGAGCTTTTCGGGCATACCAAAGGGGCGTTCACTGGCGCCATCGAGACGCACGAAGGTCTCTTGGAAAGGTGCAGCCCTCACGGAGCGATCTTCGTCGACGAGATTGGGGAAGTGTCCGTGCCCGTCCAGATCAAGCTGCTCGACGTCCTGCAGGAGCGACGCTACGTGCCAGTGGGCAGCTACGAGAGCAAGCGGTTCGAAGGGCGCGTCATTGCAGCTACCAACCGCTCCATCGGCGATCGACGCGAAGCCGGCGCGTTCCGGCACGACTTTTACTATCGCCTTTGCTCCGACGTGATCGAAGTCCCGCCGCTGCGCGCGCGACTCGCGGAGCGCCCGGAAGAGATGGACGAGCTCCTCGAACACGTCGTCGAGCGCATCGTGGGCGAGAAATCCAACGAGCTCGTGGCGACTGTGCGCCAAGCGATCGCCGCCGGCGTCGGCCGAGACTACGCATGGCCCGGCAACGTGCGCGAAGTGGAGCAAGCGGCGCGGCGCATTCTGATGACCGCCGCCTACGAGCCCGAGCCTCGCCCCGCTGCGAGCGATCGGAACGATCGCCTTTTTGCATCGATCGAGCAAGGATCGCTCGACGCGCAGGAGATGTTGTCGTCGTACTGCGCGCTTCTCTACCGCCGTCACGGCACCTACGAAGAGGTTGCGCGGAGGACGAAGCTCGACCGACGAACCGTCAAGAAGTACATCATCGAGGCGAGTGGCCGCCCGTGAGCCGCCCTCGACTTCGCCGCGCGGCGCGGCGGCCGCGGCCAAGCAGCGCAGCGGCGAGCCACCAAGTGAGCGGCCGCCAATCGACACTGGCCGGGGCTCCCCCGGTGCGACACGCACAGCTCTTTGGCGTCGGGCTGCCCTCCGGATCCATGCTCCCCGCGCCGCCCTCCGTCCCCGCGGCGCCGCCGGCACCCCCGGTGCCGCCTCCATCGAGTCCGACGCCAGAGGGGATCGACCCATCGGTGATCGGCCCGCCGACATCGACCGAGATCGCATCGGTCGATCCGGAATCGCGGGCACTGGCATCGGCGGCGTCGCGCGCGGAGCTGGCGTCTCTCGGCGTCGCGCCGTCGAGCGTCGTGGCATCGCTCGGCGCGTCGCGCGGTGGTGCCGCGTCGCCCCTACCGCCCGCATCGGCGCTGCCGGCGTCGACACCGCCGTCTCCACCGGCGCCCGGGTCGAAATCGAAGCTCACCTCGAAAAGCTTGGGCCAATATTTGCCGGTGAGATAAAAGCGGCGCTTGGCTTCGTCGTAGGCAATGCCGTTGAGAACGTCGGCATTGCGCTTCTCGTCCGCCGTGAGCAAAGCGGATGCGTCGATCAACGTGAGCACGTTACCCGTGGCCTTGTCGACGCGTAGAATGTTGTCCGTCTTCCACTCGTTGACATAAACGAGTGACCCCACGCACTCGAGCTCGTTCAACATGTCGATCGAGGCGCCACTGCGTTGCACGGTGACTTCGCGCCGCAAGGCGAACGTGGTGGGATCGCGGAAGGCGAGCTTGTCGGTGCCGTTGCTCATGATCAAATCGGAGCCGTCGTAACAAAGCCCCCAGCCCTGCCCGGTGTAGGTGAAGCGTTTCAACTCGGCAAAGGTATCGACGTCGAAAACGATGGCCACACCCGTCGTATAGGTGAGGTTGATCAGCGTTCGATCGATGCGCGTCAAGCCTTCACCGAAAAACGACGCGTCGAGGTTGATGCTTTTTTCGATGGCGCCCGTCATCAAGGTGACGCGCCGCACCGTCGACTTGCCGTTGAGGCCCGTGCTTTCGTAGAGCTTGCCCTCGAAGAGCTCGAGCCCCTCGGTGAAAGCAGCCGTGTCATGCGGATAGACGGCTTCGACCCGCGGCGTCGCGGTCTGGGCAAGCGCGCCGGCTGCGCTGAGCGCGAGGCCGAGACCGACCACGAGGGCGACAGCATGCACCTGGCCGGGCGTCATCCTGCGTGCCGATCGGCGAACGTCGTGCGGCAATGCTTTCGCCATGCAAAGTCCAAGTACGGCTCGCGGCGCCCGCGTCGAGCAGCGCTTCGTAACTTTCCCCCCCGCGAAGCGCAGAAGCAAGACGTCACGCGCGCGACTCTTTGCCGATAGGCGCCGAATATGTTTTCGGCGCAACTTTCCAGGCGACATCCGGGACCTCATCGTCGTGCCCGGCAGCAATCGCGCTCACCGCCAGGGAGGAACCGGATGGCCATCGACGCGCATTGGGAAGGGTTCTCGCGGCTGCACCGGAGCAAACCGGCAGGCGCTGAATGACCTGACCGATACCACGCGCGTAGGGCTGAGCTCTTCGGGCAAGGCCGCCAGCGTTGGCGGCAACAGCGATGAGGGCGGGATCTTCTGGAGAAGGAGCGACGTCGGGGCGTGGCGATCGCGGCGAGCGGTGCATCCGAGCACCACACCGCGCAGAGCAGCACCGAGCCTCGACGTGCGGGACGGGGCATCGCTCCACGTACCGTCTACCACATCGACATTCTCGGCAATCTTACGCACACATGGGACGATCACGGCAATTTGCCGATAAAAGTTGGAATCGCAATGGCCAAACCCGTGCCCTCACCTGATATCGGCAAACTCGTTGAGTCGGCAATTGGTTGACGATTCATGGGAGGACTTGCATGACGAGAAGACACGTCGCCGCTGGTGATTGGCAGCATCGTCGTCGCGGTGGTGAAGCGGCGGTTGGCCATGCCGGCGGCGCGGATCTCATTGCGGCAGCGCGGCTCAGAAATCGCGCCACAAGAGCGCAATTTCGAACGCCCGTGCCATAGCCCCTTCGGGTTACGATACGGTGCGAGCGTTTCAGTTAACGATGAATCTCTTTCCTCCGTCACCCGTGCAAGCGGGTCAGATGCTAGCCGACAAGTACCGGGTCGAGCGGGTTCTCGGGACGGGTGGAATGGGCGTCGTCGTGGCGGCGCGACACGTCGAGCTCAACGTGCTCGTCGCCATCAAGTTTCTTCTCCCTCACGTACTGAGCCATCAGCAGGCAGTGGCGCGCTTTGCCCGTGAGGCTCGCGCAGCAGTGCGCATCAAAAGCGAGCACGTCGCGCGCGTATCGGACGTGGGAACGCTCGACACTGGCGCGCCCTACATGGTGATGGAGTACCTGGAGGGGACGGATCTTGCGACGTACCTGCGCGGGCGAAGCCGATTGTCGACCGACAAGGCGCTGCACTTCGTACTGCAAGCGTGTCAAGCCGTCGCCGAAGCACATCAGATCGGCATCGTGCATCGCGACCTCAAACCAGCGAACCTCTTCTTGACGCGAGGTGCCGATGGTAGCGATGTCGTCAAGGTCCTCGATTTCGGTATTTCGAAAAACGTCGATCCCAACGCTTCGCACGGCACGGGATCGATGACGACCGCGGCGGGAGCTCTCGGCTCGCCCACCTACATGTCGCCCGAGCAACTGACGGAAGCTGGCCAGGTCGACGCACGCACGGATATTTGGGCCCTCGGTGTCATCCTCTTCGAGCTGCTCATCGGAGTACCTCCCTTTCGCGCCGAGAATTTGCCCAAGCTCTTTCTGGCAATCTTGCACCAGAAACCGCCCAACCCGGCCGTGCTGCGTCCCGAT
>Ga0193706_1000837_pt1 | contig 15314 bp, 14 predicted proteins | sample U3c1metaG_FD_160130 | JGI IMG/M metagenome (GOLD analysis project Ga0193706, IMG submission 160130) | Soil microbial communities from a riparian zone of the East river system, Colorado, United States - U3c1 | ecosystem: Environmental > Terrestrial > Soil > Riparian zone | place: USA: East River... | reverse complement strand
TCGCAGCGCTTCAAGGGGAAGGTCACCTTCTGCCCGTTGGGAAGCGTCGTTTCGATTTCGGTGAGCGAGGTGCCCGTGACGAGACAACGCGCCGCAGCTTTGGCCGCTGCGGCGGCGCACGCGCCGGTGGTGTACCCGGTGCGCAATCCACGCTTCTTCTGCCCCTTGCTTTCGGCCTCCATCGATCACTTCGCATCTCCTCCGGCGGAGATGCCCACCTTCTTGACGGGAACGTTGAAAAAACTCTCGAGGGCCACCTGCGATTCGGCGAGACCGGCGAGGGCGAGCGCGCTCGCGAATGGGTACAGCAACGCGCCGTCGCCGGCTAGGTACACCCGCTCGGGCGTGCATGCCCCCCGCAAAGCATCGAAATGCGCGAGCCCCGCATGGATTCGCTCGGGGTGATGAACCGGCGGAAGGGTGCCAACCCGCAGCTCTTTGAGAGCGTGCGAGGAACCGAGCTCCGCGACGCGTTCACGCACGAACGCCTCCGAAACGAAATCGTCCGCGGACGGCGAAAGCCAGAGCAACGTGGTTTGCGCGCGACGCTCGCGGTACGCGCCGCCGCTCAGCAATCCGAGCGCCGCGGTGATGCCGGTATCGGTCGCCACCACCCAGGTCGCGGCGCTTTCCGCTGCGGGAGGGGGCAAGAACTTCCCCCACGGGCCGCTGAAGGTGAGGGTCGCCCCGAGGTCGAGTTGATGCAGGTAATTCGAGCACACGCCGCCGTCGATGCGGCGCGCGATGAGCTCGAAACGCGTCTGATCGGCGTCGGTTGACGCGATCGAATAGGCGCGCTTGGCGAGCTTGCCCGAGGGGAGCGTCATTCCCGTGTCGATGATGATGTATTGACCGCCGATGAATCCGAGCTCGGGGGGATCGATCATTTCGAACATGAGCCGGCGCGACTTGGGGCCCGCGGATTCGGCGGCGACGAGCCGCGCTGACTTGGGGACGGCCATGACATCACCCCGCTGGGTAGATCTCGTGCACGAAGTCGTGCATCTCTTCGAGCTCGCGATAAAAGCGCGTCAGGTTGTCGGCTTGGTTCTGGAGATCGAGCTCGGTCTTCTTGCTCAGGATGACGAGTGAACGAAGATAGGGGAGCTTCGCGTCGTTGCTCGACGTCGTCGCCACCTTGTGCTCGAGCTCGGCGAGCGACGCCGCAAAAAGGCGATGCATCGTGGCAAAATCCCGCGCTTCACAGAGCGCCTTTATCGGTCCTGGACTCTTGACGGCGTCGCCCAACTCGGCGAGCTCGTGCTGCCGTTCCGCTTCGTCCTCGCGACCGAGGATGCGCATGAGTCCCAGGCGAAGGGCGGCGATCTCGTGACAGGCCATGGGTTTTGTTGTTTCCTTTCTTCTCGGTCGTTGTCGTTACTGCATGATGCTGTCGACGAGGCGGGCGACGATGCGATCGCCGACCAAGTGGTCGTCGACGAGCGACGCGGCATCGGCGGAGTCGACGCCGCGATACCAAACGCCGTCCGGATAGACGACGAGCGTGGGGCCCTCTCCGCAGCGGCCCATGCAGCCGGTACGCGTCACGCGCACATCGACGGCGATGCCGGCTTGTTTGATGAGGCGCCTCAGCTCGTCGAGCAGCGCCAAGCTGCCGCGCTCGGCGCAATCGACGTTGCCACACACGAGCACGTGCTTTTTGAGTGGACGATGGGCGTGCACGTGCGGCGCGGCTTGGGTGTGCGTGAAGCTGTGGCGCAGGCTCCATAAGAGCGCCCGCATGCCCCCCACTTGTTCGGCGAAGCCGGGCAGCGCGGTGCGGTACTGGCAAGTGTCACAGGGGAGCGGCGCCCCCTCCCCTACCGCTTGATGAAACCGCTCGTCCATCAGCGCAAAGACGTTGGGGTGCGCACCGAGATGCGGCGCGCGCACCGTCTTGATCCATGGATAACGCTCGGAAAAACGGCCGAGCTGCGCGTCGAGCTTGGTAAGGAGCGAACCACCGAAGAGGAGCGCGGGCACGACGAGGATCCGCTCCGGCCGCCCGCGCGCCAGCGATTCGAGGGCGTCGTCGACCTTGGGCTCGGTGATCCCCATGAAGGCCGGCTCCACGCGGGCAAAGCCGCGACCTTCGGCGAAGAGCCGCATGAGCTTGCAAAAATCGCCATTGGCGTCGGGATCGCTCGAACCTCGCCCTACCGCCAAAACCGCGGTTTTGGCGCGCTCGGCCGCGGTGAGCGGTGACGCCGATTCGGCCCGCTCGGCGAGGAGCGCCGTCAAGAGCGGATGCACCCCGAGGGGGCGCGCCGCCAAGAACAAAACCGAGGGGAGCTTCTGCCGCGCAGCGGCCAGCGCGAGAGGGAGATCGTTTTTGACATGGCCCGCGCCGAAAAGCAGGAGCGGCAACACGACGACGTGCGGCGCGCGCTCACCGGCGCGTGCCAACGTCGTGGCCAGCGACGGCTCGGCGAGCTCGAGGTAACCGTGGCTGACGTCGCGATCGGGCGTTCGCGCCGCGAATGCCGCGACAAATGCTTCGAACTCCGCGTTCGCCGCTGGATCACGACTGCCGTGACCGACGATGACGACCGCGGCGCGCTCGGCTGCGCCGGCCGGCAGCACGGGCAGCGACAGAGGCGCGCTCACGTGCCCCCCCGTGCGGCAAATCGCGCCGCCAGCCCGACGACGCGAAAGAGCGATGGCCCGCCCTCGGGATCGTCCAAGCGCCGTACGCGTACGCCGAGCGCCGATTCGAGCACCTCGGCCGTGAGCACGTCGGCCGGCCGCCCCGCGGCCATGGCGCGACCATCGCCGACGATCATCACGCGATCGCACAGCGCGGCGAGCTCGAGATCGTGCGTCGCGAGCACCACCGCTTGATCGCGCAACCGAAGAAGGCGCTCGTGCAGCGCGGCGCGCCGTGCCGGATCGAGGTGGCTCGTCGGTTCGTCGAGCAAGAGGAGAGCCGGCGCGGCCACGAGGGCGCGCGCGATCACGGCGCGCTGCCATTCTCCGCCGGAGAGCGTCGAGCAAGGGCGTTGGGCGAGCTCGGTGAGCCCCTCATCGGCGAGCACACGCGCCACCTTGGCCAGTTGCGGCGCGCTCGGCGGACCGTCGGTACCGAGCCCCAGCGCGACGAGCTGCCGCACGGTGAAAGGCACGGGAGCTTCCGCTTGCAACACGTATCCCACCACGCGGCAGCGCGCGCCGCCCTTGGGGAGCGCCGTGCCGCGCCAGCGGAGCTCGCCTTCGAGCGGCGCGGCGAGCCCCGCGAGAACCCGCAACAGCGTCGTTTTGCCGGAGCCATTCGAGCCCAAAAGCGCCACGCGCTCGCCCGATTCGACCGCGAGATCGATGTCGCGCAAAACGGCGCGCCCGTTCCATCCGACGGCGAGACCCGATGCGCGAACGACTTGTTCGGCATGCATCTCTTCGGCCGCGACCGCGCTCACGTGTTCGCCCTCCGCAGAAGCGTGAGGAAGAAGGGGCCACCGAGCCCCGCCGTGACGAGCCCCACCGGAAGCTCGCGCGGTGCAAACGCGGTACGCGCCACCGTATCTGCCGCCATCACCAGCGCCGCGCCGAGCAACACCGTGGCCGGCAGCATCGCGCGATGCGGCGCGCCCACGAGCCTTCGCGCGGCGTGCGGAGCGATGAGGCCCACGAAACCGACGAGCCCTCCCACAGCGACCGCGCTCGCCGTCAGAGCGACCGCCCAAAGGAGGATATAGCGCTGCGTCGCTGGCACATCGACGCCGAGCGACGTCGCCACGTCGTCGCCCATCGTCAAACGGTCGAGCCTTTCGGCGCGGGGAACGAGCCACGCGAACGAAAGCACGAGCAGCGCCGCGGGAAGTACGAGCAGCGAAAAGCGCGGCGTCCCCATGCCGCCGAAGAGCCAAAACGATGCCGAGCGCAGAAGGCGATCCTCGGGTGCGAGGATGAGCAAAAGGCCCGTCAAGCTGGTGAGCAACGAGCTCAGCGTGACGCCAGCGAGCAAAAGGCGCGTGCGATCGTACGGTGCGCCGGCAAGCCCCCGCACGAGGAGCGCCGTCGCCCCCGCCCCAATGGCGGCGAGAAAACCGGGCGGCACGGCGGGCAGAAGAAGCAGTGAAAGGACCGCACCCACCGAAGCGCCCCCCGAGAGTCCGAGTACGTAAGGCTCGGCGAGATCGTTGCGCAGCAGCGTTTGCATCACTGCGCCCGCGAGCGCGAGCGACGCGCCGACCAGCGCGGCCAACCCCACGCGCGGCGCGCGCAAGCTGGCGATGATGACGTCGCCCTCGACGAGGCGTTCAACCGCATGCCAGGGCGTCGTCCAACCGGCCGGCCCCGCGGAAATGCCCAAGCTGGCGGCAGCGAGGCAGAGCAGCATAAGGGCGAGTGTCCACCGAATCACGTGGGTCCCGCTCCTGTCATTGCGTTGCTGGGCCTCGTGCCGGACGATGCCGCTGCCGTCACCGCCGAACGCAGCACCGTCGCGGCCTCGCCGGTCTTCATTCCCCCGAGGGAATAGCGAAGCGGCATCACCGTCACCGGCAGCGCGCGCAGCGCTTCGATCCCGTGCAGCGCGGCCACTTTGCCGCTGACGTCGGTGGACGCGCCGTCACCATACGCGTGCACGATGATGAGCTCCGGGCGCCTCCGCAGCACTTCTTCCCAGCTCACGTTCGTATAGGCGACGTCCACGTCGCCAAAAATGTTGCGCCCGCCCACGCGTCCGATGAGATCGGAAAGCACCGTGCGTCGACCCGCGGTGAAGGGAGGATCGCAGCAGTCGTACACGAACACCCGCTTGGGTTCGCGCGTCGCGACGGTCGCACCGACCTGCGCCGCCATATCGGCCAAGAGGCGCTCGCCGTCGCTCTCTCTTTTCACCCGGCGAGCCACTTCGCGAATGAGCGTCTCGACGTCTCTTACCGACGTGAGCGCCGGCACATAGACGCTCTTGCCGTGCGCTTCGAGGCTGGCCACGAGGTCCGCGCTTTTCAGCTTCACGATCTCGAGCCCCAAAACCAGATCGGGCTCTACCGCGAGCAAAGTTTCGAGCGCCCCCACCCGCGGGACAGCCGCCGTCGCGGCGCGCAGCTCATCGCTCGCGTCCACGAGATCGGCCATTCCCACGAGAGCGCCCGCTGCTCCCAGCGCAACGACGAGCTCCGTCGTCACGTCGTGCAAACTGATGACCCGAAGCTCCGCCGATTTTTTCGCCCGAGGCTCGGGCCCTCGACACCCCGAGGCGACGAGCGTCGCCAAGAGCGCGAGAGCCGCGAGCGATGGGGACTTCAACGACATGCTAGTGACAATAGTTTTGGCCGCGCGGAATCGTGACGCTCCACGGATAGCGGCCAATATTTTCGAACGTGCGCACGATGCTCTTGGTCACGGCGTCGATGACCACGACGCGGTTGGCGCTGCTGACGGCGGCCACGATGTACTTGCCATCGCGCGTGGTCGACGCCGTTTCGGTGTTGCCGCCGACGGGGATATTCTTCACCACCTGGCGGAGATCGGTATCGACCACGGCGATCTCGCTGCGCACGCGGTTCATGACGAAGGCGAGGCCCGGTGCGAGCGGTGAGTAGTTGACGCCATACGACTCGGAGTCGGCGCCCGGTGCGCTACCGCCGCTCGACACGATGCCGGGGCGGATGAGCGAAACCGTGGCGTCGCCGAAATTCGGCACGACGTGATGGGTCACCGCCTCGAACGGATGCTCGGCGTACACGATCCACGGCTTCACACCGACCTTGAGCTCACCTACTTTGACGCGCGCGACGGTGTCGTACACGAGCACGCGACCGGTCGCTGCGTGGGCACCGTAAAGTATGCCGCTCTTGTCGATCTGCACGTCGGCGAAGCCCCCCTCGTTCTCGGCTTCCGTCGGCTGCGGCGAGGCTTGGAAACCATCGAGCACGATTTCTCCGTCGATGGTCAGCGAGCTCATCTCGATACGCGTGATGTGGTGCGCGCCGATGTTGGCCACGTAAGCGTAATTGCCGTCGGGCGCGAAGCGGACGAAGTGCGGTACGTAAAATCCGGTGAGACGTTTGACCTCGGTGTCGGTGGCAGTGTCGATGAAGGATACCGAGTTGCTCGATTCGTTGACGACACCGAGGTATTTGCCGTCGCGGCTGAGAGCGAGGTGGGTTGGCTCGTCGCCGAGCTTGACGCGCTTTTGGATCTTGAGCGCGCGCGTGTCGAAGACGATGGTCTCGTTCGTGCCGGGCGAGTCGACGTATCCCTTGGTGAAGTCGGCGTTGAGCTCGGCCATGTGGTTCGTGACGCCGAGCGTGTCGATGGTGCCGAGCACCTCCATCGCGTTGAGATCGATCACGGTGACGTCGCCCGAGTCGCGCGCCACGATGTACGCGCGGTTTTCGAGATCGAGGGTCTTGACACCGGGCGCATTCGAATCACCGGGCGCCGCTCCGCAGCCAAGAGCGCCGAGCGCGACGAAGCCCATGGTTTGCCCTACCCAACGTGAAGCCCGACTGCTCATTGCAATCCGCATACGATTCTCCTTTGGAGTCGCGCGCGAGCGCGCTCGAAAACGGGGGCCATTCACCACGGAAACCTCTCTGTCCGCGAGAGAAAGAGGGGTTGAAGTGAGGCCGCTAAAGGGACCACCCGACGCACCCTTCCGTATCCACGCGGAAGCACTGTCGCGACCTCGGGTAGGTCTCCTGGCTCACGGGTTCAGGGGGCTTGCGCCTCCAACGCTGCTCCTACCTTCCCTGGCGCACGCGCCAAGTGGCGAGTCGGAGCTGCTTCCCATTTACAGTGGCGGGACCGCGCCGGACTTGGACCGGCTTCCCTTTTATGCCCTCGCGAGGGCACCCGAGGCGTTGAACTCGATTCGAAATTCGAGAGATTCTCTAGGCCTAGTCGAAACTTCTCGTCAAGCTATTTCGCGGACGCGGACGGCCTTCCGACTTCTTCGAATACGTCGACATCGCCCAGCCGCAACACCGCGCGACCGAGCTCGCGAGCCTCTTCTCGCGGCGCATCGGCAAAGCGCGCGCGAAACTGCGCGGTGGGGCGGAGCGTGATCGTATCTCCCGTCGACTTGCGACGGTACGTGGTCTCGACGCCCTCGACGCTGCTGTCGATGAGATTGAGGTTCAGCTTTCCGACGCTTGCCCCCGTTGCAGCGGCGGCCCCGTCGGCGATGCACGAATACATGACTTGGCGCGGCGAATGATGCGTGACCTCGAGGTCGAAGCTTCCCGAAGATAGGCCGAGCTTGCCGAGCGCGTAGCGACCCATGCGATAGCCAGCCACGGCCCACGGCCCCGGCGCGCCGTGAATCGCCGCCACCCTGTCGAGCTCCGCATCTTCTGATGTGGACGACGTCGCCATCGCTGGGCGCGACGCTGGTACCGGCGCGCGCCTCGACGCGCAGGAAATGGCTACCGTGGCCGATGCGATGACTGCCGCGCACCGATGCGCGGCGCGCAGCGACGGCCGTTGTGCGCGCGCGCAATTGATCGGCGACACGCCTTTTGCCTTCAACGCCCGCTCCGGCGGCGTTGCACGGCGCGCCGCGGCTTCGTCGTAGAAGCGGCGGAAGGATGCGGATGGGGATGCGGATGATCGTGATCCGTCAGCACCGAACGCCGGCCCGTCGAACCAAGCCCGAGCATCTCTTCTGCAACGTACTCGGCTCCCCCCTGCAGCACGCCGCGCGTCGCCAGCATCCGTCCCGCTGCCGCTTTCAGCTCGTCCGAGCGACCGCGCATGACGACCACCTCCAGACAATGCTCGCGATCGAGGTGCACGTGCATCGTCGAACGCACTTGATCACCAAGCTCGTGCTGCAGCTCGGTGAGCTTCTCGGAGAGCTCGCGGACGTGGTGGTTATAAACCAAAGTCACTGCCGCAAACGCGCGCACCCGATCCTGCAAGGAGGTGCGCCCTACTTCGGCCCGCGCCAGATCGCGGAGCAGCTCGGAGCGATTGCAACCGCGCGCGTCGGCGAGCTTGTCGATTTCAGCAACCAGGCTCGTCTCCATCGCCACGCCGAAGCGCACGAGGTTGTCCTTCGTCATAGATGAGAGGTTAGCCGAAGATGGTGCTACTCGGCCAAGCGGGATTCGATGCGCGAGTCGGGAACGAACCACATGAGGGCTACGAAAACATAAATGCCGTCGGCGATCCACTCGCGAACGAACGCGAGCGGAATGGCGCACGCGTAGAGCGCCATCGAGGCGAGCCCCTTCCAGTCCCTTCCCACGGCAGCGCGGAGCTCGGAGCCCGCGCCCTGCGAAGCGATGATCGCCTGCACCAAGATCGTGTACGCCACGCCGGCGAGCAGCAGGACGACCCCATAGATCGCGGTCGGCGTGGATGCGAAATGATTTTCTCCCATCCAGCTCGTGACGAAGGGCACGAGGGAGAGCCAGAACAAGAGATGCAGATTGGCCCACAGGATCTTGCCGTTGATGCGCGAGACCATGTGAAACATGTGGTGGTGATTGTTCCAATAGATGCCGAGATAAACGAAGCTGAGGACGTAGCTCGAAAACACCGGCAAAATGGGCGCGAGCGCAGGAAGGTCGTCCCCGTGCGGCACTTTCAGCTCGAGCACCATGATGGTGATGAGGATGGCGATGACGCCGTCGCTGAACGCTTCGAGCCGGTTCTTGCCCATGGGCGCGGATTCGCTATCCCACCTTGGCCGAGCGTCGATCCTCCGAAACGGGGCCCGCCACCTTACGTAGTAGGTCACGAAGGAGACGCCGCTCCGATTCGCGGAGCGGCTCGAGAGCTTGATCCACAGCCGCTACGACCTGGGGGAGCGCTTCTCGGAAGCGGCGCTTACCGCGGGCCGAGGCTTCCACGTAGATGCGCCGCCGATCTTGAGGATCGCGGCGGCGCAGCACGTACCCCTGCTTCTCGAGATCCTCGACGAGACGGGATACGCCGGCAGGGTGTTGCCCAACTCCGGCGGCCAGCGCCGTTTGCGTGGATTTGCCCTCGCGCACCAGGTGGGAGAGCAGCTGCCACGCCAGAACCGTCTCGCCCGAGGCTTCGAGCCCGCGTGCCGCGTTCGTCCACACGATATTGCGCGTGCGCCCGACGAGCATCCCCAGCTCCTCGACCAGGCTGCGTGAACGGTTCAAGGCTTTGGCACGCATTGGAATGGCGGAAACTAACAGAAAACTTAACAATCGCAATGGTTGCGCTTGCAACGAAATGGTCGTATCCCAACCAACCATGGGTTCAGCGAAGTCGCGCAGGGGGGGCGCCCCGCGAAGCTCGGTGAGCCTCGCCTTACTGGCTTTCACGCTGGGGCTCGCCTCGTGCAACAAGAGCGATGCCGACGCTTCGGGCAAGGCGCGACCGGCGCCGATGGTCGTCGTGCAAAAGGTCGAGCGGCGCGACGTTCCGGTCGAGGTGCGCGCGCCGGTCGATCTACGCCCGCTCGCTCAAGCCGACGTCGGTTCCAAGATCCTCGGGTACGTCGACGCCATTCTCGTCGATCGCGGTGACCGCGTGAAGAAAGGTCAGCTCGTCGCACTGGTCCGCCCCAGCGATCTCCCCGACCAGCTCGCCGCCGCGCGCGCGTCGTTCGCGCAAGTCGAGGCATCGGTCGTTTTGGCACGCACCAATTTCGAGCGCGCCCAGAAGCTCGCGCCGAGCGGCGTCGTGAGCCAGCAAGAGCTGCAACAAGCATCGTCGGCGCTCGCGTCCGCGGAAGCAGGGCAAGCCACGTCCAAGGCGCAGATCGGCGCGCTTGCCGTGCGCCTCGGCGAAACGCGCATCGAGTCGCCCATCGACGGCGTGATCTCCCAGCGTCGACTCGATCCGGGCGCGCTCGTCGGACCGCCGGGCGGCGGAGCCATCGTCACCGTGGTGCGCATCGACCGGCTGCGCGTCTTCGTCACCGTGAACGAGAGAGACGCGAGCGGCATCAACATCGGACAGGCCGCCCACGTCGAGCTCGATGCCAGCCCCGGCAAGAGTTACACCGGACAGGTGGTTCGCATCGCACCTTCTTTCGACCCCGTCACGCGCACGCTCGACGCCGAGGTGCAGCTCGACAACTCGGCCGGCGAGCTTCGCCCTGGAATGTACGGGCGCGCCGCGGTGCGCCTAGCCCTGCACCCCCAAGTCCCCGTGGTCTCGGTCAACGCGCTGCAGATCACCGAAGATCAAAAGTACGTATTTATCTTGATGGGCAGCAAGGTCACCCGCCGCCCCGTCGAGATCGGCACCGATCTCGAGGACAGCCAATATTTCGAAGTGACGCAGGGTCTGACAGGCGGCGAGGAAGTCGTCATCGCGGGCGCCGATGGATTGTCGGAAGGATTGACGGTCCGCGCTGCCCGCGAAGTCGATCCCTACAGTGGCGCGCGCGCAGCAGCGCCGTCGGCAGCGCCGAGCGCGAGCGCGACCGGCCCCGTGCGCAACTGAAGGAGGCAAGTCATGTGGCTCACACGGCTCGCCCTTCGCAACCCGGTGCTCATCCTCATGGTGTCGCTGATGATGATCGTGCTGGGATGGGTCTCGGTGACGCGTCTGTCGGTCGATCTCTTTCCCGACATCACCATCCCCGTGATCCGCGTGGCCACGTTCTATACGGGCGCGGGCCCGGCTGACGTCGAGAAATCCATCACCCAGCCCATCGAGCGCGCGGTAGCGGCTTCGCCGGGCGTCGACCGCGTCGAGAGTTCATCGAAACAGGGCGTCTCGCTGGTGAGCGTTTGGTTCAACTTCGGCACCAACCTCGACAACGCGCAGTTCGAGGTTTCTCAGCGTGTCGCGCAAGTGTTGAACACGTTGCCGCCAGGGATCCAGCAACCGTTCATCATCAAGTTCGACATCACCAACATTCCGGTCGTCGCCATCGCCATCTCCAGCGACGGTCTCGACGAGAAGCAGCTTTACGATCTCGCCTACAATACCGTCGAACCACAGATCGAGCGCATTCCCGGCGTGGCCAGCGCCACGGTCGGGGGCGGCAAGACGCGCGAAATCACCGTCAAGGCCGACCGCGACGCGCTGAGAGCCCGAGGGCTCGGCATCATGGACTTGGTGGGGGCGGTGCGATCGTCGAACCTGCTTTTGCCGAGCGGCAGCCTCCGCGCCGGGGACCGCGACTACAACGTATTTTCCAACACGCAGCTGGCGCACGCGCACCCTCTCGGCGAAGTCATCGTTCGCCCCGGCCAAGCGACCGCGGGAAACGTCGCCGCGCCGGTGCGCGTCTCCGACGTGGCCAAAGTGGTGGACGGCACCGCGGACCAGAACGAGATCGTCCGCGTCAATGGGCAACGCGGCGTCTACATTCGCGTATTGAAACAGCCCGGCGCCAACACCATCGGCGTCGTCGACGCCGTGCGCGCCGCCATGCCGAACCTGCGCGGCGTCCCTGCCAACGTCAAGCTTGCCATCTCCTTCGATCAATCGACGTACATCCGGTCCGCGGTTTCCGCCCTCCAGCACGAAGCCGTGCAAGGCGGGCTGCTCGCCATCGCCGTCATCTTGTTTTTCTTGGCGAGCTTGCGTGCGACAGGCATCGTCGCGGTCGCCATCCCGCTGTCGATCGTGGCCACTTTCGTGCTGCTCTATTTCACCGGGCAGACGCTGAACGTGTTCACGCTGGGCGGCCTGGCCCTCGGCGTGGGCCGCCTGGTCGACGATTCCATCGTCGAGCTCGAGAACATCCATCGCCATCTCGCGCTCGGGCAAAGCCGCAAACAAGCCGTCCTGGCCGCCGCCCAAGAAGTGGCGATGCCCATCTTGGTGTCGACCATCACCACCATCGTCGTCTTCTTCCCCGTGCTGTTCATGGCCGGCATCGCGCGGTTCTTGTTCTTGCCGCTCGCGCTCACCATCACCTTCGCGCTGACGACGAGCTTTTTCGTCTCGCGCACGGTGACGCCGCTCTTGTGTCTCTATTGGCTGAAGGGGCGCAGCCACGACGAGGAGCAGCGGGGCATCGCCGCCACCATCACCGGCTGGCTCGACAGCCTCGACCACGGCTACGCGAGAGTCTTGCAATGGACGCTCTCGCACCGCCTGGTCACGGTGCTCACGATCCTCGCTCTTTTCATATCGAGCCTGTTTTTGCGCAAGAAGATCGGCAGCGAGTTTTTCCCCGAGACCGACGAAGGGCAGTTCAGCATCATCTACAAGACGCCCATCGGGACCCGAGTCGAGAAAACCGAGCTCGTCACCGAACGCATCGAGAAGATCGCCAACGAGACGCTCGAGGGCTTGCGCGACAAGAACGTCGACACCCCCATCTACACCACCATGCTGGCCGACACCGGCCTTCCCAGCGGTCGCACGGCGCTTTACACCGCCAACACCGGCGCGCACTCGGGCAACATCCAGGTCAACCTGGTGGGCCGCACCAACCGCGTCGTCAGCGATGTCGAGGCCACGGAAAAGGTGCGCGCGGCATTGCGCGACGCGCTTCCGGGAACGCAGGTCTTCTTTTTTACCGGCGGCATCGTCAAGCGAATCTTGAATTTCGGATCGGCGGCCCCCATCGACATCGAGATTCTCGGGTACGATCTCGACGCGGGTTCCCGCTTCTCGCGCGAGCTCGTGACGAAGCTCAACGCGCTCACCGACGCCAAAGGGCAGCCGCTCCTCACCGATGTGCAGATTCAACGGGAAGAAAACGCCCCCGAGCTCGATGTGGTCGTCGATCGTCAGAAGGCGGGGGTGCTCGGCATCTCCGAGCAAGACGTGGCGCAGACCGTGCTGACCAGCTTACTCGGCAACACCCAACTGCAGCCCATCCCCTTCACCGATCAGAAGACGGGCAACGAGTATTTCATCAACGTTCGCATGGACGACCGCTACCGCACCCACACCGCCAATCTGGGCGACCTCTTCGTGCGGACGCCGCGCGGCGACATCGTCAACCTCGACACGGTGGCCAAAGTAGAACGGTCGAGCGGGCCGGTCGTCATCGATCGCAAGTACATGCAGCGCGTCGTGCACGTGACGGCCAACATAGCGCCCGACAAGGATCTCGGCGCGGCCAGCATCGCCACCCAGGACGCCGTGAACCAGATGCAGCCGCCGGACGGCTTCACCGTGCAGCTCGGCGGACAGACGGCGGAGCAACAGAAAGCTTTCCGCGGACTCATCTTCGCGGCGGTGATGGCGCTCGCCCTCGTCTATATGGTGCTGGCCTCACAGTTCAAATCGCTGGTCGATCCGCTGGTGATCATGTTCTCGGTGCCACTCGGAATTTCGGGAGTGTTTCTGATGCTTTTTTTGACGGGCACCAAGCTGTCGGTCAATAGCTTCATGGGAATCATCATGATGGTGGGCATCGTGGTCTCCAACGGCGTCTTGCTCGTCGATTTTGCCAACGTCCTGCGGCGTCGCGGCAAACCCATCATGGAGGCAACCATCGAAGCGGGCCGCACACGCCTGCGCCCGATCTTGATGACGACCATCGCCACCGTCATTGGCCTCGTTCCCATGGCCCTCGGCATCGGCGAGGGCAGCGAAACGAATCTCCCGCTCGCGCGCGCCGTCATCGGTGGGCTCACGGTATCGACCGTGTTCACGCTCTTTTTGGTGCCCGCGCTCTATACGGTGTTCGACCGCTTTGCCAAACGTAAAGCGCCTTACGAGGATGATGAGCCCGAATCTGGCAAAATGGCGAGCTCCGCGCATGCGTAAGACGAGCGCCATCGCAGGCTTGGTGACGGCGCTCATTTTCGCGCCGTGGGCGGCGCGTGCCGACGGCGAGCCGCCGCCCGCGCGCCCCGAATCCCCCCCGCGCGAGGGCGCGCCCGGCGGCGTCGAACGCATCACGCTCGCCCAAGCGATCCAGCGCGCGCAATCTCGCAACGTCAGCATCGTGGTCGCCGTCGAAGAGATCAAGCGCGCCGAAGCGCTCGTGCGCGAGGCCCGCGCCAGCTCGCTCCCCACCCTCACCGGCAACGCCATCTACACGCGCCTCGACGCCGATCGCGAGTTCGGGGGGCGCGTCGTCTCGGCCAAGGATCAACTTTCGGCCAACCTCAATCTCACGGTGCCGATCGTCGTGCCCCAGCGCTGGGCACAGTGGTCCCACGCCAAGGCCAATGTCACGACCGCGCGCGCGGGAGCCGAGGACGTGCGACGTCAGGCGGTCATCGGCGTGGCGCGCGCGTACCTCGCCGTCATCTCGCAGAAGCGCGTGATCGACGTGGGGGAGCGCTCGCTGCAGACGGCCAAGGCGCACTACACCTATGCACATACGCGCTTCGCAGGCGGCATCGGAAACCGCGTCGACGCCGTGCGGGCCGAGCAAGAGGTCGCCACCGACCAGGCGCAGGTCGAATCGGGGTACGCGGGTCTGGCGCGCGCTCGCGAAGCGCTCGGGGTGCTCGTGGGAGACCAGGGGCCGCTCGACACCGAAGACGACATCGCGCTCGGCGAGTCGCCCGCATTCGACAGTGCCATGCGCGACGCGACCGGGACGCGGCGCGACGTGCTCGCGTCGCGCGCACGGCTCGAAGCCGCCGAGCAGCTGAAGAATGACAGCTACACCGACTACCTTCCCTTCCTCATCGGGAACGCGCAGCCCTTTTATCAGAACCCGCCGACCCTGGTGCAGCCGCTCACCGGCTGGCAAGCGCAGCTCCTTTTGACGATCCCGATCTACGACGGTGGGCTCCGTTATGGGCTCTCCGCCGAGCGCGAGGCGTTCTCCAACGAAGCGCGTTCGCAATACGACGCGCTCCTCCGGCAAGCGCGCTCCGACGTGCGTCTCGCCTTCGAAACGGTGAAGCGCGCCGAAGCCGCCCTCGCCGCCGCCAGCAACGCCGCGCGGCTCGCCAAGAGTGCGCTCGAGCTCGCAACCGTCGCTTACCAGGCCGGCGCAACGACCAACATCGAAGTCATCGACGCCGAGCGCCGCGCGCGCGACGCCGAAACGGCGGCCGCGGTCGCCGAAGACAACGCCCGACAGGCGCGGGTCGATCTCCTCGCCGCGAGCGGGCGATTTCCCTGATGTCTTGTCGCAGCGGCAAAACGCGATAAAACCGGGTCATGTCCGACACGCGCTCGCTCCTCCGCCGTCTCAACGTGCTGAAAGACGAGGCGGAGCAGCAGCCCGTCCCCACCCGTAAGTTCTTCGCGATCGGCAACGCCGGCGTCATCGAGGGGTTCGGCGAGACGCTGCCGCTCCTTTCGTGGGTCGACGACAACCTGTCGCGGTTCGTGATTGCCAACGCCCCCAGCACGTCGTGGGGGCGCGTCTCGCCGGCGCCGTTCATCTACGCGTTGCCGAACATTCCCATCAAACCGAAGGACGGCATTTTCTTGGTGACGGGCCCCGGGGAAGACAAGAGCGAGCCGAACCCGAGCGGCGATGGTGAGCTCAAGATCGT
>Ga0193706_1000836_pt1 | contig 15342 bp, 11 predicted proteins | sample U3c1metaG_FD_160130 | JGI IMG/M metagenome (GOLD analysis project Ga0193706, IMG submission 160130) | Soil microbial communities from a riparian zone of the East river system, Colorado, United States - U3c1 | ecosystem: Environmental > Terrestrial > Soil > Riparian zone | place: USA: East River... | reverse complement strand
GGCGGAGGAGGAGGCGGAGGAGGCGGAGGAGGATCGCCGATGCACGAGGCGAGATCGAAGAGCATGAACTCCAGGATCTTCTCCTGCGGTGTGAGATCCATCGTCGGGCATTGCGCGGGGAACGTCAGGTTGCCGTTGCTCGCATTGGCCACGTGGAAGTCGCTGTAGATGACGCGCCCGCAGACCCTATCGGGATCGGGCGGCACCACGACCGGCGTGTCGACCGTCATGTGCTGCACGATGGGTTGGTTGGCGACGTAGATCCATCGCTGGCCGCCCTGCATGGCAGGAACGCCATCGAGGTTATGGCGCGGATCGTTGATGGCCACCTGCGGCGGCGACAGCCCGGGGTTGGAAAGCGCGCCGACGATGCCGAGCCAGGCGGCGAAGTCCTGCCCCTTCGGGGTCGTGATGTCGATGTCGCTGATGAGCGGATCCATCGCCGGATTTGGCTGATTGACTCGCCACTGCCCTGCGGTGGCAAAGCCGCCGTTCTGGAAGAGCCACGTGTAGCTGTAGTGGGTCGCGAAAGCGCGGCCCCCCTTGCTCGTGTAGCTGAGGAAGTTTGCCAGCGCCCCGGGTGTTTCGTTCGACTGCCTCCCTTCACACGGGAAGAGGACCTGATCGTACCTGTCGAACGTCGCTGGGGTATCCACAAGCGTGCCTTGGGCCGGCGTGGTCGCGCTGTAGCGGGCGCCGTTGTTCCGATAGAAGTGAATTCGGCCCGTGCCTGTCGGATCGGAGAATTCGGCGTCTACCACGCCGATCTTGCGCAGGATGCATTCCAGGGCGTCCACGTCGCCGCTGGCGACCGCCGTGAGCGGGATGTTTCCTTCCGCTTGGGTGCGCGGCAGACGGGCGATGCCGTCAGGAAGAACGTTGTTGGTGCACGGTTGGACGTCGATGACCGTTTCGTATCGCCACTTGCCGAGCTGCACGACGAGCGGGATTCCGGTTCCGGCGGGAACATTTCCTTGCAGCTGGAAGGTGCCGTCGGGACCCGTGATGGCGCTCACCAGCGCAACGTCTTGTGTGAGCGGTTGGCATCGGTCGCAGCTGGCGCCCGACGGCAGCGGTCCGAGCTTCGCTCCGAGCGCGATGTTGGGAATGTAGACGCTCGCCTTGTAGACGGGGTCAGCGTTCAAGGCTGCTCCGGTGACCACCTTGCCGCTGATCGTCGTGAGGCTTGCCTCGGAGCATGTCGGGACCAGGTTGCAGAGGGGGCACGCTGTGCCGCAAACGTTCGGGGCACGAGCCCCGCAAGTTTGCACGCCCGGGCACGTCGGACTGCACTTGAGCGTTCCTCCGCATCCGTCGCCGACGTCGCCGCAAAGAAGGCCGCCGATGGGATTGCACACGTTGAGCGTGCAGGTCGGCGGAGTCGCTCCGCACACGTTGGGCGTCCCCGCGCCGCCGCACGAATAGCCGGGCTGGCAGCCGCCGCAGTCCGTTTGACCGCCGCACCCATTGCCGACGATGCCGCACAGCTTTCCCGCTGGACCGTAATCGCAAACCGTCTGGCAGGCCCCCGAGTCAGGCAGGGTGCCGCACACACCCGGCGACCCTGAGCCGCCGCACGTGAAGGTGCCCGGGCATGTCGCTGGGCACTTGAGGGTTCCGCCGCAGCCGTTGCCGACCTCGCCGCAATACGTTCCGCCTGGTGGGTTGCAGTCTGTCTTGCAACCGCCGGCGTCTGGCATGATACCGCAAACGTTGGCCGGCCCCGCGCCGCCACAGGTAAAGCCCGTCGGACACCCCCCGCAATCCATCTCGGCGCCGCAACCGTTGTCCACCAGTCCGCAGTATTTGCCGGCCAGACCCTTGTCACAGACCGTCAATGTGCAAGCGCCCGAGTCGGGTTGGGCGCCGCAGAAACGCGGTATTCCGCTGCCCCCGCAGGTGTACCCCGGGGTTTCGCAGGCCATCGGGCAATCGATGCTGCCGATCCGGCACCCTATGGCGATTCGACCGCAGTATTGTGGCGCCGGGAAGTCGGGAGGGTTGTTGTGGGCAGGTTTGCATTCGAAACACATCCCCGCCTCGGTGACGCCCGCTTCCTTGCCCGGATCGATGGGTCCGATGGCCCCTCCAACGCCGGTGCCACCGGTTGCGCCAGCCGAGCCGCCGACGCCACCGGTGTTGCTACTTCCACCGCTGCCGCTGCTGCTCGTCGTCGCCCGGCTCTGGGGGGGGGAAGAATTGCTGCAACCGCCGATGAGTACGAAGGCGACGAACGCCAAAAGCCTCGAGGCACACCTCAACCTCATGGGAGTTTCTCCTTGCTGCGTGTGTCTCCGGTCGGGAGGATGATGAGCGATCCGATGTTTCGAAAGCGACGCTGTGGGAGGTGCGTCAAGTCAATCGAAGCGAACCAAAGCCGTTTTCAAGCCGAAATCCACGCATCAATCACGCGGATGCCGCCTCGCGTCGACACGAGCGGTACCCCCGCGATCATGCTGCATTCTGGGCACGCTTCCGCGACCGCGTGGACGCGCGGCGTTGGTGGCTCCCATGAATGGGGGTGTGCTCTCGATTGGATTGATAGCCGTATTCAACTCGGCATAACGACGAGCGCCTATGCCCGCAGCTCGCCTCGTAAGCTGCGTCCTGCGTCGTTGCGTCGAGGTGTCAGAATTCTCGTACACCGTTCGCCCGTGCCAGTCAATACGGCAAGTTGAAGCCAGGGAGGCATTTGTCGACGTTGCGAGCGTTTCGACGCACTGATGATGCGATGCATTGTTTTCATGAGCGGGCGCCATCCGGAACGGCGTCGAACTCGAGAGGCTGCCGCAATGGTCGAGCGAGTCAACCTTCGAAGGCTCGCTCGCACGACGCTGTCAGTCCTTCGCCGTTCCCGATCGCGAGCGGCCAAATCAGCGAGGCGGCCACGCGAGATGCGGCGAGGCCGCTGCGAAAGCTTGTCCGGTCAGACGGCTGAGTGGGGCATGGCTACCCCGACGATCGATGTGGCAGCGATCATCTGACAGCGTCGTGCTATCGAGGCATCGCCTTTTGCGCGCGCCAGAAAAAAACTGCCGCCATCCGGCGCTCCTTGGGATCGCTACCGTCATAAGCAGAGGCACCACGTTGCCCCCAGGCTGCCGTTCGGCAGGCGTTGTCGATAAAGGACGTGCGGCATTCCGGCGACACATCGGGCGATAAGTAAAGGACTGCGGCAAAGGCAGTTGCTGCGCGAATCGGTGTAACCGGGTGCGCCGCTGCGGCATAGAGATGAGAATGGCCGAAAAATCGCTACGGGCGGGCGCCATGGAATGGCACCGGAGCGACGACGGAGAGCGACGCTCCGTTCACGTCGGTGAGCGTCATGGAGGCCTCCAGCGCCGGTTGGGGCGGCGATGTCGACGTCGAAGACATCTTGGCTCGAGCATCGACGGAGTCGACGTGCGGTCCCGTGAAGGTTTGAACCGTCACGCGCAACTGACGCAACTGAAAAGCGAAGGCTCAAGAGGGTGCCCTCGGAGCGAACGCTCCGCCTGGAGTCAAGCACGGATGGTTGGAATCGAACCATGGAGTCGCGACGCCTCGCGCGCTGCCCGTGCCTGCCGGAAGCTTCGCAATTCGGTAGCGACCTTTACGACTTTTCGAGCTCGCAGCGTCCATTCCCTATCGACAGTCACGATTCTCGAAGGTGGGCGGCGAACGCCGCCAACCAGCTGGGAGATGCTCGGCGGCCGGAGCGCGCATTCATGAGATGCTGGAAAGATCCGATCGATCGATGGAGTGAGGTGGGGACAATTTGAACCACGCAACGCTGGCGCCGAACGACGAAGAGCTGATGGCCGCCTACATCGGGGGCGAGCACGCGGCCTTCACTGCGCTCTTCCGGCGTTATGCGCCCGTCTTGCTTCGGCTCATGCTGCACCGCATCGACCGCCGGCAGGAAGCGGAGGACCTCGTGCAGCAAGCTTTCTTGCAGCTGCACCGCAGTCGTCACGACTTTCGTCCTGGGGCCGCGCTCCGCCCTTGGCTCTTCACCATCGCTCTCAATCTCCGTTCCCAGTATTTTCGCGAGTGCGGGCGGCGGCGCGAAACGACGCTCGACGTCACCACCCTCGAAGCGGTGCATACCCTCGGAGACGCACCGCAGGACGGGGTCGACCAGAGTCAAGAGGTCCAGTTGGCCCTTACCAAGCTCCCTCCCGACCAGCGCGACGTCATCGTCCTTCACTGGCTGCAGGGGCTGTCGTTTGCCGAAGTGTCGCGGGCCGTGGGCGCTAGTGTCAATGCGGTCAAGGTCCGCGCCCATAGGGGATATGTTAGCCTGAGGAAGCTCTTGAGACGGACCGACGGTAACCGAAAGGGGCGTCGAACCGTATCCATGAATACGGAGAGACATTGAAGTGCCGTGAAGCTCGCCGGGCGGTGCTGGGCGGTCGGACGCTTTCCGCGCCCACCATCCGGGAGCATCTGAAATCCTGCGGCGGCTGCCGCGCGCTCGCCGCCGAACTTTCGCGCTCATTCAGGGCGTCCAGCGGCCAAGGGGGCGTGGCGACCGAGGCCGAGCTCGACACCCTCTTGCAGCATGTGGAGCGCGTGATCGCCGGCGAAAAGGGCTTGGCCGCATGGATGCGCGGCATGCCCACGCGGTGGCGCGTCGTCCTCGCGTCGAGCGCCGCCGCCGCCCTGGCCGTCGCCTTCGGTGTAGCGAGCCCGCGCCTCGATCTCGACGCGTACCCGCAGACGCGCCTGCTGCTTTCGGTTGGCGCTTTCCTCGTCTTGCTGGGAACGCTCATCGTGCTCAACTTGCGTCCGCTACAGCGGCCGGAACTTTCGACCCGCTCGCTTATTTTCGCCTTCGTCGCCTTGGCCGTCCCTTTCTTGATTGCTCTCCTGCCCGAGGCGCAGCTCTCCTCCCCTGTCGTCCGCCGCGACGTGCACGATTGCCTCCTGGTGGGCTGCATCTGCGGCGCGGCGCTGATGGCGCTGCTGCGCGTTCTCGATCGCTCGACGAGCGACGCCCGATCCTTGCTGGTGCCCGCCGCGGCGGGGGGCGTTCTTGGCAACGTAGCCCTCTTCTTCCATTGCCCCGCCGTGAGTCCTCTGCACCTGGCCCTCGTCCACGCGCCCACGGGCTTCGTCTTGCTTTTCGGATACCGCGGCTTTCGCGCGACGAAGTCGCGCATCGCCCGCGCTAGGGCACGATGATGCGTCCGGGCGCGCCTTGTAGTCCGTTTTGCGTATGGCACGCGTTGCAGTCGCCCAACGTTTGGGGCGTTACCATTGCGCGCTCCCTTCCATTGACCACGACTTTGGCCGTAAAGGGTTGCCGCACCGAACCCGTATAATAAAAGTTACCGGCACTGTTGACCTCCAACGTGATGGGGGTACCGCACGCAGGCGTGATGACGACTTGCGCACCGCCGTTCACGCCATAGCAGAGGCCGGTCTCGTGCACGGTCGGGTACACGGTGCCCGCGATCGTAAAGCCGTGACACCCCTGACAGATGTCCCCGGGGCTCATGGTCGGGCCGTTGCCCGACGTCCATTTTCTTCCGCTCGTGCACTGTGCGGCTGCGTCGGGGATGGGAGTGATCGTTCCGGTCTGTGCGTCGCAAATGGGACCCGTGCCGCCCGTTCCCCCTTTTCCGCCCGCGTCGACGATCGATCCTCCGTCGAGCGTGCCCGCGCCGCCCCCGGTGGCTCCACCGCTGCCACCGGTGCTTCCTCCGATGCCGCCAGTGCCGCTGGTGCTTCCTGCGGTGCCGCTGCCACCCGTGCCGCTCGTCGTTGCGCCGCCCGTTGCGCCCGTGCCGCCCGTGCCGCCCGTGCCGCCCGTGCCGCCCGAGGTTCCGCCGGTGCCGGTCGTGCCCGTTGCGCCTGTGCCGCCGGTGCTCGTCGAGCCGCCCGTGCTGGTCGAGCCGCCCGTGCCGGTGCTACCTCCGGCATTGCCCGCGCCGCCTGCGCCGGCGGACGCGTCCATGCTGCCCGAACCGGTGCCGGAGGACCCGCCGGCGCCGCCGCCGTCCTCTTTGCCCGAACGCGGCGTATCGCCCGCAAGTCCGGCGCACCCGCCGAGCGTGAGACTTACCAACATCAGGAGGCCGACTCTCATCACGCTGGATCCCGCGAAGCAAGATGCGCGAGCACTTGTCTCGCCCGATGGACGTCAGCCCGCTCCGACGAATAGTGTCCGTCGTTTCGCCCACCTACGCCACACCGCGGACGGAGAAAGAACGTGATCGCCCCTGGCGGAGCGATCGTGCGGCGAGCCGCGAAATTTCAGCGGTCGGCAGAATCGAACAACGCCGCGGCGGCGATGGGCACGCCATCGCTCGCGTTCGTGCGAGCAAAGCTGCTCAGAGCAGCGGGGAGGAACTTCAGCCGCAGAGGGGAATGTGGCAGGGTGGCGACGCTCATGGCACGCACAATGATGCATCCACCCAGCGGACGCGGACGGTGTCGATTTCGCGAATCGGGGTCCGTAGGCACGGTCGATCGACCGACGTCGCGCGCTTGCGCAGCGACGGCAATGGCCGTGCTCATCGGGGCTTGCACCGTCGATCCGGTGATCGTGGACACGCCTGACAACGGACGGGTGACAGACGTCACCCTGACGCCGCCAGCGACCCCCGACCAAGGGTGGCAGCTCGCGATTTCCCCTTTTTCGCTCCGGCCCGGACAGGAGCTACAGCAGTGTTTTTTCTTCGAGGTGCCCTACGACGAACCCGTGTTCGTGAGCCACATCGCCGTCGCGCAGACGACGGGGACGCACCACATGAACATCTTTCGCGTGCGGTCCGTGGTCGCGCTGGATGGCGCGCACGGAGATGTGGTCGTCGATGACGAGTGCTGGAAGCCGGCCAACTGGGCGGATTGGCCTCTCGTCATCAATTCGCAGAACGAAGGCAACGTCGATCTCGCGCTCCCCGAAGGAGTCGCGCATCGCTTCGAGCCGCGCGAAAAGATCATGCTGCAGACCCACTACGTGAACGCGACGACGCAGGTCACGCCGAGTGTGGGCAAAGTGCTCGTCAACTTCGACCGCGTCCCTGCCAACGCAGTGACCGCCGAGCTCGGCACCGCGTTCGCAACGAACCAAAACCTACGCGTCTGCCCCGGGCAGAGCGGCGTCACCTTCGAAACCACCTGCCGTTTCGCCGACAAAGAGCCGGTCACCATCTTCGGCGCCAACGGGCATTTCCACAGCCGCGGCCGCCGCTTCACGATGTCAGTCTTCAATCCGCTCGAAGGCGCCGAAGCACCGTTTTACGACAACAGCGACTGGGCCGAGCCGCTCTTTGCCAAGAACCTCGGCCTCGCCGTCCCAACTCGCGGCGGCGTTTCCTACACCTGCGAGTTTTCCGCAGGCCCGAACGAATGCGGCAATCCTGACGACAACTGCTGCTTCACGTTCGGCGGCAAAGTCGAATTCCAAGAGCACTGCAACGCATTCGTCTACTTCTACCCTCGCCGCCCCGACACCGACGTCAATTGCTTTTGAGCACGAGACAGCCAGCTCCCAAGGAGCTGGCTTCATCTCGTTCATCGCTCATCGGGGCTTCGCCCCGCCCCGCCGGAGCAAGTCTTGAGCAAGTCCGGAACAGGGCCCCCACCCCCAACCGTGCCTCCGGCACGGACTGCGTTCAGCAGTTAGCGTGCGTTCAGCAGTTGGGGCGCGCGCATGAATATGCGAAGTGATAGCACCGCAGGCAGTGCCGAAAATGAATGAGGGTTTGAGAAAAATCAACCGCCAAGACGCCAAGAGCGCCAAGGTTTTCATGGGGTATGGATGATGCGCTTGATGCCGCGCTGAAGTACTGCGACGTCGAAGTTGATGAGTAACGCGAGGCGAAGTCGAGTTGATTTCAAGTAGGAGAGGGTCTGGGCGAGATGTATGGCTGCGATGCATTCGCATGCCTTGAGCTCCACCACGACGCTGTCGTCCACGAGGAGATCGAGTCGTGCTTCGCCGACTCTTTTTTGCTTGTATTGCAAGGCAATCGGTCCCTGGCGGGCAAATCGGATGCCGCGGAGCGTCAGCTCAACACAGAATGCTTCTTCGTAGACGGATTCCAAAAAGCCCGGGCCGAGATGCCGATGCACTTCGATCGCCGCCCCGATTACTCGATGCACAAGGGCATCGAGCGCTGCGCCCGGTTCCTCTCTCCCAAGTTCTCTGGCGATCTTGGCGTCTTGGCGGTTCACCCTCTCCCATCGACGCAACCGGGCGCCGAGTTGCCGACAACCCCAGTCCTTTATTGATGGTCCCGCGCACGGCGACCAATGATTTCCGTTACTTTTGCGAGGCCGCCTAACGGCGCATTGATGACCGTGCCGTTAGGCTTGCCTCTGCCGGGCTTCTCTCAGCGGGACGCCTTGATGTCCTCGACGATGCGGCTCGCGCCGTAGATCTTGTCCAGCGCTTCCAGGAGGGCGGCGCTGTGTACGGAGACGGCGCGGTTGTCCTTGCCGTCGTAGGCGTAGTCGCCGCCGAGGGAATGGATGTTGCCGTCGAAGACGAGCCCGACGATGCGCCCTTCCTGGTCGACGACCGGCGAGCCGGAGTTGCCGCCGATGATGTCGTTGGTCGTCGAGAAGTTGAATGGCGTCGACAGATCGAGCTTGGCTTTGTTGTCGATCCAGCTCTTCGGTAAGGCGAAGGGATCCTTGCCGGTGGCCCGGTCGAAGGCGCCGCCGAGCGTGGTCACCGGGGTCACCTTCCTGCCCGCTTCTTCCCAGCCGCGCACCTGACCGAAGGAGAGCCGCAGCGTCCCGGTGGCATCCGGATAGACGCTCGTGCCGTAGACCTGGAAGCGCGCCTTGGCGATGAGCTCTGCGTTCTTCTTGACCACGGCTTCCACGTCGTCTTCGTACGATTTTCGCACGGCGCGGGCCTCGGGTTCGATCGAGCGCGCGAATTCAATCATCGCGTCCTTGGAAGCGTTGATGGCGGCTTCGCCACCGTCGAAGAGCGCCTTGCGCACCTTCGGATCGCGCAGCTTCGAACCCTTGACGAGCCGCGTGGCCAGCTCGCGCGGCGTTTCTTTGCCGAGCAGTTTGCGCACGAACGGGTCGTCGGGGCCGAGCTCGGCGCGCAGCCCCGTCAGCCCTGCAGTCAAGGTCAGCGTCTCCAGCTCGTCGTAGATGGGCGCCGTCGACGTTACTTTCTGGGTCAGCGCGGGCTTTTGCGAATCGACGAACTCGCGCAGGCGCTGCTCGTTCGGCTTGGCCAATTCGGTGCCGGCCCGCACCAGCCGTCGTGCGTGTTCGACGAGATCGGACCACAAGCCCGCTCCGGACTCGATCATGACGTAGCGCGATTGGAGGTTCTTCATCTTCTTCTCGGCCTCGGCGATCGCCTCCCACGCGCCGCCATACGCCTCTTTCATGGCCGGATCGGCGTCGACCTTGGCGCGAAGCTCCTTCTCAGCGGCCACTTTCTTGCCGAACACGTCCGGGTCACGCAGGGCCTCGACGCGCCCCTTCGTCCCTTTGACCGAATTCTCGATATAGAAGAGGCGTCCGCTGGCGATGCGCTTCTGCTCGGCCCCTTTGGTCTGGAATTCCGTCAAGAGGCCGCGCCACTCGGAGAGGCGCAGGAGCTTGGCCGGCAACTCGACGTCGCGCAAAAATTCGAACTCGGCGACCGTGATCTCGCGTGACGTCTTGTACGGATGGCCGGCGACGAAGGTGAGATCCCCTTCCTTCGCACCCGATGGCGACCATTTGAAATAGTGTCCGCCGGAGAGAGGTTTGTCGTCTTTGTAAACGCGCAGGAACGTGACATCGAGGTCGTAGCGCGGGAAATTGAAGTTGTCGGGATCGCCGCCGAAAAAGGCGGTGGCGAACTCGGGGGCGAAGGTGAGCCGCACGTCCTGGTGGCGCTGGTATTTGTAAAGATTGTAGCGGCCGCCACGATAAAGCGTCACGACGTCACAGCGAACGTCGTCGCTCTTGGCGCACTCCTTTTCGATTTTCGACTGCTCCCCCTTGTTCGCCTCGTTGAAGCGGGCCCCGGTGAGTCCCTTGGTCGCCGCGAGGACACGGTCGGTGACGTCGGTGATGGAGAGGAGCTGCGCGATCTCCATTTCCGGGCACTTCACTTCGTCCTTCTCGGACTTCGCGTAAAAGCCGCTGGCGATGTAGTCCTTCTTGGCCGTCGACAGCTGCTCGATGCAGTGTGCCGCGCAGTGGTGGTTCCGCAGCACCAGGCCATTCGGCGACACGAAGCTCCCCGAGCAACCCGCTCCGACCCGCGCCGCCGACGTGCGGACATGATCGAGCCACTCCTGCGAGGGGGAAAAGCCGTGCAGCTTGCCCAGCCGATCGGAGGGAAAATCGCTGAGCAGCCACATGCCCTCGTCGCTCGTAAGAGGGCGCTTGGGAGATGGCGCGGTCGACGATCGCGGATCCGATTTGTCGACGGCTGCCGCGGTCTGCCCAGGGTCGGGCGGAGGCGCCGCCGGTGGTGCCGGCGGCAAGAGCGCCTTGTCCCCGCCGCCGCATGCGCCGACCAAAAGCCCGGCCAGAATGAACCCGTAGCGCCCGTTTGCCTTGTCGAACCTCATCGCACACCTCACTCGAGTCCCCCACAAAACGCGGCGACCCTAGCACACGGCAGAAAGCCGATGGAGGGGCAGAGGGCGCATCTCGTCGGAACGGCCCGTCGCAGGAACTGCAGTCACGACTGACGCACTGCGTGAGGCATCGGCGGCCGTGGGCGGTTTCGTCAGCGCACCGGTTCCAGCATGACGACCGAGTAGCCGATGGCCGGGCGGCGCGTCGGATTCCCGTAGGAATGTCGCTGATCTCCCCGGAAGACGACGACATCGCCTTGCGCGACGCGCCACGTTTCGCCCGAAGCCACGAGCTCGATTTCCCCCGTTTCACAGGTCAAGTATTCGCGGGTCCCCGGCGTGTGAGGGACTCCCACCAGTCGCGAACCGGGCGGCAGCTCGAGCCGTTCGATGAGCATGCCGGGGACCTTGTCGGGCAAGAGCGTGCTGACCAGCGCGTCACCCCGCACACGGGTGGGAAGGGTTCCCTTCGGGTATTGCTTGGCACCCGCCCGCGGCGCGGCGATCAGCTCTTCGATGGAAACTTGAAGCGCGAGCGCCACGCGGTGCAGGACCGAGAGCGTCGGATTGGCGACGCCGGATTCGAGGTTGGCCCAGGTGGCCCGGGGCAGCCCGGAGAGCTTGGCCATCTGCGTCTGGGTGAGGGCGCGTGTCTGCCTCAGCTGCTTGATGTTACGGCCGAGGCGGCCGGCGAGCTCCTCGTTCATGTCGATAGGATGGCATCCTGCCAGAGTATTGGCAGCAATGACAAAGCAATTTCGCGGCGCCCGTAGGCTTGTCGTGGAGGAAGCCATCATGAAGCTCCAAGGAAAAGCCGCTCTCGTCACCGGGGCCAGCCGCGGGCTCGGTCAGGCTCTGGCCGAGGAGCTCGCAGCTCGCGGCGCCAAGGTCGTGCTGATCGCGCGCGGTGTTGCCGAGCTCGAAAAGGTCGCCGCCCGGATTCGCGCCGCAGGTGGCGACGCCTTCGCCCTACCCGGTGACGTCGGGGAAAAGGCCGCTGTTCACGGGCTCGCCGGCGCGGCCGCCGCGCTGGTCGGCCCCATCGATGTGCTGGTCCACAATGCGAGCATCCTCGGTCCCACGCCGCTCCGTCTCTTGCTCGACACCGAATGCGAGGACCTCCACGAAGTGCTCGAGGCCAACCTGGTAGGGCCTTTTCGTCTTACCAAGATCATCGCCGGATCGATGGCCCTTCGCGGCGAAGGGGTCGTCGTTCACGTGAGCTCCGACGCGGCCGTCGCGGCCTACCCGCGTTGGGGCGCCTACGGTGTTTCCAAGGCCGCCCAGGACCATCTCTCGCGACAGTGGGCGGCCGAGATCGGCGAGTTCGGTGTTCGCGTCTTCGCCGTCGACCCGGGAGAAATGGATACCGAGATGCACGCGCGCGCCATTCCGGCCGCCGATCGTTCGAGTCTCGCCTCGCCGCGTGTGGTGGCCCAGCGCATCGCGGAGATGATCGAGTCCGGGTCGATCGCGGGCGGATCTCGGGCCATCGCTCAAACCTGGAGGGCCGCGTGAAACCCGCGACGAGGCCGCGCAGCGAGCCGGGCACGGAGCGACTGCTCTACGTCGACCCCGCCCACGACCGCTTCGCGCACCATGTCGCTCGTGATCTTCCGGACCTGCTCGGGGCCGGCGATCTGATGGTCGTCAACGATGCCGCCACGCTGCCGGCTTCGCTGGCGGTCACCGGGCAGTCGCTCGAGGTCCGTCTGGTGCGTCGCGGCCGAACCGATGCCGAGTGGTTCGCGATCCTCCTCGGTGCCGGCGATTTTCGTTCGCCGACCGAAGAGCGCGGGCCGCCGCGCGCGGTGTGCGAAGGGGAAGAACTCGATTTCGGCGCTGGCCTCTCGGCGGCGGTGACCGCCGTCGACCCCGAGCTGCCTCGCCTCGTGGAAATCCGGTTCCACCTGCGCGGGGCAGCGCTCCTTTCCGCGCTCTACCGGTGTGGCCGCCCAGTGCAGTATGCCTACCTCGAAAGGGAGCTCGCGCTGTGGCACTTCCAGAATCGCTTCGCCGCGCGTCCGTGGGCGCTCGAGCTCCCCTCCGCCGGCCACTGCCTTACCTGGGAGACGTTGCTGCGCATGCGTGCGCGCGGTGTCGGCATCGCCCATGTCACCCACGCGGCCGGCATCTCCTCGACGGGCTCGTTGGCGCTCGATGAGCGGCTACCTTTCCCCGAGCGCTACGAAATCGCTCTCTCCACTGTACAATCGATCGAGCGTACGAAAGACGCCGGCGGGCGCGTGGTTGCGGTGGGTACCACGGTGGTGCGCGCGCTCGAGGCCTGCCAAGCGGAGCATGGTCGGCTCCGCGCCGGGGAAGGTGAAGCGCGTTTGGTGATTGGCCCCGGCTTTCGGCCGCGCGTCGCCGACGGCATCCTCTCGGGCATGCACGAGCCGACGACGAGTCACTATGCTCTCCTGCAGGCCTTCGCCCCGCGCGCCTTGCTCGAGCGCGCCCTCGATGCGGCGGCGCGGGCGGAGTACCTGCAGCACGAATTCGGCGATACGATGCTCATCCTCGCCAACTGAGGATCGCCCCCTTGTCCGGAACGCCGAAGCATTTGCCCCTGCCCGTGTCGCGCGCAGGTAAGGAAGATGGTCCCTTCCCCGGAAAAAAGGGGTCACTGGCGAGCGTCGACGAAGGCGGTGAAGGCACCGACCTCACCCTGCAGGAGCGGCTCGAGCTTTTCTTCCGCAGCAATGTTCGTGGTGAGCTTCGGCTTCGCGGTGCTCGCTTTTGCGACGTCCGTCAGCACCGGCATTGCCAGCTTCCAGGCGTATCTGACGCACCCGAGCAACGAGCTCCACCGGTACCCGTCCGCCGACGCTTTCGCCCGCGAGCTCCGCTTGGCACAGGAAGGCGTCCGCTGGACGCCCGAAGAAGCGCAGGCGTGGTGGGCGAGCCACGCACCGCTCGATTCTGGAGGCGCGGTGCCGAGCGATCACTTACAGTCGGGCCATGCTCAGGGGGAGGCCGGGACGGGAGTACTGTCCGTCATCGGAATCGATTGGAGGGATCGCTGAAGCATGACGCAAGCACGGAGCATCGAGGTGCAGTCGGAAACGTTGGCGGGCCGATGAACGACCTCGGCCCCCCCGAGCCGGAGATCGACCAGGCCCCTTCCACCCGGCAGGTAGAGGACATCCTTTACCCCCACCGAAAAGCGCTGGCGGCGCTGATGCACTCCGAGGCGCTCAGCCGCGGTGACGTCGGTGCGGCGCTGCAGCTCGTGACGGAGATCGCGGCGCAGCTGTTGCGCGTCGAGAGGGCGAGCGTGTGGCGATACCGTGAAGATCGCGGCGCGCTCGAGTGTGCCAACCTGTACCAGCGCACGCCCCGTCGTCACAGCGACGGCGGTACGCTGCTCGCCTCCTCGAACCCACGCTACTTCGCCGCGCTGGCGGAAGAGCGCAGCATCGCCGTGGGCAATGCCTTTCTCGATCCGCGTACGGTCGACTTCAGCGAGAAGTACCTCAGCCAGCACGGCATCTCGGCCATGCTCGATGCACCGATATTCGTGCGGGGCACCATGGTCGGCGTCGTTTGTCACGAGCATATCGGCGGGCATCGCAACTGGCAGCCCTGGGAAGAGCTCGTGGCCGGCTCGATCGCCGATTTCGTGGCATTGGCGCTGGAAGCCGGCGAGCGCAACCTCGCCAAGCAGCAGCTCGAGGTACAGGTCAAGGAGCGCACCACGGCGCTCACCCTCGCCAACGAGAACCTGGTGCGCGAAGTGGCCGAGCGCGAGCGAGCGGAGGCGCGCGTCCGGCGCAGCGAAGACAACTTGCGCAAGCTGTTCGAGGTGGCACCGGTCAGCCTCGTTCTGACCAGCGCCGTCGAGAAGCGCGTGATCCTGGCCAACTGGCGCACCTCGGAGCTTTTCGAGACTCCCCTGGAGGAGATGGTGGGTCAGCGCCCCACCGATTACTACGTGAACCCGGAGGAGCGCGATCGCCTCTTGGCGCGCGTACAGCAGGAGGGGCACGTCGAGAACTTCGAGGCCCTCTTGAAGACGGCCACCGGTCGCGTTTTCCCGGCGCTCCTCTCCGCGCAGCGTTTGCTTTTCGACGGCGAGCCGGCATTCGTCGTCTCGGCGCTCGACATCAGTGCGCAAAAAGCGGTGGAGGAGCAGCTGCGCGAGCTCGCCACGCGCGACCCGCTCACCGAATGCATCAACCGTCGCTACTTCCTGGAGATCGCCGCCAAGGAGCTGGAGCGCGCCGACCGCTACGGCAACAGGCTGTCGATTGCCATGATCGACGCCGATCACTTCAAGGACATCAACGACCAGTATGGTCATGCCACCGGTGACCGCGTGCTGCGGATCATTGCCGATCGTTGTCGCAGCGCGCTGCGCAAGACCGACGTTTTCGGCCGTTTCGGCGGCGAGGAGTTCGTCGTGCTCTTCGTGGAGACTGGTCTCGTCGAAGCGCAGCGGGTCGCGGAGCGGCTCCTCACCAAGGTCGCCGAACCGGTGAGCTCCCAGGATGGCGTGGTCGTGCCGGTCACCATCAGCGCCGGCGTCGTCGAGCGCCGGTCCGGGGAAACGCTCGACTCGATCTTGAAAATTGCCGACGAGGCCCTCTACCAGGCCAAGCGAGAGGGACGAAACCGCGTCGTGGCCAGCGATCCTCCCCCGCAACCGATCGTGATCCCCGAGCCCTCGTCGTCCCGACGTTTGTGCTAGGGTCGGGGCCCTCCTCGAAGGGGCTCCCATGAAAATTCACGAGTACCAAGCCAAGCAGATTTTTGCCCGCTATGGCGTCCCCGTGCCCAAGGGCTACCCGGCCAATACCGC
>Ga0193706_1000835_pt1 | contig 15356 bp, 15 predicted proteins | sample U3c1metaG_FD_160130 | JGI IMG/M metagenome (GOLD analysis project Ga0193706, IMG submission 160130) | Soil microbial communities from a riparian zone of the East river system, Colorado, United States - U3c1 | ecosystem: Environmental > Terrestrial > Soil > Riparian zone | place: USA: East River... | reverse complement strand
GCCTCGACATGTCCGAGTACATGGAGAAGCACACGGTGGCGCGGCTGATCGGAGCGCCCCCCGGCTACGTCGGCTACGAGGAGGGCGGCCAGCTGACCGAGGCGGTGCGGCGCCGGCCCTACGCGGTGGTGCTGCTGGACGAGATCGAGAAGGCCCATCCCGACGTCTTCAACACGCTGCTGCAGATCATGGACGACGGCCGCCTCACCGACGGCCAGGGGCGCACCGTCAGCTTCACCAACACGGTCCTGATCATGACCTCCAACGTCGGCAGCGACCGCATCGTTGGCGACCAGGTCGACGAGCACATCCGCGAGCAGATCGAAGAGGTGCTGGCGACGACCTTCAAGCCCGAGTTCCTCAACCGGATCGACGACACGGTGATCTTCCACCGGCTCTCCAAAGAGGACATCGGGCGGATCGTCGAGCTGCAGGTGAGCCAGCTGGTCGAGCGGGTGCGCGAGCGCGGAATCGAGATCGAGCTGAGCGACGATGCCCGCGCCCTGCTCGGCAACCTCGGCTACGACCCCACCTACGGCGCCCGGCCGCTGAAGCGGGTGATCCAGAGGCAGCTGGTCGACAAGCTGGCGCTGAAGATCCTCGAGGGCGAGTTCGGCGAGGGCGACCGGGCCGAGGTCAACGCGGACGACGGCGAGCTGGCTTTCGTCAAAGCTGCGATCTGACCGCCATTCATGCGGGTTTAAGGGTTGGCCGCGACAATCCGACATAAGCTTTGGACGGAATAGGCGATGTTTAAACGGCGATCAACCAGGACCGATTCGATGGACGCGAGCGCGTACTCGCGTCGTACCGCTGTCGCCGACTCGATCTGGTCCGCCCAGGACCGCGTGCGCAGCGCCCTGGGAGCCGCCTTCCTGACGATCGCCGACGCCCTCCGGCGGCCACTCGAACGAGTCGCCTACACGCTCCGCAAGCGCTTGCTCTGGCCGCTCGAGGACCGCGCCGAGACGATGGGGACGCCGGCTCGCGCGCTCTCTTTCGGCGTCGTGGTCCTGCTCGCCGCCGGGGCCGGCGTCGCCGGCCTGATCTGGGCCGCGCCCGACGGCCCGCACGGGCCCGCGGCGACGCAGGTAGCGGCGAGCTCGGCAGCGCCCACCGCGGCGAAGGTGGCGTCCGAGAAGGCGGAGCCGACCCTGCAGGGCGCGACTCCGGTCTTCAAACCGGTCGACGGCCAGGCCTCCGAGGTCGACCCCGCCAAGGCGATCGTCAAATCCTCGCCGGCCGCCGCGGACGAGGCTCCCACCGCCGCCAAAGCTTCCGGCGCCAGCGCCAGCGTCTCCTCCTCCGGCACCCGCAAGGCACCCGTCGATGGGCCGCCGGCCGGCCCGGAGGCGATCTCGGTCGCCCGCGACTTCGCCGGCGCCTTCGTCCTCTACGAGACCGGCAACAGCGACTTCGAGGTGCGCCGAGCGTTCGGCGAGACGGCGACGCCGGCACTCGCCAAAGCGCTGTTGCGCCGGCCGCCGCGGCTGCCGGCCAGCGTCGAGGTGCCGAGGGCGAAAGTCGTCAACGTCGTTCCAGCTCCCTCCCACGGAGACGTCTACCCGGTCAGCGTCTCACTGCTGCGGGTCGGCCTGACCAGCGAGCTGCGGCTCGAAATGGAACAGCGGAAAGGCGACCGTTGGCGCGTCACCAACGTGCTGGGCTAGGGATGAGCAACCTGCGCAAGATCCGCGCGGTCGCCGCGACCGCCGCCGCCACGGCCGCCATCTCCGTCCCCTTCGCGGCGAGCGCCACAGGCGCCGTGCCGGCGTCCGCGGGCACCGCGGCAACTCCGGGCGCGACGCTCGAGGCGCCGGCGAGCCCGACGATCGCCCCGGCCCCGGCTGGCGCTCCGGCTCCTGTCGAGCAGGGAACGACCCTGGCGCCGCCGGCGCCGGCGAGCACCCCGCCGCCCAGCGGTGGCGTCACCGCCGGTGACGAGAGCGAAGAGGCCGGAGCCTCGCCCGAAAGCTCCCAAGGAGCGCCGGCGCCCCCGCCCCCCAGCCCGGCGACGGTGCTGACGATCCCGTCCCTGCCCGCGTCCGCCTGCTCGGCTTCCGGGGTGCCGCCGATCCTGATCCCGATGTACCAGCGGGCCGCAGCGGCGTACGGGCTCGGCCCGCAGGGCCCGGCGGTGCTGGCCGGCATCAACGAGATCGAGACCGCCTTCGGCACCAACACCAACGTCTCCTCGGCCGGCGCGCTCGGCTGGATGCAGTTCATGCCGGCGACCTGGGCCGCCTACGGGGTCGACGCCAACGACGACGGCGTCGCCGACCCCTATAACCCCGAAGACGCGATCTTCGCCGCCGCCAACTACCTCAGCGCCTCCGGCATGCCGGCCGACACCTACGGCGCGATCTTCGCCTACAACCACGCCGACTGGTACGTCAGCGACGTCCTCGCCAACGCCGCCTGCCACGCCGCCGCGGTCGGCGACCCGGCCTTTGGCGGCGCCGACCTCGGCCCGCAGCTCCAGGTCCTCAAGTGCACCCCCGCCCCGGCCTGGAAAGAGAAGATCCCGCACGAGTACCTGCGGGCCTTCGAGGATGCCGCCGCGCGCTACGAACTCGGCAAACGCGGCGTCTGGGCCCTCGCCGCCATCGCCCGCCTGGAGTCGGACTTCGGCCGCGGCATGGGCGAGAAACAGCTGCGGGAGAAGGGGCCGCTCGGGCTCGACGCGACCGAGTGGGGCCAGTACGCGGTCGACGGCGACGGCGACGGGCGGATCCGCCACGCCGACCCGGTCGACTCGGCGGCGACGCTGGCGCGGCTGATCTGGTCGCGCGGCAGCCTCAACGCCGGCATCTTCACCCACAACCAGGCCCAGTGGTACGTGCAGGAGGTGCTGCGGCATGCCGAGGAAATCGAAGGCGGCTGCAAGGCCCGCTACGTCGACTGGGCGCTGGCGCCCCTGGGCACGGGGCTGGAGACCGCCGGCCCGACGGCGGTCCTGACCGGAGACCTCGCCAGCGCGCCGCAAAGCGCGCCGGCGGCGGTCAAGGCCGCGATCGCCGCGGCCAACTCGATCGCCTCGACCCCCTACGTCTGGGGCGGCGGCCACGGCTCCTGGTACTCCTACGGCTACGACTGCTCCGGCGCCGTCAGCTTCGCCCTCTACGGCGCCGGCCTGCTCACCACCCCGCTCACCTCCGGCTCGCTGGAGAGCTACGGCGAGCCCGGCCCCGGGGACTGGATCACGATCTACGCCAACGCCACCCACACCTACGCGGTGATCGCCGGCCTGCGCTGGGACACGGCCGGCAACCCCGAAGGCGTCTCGGGCCCGCGCTGGCACGCCGAGCCTCCGTATCCCGACGGCTACGTCGTGCGTCACCCGGCCGGTTACTGAGCGCCTAGGGGCGGAGCACCCATGGGGGAGGCAGTGGTGCCCCTCCATCAGAAGCCGTCGCGCAGCTGGTCGAGCACTGAGGGCTCAAACGTGGTTCCTTGAGCTTCTGCTGGAGGGGCACCACTGCCTCCCCACGAAGCGCGCTCCGGTAGACGCTCAGGGTTCAAAAGCTAGCGAGAGACGCTCGATCGAGCCCTGCTTTTTCGCTGAGATTCCGCGCTTGGACCCTGGTTCTAGATGAGCTTCCACACCTTGGGGCGTATCGGCCCCTCGAGAGCTTCCGCCCCCTGGGCCGTCCTGCTGCCTGCATGGCAGGGGGCCGGATGCCCCTCTCCCGGAGGCTCAGGGGCAGAGGCCTGAACCCTGGCGAGCGACCCAGCTGCGCGACGGCCTCCGGGAGAGGGGCATCCGGCCCCCTTGCCGCCAGGGAAGCAGTACCGTTGTCCCAGAGGCTCGATCAAGACCTGAAGGGGGCGGAGATGCCGACTTATCTGATGCTTACCAACCTGACCGCGGAGGGCGTGCGGACCCTCAAGAACAACCCCGGCCGGGTCGCCGAGGTGAACAAGGAGGTTGAGCAGATCGGCGCCAAAGTGTTGGCGCAGTACGCGACGCTCGGCCAGTACGACTTCGTCACCGTCGTCGAAGCCCCGGACGAGAAGACGATGGCCAAGGTCTCGGTCGAGCTCGGCTCGCGCGGGACGATGACCAGCCAGACCCTGACCGCGATGTCGGCCGACGACCTCGCCGGCTCGCTCTAGACCAGCTCGTTGAAGGCGCTGGTAGTCGGCGGTGGTGGGCGCGAGCACGCGATGGTGCGGGCGCTCGCCCGCTCCACCCACTCTCCTGAGCTGCTCTGCGCCCCCGGCAACGCCGGGATCGCGGCCGACGCCGAGTGCCTTCCCGAGGTCGCGGCCGGCGACGTCGAGGCGATCGTCGCCGTCGCCAAGGAGCGCCGGGTCGACCTGGTCGCGGTCGGCCCCGAGGCGGCCCTGGTCGCCGGTGCCGTCGACGCCCTCGAGGACGCTGGCGTCCCGGCCTTCGGCCCCAGCGCCGCCGCAGCCGAGCTGGAGGGGTCGAAGGCCTTCGCCAAGGAGCTGATGAAGGAGGCGGGCGTGCCGACCGCCGCCCACGTGCTCCTGCGCAGCCGCGAGGAGGCGGTCGAGCAGCTCGCCTGCGCCGCCTACCCGACGGTGCTGAAGGCCGACGGCCTCGCCGCCGGCAAGGGAGTGATCCTCTGCCCGACCGAAGCCGAGGCGCGGGCGGCGGTCGACGTCTTCTTCACCGAGCGGCGCTTCGGCGAGACGACCGTGGTCCTGGAGGAGTTCCTCGAGGGCGAGGAGCTTTCGCTGCTGGCGATCTGCGACGGCGAGAACGTCGTGCCGCTGGCGCCCGCCCAGGACTACAAGCGGATCTTCGACGGCGACGAGGGGCCCAACACCGGCGGCATGGGCAGCTACTCGCCGGTGCCGGGCTTCGGCGCGGCCGAGGTCGAGGGGATCGTCGACAGCGTCCACCGGCCGATCGTCGCGGCGATGGGCCGACGCGGGGTGCCCTTCCACGGCGTTCTCTACGCGGGCCTGATGATCGGCCCCGACGGCCCCAAGGTGCTCGAGTTCAACGCTCGCTTCGGCGACCCGGAGACCCAGGCGGTGCTGCCGCGGATGCGCTCCGACCTGGTCGACCTCTTCCTCGCCGCCCGTGAGCCCGGCGGGCTCGCCGGAATGTCGGCGGAGTTCGACCCCGACTGGGCGGTGACCCTGGTCCTCGCCTCGGCCGGCTATCCGGAGTCCGCTTCGAAGGGCGACGTCATCGAGGGCCTCGCCGCGGCGGCGCAGCTTGCCGAGGTCACCCACGCCGGCACCGCCGGGCGCGACGGCGAGATCGTCACCGCCGGCGGCCGCGTCCTCAACGTAACCGGCCTCGGGCCGACGCCGGCCGCGGCACGCGATCGCGCGTACGATGCGGCCAGCCGGATCTCCTTCGACGGGATGCAGGTCCGCACCGACATCGCCGCCCGCGCCGTCGAGCGCGTCCCCAGTTAACCCAGCCCCAGAGAGGAACGAGATGAGCGAGGTCTCAGAGCCACAGCCGACCAGGTCGACGATGCCCGAGGCGCTCGAGGAGATCGAGGAGATCGACGCCGAGACCCCCCTTGTCGGGATCATCATGGGCTCCAAGAACGACATGGAGAAGATGGAACCTGCCGAGAAGGCCCTGGCCGAGGCCGGCATCCTCTGCGAGGTGCGGGTGATGAGCGCCCATCGCGATCCCGAGATGGTCGCCGAGTACTGCACCAACGCGAAGATGCGCGGGCTGCGGGTGATCATCGCCGGGGCCGGGATGTCCGCCGCCCTGCCGGGCGTCGCCGCCGCCCACACCGAGCTGCCGGTGATCGGCGTGCCGATCCTCGGCAAGTCCCTGGGCGGCCTCGACGCGCTGCTCTCGGCGGTGCAGATGCCGCCGGGGATCCCGGTCGCCTGCGTGGCGATCGACGGCGCGAAGAACGCCGGCGTGCTCGCGGCGAGAATCATCGACTGCTGATGATCCCCCGCTACACCCGCCCGGAGATCGGAGCGGTCTGGACGCCGCAGGCGAAGATGGAGGCCTGGCTCGAGGTCGAGCTGGCCGCGACCGAGGCCTGGGCCGAGGAGGGCGTAGTGCCGGCCGAGGCCGCGGCGGCGGCCCGGGCCAACGCCGCCTTCACGGTCGAGGCGGTGGACGAGCGCGAGCGAGTCACCGACCACGACGTCGCCGCCTTCGTCGACGTCGTCGCCGGCTCGGTCGGGGAGCAGGGGCGCTGGATCCACTACGGCCTGACCTCCTCCGACGTGCTCGACACGGCGCTGGCGCTGCAGCTGCGCCGGGCCGGCGAGATCGTCGTCGCCGGCGCCCGGGCCTACCGCGACGCGCTGGTCGCGCGGGCGCTGGAGCACCGCGACACGCTCTGCGTCGGCCGCACCCATGGCGTCCACGCCGAGCCCACGACCTTCGGCCTGCGCCTGGCCGGCTTCGCCTTCGAGGCCGACCGCAACGTCGCCCGGCTCGAGGACGCTTTCGCACACCTCGCCTTCGGCAAGCTCTCGGGCGCCGTCGGCACCTACGCCTCGATCCCGCCCGCGGTCGAGGCGCGGGTGATGGAGCGGCTGGGGCTGGGGCGCGAGGACGTCGCCACCCAGGTCGTGCCGCGTGACCGCCATGCGGTGCTGACCGCGGCGATCGCGATCGCCGGCGCCGGCCTCGAGCGCTTCGCGACCGAGGTGCGCGGCCTGCAGAAAACCGAGGTGCGCGAGGTCGAAGAGCCGTTCGCCGCCGGGCAGAAGGGCTCCTCGGCGATGCCCCACAAGCGCAACCCGATCCGCACCGAGCGGGTCACCGGCCTGGCCCGCGTCCTCCGCGGCTACGCCCAGGCGGGGGCCGAGAACGTCGCCCTCTGGCACGAGCGCGACATCTCCCACTCCGGCGCCGAGCGGGTAATCCTGCCCGACGCGACGATCCTGCTCGACTACATGCAGGATCTGGCGACCAAGGTCGCCGCCGGCATGACGATCCATCCCGAGCGGATGCAGGAGAACCTCGGCCTCACCCACGGCGCCCTCTTCAGCCAGCGCGCCCTGACCGCCCTGGTCGAGTCCGGGATGACCCGCGACGACGCCTACCGCGTGGTCCAGCAGAACGCCCAGCGCGCCTGGGACACCCGCACCGAGTTCCGCGACCTGCTCGCCGAGGCGGCGCCGCAGCTCGACCTCGACGCCGTCTTCGACTACGGCGCCTACCTCACCCACCTGCCCGAGATCTTCGAGCGGGTTGAAGCGCTGAAGGCCTGAGGTAAGGTCGGTCGCATGATCCTCTACACCTGTGGGCAGAAGAAAATGGGGCCGGGCTTCGCGCATCCGTGCGGGAAGGCGGGCAAGGCGCTCGACGCGGCTGGATACCAGTACGAGCTGAAGACCGTCGGTGGTTACCGGCTGATGCCCTGGACCTGGGGCAGCCGCGACAAGGACCGGGCCGAGGTGAAGAAGCTGAGCGGCACCAACGAGGTGCCGATCCTGGTGCTCGACGACGGCGAGGTGATCTCCGGCTCCGGCGCGATCGCGGACTGGGCCAAGGAACACCCGCACTCGCCGGCCAAGTCCGGCGCGTAGCCCTCTTCGGGCTCGTTCGGGCTCGCCTCAGAACTGGGAGGCGAGAAAGCCGGCGGAGGCGACGAACATGGTTCCGATCAGGCCGAAGGAGGCCTGGACGAGCGTCCTGTTCATCGCGTAGAAGCGTTCGTCGAGGCTCTCGAGGTGGCGGTCGGCCTGATCGATCCGCCGATTGATCTCTTTGGTCCGTTCGCCGGACCGTAGTTCGAACTGCCCGAGCCGTTCGTCGAACCGCTCCTCGAACCGATCGAAGCGTTCGTCGAAACGCTGCTCCATATGCTCGAAGCGCTGGTCGACCTGCTCAAAGCGCTGGTCTATTTGTTCAAAACGCCGGTCTATTTGCTCGAAGCGCTGATCTACGAGGGCGAAGCCGCCGTCGACCTTGTCGTTCAGGTGGTCCAGCCTGTCGTCGCTCCAGCTCTGCCTCATTGCCTCCATGATGACGGAGCCTAAGACAACACGTTTCGCGAGTGGCGCGCTGAAAGTGAATTCCCCGCACCGGTTTAAGCGCTAAACCGTGACCGGATCGCGGGCCGGGCGGCGGGCCGTGACCACGACCGGGGCGCCGTCCTTGGGCGAAAGGGTGATGTTGCGGCGGCCGGTCTTCTCCGGCAGCGGGCTGGCCTTGCGCAGATCGCAGCGGGTCAGCACCTCACGCAGCACGATCCGCATCTCGAACTCCGCGAAAGAGGCGCCGAGGCAGCGGCGGATGCCGCCGCCGAAGGGGACCCAGGCGTAGGTGTCGGGGCCTTCGTCGAGGAAGCGCTCGGGCCGGAAGGCGAACGGCTCGGAATAGAGGTCGGCGCGGGTGTGGGTGAGCCAGATCGCCGGCGTGACGTCGGTGCCGGCCGGCAGGGCGAGGCCGTCGACGACGAGATCCTTGGCGAGGCGCCGGCCGGCCAGCGGGATCACCGGGCGCAGGCGCAGGGACTCGGAGATGGTCGCCCGCAGGTAGTCGTCTTCCCCAGCCTCGAGCGAGTCGCGCAGGCGCGCCAGTGGCTGCTGGTGGCGCAGCAGCAGGTCGAAGGTCCAGGCCAGCGCCGTCGCCGTCGTCTCGTGGCCGGCCAGCAGCAGGGTCATCAGCTGGTCGCGCAGCTCCTTGTCGCTCATCGTGCCGCCGTCCTCGAACTCGGCCGCCATCAGCATCGAGAGGATGTCGTCGCGATCGGCGAGATCCGGCTTGGTGCGGTGCTCGGCGATCTCGGCGAAGAGCAACTCGTCGACTTCCCGCAGCTGGCTCTCGTATCTGGCCAAGGCGTTGCCGCCGCGGAAGCGGCGGGTCGCGAGGCCGATCAACTGCGCCCGCGGCGAGGCCGTCTCGGTCAGGACCTTGCCGAGCATCCCCCGCAGGCGCTCCAGCCGCGGCCCGTCGGCGACGCCGAAGACGACCCGCAGGATCGCCTCCAGGGTGATCGCCTGCATCCGCGAATGGATCGGGAACTCGCGATCCAGCGGCCAGGAGTCGATCTCGGCCGTGACGATCTCGTCGAGCACCGCCTCGTAGGAGCGCATGCGCTCGCCGTGGAAGGGCGGCAGCATCAGCTTGCGGCGGGCGAGGTGCTCGGCGCCTTCCAGCAGCAGCACCGACTGCGAGCCGAGAATCGGTTCGAGGATGATGTTGCGCCCCGGCGGCAGCCCGTTCTCGCGCTCCATATAGAGGGCCTTGATCGCGGCCGGGTTGGAGATCATCACCATCGGCCGCTCGAAGCCCAGGAAACTGACGCTGAAGGAGTCGCCGAATTCCTGCCGGCAGCGATCCATGAACGGCAGCGGGCGAAAAGCCCAGCGAAGCGTCTGCACCAGCGACGAACTCTTGGGTTCAGGCGGCAGCATCCACTCCAAAGGTTCGCAGACCGCGGGAGAGAGTCGGGGGACTCTCCCACGCCTCCGCAATAGCTAGCATCGGCCAGGTGACCCCCGCCCTCGCCGATCTCAAGCTGCACTCCTCGGGAAAGGTGCGCGAGATCTACGAGTGGGAGGACGACCTGCTGATGGTCGCCTCTGACCGGATCTCGATCTACGACGTGGTGATGCCGACGCCCGTCACCGACAAGGGCAAGGTGCTGAACCGGATGTCGGTCTTCTGGTTCGGGCTGACCGAGGACATCGTCCCCAACCACTTCATCTCCGAGGACGTGCCGGAGGAGGTCAGCGGGCGGGCGATGCGGGTGCGGCGGCTGGAGATGTACCCGGTCGAGTGCGTCGTCCGCGGCTATCTCTCCGGCTCGGGCTGGAAGGAATATCGCGAGGGCGGCGCCGTCTGCGGAATCGAGCTGCCGCCAGGGCTGCTGGAGTCCGACAAGCTGCCGCAGCCGATCTTCACCCCGGCGACCAAGGCCGAGATCGGCGATCACGACGAGAACGTCGACTTCGAGCGGGCGGCGGAGATCGTCGGCGACCGGGCGCTGATGGAGGAGCTGCGGCGGGTCTCGATCGAGGTCTACGAGCGCGGCGCGGCGCACGCCGCCGAGCGCGGGATCGTCCTTGCCGACACCAAGTTCGAGTTCGGCCGGCATGCCGGTGCCGAGATCGTCCTCGGCGACGAGGTGCTGACTCCCGACTCCTCCCGCTTCTGGCCCGCCGACAGCTACGCGCCCGGCAAGACTCCCCCCTCCTTCGACAAGCAGTTCGTCCGCGACTGGGCGAGCGCCCAGGGCTGGGACAAAACCCCGCCCGCGCCCGAGCTGCCGCCCGACGTGATCGAGCAGACCCGCGGCAAATACGTCGAGGCCTTCGAGCGGATCACGGAGACGAGCTTCTAATGGCGCGCGCGCGGGTGCTGATCCGGCCCAAGGAGGGAATTCTCGACCCCCAGGGCAAGGCGGTCGAGCGGGCGCTGCCGGCGCTCGGCTTCGAGGGAATCGAGCACGTTCGGGTCGGCCGCATGGTCGAGCTCGAGGCCGAGGATCCCGAGCGGCTGGCGGAGCTCTGCGAGAAGCTCCTCGCCAACCCCCTGATCGAGGACTACGAGATCCAGACCCTGTGATCTGGGGCGTCCTCCAGTTCCCCGGTTCATGCGACGAGCGGGATGCCCTGCACGCCTGCACCCTCGCCCACGGCGAAGCGCGGCTGATCTGGCACGAAGACCGCGACCTCGGCGGCGTCGACGCGGTCGTCGTCCCCGGCGGCTTCTCCTACGGCGACTACCTGCGGGCGGGGGCGATCGCCCGCTTCTCGCCGGCGATGGAGTCGGTGGCGGAGTTCGCCGCGGCCGGCGGCCCGGTGCTCGGAATCTGCAACGGCTTCCAGGTCCTCTGCGAGGCGGGCCTCCTCCCCGGCGCCCTCCTCCTCAACCAGAGCATGCGCTTCGCCTGCCGCCAGGTCGAACTGATCGCCACGCCGCGCGATGCATTTTGGTCGCCAGGGGGGCCAAAATCGAACGAGCGGGACGACGGTTCGGGGGAGCGGCTGTCGATTCCGGCCAAGCACGGGGAAGGCAGGTACTACGCGCCCGACGAGGTGCTCGACGAGCTGGAGGCCAAGGGGCAGGTTGCCTACCGCTACGCGCCGGGGCACAACTTCAACGGGTCGGCGCGGGACGTCGCCGGGGTCCGGAACGAGGCCGGCAACGTGGTCGGGCTGATGCCGCACCCCGAGCATGCGGTCGACCCGCTGACCGGCTCGACCGACGGGCTGCGGGTCTTCGAGGCCGTGGCGGCAGCCGGGACCCCGGCGTGACGGTCGGGACCGCCAAGCACCGCGAGCTGGGGCTGACCGACTCCGAGTTCGAGCTGATCGTCGAGAAGATGGGGCGGGAGCCGAACGTGGTCGAGCTGGCGATGTTCAGCCTGCTCTGGTCCGAGCACTGCGCCTACAAGCACTCGCGCAAGCTGCTCAAAAAGCTGCCGACCGAGGGCGAGCGGGTGGTGATGGGCCCGGGCGAGAATGCCGGCGCCGTCGACGTCGGCAGTGGCTACGCGGTCGCCTTCAAGGTCGAGTCCCACAATCACCCGAGCGCGGTCGAGCCGTTCCAGGGCGCGGCGACCGGGGTCGGCGGCATCCTCCGCGATGTCTTCGCGATCGGGGCGCGGCCGATCGCGATCCTCGACTCGCTGCGCTTCGGCGAGCTCGACTCGGTCCGCTCGCGCCACCTGCTCGACGGCGCCGTGCGCGGGATCGGCCACTACGGCAACTCGATCGGGGTGGCCAACGTCGGCGGCGAGATCTACTTCGAGGAGCCCTACGAGCACAACTGCCTGGTCAACGCGATGTGCCTCGGCCTGGCCAAGACCGAGGACATGGTCCGCGCCGCCGCCGCGGGGGTCGGCAACGCGGTGGTGCTGATGGGCGCCTCGACCGGGCGCGACGGGATCGGCGGCGCCTCGGTGCTGGCCTCGGCCGAGCTCGGCGACGGCGACGAGGCGAAGCGGCCGACGGTGCAGATCGGCGACCCCTTCGAGGAGTCGAAGGTGCTCGAGTGCTGCCTGGAGCTGCTGGCGCAGGGGCTGCTGGTCTCCCTCCAGGACCTCGGCGCGGCCGGCTTGACCTCCTCGGCCGCGGAGATGGCCTCCGCGGGTGGGGTCGGGATCGACCTCGACGTCGCCAAGGTGCCGCTGCGCGAGGCCGACATGGAGCCCTTCGAGATCATGGTCTCCGAGTCCCAGGAGCGGATGCTTGCCGTGGTCGAGCCGGCACGGGTAGCGGAGGTGCTGGCCATCTGCGAGAAGTGGCAGACCGGCTCGGCGGAGATCGGCGTCGTCACCGACAGCGGCGAGATCCGGATCCTGCGCGGCGGCGAGGTCGTCGGCGAGATGCCGGTCGAGGCGCTGGTCGACGGCTGCCCGCTGTACGACCTCAACCCGGCCGAGCCGGAGGGCTGGATCTACGGAAACCGGGCGACGCTGGCCACCGGCATCGCCGCCGCGGACGAGCTGCTGGCGCTGCTCGCCGCGCCCAGCATCGCCTCCAAGCGCTGGGCCTTCGAGCAGTACGACTCGGTGGTCGGCTCGCGCACGGTGCGCCGGCCCGAGTCGGCCGACGCCGCGGTCCTGCAGCTGCCCGAGGCCGGCAACGCGATCGCGGTCTCGATCGACGGCAACGGCCGCCGCGTCGCCTGCGACCCCTACGCGGGCACGGTCGAGGCGGTGCTGGAGTGCGCCCAGAACCTCGCCTGCGTCGGCGCCGAGCCGCTCGGCCTGACCAACTGCCACAACTCCGGCAACCCCGAGAAGCCGGCGACCGCCTGGCAGCTGGACCGCGCCGTCAGCGCCCTCGCCGACGCCTGCGTCGCGCTCGGCGTCCCCGTCGTCGGCGGCAACGTCTCCCTCTACAACGAGGGGCCGGAAGGCCCGATCTACCCGACTCCGGTGGTCGGCATGGTCGGCGAACTTCCCGACCCGACGCGGGTGGCAGGCAGCGCCTTCGCCAAGGAGGGCGACGCGATCGCCCTGCTCGGTCCCTTCTCGCCCACCCTGGCCGGATCGGAGCTGGCGAAGCAGCGGGGCGAGCTGGGCAAGGGCCTGCCGCAGCCCGACCTCGCCGCCGTCGCCGCGGCCTGCGCGATCGTCCGCGACGCGGTCCGCGCCGGCAAGTTGGCTTCCGCCCACGACGTCAGCGACGGCGGCCTCGCCTGCGCTCTGGCCGAGTGCGCGATCGGCGCCGGGGTCGGCTGCCGGGTCGATGTGCAGCCGCTGCGCGACCGCGGCTGCTCCCCCGAGGACGCCCTCTTCGGCGAGGGCAGCGGCGGCTTCCTGGTCAGCGGCGAGCGGGTCGCGCTGGAGGCGCTCGGCGCCGTCTACCTAGGCGAGGTCGGCGGCACTACGATCGAGATCGCCGCCGGCGACCGCAGCGTCGTCGTCGGCCTCGGCACCGCCGAGAGCGCCTGGCGCTCGCTGGGGGCGCAGGCCGAGCACAGCGGCGCCTGAAGCCAGCGCGGCGATGACCGCGAAGAGGTAGGCGTTGTGGGCGGCGCCAAGCGACTCGGTCAGCGAGGCAGGTTCGCCCACTATCGCCACCAGGAGCGCGGTGCCGAGCACGGCACCGACCTGGCGGAAGGCCGCATTGACGGCGCTGGCGGTAGCGAAGCGGTCGTCAGGGACGTCGCGGACCGCGGCCGAGCCGAGGGTCGGGAAGGCGAGGCCGATGCCGATCCCGGTCAGGCAGGCACCCGGCAGCCAGAGGCCGAGCCAGTCCGGCTCGGCGCCGGCCGAGCGCAGGACCATCACCCCGGCGGCAAAGAAGAGGGTGCCGGGGACGATCACGGCGCGGTGGCCGAAGCGGTCGGCCAGACGGCCGGCCGGCCCGGCGACGATCGTCGAGAGGGCTGGGCCGGGCAGAGTCGCGAGGCCGGCCTGGAAGACGGTGTAGCCCCAGATCGAGGTGAGGAAGAGGACGTTGCCGAGGATCAGCGAGAAGAAGGCCGCCGCAAAGAGCAGGCTGCCGAGATTGCCGGCGCGGAAGGAGCGGTGGGCGAAGAGAGCCGGCTCGACGATCGGGCGCGGGTGGTTCAGGCTGCGAGCGACGACGCCACCGAGCAAGATCGCGGTGGCGGCGAAGCAACCGAGAGTGGCGGCGGAAGCCCAGCCCCAGTCGTTCCCCTCGACGATCCCGAGCGTGACCGCCGCCAGGCCGAGCGCCAGCATCAGCGCCCCGGGCAGGTCGGGCAGGCGGCTGTCGGCGATCCTCGGCCTGGGCAGGTGGCTGCGCCCGGCCAGCACGATGGCGGCGCCCAGCGGCAGGTTGACGAGGAAGACGAGGCGCCAGTCGGCGAGCTCGACCAAGGCGCCGCCCAGCGTCGGCCCAACCGCGGCGGCCGCGGCGGCGGCCGCGCCCCAGAGGCCGACGCCGGCGGAGCGCCGCTCGACCGGGAAGCTGTCGAGGACGATCGCCAGCGAGGCCGGCGCGATCATCGCGGCGGCGATCCCCTGCAGGACGCGGAAGGCAATCAGCAGCGACAGCGACGGGGCCGCCGCGCAGAGCAGGCTGGCGGCGGTGAAGGCGGCGACGCCGAGCAGGAATATCCGCCGGTGCCCGAAGCGGTCGGCGAGGCCGCCGGCCGGGACCAGCAGCGCCGCGATGACGACGAAGTAGCCGTCCAGCACCCAGGAGAGCGCGTCCCGTCCCGACCCCGCGAAGGAGGCGGAGATGTCGGGGAAGGCGATGTTGACGATCGTCGTGTCGAGAAAGGCGACGAAGGCGCCCGCGCAGGCGATCGCGATCGCGCTCTTTCTATGACGCCGGTCATACATCGCCGCCGCAGCATAGACTATGTCCATGGGCATATCCAGACTCGCGGATGGTCAGCCGTCGGAGCGCAAGCGCCGCGACGGCCGGGCGCTGCTGCTCAACGGGGCCCGGCAACTGCTCGCCGAGAAGGGCTACGCGGGGATGGAGCTGCGCGACGTGGCCGAACGCGGCAGCGCCCCGCGCGGCTCGATCTACCACCACTTTCCCGGCGGCAAGCGCCAGCTCGCCGTCGAGGCAGCCGAATTGGAGGGAACCGAGATCCGCGACCTGATCGAGCGCTCGCTCGAGCAGCGCGGCCTGAAGGAGACGCTGTCGATGTTCGGTGAGATCTTCCGCCGCCGCGTCGCCGACCACCCCGAGCGGATCGGCTGCCCGGTCGCCGCCGCGGCCCTGGCGCGCCCCGAGGACCCCGCCCTCGCCGCCGCCGCCACCGTCGCCTTCCAGAGCTGGGAACGGCCGATCGCCGCGGCGCTGCGCGACGAAGGCGTCAGCGCCCGGGACGCCGAGACCTTCGCCGGCCTGGTCGTCTCGACGATCGAGGGCGCCCTGCTGCGCACCCGCGCCGCCGGCAGCCAGCAGCCGCTCGACTCGGCGGTCGAAGGGCTCGGCCAGGCGCTCGACGGGCTGCTCGCGGAGTCGCGCCCCGCCACTGTTTAGAAAATCCTCAAGCG
>Ga0193706_1000833_pt1 | contig 15366 bp, 17 predicted proteins | sample U3c1metaG_FD_160130 | JGI IMG/M metagenome (GOLD analysis project Ga0193706, IMG submission 160130) | Soil microbial communities from a riparian zone of the East river system, Colorado, United States - U3c1 | ecosystem: Environmental > Terrestrial > Soil > Riparian zone | place: USA: East River... | reverse complement strand
ATCATACTCAATAACGCGGTGCGGCTTTTTGTATTGGGCAAACCTGCGAGTTCTGCAAGTTCATCGTTGCTCATCTTTACTTCGGCAACCGGCAGCCTGTCCCTGTGAACAGAATCAAACCAATGCATATGATCCATCCCTGCCCGGCTGTTCTCCAGGGCATCAAGACATTCAGCGACATTTTTTCCTATCGCCGAAATGATACCTGTACCGGCAACAAAAACGGGTTGATTCATTGATTATACCTTCTGTGCCTGGTGGGCAGTAATATATTCGGCCATTGTTCTTACTGAATAAAATACTTTGGGGCCTTCATCCGCATTGGAAAGCTTGATCTTATAATTTTGCTGCAGCAGCACGATCAGTTCCAGCGCATCAATAGAATCCAGGCCCAGGCCCTCTATGAATAATGGCTGGTCATCTCCGATATCTTCAGGCTTTACGTCCTGCAAATTCAACTGCGCAATGATCTGTGTTTTCAGATCCGACATTAATTTATCCATTTTCTAACTGGTATATTTTATTTAAATTCTCTTTTGTAAACAATGTTGCTTTGCCGCCTTCTCCTTTTTCGATCAAAAAGAGTGCTGTTTTATACTTATCATCCAGCAACTCCACCCAGCCGCAAACACAAGCCTGCAAGATATTATTATTAATCAGGTTACTCACATATTGTTTAATAAAATCCGCATCAAATTGCTCAAAAATAAAGAAAGCATTCTCCCCTTTGAAACCGTGCCGGATACAGATCTCACCCATTACAATATTTGGCAGTGTGTAAACAAATAATGCCGGGCTTGCGATGTCTTTAGCCGTTTCATAGTATTTCATATCGGTATCCAGGCTGGAACTTGCGTTGGACAGTACTACCCCGGTATCCTCCGGCCTGTACTTTTCTTTCGAAAAATTGTCGGCCAACAATATTTCATTTGCCAGCCAGCCCAGCTTACTAAGATTATCCATCTTATAAAACTTGGGATACTTTATTTCAAAATGCCGGTATGCCGAAAGCAGGAAGGCCGGCAGGTCAGCCTGCTTATTTTCAAATACAGCCTTTTCATTTTTATAAACAGCGTTATTACTAATGATACAGCTGGCCGTTATGTAAATATCTTCTGGCAATGATCGCAGTTTATTTTGTACTTATCGTATCCCTCAGCTCTATGAGACGGGCCAGTTTATGCAAAGCTGTTTTATGATCCCTTACATAAGGGTTATCCGTATCCCAAACATAGCCGGCCAATACCGAACATATCATGCTTTTTATTTCGGGAACCTGGTTATCAGCAAAGAATATGGTGTCCAGTGTTCCTTCATACCATGCCATTACATAAGAACGGAAAGTATTAATGCCCTGCATCATTGGCTCTGTATATTCTTTTGTCCAGTCAAGATCCTCACCGTTCAACTTACGGATGACCAGCTTTGCAGCCATCTGGCTGGAAACTGTTGCCAGCGTAACCCCCGATGAAAAAACAGGATCCAAAAACTCGGTAACATTACCTGTAAGTACAAAACCATCCCCGAAAAATTTGTCCGTGGTAGTTGACCATGATTCCAATACCCTTGGTTCAAAAACAAGTTCAACATCTTTAAACCTTTCACTCAAATAAGGTTCGTCTGCGATCAGTGCACGAAACTGTTCTTCATTTGTTCCTTTATATTCCTGGAAAAATTCAGGATCGCCAACATAGCCAAGAGACGTAATGCCATTTGAAAAAGGTATGATCCATATCCATACGCCTTTTTTATGAACAACGATGGTAATACGGTTGGGCTCATCCGCCATCGACCTTTTGGTATCAACCGTATGTGCGAACTGGGCCCTGCGTGGTGCAAGATTAGAAGGTTTGTCAAGATTGAACAGGCGTGGTATCACCCTTCCGTATCCGCTTCCGTCAACAATAAATCTTGCAGCTATCTCTGTTTTATTGCCGTTTATATCTTCAACTGTTGTTACAGAATCTGAGCCATTGAATACAATGCCTGTTACGGTAGTTTCATATTCAACCGGCACACCCATTGTTTGCACGGTATCAGCAAGCGTCTTATCAAACTCTGCTCTCGGTACCTGCCATGTCCAGTTCCAGCCCGGGGTGAACTGGTCTGCAAATAAGTAATCGCAGATCTTACCGTTCTTCACGAACTTGGCTCCGGATTTTTCCTGGAATTTTTTTTCTTTTACTGCTTCCACGAACCCCGCTTCTGTTAATGCTTCCATACAACGCGGCAATAAACTTTCGCCTATCACAAAACGCGGGAATTTGAGTTTCTCAACGATCTTCACTTTGAAGCCGGCCTTATTAATGATAGAAGCCGCAACAGTACCGGCAGGCCCGGCACCGATCACAAGCACATCTACTTTTTCTGTTTTCATCAGTATAATTTTTTATTAATTTCTTATTTTAATGTATTGTATTACGAATTGCGGTTGGTGAGGACACCAACCGCGGCCATCGCCGTGGCCGGTGTCCCACCGGCCACTCTCTTATCCCGAAATATAATTTCTCAATACTACAGGTTTCTTTTTTTACATTTCAACAAGGTCTGGCTTAACCCGATATGGTCAGTCTGTTCAATAATATCAAAACCGGCTTGTTCAATACATTTTAAAAATGTTTCAGCGCTGTACATCTGGCTGTTGCCATTTGCCAGGGCTGTAAAATAAATGGATGTCTGTTGCAGACAAAAGGCTGCTATCTCAAATTTTTGCCTGTCCCAGAACGGTTCCAATATGATCACCTGCCCGTTTTCATCCAGCGCCTCATGACATCTTTTTAAAATAGAAACGATCTCATCCTCAGAAAAACAATCCAGGAACTGGCTCATCCAGATGGCGTCGAACCCTTTAGGGAATTTAACGTTCTCATCCAGGATATTCACCGGTAAAAAAGATACACGCTCATTCAGTCCAAGTTGTTCAATTCTTTTCTTTGCAACATTCAACTGGCCCGGCAGATCCATGATAGTGATATGAATACCGGGAGCAAAATTAGAAGAAGCAATAGCCCATTTGCCGGTATTGCCGCCGATATCGAGAATATTCTTTACGCCATCTTTGTACACTTTTTCCAAAACCAGCGGAAAGGCATCATCAGAAAAGAAGTGATCAAAGGCAAACCAGCTTTTTTGTACGTGCGCAGGTAATTGCGATAAGCCTTCGTAAATGGTTTGCCATTCCCCGAATTCTTTAAGGCCTACTGCCTTGCCGGTCTTGATACTTTCTTCCAGGTGAAAAAGTCCTTTATAATTTACATCATGCACAAAATCCATATTGGTTTTTGTGAGTGGGTCATTTAAAATAAAATAGCCCGTCTTACCCAGTGTATATTTATTGTCATTCACAAGTACCAGTCCAAGGCTTAAGCCCGACTCCAGCAATACCCTTACGCCATATATGGACAGGTTGACTTTTTCTGAGATCTCTTCAATGGTCAACCCGGTTTTATCATTATCCTCTACCAGTTTTAGTATGCCGGTATTCCTGAGCACTCTTGCCGCCTGGAAAATAACGGGGCCGAATGCGATCCACTGGGCTGCTTCTTTGGCTTCGAAGGCTGACTTTTTATCTTTGGAAAAAAAATTCATGAATTAACAGATCGTTTTTGAGTTAAATAATTATTGTTTACTGAATATCACTGCCGCATTACAACCCCCGAAACCCGAAGCTGTTTTAAGGCAGTTCTTTAAAGGCGTTTTATATAATGAAGTAGCAATATTCACCGGCATTGTTACGCCCATCTCGCTAAATCCCAATGTTGGTAAAACAATATCTTCTTTCATCGAATGAAAAGAAATTATTGATTCGATCAGGCCCGCTGCGCCGAGCGTATGCCCGTAATATGCTTTCAAACTATTCACAGGAACGGTTCGCATATTGGCCATAGTAATGGCTTTTGCTTCCATCTCATCATTGTAAACAGTAGCTGTGCCATGAGCCGAAATAAGATCGATCTCCGTTGATGAAAGCCCTGCTTCTTTCATGGCATTGCCTATTGCCTGGTTCAATTCTTCACCTGTACGAGATGGCCCCGAAATATGGTTGGCATCATTACTCACTGAGCCCCCCGTAATTTTTATTCCCCTGGAGTATGCTGCATTGGAACTGAGAATAACCGTGGCGGCACCTTCGCCTAAATTGATACCGTTGCGTTTTGCATCAAATGGTTTGCACAATTCGTTGCTTACCGCCTGGAAGGATTGAAAGCCTGATAAAACAAATTTTGAAATAACATCAGCGCCCGCGATAACGGCATTTTCATATTGCCCCGAACGTATCAGCCGCATGCCCGTTATCATTGCCAGTATGCCCGAGATACATGCGTTGGAAATAATGATGGGTTGACTAACGAACCCAAAATGACCGGCAATAAGTTTTGCTGAAGTATGCAATGATATCCTTGCCTGCAGATCGCTGTTGCAGGTTTCTGTTTCCAGCAGGCTGATATTTCCTTTCGTGGAAGAAATGATGAGCACTGTTTTTTTATCCCTTGCACTTACCCCGCTGCCTGCTAATGCATCGCTGATGGAAGCGATGAGTAGTTTTTCAAATTTGGTATACCTGTTTGCGGCATCATCAATAAATTTCTCCTCCCTATCAAATAATGAAGCATAAAAGGGTTGTTCAGACATTATGATATCCTCATGCCTTTTTATGCCCGAGACCGATCTTTTGAGCTGCTCAAAATTTTCAGCGGAAGTTGAACCGAGTGGAGATAAAATATTATCTGAGCTTATAAAAATATCTGTCATAGTTTTTAAAAATCAATACTACTTCGCTTACATAAGCTACGAAGTACACGTTAAACCAGGTCCTGTTTCTTTTTCCATTCTTCAAAGAACGGCGGGTTGGATAATTGAAGAACGGAACCCTCTTTATCTAAAAAAACCTGGACAGAAGAACCTGTTGCCACCAGTTCATTCGTTGCTGCATTGAAGAGCCGGTAAGTGAATTTCATCTTTGCCGCCTCGCAGGGAATGTATTTTGTTTCTACAATTACCCGGTCTCCGTAACGCAATGAGCGCTTGTAATCACACTGTACACTTACCACGGGAATTACAAAGCCATGTTTATACACTTCGAGATAGCCAAGGCCATGCATATTGCCGAATGCTTCCCTGCCATCTTCAAAGTACCGTATATAATGGCCGTGCCAGACAATACCCAGGGGGTCGGCTTCATTAAAACGTACCAATACTTCTGTGCGGGTGCTCAATTTCTTCATAAAATATCAGCTCGAAGCGCCGTAAGTGGCTTTCCACTCTTTGTATTTTTTCTTTTTTATGTCTTCCAATGTTGCTTTAATAGGAGAAGCCCAATAATTGCGGGAGCCAAAACCCTTTGCCTTATTTTCAAAACGCTCCGACATTAATACTTTTTTTACTTTCATATCTATCAGTACTACGTACATGGAAGCATCACCCGCCTTGCCCTGTCTTTTCATGCCTTCCATTACAAATAAAAGACCTATGCCGGTTTTACCGCTGATATTGAGTCCCTTCACAACAGCATTTATATCAGCCTCCTTCAGCCTGTAAAAATCTTCTGTATTGGTAGAGGATATCTCTTCGGCATTTATTTTTTCGTTCCTTTCTCTCACTGCACCAATGTCGCTGCCCACAAAAGACTTATGGAAAGCACCGGCAATGTCAAAATTCTTAGGTTCATTTATGACCAGGCTATTGATGCTCGGGTATAATTTGTTGCGGTAATCAAATGAATTGGCATCGGGGTCATTTATCAGGCGGGCCTTAGTAAAATCCACCCCGAGGTAGATAAGTTTCATTTCACTGTTGTTGAAGAATTCATTCAGTGTTTGGGAAGCGGCGGTTTTGGAAAACCCACAAAACAACATAACGATAAAAAGCCAGCTAAGTTTGGAAACAGGTTTCATAACAATAATTTTTACTGATTTATAATATAGATCTTCATTTCGCATTGGGCCAAAACGGTTCCGTTGCAGGTGATCTTCCCGGATATAATAGAAACATCAAAAATCTGGTTTTCTATTGTAATTTCAGTTATTATTTCATCCTTTATTTTAGGGAATCCATTTACTGATAGATTTTTGATGGCTCCAATATAACCCAATCTCACCGGCTCCCCGCTGGTTTGCGAAATATAGCCTGCCCTTGCGGCCGCAGTTTGTGCGATATTTTCTACCAGGCCAGGTTCCTTAAATTCACCATTTTCAATAAAAATATTATCTGCTCTTATGCTAAAGCCCGTCCTCGTGACCTTTTCATCGAAGTGTAATAATTCATCGATCATTACAAAGGGGGGCCTTTGCGGAATGAATGATTGTATATTTTTATTTGATGTATCCATCCTTATTGCCAAAAATTATAATAATTAAACCATTGTTCAGGGTATTGCCTGGTTTTCTTTTCCATCTCTTTTGCAAAATCACCCAGCATTTCCTGTATCACAACATCCTTAACCGGGTTATTGTATTCTTTTATGGTGCTTGCAAAAAAATGATAATGCAATTTGCTTTCTTTTACCGCAAATACAAAGGATACCGGCACTTTGAAGGTAGCTGCCAGTAAGAAGGGGCCAAGGGGAAACCTTGCCTGCTCACCTAAAAAATCACAGGTCACCGTTTTATTGCCTTCCAAGAAACGGTCTGCGTGCATGCAAACCAGTTCATTCTTATTAAATGCCTCGCTTATCGCATAGATATGCGAAAGGTCATTCTTTATTACGATAATATTTACATTACGCTTACCGGTTACGCCCTCAAGATATTCCTTTATTTGTTCATGTTCCCCGTCGTACAACACAATATTGATAGGTGTTTCCAAACGTTTCAAAAGATCGCCTGCAACATCCCAGTTGCCGATATGGGCGCTGAGCAGCATGCCGCCTTTCTTCAAAGCTGCGATCTTTCTCAAATTCTCTTCGCCGTCAAAATCAAAGCTGAACTTATTTTTGATGCCTGACATCAGCACCACCTTATCAATGATGCCCTGCCCTAAAAGATAATAGTTCTTATAAAGTTTGGCGATAGACGATAGGGTTCCATAGCCGAGCCTGCGCCGGTATAGATTAAAGATTTGCTTAGAAGACTTAAAGGAGAACAGGAAAAAATATAATACCACGAACCTGAGCAGGAAGTAGGCAGGCAAAACACCAAAGTGCTGTAGTACCCATACAAAGATGCGGTACCCCAGCGGGGTGCCTTTGGACTTACCTTGCCATAAAGACATTATACCAGTTCTTTTGAATTTACCCGGGATACTACATAATCGCAAAAGTCCTGAAGGGTGGTGATGTTCAGGAAATCTTCGGGCTTAACCTTGAATGCAAAATTGCTCTCGATCACTACCACGAGGTCAATGTAATCAAGACTATCCAGGCCAAGGGTTTCTTTTAAGTTAGCTTCCGGAATAAGTTTTTCTTCCTCTACTTCAAATTCCTCTACCAGGAAATTGTGTATTTTCTCAATGATTTCTTTGTTCGTCATAACCGGTTTATTATATCAATTTTCTGATGACCAGGGAAGAGTTTGTTCCTCCAAACCCAAAAGAGTTGGACAAAAATACAACTATATTTTTTTCAATGGTACTTTTCGCGATATTCAATTTGACAGAATCTTCATCGGGGTTCTCAAAATTTATATTGGGCGCCACAAAAGAATTTTGCATCATTAACATGGAATATACGATCTCGCTGGCACCCGCCATCCAGCATTCATGGCCCGTCATGGATTTTGTTGAACTTACCAGCGGTTTATGTTCACCAAAAACCTCGTTAATGGCCCTTGCTTCACTGGCATCACCCGCAGGTGTTGATGTAGCGTGTGCATTTATATAATCAATTTCACTTGCCTGTAAACCTGCCTGTTTCATGGCCATATGAAGAGACCGGACGGGGCCGTCAACCGTTGGATTGGAGATATGGCCCCCATTTGATGAAAATCCGTAACCTATCACTTCTCCCAAAATGGGTGCGCCCCTTCTTTGTGCCGATTCCAGGCTTTCCAGTATAACTGTAGCTGCACCGCCGCTGGGGATAAGCCCGTCGCGGTCCCGGTCAAAGGGGCGGGAAGCTTTTGTTGGCGTTGATTCATGAACGGAGAAGGCAGACAAAGCATCAAAAGTGCCCATTGATAAATGGTTGATCTCCTGTGCGCCCCCGCAAACAATGCAATCCTGTAATCCTGTTTTTATGAAATGATAACCCAACCCTATGGAATGTGAGCCGCTGGCGCAGGCGGCGCTTATGGTAAAGTTGACACCCCTTAATTTAAAAATGGTGGCCAGGTTCATGGTTACGGTTGAGTTCATGGTTTGAAAAACCGCGCCGGAACCAACCAGCATCGTATCTTTTTTTTCCCTTATGATATCATTTGCTTCAATAACCGCTTTGCCGGAACTGTCGTTGCCATATAAGATGCCTATTTCATTCGCTGCAATATAATCCGCATCGATCCCGGCATTTTTTAAAGCTTCCACGGTTGCCAGGTAAGCATACTCGCCCTGTTCGGGAAGCATGATACGGGCCCTGCGATCCAGCACGCCTTTCAGGTCAGGCTTTTCCACGAAACCGGTAAGCCCTGAGCGGTATCCATATTCCTTACGCACAGGATCCATGATGATGCCCGACCTCCCTTTATATAAAGAGTCCCTTACCTCATCAAGGTTTTTTCCTATGCAGGAATAAATGCCCATGCCTGTTATAACTACTCTGTTCATATAAATAAGTAAGAAGTAAGAAGTCAAAACCTAAAACTTGAAGACTCTGCTATTTTTGGTTTTCACTTTCGACTTTTGCCTTTCATTTTATTAAGTAAGAAGTGAAAAGTTAAACCTAAGAAGCTCTTCCACTTTTTGGTTTTCACTTTTGACTTTTGCCTTTAAGAATACAATCCTCCATTAACAGAAATAACTTCAGCAGTAATATAAGCTGCTTCCCGTGACGCTAAAAATCCAACGGTATGCGCCACTTCTTCCGGGGTTCCAAACCGCTTAAGCGGAATAAGGCCCTGCAATTCTTTTTCATTCAACCCTTCGGTCATATCTGTTTTAATAAAGCCGGGGGCTACAGCATTTACGGTGATCCCCTTTCTTCCGATCTCCTGGGCAAGCGCTTTTGTTGCGCCAATGACACCGGCTTTTGCAGCTGAATAATTGGTCTGTCCGGGTAAACCCTTTAAGCCCGAAAGAGAAACAATATTGATGATCCTCCCGTATTTTTTCATCAGCATGCTGTTGACGACCAGGCGGGTTACGCTAAAAAAGCCGCCAAGACTGGTATCAATAACGCTGTCCCATTGCTCATCTTTCATCCACATCATTAAAGTATCTTCTCTTATACCGGCATTGTTAACCAATACCTCGATGATCTTTTCTTCGTTCTTTTCCATCCATCCGCCAAGGTTGGTTTTCACTTCCTCCCTGTTGGAAACATCAAACTGTATGATCTCTCCTTCAACGCCTTTTTCTTTTACCAGTGAAAGTGTATGGTTGGCTTCATCCAGGTTTGACTTATAATTTATAAGCACATTGTAGCCCATCTCTGCCATCTTAATGCAAATGGCCCTGCCAATACCTCTCGATCCTCCTGTAACTAGTGCGAATTTCATTTTCCCGGTTTTATTTTTCTTATGAAGCAACCTGTGCCGGAACAATACCCAATTTGAAAGAGATAACGGGGTCTGATTTTTCAAAATATTTCCTGATCTTTTCCAGGTCTTTGTATTTAGGCTTGTCCTCTATGAATTTGGGGAATATCTTCCTGATCTCAGTATATATTCGCAGTGTTTCAGATGATAGCCTTGCTGTGCATTCCAGGTAATCAATGGCCTGCAATACCGTCATCATCTGTATGGCCAGCACTTCAAAGGAATTATCTATTACCCTTTTTGTCATCAATGCCGCGTTACAGCCCATGCTCACAATATCCTGGTTATCGTTATTGTTGGGTATGCTGTGTACATACATCGGGAAAGACATGGTTTGATTTTCTGCAACCGTGGATGTTGCGGTGAACTGCATACCCTGCATGCCGAAGTTAAAGCCAAGAACGCCCAGGTTAACAAATGGCGGGAATTTCTGGTTAAGCTTTTCATTCAGCAGGTAATTCAATTGCCTTTCTGAAAGCATGGATAATTTAGTGATGGCTATTTTCAGCTTGTCCATTTCCTGTGCAACATAATCGCCATGAAAATTTCCGCCATGAAAGATATTCTGGTTCTCATGATCGATCACCGGGTTATCATTTACCGAGTTCAGTTCATCCACCACTACTTTCTCGGCATGGCAAATGGTATCGTAGATGGGACCCAGTATCTGCGTAACGCAGCGTAAGGAATAATATTCCTGCACCTTGTCCTGGAATACCTCCTGGTCAAGTTTTTCGGGGTTATATAAATGCTCGGAGCGGTTGCGGATCATCTTGCTGTCCTTTAAAATATCACGCAGTTGTGCTGCAACCCTGTTTTGTCCCCGGTGTTTTTTTACAATGTTCAGTTCATAAGAGTAGTGATCGTCAAATGCCTCAACGATCTCGTTGATCATTGCCGATAACATTACCGACCATTCCAGTAATTTCTGCGCCTGGATGATGTTCACCATCCCTATGCCGGTCATGGCCGAAGTACCATTTAAAATGGCCAGGCCTTCCCGTATCTGGATGTCGAGCGGTTTTATTTTGAATTTTTTGAATACCTCTGCAGTTGGCCGAACCTCGCCCTCATGCACACATTCGCCTTCGCCGATCAATACCAGTGCAAGGTGCGCCAGCTGAACCAGGTCGCCACTGGCACCCACCCCGCCGTGCTCAAAAATGCAGGGGGTTATATTTTTATTGATAAGTTCCCCGAGTAATTCTACGGTTTGGGTATGAACGCCTGAATAGCCCTGCATAAGGCTGTTGAGCCGGGCCAGCATTACGGCCTTCACCATTATCGGTGACATTAGGTTTCCGCCTCCCGAACTGTGGCTCCTGATGAGGTTATACTGTAGCTGCAACATGTTCTCCTCGCTCACCTTGTATTGGGCCATGGGGCCAAAACCGGTATTGATACCGTAGATCAGCTTATTGGAGGAGAATTTTTGCAAAAAACGGTAGTTAGTGTCCACTTTTTCAACGGTTTGCTCATCCAACACAACATTCTTTTCCTTGAACAGGATATCTGAAAAATTGTCTAAGGAAAGTGCCCTATCTCCAACATGTACCATAACCGGATTTTTTACTACGCGTATATTAGGTGACTAAACAGGTAAAATTATATTAAAGATTCCAAATTTTGGTCTTTTGTACGGCCCGGGGCTGAAGATATAAATATATTATATATTAAATTTTGTGGCAACAGGGTATTTCTTTTAAAATAAATTTTTTCTACTTTTATTTTTTAATCACTTAATAAACACCTTAACAAATGAAAGTTATTACAGGAGTTTTGGCCGCCCTGGCCATAAGTTTCAGCTCTTTAAGTGCTGATGCACAGAAAATAAAAACCACAGAGGGTGATGTCTCCGCTTTAAAAAGCGAGTCTTCAGTTAATATCGAATTTACTTACGACAACATTTCAGTAGGCAAATTCGCCAGGGAAGAAGATTATATTAAAAAGAAAACAGAAGAATATAACAGCAAAGAGCCCGGAAGAGGTGATACCTGGGCAAAAAGCTGGATCAATGACAGGCAGGCGAGATATGAGCCCAAGTTTATTGACCTTTTTACTTTAAACAGTGGTATGACCGTAAAAAAAGATGCTAAATACACAATGATATTTAAAACCAAATCAATAGAGCCGGGTTACAATATTGCTGGAGGAATGATGATAGGTGGAAGGAAAAATGCACAGGTTGATGCGGAACTATGGATAGTAGAAACAGCTGACAGGACTAAAACAGTAGCTCTAATATCAGTAGAAAATGCACCTGGTGGCACATGGGGTGGTTATGATTATGATACGGGTACCAGGATCGCAGAATCCTATGCGATCTCAGGTAAAAGGCTTGGAAAATATATCAAATAAGCTTTTCTTAAATTTATAGGTCAAAAGACTTCCTTTTGCGGGAAGTCTTTATTTTTGTCGTAACATTAACCTAAACCACAGCAATGAAGATCATTAAAGCAGCCGCGTCACTTATTGCCTTATTATTCATTTTTAATGCTTCCAATGCCCAGGAAGTTGATCTCACCAAAGGAGATCTCTCTATCTTACAAAGTGAAACAAGTATCAATTTAGAGTTCACCTATGATAAGATGACCGTAGGCGATGACGGCAAAGAGGCGGATTATATTAAAAGGAAAAGGACCGAGTTTAACGACAAAGAAAAAGGAAGCGGGGAGATATGGGCAGCCAAATGGGAACTGGACAAGAAAGAGAAATACGAACCGAAGTTCATCCTTGGCTTTACCAACCTGAGCAAAATGACGGTGAGTGCAGACGCCAAATACACGCTTATCTTTAATACCAAGGCACTGGAACCCGGTTACAGCATCGGGATCTCCAAAAAAAATGCAGGTATCGACGGCACGGTAACCATTGTTGAAACCGCCAACAGGGCAAAGAAGCTTGCCACGCTTAATGTTGAAAGGCCTGCCGAAAATAAATGGCGGGGTGCAGCTTTTGATGCAGGATCAAGAATTGCCGATGCTTATTACTTAAGCGGGCAAAAGATCGGCAAATTCATAAAATCAAATAATAAATAAGAATCACCGTTATATCTTTTAACCCTTATTAACCAACGCCGCGGTAGCGGCACAACAACTATTATGAAATATTCATTTCTCGCCGCAGTTCTGTTTGCGGCCACCTGTTCTTTTGGACAAAGTAAAAAATTCGATTTTAAACTGGGTTCAGAATATGAGCTGCCCCGGAAATCAGAAGACCTTTCATTTTTTGGCAACCAAAAAGATGGGGTTGTCAACCTGTCCCTGAAGAAAGATGAGCTGATCATTGTTCGGTTTGATTCTAAAACCATGGAACAAACAAACGAAAAGATCATCGAATTACCGGAAGCAACCAAAAATTTCAACAGCGAAATAATTACTGATTTTACAAGCAATAATTATTTCTGGGTACACAGTGACTGGGATAAAGAATCCAAAGTAGAAACGCTGTATTTTGATAAACTTGACGTTACCGGCGCAAAGTTAACAAATACCAATTCCAGGATGTTTGAAACAACAAAGCTTACAGGTGACTTAACCACTACGGGCCTTTATCAATTTAAGATCGATAATAAGTATAAGTTTAATTATGATGCCGATCACAAAAAATTGCTGGTAAGCTACCGGTTATGGCCCGAAGAGAAAAATGATAAAAAGAATTATGACGTTATTGGCCTGCAGGTTTTTGATGAGAACATGACCAAGCTATGGGGTGGGGAATTCACCATGCCTTACACCGAACAGATCATGGACAACTCTGATTTTTCCATTGATGGCAATGGCAATGCCTATATGCTGGCCAAAGTTTATGATTCAGAAAAAAGAAAGGAAAAGGATAAAGAAACAGGCGCCCCCGCTTATCATTACGAGATATTGAAATTCATGAAGGGCAATAAAAAAATAATTTCTGCACAGCTCTCCCTTGACGAATTTTTTATCCATGAAACATCGCTGATCGAAAATTTGCAGCACGAAATGCTCATTGCATGTACGTATAGTAAAAAGTCAAAGGGTACAGGAACCGATGGTGTATTCCTGGCTTCGCTGGATCAAAATAATAAAGTAGTAAAATACAAGAACGGCTATTATGAGTTCCCGCTGGCTGACCTGCAGAAGTTTGAGTCGGCAAGGAGCAAAAGGAAAATGGAAAAAAAGGAAGACAAGGATGACTATGAAGCGCCGAATTTAGTTGTGCGCAATATTGTGATCGAGGGCGATGGCAGTGTGATGATGGTGCTGGAAGAGTACTTTAAAGTGGTTCGCAGGTCATACAACAGCAGGGGGCAGGTAACCACCTACACCACCTTTTATTACGAAGATATTATTGCGGGGAAGATCAATGCAGGCGGCCAGTTTGAATGGTTACGTAAAATACCTAAAAAACAAAGGGGCTCAACTACAAGTTATTCTTACACGATAAATTATAATTTACCGGGCACCATGGGCTTTAAACTCGTGGCTGATGCAACCGGCTATTATTTTTTATACCTGGATAATAAAAAGAATATGGACATCACCGAGGACGAAGTTCCAAAATATCATGTGGATGGAGCCGGTGGCCAGGTAGTGGTATCCAAATTAGACTATGCCGGTGTTATCACTAATAAAGAATTGTTGTTTGATACAAGGGAAGAAGACGTAAGGGTTTTTCCCGCCAAATTCTCAAAGATCAATGGCAACCAGTTCATCGGCAGGGCACAGGTTAAGAAAAATGTTTTCCAGCCTTTACTGATAACCGTAAAATAATTTTCAAACTCATTGCAAATTGTAAAAAAGATCCCGGCCCGGGGTCTTTTTTGTTATATGCAGCACATTGGTCAAGCTGGTATATAGTCCATCAACCAGCTATATTAAGAAATCTATTATATAAAGAGCAGTAATAAAAACAGCTATTATTCCGTTAGGCTCCGGTACATACAAACCACAGCACCTTAAAAATCCAACCTGCTATGAGAAAGTATTCCTTATTAAAGTATAACCTTAATCCTGTATTCCTGTTCTTAATTGTGTTGACACTGCTGGTTTCCTGTAGTAAGAGCGATACAGCAGTACCGGCCAACCCTCCTCACGAAGAATTTGTAGACTACAGTGTTAACGGGGTAGCTGTAACGATCAACCGGGCCTCGGGCGGCAATATGATCCACGCAACTGATCCCTTGTATAATGATGCGGTTTACATTGAAGCAATGTCCGGTATGGGAAGCGGCATTCATTTTCGTTTTAGCGACCAGAATATCAGCGCAACAAGCACGCAGGAACTTTATCATATTATGGGTGATGTAATGAGTATACCGCTTATGCCTGCAACCCCCATCGCCGTGCGCATTACAGAATATGGCAGCATAGGCCAGTTCATCAGCGGTAGTTTCACCGGGACAGTTCATGACTTCATTACTCCTGCCAAGCCATATCTTGTTACCTGTAAATTCCGGGTGAAAAGACAGTTCTGATAAACAATAATTAGTCAACGTTCCTGCACAAAATCACCGCACCCTAAAAATCCAACCCACTATGAAAATGAAAATCGACTTTCTTTTAAAGCGTAACCTTATTCCTGCATTCCTGTTCTTAACTGTATTAACACTATTGGTTTCCTGCAGTAAGAGCGAACCGGAGACACCAGCCACTCCTCCCCGTGAACAATTTGTAGACTATACCGTAAACGGGACTGCCACATCGATTGGTCCCGCAGTTAGAGGTGTGGTATTGCATGAGACCGACCCGTTTTACCCCAACGCCGT
>Ga0193706_1000832_pt1 | contig 15372 bp, 10 predicted proteins | sample U3c1metaG_FD_160130 | JGI IMG/M metagenome (GOLD analysis project Ga0193706, IMG submission 160130) | Soil microbial communities from a riparian zone of the East river system, Colorado, United States - U3c1 | ecosystem: Environmental > Terrestrial > Soil > Riparian zone | place: USA: East River... | reverse complement strand
CGCGTGAGATTCACGAGGCCCCCGCGGCCCTCGTCCTGCACTTGGCTCATAGCGAGCTCGAGAAGCTCGTGATCGCGCGCGATCTCGAGCGGATCAAGCACGACATGGGGCGTCTCTATGCCGATGCCGTCTACAACGGTCTCTGGTTTTCTCAAACGCGCGCCGCGATCGACGCATTCGTCGCGGCCATTCAACCGCGCGTGACAGGAACGGTGCGTCTCAAGCTTTTCAAGGGCGACTGCCGGGTCGTCGGACGGCGATCGGACTACGCGCTCTACGATCGCGAGCTGGCGACCTACGATGCGGGGGATCGGTTCGACCATACCGCCGCGGAAGGGTTCATCAAGATCTGGGGGCTTCCAACAGAAACCGCGGCGCGCAAGCTGGCCAGCCGCCCCACACCGGTGGGGCGCTGACGTATGGCCCACCTCTGGTCAGGCCGATTCGCGGGCGATCCCGATGCCGCGCTGTTCGAGTTCGGGGCCTCCTTCGCGTTCGATCGACGTCTCTTTGAAGACGATGTCAGGGGCAGCCTGGCGTGGGCCGAGGCGCTCGAGAAGGCCGGCGTGCTCACGCAGGCGGAGGCCTCGCGCATTCGGACAGCGCTCGAAGAAATCGCCGCCGCTGGGGCATCCGACCCGGCATTCTTCTCGTCAGAAGCGGCACAACGCGACGAGGACGTGCATTCCTTTGTCGAGCGCGAGCTCGTGGCGCGTGCCGGCGATGCGGGGCGCAGGCTCCACACCGGTCGATCGCGCAACGAGCAGGTGTCGCTCGACTTGCGGCTGTACCTGAAACGCCGCGTGCCACAGGTTCAGCGGACGATTGCCTCGCTCATGCGGGTGCTTGCCGCCCAGGCGGACGCGTGCGGCGCCACGCTGATGCCCTCCTACACTCACATGCGGCGCGCGCAGCCGGTTCTGGCCGCACACTTTTTTCTGGCGCACGGGGCGGCGCTCCGCCGCGATCACGGCCGCTTCGCGGGGGTGCTGTCCGAGGTGGACGAGCTGCCGCTCGGCTCCGGCGCGATTGCCGGCACGAGCTACGACATCGACGTGAAGGGCATCGCCGCGCGGCTCGGGTTCGGCCGTATCGTCGCCAACAGCATCGACGCGACGGGGGATCGCGATTTTGTCGCCTCTTTCCTCCACGCGTGTGCCCTGACGATGGTTCACTTGAGCCGCCTCGCCGAAGATCTCATCCTGTTCACGTCGGAGGAGTTCGGGTACTTCGAGCTCGCCGATACGGCCGCGACAGGCAGCAGCCTGATGCCGCAGAAGAAGAACCCCGATCCGCTGGAGCTCGTGCGTGGCAAGACTGGACGCGTCATCGGACGCCTCGCCGGTTGGCTGGCGACGATGAAGGGCCTGCCGATTGGCTATAGCAAGGACCTGCAGGAGGACAAGGAAGGACTGTTCGAGGCCGAAGACACCGTTCGAGCGTCGCTCGATGCGGCGGGGGCCGTGATCGCGGGACTGTCGATTAACGCGACGGTCACAGAGGCCGCCGCGTCCGGATTGCTTCTGGCTACCGACGTAGCCGACTATCTCGTCGCGAAGGGACTCGCCTTCCGCGAAGCGCACGAAGTGGTTGGAGCGCTCGTGCGCCGCCTGGTCGAGCAACGGCGGACGTTCGACGACATGACGATCGAAGAATGGCGCGCGCATTCGCCACTCTTCGATGCCGATGTGCGCAAGGCGATCACTCCTGCCGCGTCCGTCGCGAAGAAGCGAACGCCGCAATCCACCCACCCCGACTCGGTTGCCGCCGCGCTCGACGAACTGCGCGCGTGGCTGTCATCGACTGACGTCAGAACTTGAACGTCACGCCGACCGTGCCGCGCCAGAAACGAAAATCCCCAAGCGACAGGTCCACGCCGCCCGGATCGTCGTTATGCAGCGACCGGAAGTAACGAAGGTCTCCCCGGACGCCGATGCTGCCGGACAGGAATACTACGCCGCCGCCGGCGTCCAATCCGAGATCGGACGACGAAGGCTTGTCGAAGAAACTGCCAGGGTCGTCGACCTTCGCGCGTATGAGGCCTATTCCGCCCACGACGTAAGGACGTACGGGACCAGTCGACGCTCCGATCAGGAGGTTCCCCATAATGGTCGTGACGTTACCGTCGCCGACCAGGTTGATGCGGGAGCTGTTGTCCGAGACGCCGAAAAAGTTCGGTGAATAGCCCAGGTCGATTTCGATGCCCACCGGGCCACCGGAAGCGAGCGACACGCCGTAGTTCAGCTTTCGCTCGAACTCATCCTTGAACGCTTCGCCACTCACATCAGCGAAGTTCGCGCTGCCGCCGAAGGTGCCTCCGAGAAACGGGGTAAACAACCAGTCTGCCGATGCCTTCTGGGGACCGACGGCTGACGTCAGAAGCACAAACGACACGGCGATAACGACCTTACGGAATGACATGTTTCTCCTCGAAGTAATTTCGCAGGCGTATGCCTGCCTGCCTCCCGACACGGTGAGGCAGCTCGTCCTTAGACGGGCCGCTCGTTAGAACAGTCGCTGCAAAGGGAGTGCCCGGACAGATGTGACCGGGGTGACCGACTCAAGCGGTCGGGCGAAGTCGGGCCGCGTGCTCCTGCAAGAGCGCCCACGCGCGTCCGACGTGGGCTTCCGTTGTGTGCAGGTTTCCGATCGCAAGCCTGATGGCATACCGGCCGTCGAGACGGGTGTGCGAGATGAAGATCTCACCCGTGGCGTTCACCGACTCGAGTATGCGTTCGTTGAACGCATCAATGCCGGCATTGTCTGCTCCCGGCAACGCCGGCGTCACGGCGCGAAAGCACACCACGCTGAAAGGAACCGGCGCCAGCCGTTCGAACACTGTGCTCGCATCCACCCACGAGGCGAACAGTTGCGCGAGACGCATGTGTTCGCCCAGCCGCGCACGGAGTCCGTTGGCGCCAAAATGCCGAAGCACCATCCACAGCTTGAGTGCCCGAAATCGTCGTCCGAGCTGGATGCCCGTGTCCATGAGATTGCGCACCGGTGCGGCCTCGACGGTCTTGAGGTACTCCGGCGTCAACGCGAACGCGGCACGCAGGACATCCATGTGGCGGCAGTAGAGCACCGACAGATCGAACGGCGTGAACAGCCATTTGTGCGGGTTCACCACGAGCGAGTCAGCGTGTTCGGCGCCACGCAGGATCCACTCGTATCCGGGAACCATCGCGGCGACGCCGGCGTACGCCGCATCCACGTGCAACCAGATCGACTCGCGGCGGCACAGCTCCGCAATCTCCGGCACAGGGTCGACGCTCGTGGACGACGTGGTGCCGACGGTGGCGACGACAGCAAGAGGCAGCCAGCCGGCCGAGCGGTCCTCGGTGATCGCGGCGGCAAGCGCATCGGGGCGCATCCTGAATACCGGATCGCTCGGAATCTTCCGTACCGACTCCTGCCCGAGCCCGAGAAGGATCACGGCCTTGTCGATCGAGGAGTGGGTCTGGTCCGAACAGTAGACGCGCATGCGGGGGAGAGCGGCGCGTCCGGCGAGGCCATGCGTGCGCACCGACGGCACGACGCGCTCGCGAGCGGCGGCCAGGGCGTGCAGCGTGGAAATCGAGGCGGTGTCGTAGATGACGCCGTCGAAGGCGTGCGGGAGACCGAGAAGCTTGCGCAGCCATGCCAGCGTCACTTCCTCGAGCTCCGTCGCCGCGGGCGATGTCCGCCACAACATCGCCTGGACATTCAGTGCCGCCGAGAGAAATTCCGCGAGGATGCCAGGGCCGCTTCCGGTGATCGCGAAGTACGCGAAGAACCCCGGATGGTTCCAGTGCGTAATCCCAGGCAGCACGACTCGCTCGAAGTCCGAGAAGATTGCCTCGAACGGTTCGCCGTCTGCGGGAGCTTCGGAGGGGAGGGCGGATGCGATTTCGCCCGGAGCCACACGGGCAAGAACGGGAAAGCGGCCTGAGTCGGCGAGGTAGTCAGCGATCCAGTCCGCGAGGCGGTGGGCCTCGCGCCGGAAGGCCTCAGGATCCATGTCGCCGAGCGGCGAAGCCTCTTTCGTCATCGCCGGCGTGAGGGCCAGGAGGGCGTCCTGCCGAAATGCACGCGCTGATTCTGGCCGACCGGCCGCGGCCGGTCAATCAGGGGGCGATTACTGGTCGCGCTTCTCGACGTCGATGGTCGCCGGCGCCGACAGCCGCACGGTCACGATCGTTCCCGGCGCGAGCGTTGCGGCATTCCGGTCGCCGGCCATCACGACTGCTGAACCCCCGGCGGCACCGGTCGCGCCGCCGATGACCGCACCTTTGCCGCCGCCGATGATGGCGCCCAGGATCGCGCCGCCAATCGCGGCTCCGCCGATTTTTCGTGCGCTCTCTCCGGCGGGGGATTCCCCTTCGCGATAGACCGGTTCGGTCCGCAGCGGTATTTCACGGCCGTCGGCGAGGACGAGGGTGTGGAAACGCACGCCCAGCCGCGCCGGTTGCTTGACCTTGCCTCCGCGTTCCACGAGGGTCACCGACCCAATCACGCGCGAACCGGCGGGGATCGCCAGCCGTCCGTCGGCCAGGACGTCGCGCGTGACGCGTGCCTCGACGCGATCTTCGATTCGCGCCCGCTCGCTGGAGAGAGGCGTATCGACCTGCAGGCCCATGACGGACGATGTGGGAAGAACGACTTCTTCGAATCGCGGCGCCGGCGGAGCGGGTGGTGGCTCCGGCAGGCGCGGCGTTTCCACCGTCGGCTCGACCTGCGTGGTCGGCGAAGCGGCAGCCGGACGCTCAGGAGTCAGCACCGGTGGTGCCTGTTGCGGAGCCGGTGCCGGGATCTGACGACTTCTTGATGCCGGCACCGCGGCAGGCTCGCGACGCGCAACGGGCAGGGTCGCGCGGGGAGCTTCGCGGACCGGCGTCGCGCTCCGTGCCGGAGCAGGGGCCACAGGTGCGGGGAGCACGCGTTCCGGTTGCGGTTTCGCCGCGCTGCCGCCGATCACCGTTTCGGTTTCGGATACCGGCTTCTCGGCTACCGGCAGTGTCGCGGTGTCACTCGGACTCGCAGGGGCGGCGGCCGCTGGCACTGGCTGGGCGGCGTTCTGCCGCGTCGCCACATAGGCTCCGCCTGCAGCGGCCGTCACACACCCGGCGACGAGGGCACCCGCGAGAATTCTTGAACTCATGGACCTTACTCCTGGACACCGCCGAATGAGCAATTGCTGTGCCCCGGATATCGGCAGCTCCAGGCGGTAAATTCAGGCCAAAATTGTGAATAATGTGCTGTCTCGATATCGCACGCAATCGCCCGGGGACAGTTCCTGTCCTCCGGTCAGGACCTCTCGAGCTTGGCGGCACGTCCTGGCACCGCCTTGAATCCTCAACCGGTGCGGGCCAACGTTGCAAAAAGGCCAGATTTTGCAACAGTTACGGGGGCTTGAAGGTGCGACATCAGGCCGCGTCGGCGTCGCCCACCTTTTCGCGGATCTCCCTGGCGATCTTGACCGCTGCGGGCGCAAGGACGGCTGCGCCGATGATCAGATCGCTCGCGCGCACGCCCTGCGGTTCCTTCCGCGCCGGCCTGCGATCGATCTCGCAATTCACGTCGTCGGGCAAAGGCGCCACCGCGGGTTCTCCCCGGGCTTGACGTTCGTCGTAGTCCCTCTCCGCCGCCGGTCCTATCTTCTTCTTCTCCCCCGGGACCTTCTCGCCAACATCTTTTCCGTACGGCGATGCGTGCTCGATTTCCGCGTTCAACTCGGCGCCCACGAGAATGGCAAGACCGGACAGGTAGAACCACGTCAACAACACGATGAACCCGCCGAGCGTGCCGTACGTTTCGTTGTACGCATCGAAGTACGAGATGTACAGCTTCAAGCCCAGTGAAACCAGGACCCAGAGGGCGGTTGCGACGACTGAACCCGGAGTGATCCAGATCCAGTCCTGTTCGGCATCCGGCGCGAAATAGTAGACGAGCCCGATTCCGGTCGCCACGAGCGCGAAGACGATCGGCCATTGCAGGACCCACCATGTCCACTTGAACGCTGCTCCCATGTGGAGCGTGTTCGCGTAATGCTCGCCGAGCGTGGGGCCGACGAGCACCAGCGCGATGGAGACGAGGATGAAGAAGGCCATGCCAAGCGTCAGAGCCATCGCGATCAGCCGGACCTTCCACAACGGCCGGCCCTCGGTGATGTCGTACGCGGTATTGAGCGTGCTGATGATGGACACCATCGCGCCGGAGGTGCTCCAGATCGTCAGCAGGAACGCGAGGGTCAGGACGCCCCCATGGCCGCTCTGCGAGATCTTCGCAATCTGGTCCGTAATAATCGTGAGCGCCGCCGGAGGCGCGAACCGTCCCAGGACGGCGACTACCTGGCCGACGAGGTTTTCGATTGGAAAGAAGCTCGCGATGGAAATGAACGTCAGTAGTGCAGGAAACAGGGCGAAGAAAAAGTAATACGCCTGCTGGGCAGCGAGGTTCAGCAGGTCATCCGCCATGACTTCCCTGGCGGTGCGTTTCGCGATTTCCTTCCAGCTCAGCGGGACGTGGAGATGCGCCAGCATGTCACTGTCGGTGTTAGCAAGTGGTTTGCCACGCCACACGGTCGAGTTGTGACGCGGGGGATATCATTCAACGATGGCCGGGACTCGCGAGACTGAGTGGGACGTGATCGTCGTCGGCGGGGGCATTATCGGCTGCGCGATCGCTCGCGAACTGGCGCGACGGGGGGCGCGGACCGTTCTTCTCGAAGCTCGCAACGCTGGGGCCGGGGCGACGCAGGCCTCAGCCGGCGTGCTCGCGCCCTTCATCGAGGCGCCCGGAGAGGGCCCTCTGCATACCCTGACGGTGCGGAGCCTCGCGATGTACGACGAGTTCGTTGCGGGTGTCTCGCACGACGCGCGAACGCCCGTCGAGTTCCGCCGCTGCGGGACGCTTGAAGTGGCCGGCGACACGGCGTCCGCAGCGCGACTGGCGACCCTGGGTGCGTGGGCACGCTCGACGGGAGTCGATGCGCAGTGGGTGGAAGCGGACGAGGTCGGCCGTCTCGAGCCGGCGCTTGGAGCGACTGAAGGCGGCCTGCTCGTTCCGTCGCACGGTTACGTGCGCGTCATGCAGCTGACAGGCGCCCTGGTCGAAGCGGCCCGGCGTCTCGGCGCTACGGTCAACACCGGGCGGCGCGTGGATTCGATCGCATACGCGGACGCACGCGTCACGGCCACTGCGGGGAGCGAGGTATACCGCGCCGCCACACTGGTGCTTGCGGCTGGAACCTGGTCGGGTCTGCTGGCGCCGGAGACGGCCGTGAAGCCTGTTCGCGGCCAACTGCTGCAGCTTCGCTGGCATGGCCCCCCGATCACGCGCGTGTTGTGGAGCGAGCACTGCTATATCGTGCCCTGGCTGGATGGAACATTGCTCGTCGGCGCGACCGTGGAAGATGCTGGATTCGACGAGCGAGTCACCGTCGGCGGCGTGCGCGCGCTTATTTCCGCGGCCAGCGCGCTGCTGCCCGACGTGGGTGAAGCGACGTTCGTAGAGGCCCGCGCGGGACTGCGTCCCGCAACGCCGAGCGGTCTGCCGATCATTCAGCGATCCGCCGAACACCCCGCCCTCGTCCACGCGACGGGTCACTATCGCAACGGCATCCTGCTCGCGCCGCTGACCGCCCATCTCGTCGCCGACCTGGTGCTCTAATAGGTGGCTGGCACCTTTACGGCAAAGGTGCCAGCCACCTCAGTATGAGGATGGCTGGTACGCCAGGCTATCAACGCCCGTGCACCTTGTTCTTGGCGTTTCATCTGCGCTTCGATTTCGCGGATGGCGCGGCTGCCTTGCGGCCGATTGACGCGTTCGAGCCAGGCACCGGGCCGGCGCACGGGCCACGACGATAGGATGTCGATACCCTCTGCCGGGCCGCTTCTGACCAGGCTCGACCACTGCCAATCCTCGGCGCGGGGAACCAATCCGGCGCACATGGGATTCGCCTCGACGTAGCGACAGACATTGATGAAATGCCGATCGCTGAGAATCGCGGAGTTCTTGTACCTGCCCTGATAGATATGCCCCGTGCCAGCGGTGCCATGGCGTCGTTGCAAGTCGCGGATATGAGCATTCATGAGGATCTGCATGTACGCAGGAACTTCGCAGCCGTGCACCGGCCAGAGCACCAAGTGCCAATGATTCGGCATCACGCAGAAGGCCAGCAACCTCACGGTCGTGCGATCAACCGCATCGGCCAAGCCTGCAAGGAATCCGAAGTAATCCTCAGGCTTTCGAAAGATCGTGGCCCTAAGATTGCCGCGATTGACGATGTGCTGCGGAACGCCGTCAGGACAGATGCGATGAGGGCGAGGCATGCCGCCCAGTAATCAAACCGCCTGCCAGCGGCAATAGGGTGCGAAAAAGGTGGCTGGCACCTTTACGGCAAAGGTGCCAGCCACCTCTTAGCGGGCGCCGCCCGTCCGCTGCGCGGCCTCGAAGGCGACGACGGCGAGCTGGTACTCCAGGTTGGCCTGCAATTCGTTGTTCCGCGCGACGGCGAGGTCACGCTGGGCCTGGATGACGAGAAAACTCGTCGACATGCCGACTTCGAAGCGCTTCTGCTCCGCATCCAGCCGCTGTTCGGCGAGATCGCGACCGAGCTGCGCGGTCTCGATCCGCTGACGGTTCTGCTCGAGACGGAGCGCTGCGTCGCGCACCTCGCGGACGGCCACGAGCTCCACGCTGCGGAGACGCGCCGCTGCCTGATCGCGTTCGAGCCGGGCGCGTGCCAGATTCGCTTCTTCGGCGCTTTTCCCGAGCGGGTAGTTCAGCGTGAACCCCAACGTCCATGTCGGAAAATCCGCGCTGAACACCTGACCGAGGACGGTGCCGAACGACGTGTTTTCGGTGCCCACGATCGTGCCCGGAAAGCCGCCCGTGCGAATGAGCCTCGACCCGCCCTGGCCGTTCGTGAGATAGGTCGCCTGAACGCGCAGATCCGGCAGCGTCTGGTTTTTCGACAGCATCACGTTGGTATCGCCAATCTGGATCTGCTTGCGCGCCTCCGCGATGTCAGCGCGCTCCACAAGCGCTCGGCGAACCGCCGTGTCGACGTCCGGCGCCTGTCCTGCCGGCGGCACGGCGTCGGCCGGCTCGAGTCTCGCCGACCAGAAGTCCGTGCGTTTTGGATCGAAGATCAACGCCCGCAGCACGTCTTCGGCCCGCAAGGCCGTCGTCCGGGCAACGATCAGGTTCTCGCGACGCTGAGCGACCTCGGCGCGCGACGTGACGAGATCGAGCGGGGGTGATTGGCCGACGTCCACTCGCGCGCGATTGGTGCGCTCCAGCTCCAGCGCCAGATCCAGGGATCGCTGCTGAACCGCGACCGACGCGCGCGCTGAAACCAGCAGCCAGTAGGCCGTTTCCGAATCCGCTGACGTTCTGGCGATGGCTTCCTGCAGGCGCAGATCGGCAATTTCACGGTTCCGCTGCGTGAGATCGAGTTGTGCCCTCGCGGGGTCGGTCTTGAAGTTGCGCAGCAGAGGCTGCGAGAAGACGGCCTGGATGTACGAGCTCAGTGACGGCGTGAACGTCGTCAGCGGATTGTTCGTCGTCGTCCTCGCGGAATTGAGCGACACATCGTACGTGCCGCCTCCCCAGGGCAGCAGTTGGCCGATGCCCGCGCCGCCAGACCAGAAGTCCGTCTGCAGGGCGCTGTCTCCTGAAAAGAGATTCGTCGACGGCGCGCTCTGACTGTTGCGCTGAAGCGCGCTCGATACCGTGGGAATGAACGCGGCCCGAGCCGCCGCCACGCTTTCGGCGCTGATTGCGGGATCCAGTCGATTGGCCGCGAGCTCGGCGTTGTTGTCGAGCGCGAGCCGGACCGCCTCGTCGCGGGTCAAGCGGACGATCTCTCCGCCGGCAGCCTGAGCCGACGCTGTTGTCGGTTGCGCCTGGGCGCCAGATGGCAGGAGCAGGAACGCTGCGATCGCGAGAGTGGCCGTGGCCGCCGCCGCACGGGCAGATCCCTTCCAGCGCCAGAGCCGCACCTTCGTCAGGTCATCGAAGAGTGAATACGCGACTGGCGTCGCCACGAGCGTCAGCAACAGCACCATGGACTGCCCGCCGATGATCACAAACCCGATCGCGCGGTTCGTGGCGGATCCGACGCCGCTCGACACCACCAGCGGGATCATGCCGGCGACGAACGCGAACGTGGTCATGAGAATTGGCCGCAGACGGTCGCGACTGGCTTGAAGAATCGCCGCGTCCCTTTCCATGCCCCTCTCGCGCAGCTGATTGGCGTGATCGATCTGGAGAATCGAATTCTTCTTTACGACGCCGAAGAGCACGAGCAGGCCAAGCGCCGAGAAAATATTCAGTGACTGCCCCGTGATGATGAGCGAGAGGAGCGCGAACGGCAGCGTCAAGGGCAGCGAGAGAAGAATCGTGATCGGGTGGAGCCACGACTCGAACTGCGCGGCGAGAATCAGATACATGAAGACGAGCGACAAGCCGAACGCCAGAAGGAAGTTCGTGGCGGCCCGCCCGAGCTCGCGGGATCGGCCAGCGAACCGGGTGCTATAGCCGGGCCCCATCTCCAGTGACTCTGCCGCGCGGGTCATGGCCGCCATCGCGGGGGTTTGCGACACTCCGGCCAGGAGGCCCGCGAAAACCGTGACCTGACGCTGGCGGTTCAGCCGACTGATCTCGGCGGGTGCCGTGCCGGGGGTGAACCGCGCCACGTTATCCAGCGGCACGCTGCCGACGCGAGTAGATGGCACAGTGAGTTGCCCGATCGCCTGGGCCGTCTGACGATCGCCTTCGCCCGCGCGCACGTGCACCTCGTACTGCTCCCCGCCTTCGTTATACGTGGTCACCTGGTCGCCTCCTACGAGCAACCGCAGCGCCTCGGCGGCATCCGATACCTGGACGCCGAGATCCGCGGCCTTCAACCGATCGAGGTTTACTGAGAGTTCCGGCTTCCCGACGTTCAGCGATGTGTCGACGTCTACCACGCCCTGCTCCTTCCGCGCTTCCTGCGCGATGGCCGCGGCGAAGCGTTCGAGCGATTTGAGATTGGGTCCGTTGATTGTGAACTGGATGTCAGCATTCTGGTTACCACCGCCTCCGATCGTCGCAACTGGCCGGACTCCCGTGCGGAGGTTCGCCGTGCCGACGGCTGGAAGCACCCTCGCCCTGACGTCGTTCATGACCTCGAACTGGTCGCGCGCGCGATCCTCGACGGGCTTCAGGCGCACGTATACAGTACCTGCATTCCGTGTTTGTGCCGGATCGTCTGCCACGGAGACAAGCGTATAGGCCACTTCCGGCAGCTGCCGGATGTGCGCAGCCAGCCGGTTGGCGATGATCTCGGTCGCGTCGAGGCTCGTTCCTTCGGGTGCGCGAAGGCCGACCTCGAATTCGGACTGATCGTCATTGGGAATGAAGTTCTTGTTCACCACCATGAACAAGGGCACGCTGCTCAGCAGCACGAGCACCGCGACGCCGGCGATGACGGCGCGATGGGCCAACGACCACTGCAGGATTGCCGTGTACCCCAGGTCGAGCGGCCGGAAGAACCGTGAATCCTTCGAACTGGGCTCGCCGGCGATCTCATGCCCTTCTGCATCCTCCCGGCGAGGGCGCATCTTGATCCAGCGCGCGGCCAGCATCGGCGTCAGCGTAAAGCTGACGAGCAGCGACACCAGGATGGCAAACGACATCGTGAACCCGAAGCTGGTCATGAACCGGCCGACGATGCCACCCATGAAGCCGACCGGCACGAAGATCGCGATGAGCGAGAGCGTGGTGGCCAGCACGGCGAGCCCAATCTCGCGTGTGGCCTCGACCGCGGCCTGCATCGGTGGCCGCCCCTTCTCCTCGACAAATCGGTAGATGTTCTCCAGCACGACGATGGCGTCGTCTATGACGATCCCGACCGACAGCGTGAGCGCCAGCATCGTCATCGAGTTGAGCGTAAAGCCCTGGTACCAGATCAAGCCGAACGTGGCGATGATCGACGTCGGGATCGCCACCGCGGCAATGATCATCGATCGCCAGTTCCACAGGAAGATCAGGACCACGGCGGCGGCCAGGATCGAACCGACGATGAGATGTTCCTCCACGCTCTTGATCGACGCCTTGATGAATTCCGACAGGTCCCGGACGACTCGAATGTTGTAGCCGGCGGGCGCGAGCGGGGCGACCTCCGCGAGTCTTTCTTTCACGGCTTCGACCACCTGCACCGTGTTGGTGCCCGACTGACGCCGCACCGTGAGCAGCACCGTCGGTTCGCCGTTCAGGCTCGCCTTGTTGGTCGCCTCGGCCATGCTGTCTTCGACAGTCGCGACATCCCGGAGCATGATCGGATGCGTGTCGCGCTGGCGCACGACGATGTCGCCGAACTCCTGCACGGATTCCACCCGCCCCCGCGTCCGCAGCGTCAGCGCCGTGGCGCCCTGCTCCACGCGACCGCCAGGAATCTCCGCGTTCTGCGATTGCAAGGCGCGGGACACGTCGGTGACGGTCAGGTTGTACGCGCGCAACCGCGCGGCATCGAGGGTGATGTTGATCTGACGGGCGCGCCCGCCGGACACGACGACCTGGCCCACCCCGTTCACGCCCTCGAGCTGACGACGGAGTGTTTTGTCCGCGTACTCGGTGATATCACGGACCGGCTTGTTGGCCGACACGGCCAGTGTCAGGACCGGGGCGGCGTCGGGATCGAACTTCTCGACCGTCGGCTGCTGGATGGTCTTCGGCAGCAGAGGAAGCACCCGGTTCACCCTGTCTCGCACTTCCTGCGCCGCGATGTCTGCATTCTTTTCCAGGAGGAAGGAGACGACCACCTGCGAGACACCCTCCGATGAGGTCGATCGTAATTCGTCGATGGCGCTGATCGTATTGACTGCCTCTTCGATCTTGTCGGTAATCTCGGTCTCGACTTCCTCGGGCGCTCCGCCGGGAAGCCGCGTCGTTACGACAACAGTCGGAAAGTCAACTTTTGGAAATCGATCGAGGCCCAGTTGCGTGAACGCGAACGCGCCGACCACTGTGAGCGACAGGATCAGGACGCTTGCGAAGACAGGACGCTTGACGGATATCGCTGCGAGCCACTGCATGATGAGTTCCTGAAATGAATGCCGAACAATACGGAAGTAGGAAGAGCGTCAGTTGGACGCCTGGCGGACACGGACCTCAAGGCCGTCGGCGAGGTGGCCTTTCGGAGCGGCGGCGATCACGTCCCCCTTGGCGATTCCGCTGGTGATTTCGATCTGCTGGCCTATGGTCTCGCCCAGCGTCACGATCCGTTCCTCGACCTTGCCGCCTTTGACGACGTAAACGCGGCTTGTGCCCGTGAGCGTTTCGACCGCTGTCGCCGGAACCAGCAGGGCAGGGGCTGACACCGGCTGCTGGATCAACGCGGTCGCGAACAGCCCTGGCTTGAGTCGCGCGTCCTGGTTGGGCGCGACGGCTTCAACCGTCAAGGCGCGCTGATCGGCGCGCAGCGAGGGAGAGACGTAGCGGACTCGCGCCACGAAGGTTTCGCCTGGATACGCGTCGACCGAAATCTTCACCGGTTGACCGGCCTTCACGAGCGAGACGGCCTGTTCCGGCACCGTCAACTCGATCCGCATTGGATCGACGCGGACGACAGTCGCGACGTGGGCGCCGCGGGTCACGTAATCACCAATGCTCACGAGGCGCTCGGCGACGAGCCCTGAGAACGGCGCTCGAATCGTCGTGTCGGCCTGCGCCTTGCGGGCGAGATCGATGCGGGCGCGCGCGGCCTGGAGCGAGCGGAACGATTGTTCGGCGACGTTCTGGGCCATCTGGTACTGTTGCCGCGCCGCGTCCACCTGGGATCGACGCTGATCGTACTCGCTCTGCGAGACGACCTTCTGATCCAGGAGCGATTTGATCCTCCCGAACTCCGCTTCGGCCCAGTCGAGCGACGCCTTCGCGCTCATCACGTCCGGCACCCGTTTCGGATCGAAAGACTGAGTGGCCGACAAACCAAGACGGGCCTCGATCTGCCCGGCGTTCGCCTCCGCTTCGAGCAGCTGTGCCGACGTCTCGGTCGCGGAGATGCGCGCCAGCACGGCACCCTGTGACACGCGCGTCCCGCGCTCCACCGGCGTCGCGATCACGCGGCCGGGCGCCTCGGCGCTGACTTCCGCCTGCTCGTCGGCGACGAGCGATCCGGTCACGCGCAGATACCGATCGATCGGGCGGCTTTCGACCGTGGCCACGTCAATTGCGAGGAGCTCTGGCTTTGCTTCTGCCTTGACGGTCGTGGTGTTGGCACCGCAGCCCGCCGCTGCCACCGCAAGCGCCGCGATCAGACTTCCCGCAAGAATGTTCCGTGTCTCAACAATCATGACTCTCCGCTCCGCTATGAAACCGCAAAATGAAAACGGTATGACTCGATTATTCGCAGGGCTCCGAATGAAACGTATGAGGAATGCCTGCGCGCAATCCTGTGAGCGCCGCCTCGAGCGTGTCGCGCGCAAGCGCGTCGGCGTTCTCAGCGGGCGCGAGCCGTTCGCAAAGGCGCATCACCGCTACGCCGTGGATCGCAGCCATCAGGATTCGAAACACCACGTCGGCCTGGGTCCCGGGCGGGAACAACCCGGCGTCGATCACGCTTTGAATGTGCGCCGACATCCGGCCGCGCATTTCCTTGACGAAGCCGAAGCGCTGCCAATCGCGGCTGATGCGTGGAACAGAGCGGTCGAGGAACATCAGCGCGAAGTATTCGGGGTGTTCCTTACTGAACGCGTACAGGCGCCAGAAGCCCGACCGGATTTGATCGATCGGGTCCAACGCCGACGCCGCCTCGGTCTGGACGAAAAGCAGACGGAATCCTTCTTCGGCGAGCGCCAGGAAGATGTCGTCCTTGCTTGGGAAATAGCCGTAGATCGCGGCGGGGCTGTACTCGATCCTTTCCGCGATTTTCCGGATCGAGACGTTTTGATAGCCTTCCGCCACGAACAGCTCGCGGGCGGCGTCCAGAATGGCCCGGGCGACAGCCTCGCGCTCCCGCTCCTGCCGCTCCTTAACGCCCACAAACGCCTCTTTTCCACATATATACAGATGCGCTGAACACTGTTTAGTAGTCTAACACCGTTAGACGGCGGCTGAACTGGATTCGTTCCGGCCCCCTGTGGCGTATGCTCAGCCATGGCAAAAATTGCGCGCGATGCGGCGAGTCAATTGTTGCAAAAACTGCCGGGCTGGACCCTCCAGGGGGACGCCATCACCCGCCAATTCACGTTCCCCGGATTCCCTGACGCTGTCGCCTTCATCGTCCGTCTGGGGTTTGCCGCCGAGGCGGCCGACCATCATCCCGACCTGCTCGTGAACTACAAGCGAGTCACCGTGACCTTCAGCACGCACAGCGAGGGTGGACTCACCCAGAAGGACTTCGAC
>Ga0193706_1000831_pt1 | contig 15372 bp, 17 predicted proteins | sample U3c1metaG_FD_160130 | JGI IMG/M metagenome (GOLD analysis project Ga0193706, IMG submission 160130) | Soil microbial communities from a riparian zone of the East river system, Colorado, United States - U3c1 | ecosystem: Environmental > Terrestrial > Soil > Riparian zone | place: USA: East River... | reverse complement strand
CGAAGCGAGGTACGTCCGCTGGCTCGGCAAAGTCGTTTCGTGCTTCGTCGGCATACCCGCCATCATCGTCCCCAAGACACTGGTCGGTATCGACGTCGGGGTCGATCTCAGCCTGCCGCTCGGCAAATCGGGGGTGGCCATCTTCGTCGAGCCATCGCTGGCCGCAATGCCTCTCGGAACCGATCTACCCGGAGATCACCTGCTCATTTGGGGGCTCGTCTCGGCAGGGGTTCATGCGCAATTCTAAGCAAACAACCCGCTTTTTCGTGCTGGTCGCGGCTCTCACGACGGGAACGACGGCGTGCGGCTCCTACGGCGATCCGTGTCTGCGCAGCACGGATTGTGGCTCTGGATTCGTGTGTGTGGAAGGCGCGTGCGTCATCGACCTCGGTGACGACCCGAGTGACGCCGCCGTCGGCGATGCTCCCGGCGCGAGCGACGCGCCCAGCTCCGGCGACCCCGCGACCTCCGACGCGAACCGCGACGCCAGCAGCGAAGAGGCAAGCACGCCTGCCGCCGATTCCGCCAGTCCGGACACGACGCTGGACATCGCCAGCGACGGCGACGCGGCCGATATCTCCGTGCTCGATGCGCCGCGCGATACGGCTGACGCCGCCTTGCCTACCGAGGCCGACGTGCAGGCCGCGACCGACAGCGGCTCTGGAAGCAACGATGCCGTCAGCGCGGATGTGGGTGATGATGCGGACTCCAGCATGGTGAGAGAGGCTGAAGACGCTGCAGACGCCCTCGCCGCGACGGGCTGAAATTCACTCGCGCAGCGCGCGTCTCTGGCACCAACGATGCATTGGTGAGGACCGGAGGCCGCATGTTTCGATCGCTTCATATCGCAGCAACCGGGATGGCCGCGCAAGAAGCGCAGCTCGACGCCATTTCGAACAATCTTGCCAACGTCAACACCGTAGGGTTCAAGAAGGTCCGCGCCGATTTCCAGGATCTTCTCTACGAGACGCTGCGCGCCCCAGGCACGGCGACCACCGCAACCACCTTTTCGCCAACCGGCCTGCAGGTAGGCAGCGGGACGCGCCTCGTCGCCACCACGCGCCAGCATTCGCAAGGCGTCCTGCAGCAGACGGGCAACCCGCTCGACCTCGCCATCGAGGGCAACGGCTTTTTCCCGATTCAAACAGCGGACGGCACCATCGCCTACACGCGCGCCGGCAACTTCAAAGCCGACGCGCAGGGACGCATCGTCAACTCCGAAGGGATGCCCCTCGATCCCCCCATCACCATCCCCGCCGATGCCACCAACGTGTCCATCGGCGCCGACGGCACCGTCAGTGCGACGACCAAGTCTTCCCCCCAGCCGGTGCAGCTCGGGCAAATCCAACTCTCGAACTTCGTCAACCCCGCCGGCCTCAGCGCGATGGGCCACACCTTGTTCATGGCCACGGCCGCCAGCGGTGAGCCGCAAATCGGCATGGCTGGCGTCGACGGCCGCGGCACCCTGCTGCAAGGGACGACCGAACACGCCAACGTCGAAGTCGTCGAAGAGATGATCGGTCTCATCGCTGCGCAGCGAAACTACGAAATCAACTCCAAGGTCGTCACGGCGGCCGACGAGATGCTGCGTAACGCCACGGCGATGAGGTAAACATGCGGCGCGCCTGGCTCGTGGCCGTTTTCTCGCTTGCGCTGCCGCTCTCGGCAGCCGCCGAGCCGACCCAGTCGGTCGATCACGCACGTCTCCTCGCCGGTGATCTGATCCCATCGGCACCGCAGGGCGTGGCCGAGATCGACCTCGGGCCCGCTCCGCCGCCGGGAGGGAGCCGCCTGCTCACCAAGAACGAGATCGAGCAGATGCTGCGCAAGCGAGGCGTCGACACGTCCAAGCTCGTTATCCCCGCTGCCCTTCGCATCGTCGGAGCTTCCAAGCGGATTTCACCCGCCGATCTCGCGACGCTCATCACGCCCGTCGTCTTGAAAACGCTCCCTCCAGGGGTGGCGCTCGTCAAATTGCAGCCGACCTACGACGTCGTCGTCCCCCCCACCGCGACGGTGGGAACGATCGACATTCCTCGCCATCCGCGCCAGAAGGGGCCCTTTCGCACCACCGCCAACGTGGAGATGGTCTCCGGTGGTGAAGTGGTGGCGCGCATTCCGGTTCCCATCGTACTCGAGGTGAGCGACGAAGCAGCGCGTCCCGACGTCGCGCGCGGCGCGCGCATCGGGCTCGTCATCGATCGCCGATCGCTCCGCATCATGACCCAGGGGTCGTGCCTTCTCGATGCCAACATCGGCGACGTGGTGAGTGTCCTCGTCGTTTCCACGAACCGCGTCATCAAAGCCAAGATCACCAGCCGCGACGAGGCTCAAGTCATCGAGGGCATGTGAAGCGCGTCGTCGGCATCTTCCTCTTCGCGTCGCTCACCATCGGGTGCGGCCCGCCCCACGTGGCCCCCTTCACGCCGCGTGAGCGCAAATATGCGGCTGGACAATACGCCGTGAAGCAAGCCGACGCCAAGCCGACCAGCGGCTCGCTCTACTCCGAGGCGGCGCCGAGCTTCCTCGAAGACACCCGCGCCGTGCGCGTCGGTGACGTGGTGGTGGTGCGCATCGACGAACAGGCCAACGCTTCGGGCACCGCCAACACCAAGCTCAACAAGAGCACGAACCGCGACGTCGGCGTCACGGCGCTGCTCGGACTCATGCCCGCGCTCAAGAAGGCGCATCCCGACATCGACCCCGAGAAGCTCATGTCCCTCGCCGCCACCAGCGATTTCGCCGGCGATGGACAAACCAGCCGCAAAGGGCAGCTCACCGGCAGCATCGCGGTGCGCGTGACCCAGCAAATGCCGAACGGAGATCTCTTCGTGGAGGGGACGAAGGTCGTCATGATCAACCACGAGGAGATCCACCTCTATATCTCCGGCCTCGTGCGCCGCGCCGACATCGGCGCCGACAACTCCGTCGCTTCCTCGCGCATTGCCGATGCGCAGGTCGAGTTCACCGGCCGCGGCGACGTAGCCGACCAGACCGATCGCGGCTGGCTCACCAAGATCCTCGACTTCATCAATCCGTTCTGAGGCCATCATCGATGTCGTTCGCTCGTAAGCTCTCGTTGCTCCGCAAGCTGCCGCTCCTGGCGGCAGTCTTCGTCGTCGCCCTCGCCGCGCCGGCCCACGCCGATCGCGTGCGCGACCTCTGTGACGTCGTCGGGGCGCGCGACAACCAGCTGCTTGGCTACGGTGTCGTCACCGGTTTGAGCGGCACCGGGGACGACGTGTTCTCCGCGCCTTTCGCGGCCCAATCGCTGCTCGCCTTGACGCGCCGGCTCGGCGTCCAGATCGACGCCGGCCAGCTGCGTTTGCGCAACGTGGGGGCGGTCCTGGTGACGGCGACCATCCCCGCCTTCGCCAAACCGGGCAGCCATCTGGACGTGACGGTGTCTTCGATGGGCAACGCGCGCTCGCTCTCGGGCGGCGTGCTCCTGCAAGCTCCGCTCTACGGCGCCGACATGCACGTCTATGCCGTCGCCCAGGGACCGCTCGTGCTCGGCGGCTTCGAAGCCAAAGGGGCCTCGGGCAGCTCCATCAAGAACAATGTCCCCACGGCGGGGCGAATTCCCGGCGGAGCGCTCATCGAACGCGAGATCGCGATGCCGTTCGCCAAGGACGACGTCATCACTTTGGCGCTCCGGCAGGGCGATTTTGTCACCGCGCAGCGCATCGCCGACGCGGTCAACAAGACCTTCGGCGCCGGCACGGCGACGGCCCTCGACGGCGGTACCGTGCGCGTGAAGTCCAAGGGTGACCTGGCGGGGCGCCCCGTCGAGCTCCTGGCGAAGTTGTCCGACATCGACGTCCAACCGGCCAGCTCGGCCAAGGTCATCATCAACGAGCGCACCGGCACCATCGTCGCCGGTGGCGACGTACGCCTCTCCCCCGTCGCCATCGCGCAAGGGGGTCTCACCATCGTCATCCGCGAGACACCGGTCGTCTCGCAGCCACTGGCACCGTTTGGTCGAACCGGAACGACGGTGGTCACGCCGCAGACCGAAATCACCGCCGAGACGGAGAAGGCCACGCCGTCGATGACGTTCTTGGAGGGCGCCACCTCGCTGGCCGACGTGACCAACGCACTCTCGGCGCTCGGCGTCGGAACGCGCGAGCTCGCCAGCATCCTCCAAGCGCTGCGCACCGCAGGCGCGCTACGCGCAGAAATCGTGATGCAATGAAATTAGGACCGCTCCATCCTGCTACGACATTGAGTCTCGACCCGAGCGAAAGGGCGCAAGCGAAAGCCCAGGCCGGCCAAGTCGACGGAAAGGCGGCCATCGACCCCGAGAAGCTGCGCCTGGCCCAGGAGTTCGAACAGATCTTCATTCGCAAGATGCTCTCCTCGCTCGAAAAGACCGGCCAAAAGCAGGCTGGCGCTTCGGCGTCGGCCGGCGGCGATGCGTACGGATCGATGGTCGTCTCCGCGCTCGCAGAAGCCATTTCCAAAGGTGGCGGCGTTGGACTCGCGGAGGTGATCGCACGCGCAGCGTCGCAGCCTGTCGGCATTGCGCCGACATCGGGCGCGCCATCGACGCCCGCGATTCAGGCCCCGCCGCCCAGCACCGCAACCTATCCACGCCCCGCCCCCGCACGAATCGTCAATGAGAATCATGACATCCAAGATCCGTTTAAGAATCCGAACCGGTGACCGTCCACTGGGTCGAGACAAATACCTCCCACCACCGTGGCTGGCCCATGGTGTGCAGGAAGTAGACAACAGGAGGATGACATGAAGGTGCACAGCCAGGCGATTGATGCGTACGCACGCACGGCGCTCGCGTCCGCTACGGCGGCGCGTCCGGTGGAGCCGCCGGCCACGCCGGTTACGAGCAACAGCAGCGACGCAGCACACGTAACGGTTTCGGACGAAGCTCGCGCCCTCGCGGCGAAGGGCGCCGCAGGCGTCGATGATCAGAAGGTTGCCTCGCTCAAGAAGCAGATCGGCGACGGAGAATACAAAGTCAACTCACAGATGCTCGCAATGCGCATACTCGACTCCATCGGGTAAACGCGACTGCGATACTGCCCCTCGACGGGGCGCTACCAAAGAATGACGATGAACCAGCAAGACGCCGTAGTAAAGCTCGACGAGATCGCGGGTGCACTCCACCGGGTGCTGAGCGACGAATTCGTCGCGCTCAAAAAGCTGGATGCGGAGGCAGTCGAACGGACCGCTGCCTGCAAAGAGCTGCTCACCGAGAAGCTTGCCGCCCTGCGCAGCAAGCTGCCCGATCAGCCCGGAGTCCGCGCGACGATCAACGGAATCCAGGTCGCCTCGCAAGCCAACCAAGCCTTGCTCATCCACGCACGCGCCTGCCTACGCGGGGCCATCGAGCTGGCGTCGGGCGCCTCCTTGGAGCCCGCCTCTTACTCACGCACGCCCGGCAGCGGACCCGCCCCCGCCTTGCGCTTCAACATCCGAGGCTGACATGGGAATCACCAACCTACTCGGCCTCGCGCGCGATGCGCTCACGGCGCAAGGCTTCGGCCTCGACGTCACCGGCCAGAACATCGCCAACGCCAACACGCCGGGGTACGTGAAACGCACGGCGATGCTCGAAACCCGCGTCGCTGGAACCATCACCTACGGCGGCGTCGGCGTGACCGGCATCGCCCGATCGACCGACCGATTCCTCGACGCGCGCGCCAACGAAGCCGGAAGCTTTTCCGCCTCGGCGAAATCGCGCGACGGTGCGCTCTCCCAGATCGAAGCCCTTTTCAACGACAGCACCGGAACTGGGCTCAATGACTCCGTGGAAGCGCTCTTCGGCTCTTTCAGCTCCCTCGCCACCAATCCCAACGACCCGACCGCACGCGTGGCTACCCTCGCCAGCGCCGACAACTTCGCGGCGCGCATCAATCAGACCGCGGGCCAGCTGACGGCGCAGCGTGCCGACATCATTACCCAGGCCCAAGCGACGGCCGTTCAGGTGACCGAAACGGCCGCTCAGATCGCCAAGCTCAACGCCAAGATTTCCGAAGCGGAAATCGGCGGAGCCGACGGATCCGATTTGAGAGATCAGCGCGACAAGCTCGTCGGCGATCTGTCCCAGAAGATCAACATCCACGTCTTCACCGACGGCGCGGGAAAACTCGTCATCTCCGCGGCCGGCGCGACCCTGGTGGAAGGAAACAACGCCGCGGGCATGGCGGTGACGACGTCCGCCAGCGGCGCCATGCAGATCCAGGTGCAGCGGTCGAATGGCACGACCTTCGACGTGACCGCGCAGACCAACGCCGGCACCTTGGGTGGACTCCGAGAGGCGCGCGAGACGGATCTCGTGGCCGCCAGTCAGAAGCTCGATCAATTCGCCTACGATGTCGCCACCGCCGTCAACACGCAGCACGCGGCAGGTGTCGGGCTCGATAATGTCGGGGCGCGCAACCTCTTCACCGTGAGCGGACCTACGGGCGCCGCGGCTTCGATCAAACTCAACGCTGCGATGATCGGTCACCCCGAGTACGTCGCTGCCGCCTCGTCGTCCGCCGAGCTCCCGTCGGGATCGACCAACGCCATCGCCTTGGCCCGCCTCGCCGACGGCAACGTCGCCACGGGCAACACCCGCACGCCCATCGAGGCGTACTCCGATCTCGTCGGGGACATCGGCCAGCGCAAGATGGCCGCAGCGCAAAACGTCAATCTTCGGAGCGCGATCTTCAGCCAGGCGCAGTCCATGCGCGAATCGGTGAGCGGCGTCTCCATGGACGAGGAGATGATTTCCCTTTCGCGCTACCAGCGCGCCTACGAAGCGGCGTCCAAGCTGTTTCGCACCGCCGACGAGCTGCTGGCCAACCTGATTCGGGAGATCTGACGAACACCATGCGAATTGCCGACACGACCCGCTTCCGCAACATCCAGGATCAGGTGGCGCGCGCACAATCGCAGTACACCGACGCCGCCCGTCAGGCATCGAGCGGTCTTCGCGTGGGCGCCCCCTCCGACGACCCCGTGGCCGCCGCCCAGGCACTGCGCGTGAGTCATTCGATGGCACGCACCGCCTCGTTCCGCAACACCATCGCCAGCGTCCGTGGTGACGTCGAGCTCGCCGAGTCCACGCTCGCCGGCGCCGAAGACATGATGCAGCGCCTGCACGACATCGCGCTCGGCGCGTCGTCGGGCACACTCGATCCGAAAGAGCAATCCGCGCTGGCGACGGAAGTTACCCAGCTCAAAGAGCAGCTCCTCGCCTTCGCCAACCAGAAGGGGAGCATGGGCTACCTTTTCGGAGGAACGAAGACGCAGACGGCGCCGTTCCCGGGCGGCGCGTTCATCGGCGACGACCTCGATCGCACCGCCGAAGTCGGGCAGGGTGTGGTGATGACGGTGAGCACGAGCGGTGCCAAGGCCTTCACCGCAGCCGGCGGTCGCGACATCTTCTCCGACGTCGACGCCCTCTATACAGCCATCACCACCGACAACAAGGCGAGCCTGCTGGCGAGCGTCAATCTGATGGAGGCCGGTTCGCGTCAGATTCTTGGCGCGCGGGCCGAAGCTGGCATCAAGATGGCGCGCCTCGACGCGGCCGACGCGACCCACGAGCAAATGGGCGTGACCTTGGCGACGCAGCGCCACGGTCTCATCGAAGCCGATCCCATGCAGGCCTACTCGGCGCTGGCGCAGATGCAGCAGCAGCTGGAAGCCGCCGTGACCGTGTCGAAGAACCTGATCGACATCCTGGCCGCGACGACCGCCGCCCTGCGCTAGGGCTCGTTTCCTTAGGCCGCTCCACGGCGACCGAAGGGTTTCCCCAAGGCGACCCGCACTCTTTCGAGCCGAGCGAGTTCTCGCCTCCATCACGCGTCAGCGTGGGGAAATCATGACGATCCTTCCGTACCGCTGCGGGGTACGATGAAACGGCACTTGGCTCCGCGCCGTGGGGGCGAATTGGCATCCCAAGTGCAGGACAGGAGATGACAACGATGCTCATGATCTCCCGCCGTCTTGGCGAAACCATCGTCATCGGCGATATCGAAATAACGGTGACGGAAATACACCGCAAGGCGGTCCGACTCGCCGTCAAGGCGGGCCCCTCCCACGTCGTACTTCGAGGCGAGGTACGGGACTCCATCGAGAAGGCCAATCGATTGGCGGCCGACAGCGCGTTGGACGGTCTGCCCTTGCCGCAGCCCGGCAAACCCAAACCGACATGATGAACGAACCTGCCCTGGACGCGCCGGCACCGCCGGTGAGCGTCCTCGAAGAAAACCTCGCTGCGCTCGACATCCAGGGGCGGACGCGCGACCAGGTTCTGCACGCTCAGCCGAGAGGCAGCGTCGTGCGTCAGGCCGACGGCAACCATGTGCTTTCCGTGGAGGGGGAGACGCTCGGCGCCCCCGGCGATCCGGAATCACGGGCCGCGACGCTGACCAAGATCGTCTCGGCGAAGAACGGCGTCGTCGTCTTGCTCGGCCTGGGGATGGGCCACGCGCTGCGAGAAATCCGAGCCCACACCGACGCACGCATCCTCGTCTACGAACCGGATCCGAGGCTTCTACGTACCGTGCTGGAGTGGGGACCGTGCGACCTAGGAGGTGCTGCCATCTGCACCGATCTGGTCGACCTCCGGCTGCATTGGGCTTCGGCGCGCGTCACGCGTCCGGAGGTGACGCTGGTCTGCACGCCCGGCTACAAGCACGCTTTCCCCGAAGCCGAGCGCACGCTCGCGTCTACGCTCCAATCGCTCATTGCCGACACTCAGCTCAACGAGAACACGCACTACCTGCGCGCCCGCACTTGGCTGACGGACATCTTCGCCAACCTCGAGCACTTGATCGGCGTCACCCCTTTTCTCGCGCTGGAGGATCGCTACCAAGGCGTTCCTGCGTTCATCGTGGGCGCTGGCCCTTCGCTGGAAAAGAACGTCGAACACCTGCAGGAAGCGACGAAGAAGGGGATCGTCTTCGCCGTCAACACCAGCGGTCGCGCCCTGGCCAAAAGGGGGGTTACTCCCCAGGTCCTGGCGTGCCTCGAGTCGATCGACTTGTCGGCGGACATGCGCGAGCTTCCGTTCATCGACGAAGTCGTGCGCGCCTTCAGTTTGACCGGCAGCCCGGCGCACATGACAACGGGACGCGGGCCGCTCTTGCCCACTTACGAAGCCATCCGCGCTTGCTTGCCGCTCGTCGAGCTGTTCGGCGCTCCCGGCATTTTGGTGGGCGCCAGCGTGACCACGGCGGCCGTCATGCTCGCCGAAAGGCTGGGGTGCAACCCCATCGTGCTCGTCGGCCAGGATCTCGCCTTTACCGGCAACCAGGCTTACGCGAGCGGAACGCGCTACGAGGGTTCGACGGTGCAAGTCGAGGCCGGCGGTCGCATCGTCCACAGCTGGTCGCAAGCCAAGCTCGACGCCCATGGAACGACGGCTGGCCCACTCCCCAAGTCGCAACCGCATCTCGAGGTGCCGGCCTGGGGGGGCAACGGCTCGGTGCCCAGCACCCCGTCCTTTACGGCCGTGCGCGATTGGTTGGCAACCGCGGCCGACCTGACCAAGCGTACCAAGCCACACCTGTCCTTCATCAACGCCACCGAGGGGGGAGCCCGGATCCCCAACTTCGAAGAGCGCGCGCTGTCGGAATTGCTGTCGGAAATGCCCGAACGCGGCATCACCAGCCGCACCATTGCCGACGACGCCGCGCGCCTCGACAAGGCCGTCACCCGCGCACAGATCCACGCCTGGGGTAACCTGCAACTTGAGCGCGTACGTAAGGCCAAGGAAGCCGCCATCCTCGTCGACAAGCTGGTGAAGAAAGCGCTGGCCGAGCTCGATGCGGACAAGCCCGAAGCCGTCACGCGCTCTTTCCGCCGTCTCGAGTCGGCGGAAAAGGGGCTACGCCAGGCCTGCGTCGAGCAACCGCTCATCGAGACGTGGAGTTCGGCCGAGCTGCAGCGTATCGGCGTCGCCCGAACGGACACCACGGTCGAAAACAGCGCGCAAGCCGAAGCCAAGCACGCGCTTTGCAACGAAGCACAGATTGCCGACATGGTCATCCGCTCATCGGACGAGCTGGAGACGGTTCTCGGTAACCTGGTTCAACATCACAGCGGTTGACGCGATCCGGAGGATCCATGGCTCTTATCATCCCGCCCCATACCTCGTCATCTCCCCTCGAACAGCAGCACCGTCTGAACGAGACAGGCAAGACGACGGGCAAGCTGGTGGAACGCGTGGCGAGCCAGCCCTCGGGACAGGGTACCGCGACGGATGGTGAAGGCCTCGCCATCAGCGACGCGCTCCGGATCCAGATCCGTTCGCTCGCCTTGGTCGAGCGAAACGCGAACGAAGTCATCTCCATGGCCCAGACGGCCGATGGTGCGCTCGGCCAAATGGGCGGGCTGCTCGAGCAGATGCGCGATCTCGTTCAAAAGGACAGCAGCGCCGAGGGCGGCGACCATGGGCCCGACGACGCCACGGTCGAATTCTCCAAGTTGCAAGCCGAGGTCGACCGAATCCAAAAGGCCGCCACCTACGACGGACGCGCTCTGCTCGGAGCGGAGGCGGTCGATGTCGGCGTCGATGTCGGTACCGAGGGTGCAAGCGATCGACTCGCCATCACACTGGGTGGACTCGCTCCTTTGACCGTGCTCACCGCGAGCGACCACACCGCGGGAGCCACGGGGCGCGCATCGGGCGCGGTGGTGGGTCGGATCGACGACGCTCTCGCGGCCATCACCGGCCAGCGCGCGCGATTCGGCGCCGCCGTGAACCGATTCTCGGACACCACGGCGGCGGTGCAAGCGGCGCGAGCCAATCGAGCGGCGGGCAGCGCGCCCATCGGGAGCGCAGATGCCGCCGAGGCGCTTGCCCTGCTCTGCAAGACGAAACTACTCGCCCAAGCGCCGACCACTGTTTCGGCACAGACGAGCCAACTGTCCGCGCACGCCGTGAGCCTGCTGCAGGACTGAGTCGCGCCCTTGCGTCCGTGTACCGTCACCACCTCCCAACGGGGGAAAGGTCGACGCACGCCCACACACGCTCACCGAAGGCCCGAGCGGCGCCCCGACGAAAGCGCGTACCTCGCAGGATTCTCTTAAGGAACCTCGGACATGACCGTTCAGCCAGGCACGAGGCAATGACGCCTCCCGAGGACCGCGCAAAGTGGTCGCTCATGCAAATCTCCAAGAAGGGGAAGGTATCTCACAATGCTAACGATTCAGACCAACGTCGGTTCACTTCAGGCCCAGAAAAATCTAAACACCGTTCAAAAGGGCTTGAACGTCTCTTTCAACCGACTCTCTAGCGGTTACCGTATCAACAGCGCCGCGGACGACGCAGCTGGTCTTGCCATCAGCGACACTTTCACCGCACAAATTCGCTCGTACTCGGTCGCGGAACGTAACGCGAACGACGGCATCTCGATGGCGCAGACGGCTGAAGGCTCTTTGGGCCAGATGACCGGCCTGCTCACTCGTATGCGCGAGCTCGCGGTGCAATCCGCCAACGGCTCGAACAGCGCCACCGACCGTGACTACCTGAACACGGAGTTCGGGCAGCTCAAGGCCGAAATCGCCCGTATCCAGGTCTCGACCACCTACGACGGCAACGCCCTCATTGGCGCAACGACCAGCTCGGTTTCGTTTCAAGTTGGTATCAGCGCTGCCAGCACCGACCGCATCGCCGTCACCTTCGGCGGCCTCGGCATGACGACCTTGCTCGCCGCTGGCGAATCCGTCGCCGGTGCGACCTCGGGTCTCGCCCTCACCGCCATCGGCGACATCGACACTGCCCTTGGCAAGGTCGAAACCGCCCGCGCTCGGTTCGGCGCCGTCATGAACCGCTTCGAGACCACGACCTCGAACATCCAGACGGTCCGTACCAACCTCGCCGCTGCCAACTCGCGTATCCGCGACGTCGACGTGGCCGAGGAGTCGGCAGCTCTCTCGCGCAGCCAAGTGCTGAGCCAGGCGGCAGCGGCGGTTCTCGCCCAAGCCAACCAGGCCCCGCAGCTGGCCCTCGGTCTGCTCCGATAACGTAGGCAAATCAGTGAAATCCGTGCCGGCGGCCTCATGCCGCCGGCACGTGTTTTGAGGATTCTGCTTGAAAGAGGAGTGAGACAATGGCCGGCACAGTAACAATGGGAGGTCTCGGGTCGGGAATCGACGTCGAGGGACTGGTCTCGGGACTAGTCAAAGCCAACGGCGTGACGCTGAGCAAGATTCAGAGTCAGGCGACTTCCTACCGCACCGCGGCGTCCACCCTCTCCGACATCGGCACCTCGCTCTCCGCTCTACAAACGGCCGTCGGCGCGCTTTCGAGCAATACCGGCGTGGGTGGTCTGACCGCCACCTCGAGCGACTCCGCCGTCGTCGCCAGCGCCAACGGCGCCGCGCTCCCCGCCGCCTACGAGATCACGGTTGAAAGTCTCGCCAGCGAGCAACGCACCTATTCCCAAAGTTTCAGCTCCACCTCGGGTGGGCTCGGGCAGGTCGGTAATTTCACCATCAAGATCGGCAGCGGCACGGCCAAGCAGATCGACGTGCTCACCACCGATTCGCTCGATCAGATCGCAGCCAAGATCAATCAAGCCGGCATTCGCGCCAACGCTTCCGTCTTCTACGACGGTTCGAAATACCGCCTCCAGATTCGCGGGCTCGACACCGGGGCGGACAACAGCCTCACCTTCGTCGAAACCGGCACGACGCTCGACTTGAACGGCGATGGTAGCTCCCCCGCGGGAGGCAAGACCGTCCAACAAGCCAAGAACGCAAAGCTCACCATCGACGGCTTCGCGGTCGAGCGCTCGACGAATCAGATCGTGGGCGCCGTTCCCGGTGTCACTTTCGCGCTGACGGGCAAGACGACCAACCCCGCCAAAGTGAACGTGACCAGCGATCCGGCCGCGCTACAGGCGAAGCTCGCCGCCGTCGTCACCGCGTTCAACAACGTCATCAAGGCAGCGCACACCGCCGCCGGCTACGCTGGGCAGGCGGCCAAGGTGGACGCATTGGCCGGCGACTTCTCGCTCCGCACTTTGACGAGTCGGCTCAACAGCGCCATTACGGCCAAAGGCGCGACCACGGGCCCCTACCAGACGCTACAGGACATCGGGCTCAGCCTCGATCGCAACGGTCTGCTCGCTCTTGACACCGTCAAACTGTCAAAGGCGATGACGGCCGACTCCGCGACGGTCGTCAACCTGATGGCGCGCACCAACGGCGTCAGCACCGGCGGCCTCATGGCCAAGTTCGGCGACGAGCTCACCAAGATCACCGATCCCAACAAGGGGCTCCTGACGACGCGCAATGTGAGTCTTCTCAAGCAAGCCAAGAAGCTCGATAGTCGAGCGCTCGATGAGCAAGCCCGCCTCAATTCGTATGCCGACCGTCTGCGCAAGTCGTTGGGTGCCATGGACGCCAAGGTAGGTACCGACAAGGTCATGATGCAGGCCATTTCCAACACGTTCAATAATGGGTAGCAGCGCACGCGAATTGCATAGGCTGTAGGACGCCTTGCCAATGATCGAAGCCAATATCGCTCGCTACCAGGCCGTCAAGGTTACGACGAGCACGCCGGGCGACCTCTTGGTCGCACTGCTCGATGGGCTCTTCAAGTTTCTCCACATCGCCCGTCACAACCTCGCCCCCAAGGGTGACCGCGCCAAAGCCGGACAAGCCATGTCCCGCGCGCACGCCATCATCTCCGAGCTGCTCGCATCGCTGGCGCCCGAGCACGCTCCCGACCTCTGCCAGAATCTCTCGCGCGTCTACGACTTCTGCCTCACGCGCATCACCTTTGCGAATCGCCACAACGAACCCGCGGCCATCGAAGAGGTCATGCGCGTCATGACGCCCATCCGCGAGGCGTTTACGATCGCGGTGCGCAGCTTGGCCCAAGGCACGACCGGCGAAGCCGCGCCGCCGGCCGGACCTGCAGTCCGAGCCGTGCCCTAGGAAGGACGAGGACATGCAGGGCGCTCTTCCCGATTCGCGTGTCATGCGCCGAGCGGCTCCCAAACCCCCGCACTACGAAGCGCGCCCCGGTTCTCTGGAGGCCACGGCACAATTTCCAACGGGCACGAGCTTGCGCGTCGAGCGCAACCGCGAACGCTACTACCCCGGTCTCGCCGGCGAATCGCCGCCCACGCTGAGCCTCTACGATCACGCCCTCGGCGTCATCGGAAACGCGCGGCGCGTGCTCGACGCTGGATGCGGCTCCGGCATGGGAACCCAGCTCCTCTCCCAGCGCGTTGCCGAAGTGATCGGCATCGACAAGAGTCAGCTCGCCGTCAACTTCGCGCGCAGCATGGCGCCCGATGCCAAGTTGTTCGTCGCCGATCTCGCGACACCGCTCTCGCTCGGCGCGGTCGATGCTGCGGTGATGATCGACGTGCTCGGTCACGTCGCCGCGCCGGAGAAGGTGCTCGTCGCACTGCGTGGCGCGCTGCCCCTCGGGAGAAGTCTTTATGTCGCCGAGATGGCCGCGTATCCCGCGCAATACTTGAAAGCACCGGCGCGGCGGGCATTCTCGCGGACAACGTTGCAGAGTCTCCTCACCACTTGCGGCTACGAAGTCACGAGCTGGGAGTGCACCGACGGACCCTTCCTCGCCTGCGTGGCGACGCCTTTTTCCCACCCCGCCTGGGAGGCCCTGCAGCGCGGGCTCGAACACGCCGCGAGCGGCGATCTCAAGGTGGCCGAGAAGGACTTCGCCCAGGCGCGCGCCGCCGGTCGCCATGCCATCGCGGTCGAAGGCTGGCTGGCCGAGGCGGCTCTCGGGCTGGCCGAGCGCAACGGCGATCGCGCCATTCACTCCTTCTTCAAGACCCGTGAGCTCGCGCCGGAAGATCCGCGCCCGCTCGCCGGCCTTGCCCATATCGCGCTCGCCATGGGCGATTTGAAAGAGGCTTCGCAATTCGCCAGCGCGGCCGAGCGTCTCGACGCAACCGATGTCGACGTGGCGTGCACGCTCGCGCTCGTGGCAGAACGTTCGGGCGGTCCGGCCGTCAAGGGTCTGTGGCTCACAGCGTCGAATTTGGCGCCCTATGCGCTCGAGATCGCCTTGAGCGTCGCGCAGGCAGCCGTAAAAGTAGAAGACTACGATCTCGCGGTGTGGGCGCTCGAGCGCGTGCGCAGCTATGGCGACGATCACGGCACTTCGCTGCACCTCGCACTCGCTTCGGCTTTGCTCGGAGCCGGGCGCCGCGCCGACGCGTCGCTCGAAGTACAACTCGCGGAAAAGCTCTGCCCCGGCGATCCCGCCGTCGCCGATCTACTGGTCCAGCTAAAGGGTTAAGTCAGCGGACCGCCGCCCCGGCGGCATCGTGCGTCAAGACTTTGACGATCGACGCCTGATCCGAAAAACCTGATCCGCATCATCTCCACGGGAGAAGCGCCGTAAGAAAGGCTTGCGCGGCGATC
>Ga0193706_1000830_pt1 | contig 15397 bp, 16 predicted proteins | sample U3c1metaG_FD_160130 | JGI IMG/M metagenome (GOLD analysis project Ga0193706, IMG submission 160130) | Soil microbial communities from a riparian zone of the East river system, Colorado, United States - U3c1 | ecosystem: Environmental > Terrestrial > Soil > Riparian zone | place: USA: East River... | reverse complement strand
GACAATGCCAGGGCAACTTCCATACTTAAAGAGATCAAGGTAAACGAGTATTGGCTGAATCTTTACCACGAAGTGGACTCTGCCGTGGAAGACTTCGTGGTATTGTTTGAATTCTGGAAGGCAGGTGAAGCTACCGAAGAAGAAGCAAAGGAAGCATTTGATAATGCGGTGCTGAAGGTGGAAGACGCCGAATTCAAAAGCACCCTCAATGAACCCGAAGATGAACTGCCGGCTGTATTGCAGATCAACAGCGGTGCCGGTGGTACCGAAAGCCAGGACTGGGCCGAAATACTTGCACGTATGTACCGCATGTATGGAGAGAAGCAGGGTTGGAAGGTGACCGAGATCGACTGGCAATGGGGCGATGGTGCTGGTATTAAAACCTGTACCTACGAATTTGAAGGCGACTTTGCCTATGGCTTTTTAAAATCAGAGAATGGTGTGCACCGCCTGGTGCGTATCTCACCATTCGACAGCAATGCAAGAAGGCATACTTCCTTTGCATCGGTGAATGTTTACCCGTTGGTTGATGACACCATTCATATAGAGATAAATCCTGCAGATGTAAAGATGGAAACATCAAGAAGCGGTGGGGCCGGTGGACAGAATGTAAATAAGGTGGAGACGAAAGTGCAGTTAACGCATATTCCAACAGGTATCGTGGTGGTGTGCCAGCAGGACAGGAGCCAGCTTGGCAACCGTGAACTGGCCATGCAGATGTTGAAGAGCCGCCTGTATGAAGTGGAATTACAAAAGCGCAACGAATTAAAAGACGCCAGCAACAGCAAAAAGAAAAAGATAGAGTGGGGTAGCCAGATACGCAGTTATGTTTTTCATCCTTATAAAATGATCAAAGACCACCGCACCGATTATGAAGTTGGATGGATGGAGAACTGGATGGGTTTGTTAAGGCGTATTTGATGAGTGAGAAGGAAACGGAAAGCTAATTTGATGATTTGATAATTTGGTGATTTGATGATGGGGAGAACACCGGGTTACAGCGAGATTTTCATCATTAGCAGAAATTGGTTGTTTTCTAATTTCCAAATTATCAAATCGTTTTTTATGCAAACCAATAATGGTAAGAACCTCATTATTGACCTTAGCTTTGAATTTGCATTGAAGATCATTAAATATGCCGAAATTCTTGAACGGGGCCATAGATAAACTATTGCAAAGCAGTTGCTGAGATCGGAACAGGTATTGGCGCAAACGTAAGGGAAGCCCAGAATGCGGAGAGCAAAATTGATTTCATTCATAAGTTAAAAATTGCTGCAAAAGAGGCTGATGAAACAGAATATTGGTTGTTACTTTGCAAAAGTTCTGAAGGCTATACGAATTGTGATGAGCTGATCAATAATTGTATTTCGATCAGCAAAATTCTGTCTAAAATAATCGGATCGTCAAAATCTAAAACGAGTTAACATAGAATCATCATCAAATCTTCAAATCTTCAAATCACCAAATCATCAAATTAGTTTTATGCAATACGGAGACTTTTATTACCCAATGCCGGTAAATGAACCAGTACTTTCTTATGCACCGGGTTCAAAAGAAAAACTGGCGCTTAAAGCTGCATTAAAAGAATTAAAAGCAACAAAAATTGACGTCCCGATGTACATCGGTAATGAGGAAGTAAGAACGGGAAAAACTGTTGAGCTTCGTCCGCCGCATGAGCGTAAACATTTGCTCGGACATTTTCATACAGGCGAAGCAAAGCATGTTACCAAAGCCATCAATGCGGCATTAAAAGTAAAAGACAAGTGGGCCAATATGAGTTGGGAGAACAGGGCCAATATATTTTTAAAAGCTGCAGACCTTCTTGCAGGAAAATATCGTCCGTACATTAATGGTACAACAATGCTGGGCCAAAGTAAAAATGCTTTCCAGGCAGAGATAGATGCTGCCTGTGAGCTGATAGACTTTTTACGTTTCAATGTACACTTCTTAAGTGATATCTATCGCCAGCAGCCCATCAGCGGTCCAAATATGAATAACAGGATGGAGTACCGTCCGCTGGAAGGATTTGTATTTGCATTAACACCTTTCAACTTTACGGCCATAGGCGGTAACCTGCCAACATCTGCAGCCATGTGTGGTAACGTGGTCATCTGGAAATGTGCCAACACACAGGTGTACAGCGCACAGATGTTCATGCGTATTTTAAAAGAAGCGGGATTGCCCGATGGAGTTATTAACCTTGTTTTTATTGACGGGCCAACGATCGGCGAAGTTGTTTTCAATCATCCTGATTTTGCAGGCATACATTTTACCGGCAGCACCGGTGTTTTCAATAAGATGTGGGAAACCATCGGGAAGAATATGGCAATGTACCGTTCCTATCCACGCATTGTGGGAGAAACGGGTGGAAAGGATTTTGTTATTGCACATAAGAGCGCAGACCCTGATGTAGTTGTTACCGCTTTGGCAAGGGGTGCATTTGAATACCAGGGACAAAAGTGTTCTGCGGCATCAAGGGCTTATATTCCTTCTAACATGGCGGCAGAAGTAAAAAAGAAATTGATAGAAGCGATAAAGACCATGAAGATGGGAACGGTGGAAGACTTTACCAATTTCATCAATGCCGTGATAGATGAAAAAAGTTTTGATAAGCTGGAAGGTTATATCAAAGGCGCAAGAAAAAGAGATGCAAAGGCAAAGATATGGGTAGGCGGTAACTGTGATAAAACGAATGGTTTCTTTATTGAGCCAACGGTGATAGAAGCAACAGATCCAAACTATGTTACCATGTGTGAAGAATTGTTCGGCCCCGTACTTACGGTCTATATCTATGATGAAAACAAGTATGAAGAAACATTGAAGCTGGTTGATGCAACTTCGCCTTATGCATTAACCGGGGCTGTGATAGGACAGGACCGTTTTGCAGTGGAACTGGCAACAAATAAATTACGCAACGCCGCGGGTAATTTTTATATCAATGATAAGCCAACGGGCGCAGTTGTAGGACAGCAGCCATTCGGCGGTGCAAGGGGAAGTGGAACAAATGATAAAGCAGGTTCTATTTTAAATTTATACCGCTGGCTGAGTGCGAGAACGATCAAAGAAACTTTTAATTCGCCAACCGATTACCGTTATCCTTTTATGCAGGAAAAATAAATCTAACCGGGTATGAGAATTTCATTTTTGAGTGTTTTATTTCTTGTCATTTCTTTTCGTGTATCTGCCCAGCAGGGAACAGCTAAAATTCCTGCTGATTCAAGAGGCTGGCATTTAAAAGATAAGGAGATCAGCGGCTTTTGGGGAATCAGTGTTGATAAAGCATATGATCTGCTAAAAGGCAGAAAAAGTGAAACTGTGATCGTAGCTGTAATTGACAGTGGTATTGACACATTGCAGGAAGATCTGAAACCGGTTTTGTGGACCAACCCAGGGGAAAAGCAGGGCAATGGAATAGATGATGACGGCAATGGCTACATAGATGATCATTTTGGCTGGAATTTTTGTGGATCCAAAGATGGAACTAACCTTAAGAAAACTTCGAGCGAAGCGGCAAGGGTATACCATGAATGGAAAAGTGAATTTGAGGATAAAAAGGAAAGGAATATTCCAGCGGAAAAACGATTCCTTTTTCAGCAATGGAAAAAAGCAGAAAATGTATTGGAAGAAAAATCCAGCAAGGCTAAAAATAATATAGAAAGGGTCAGTTTAACAAAACAGAAATTTGATGAGGGAGCAAGGTCCATAAAACAGGTATATGGATTAAGATCATTCACCATCAGGGAACTCGCCATAATAAAGCCCGAAACGGCATCTCCTGATATGCAGGTGGCTTTACGCAACTGGTCAAGAATACTGGCTAAAGATTCGTTAATGACAGATAGCGTGGTCATTGCTGACCTGGCGGAATACCTGGGAAAACTGGATACTGATATTATGAATTATAGTTACAAGCCGGAAGATACACGGACAGCTTACACAAAGGATAATTACACTGACATTAATGATAAGTTTTACGGTAATAATAACCTCAAGGGCGAAAGTAATGCGCATGGCACTTTGGTTGCAGGTACTATAGCTGCTTTAAGGGATAATGCGATCGGTAGTAAAGGAATAGTTAATGATGTAAGAATAATGGCCTTAAGGGCTGTGCCTGACGGCGATGAGCACGATAAAGATATAGCATTGGCAATCCGTTACGCAGTGGATAACAGCGCACAGATCATTAATATGAGTTTTGGGAAACAGGTATCTCCCTACAAGCAATTTGTTGATGATGCGATCAGGTATGCGGAAACCAAAGGGGTTTTACTTGTTCATTCCGCCGGCAATGATGCAAAGAATATTACCAACAACGTTTACTATCCCAATGCTGTGTTTTTGGATGGGAAAAAAGCCTCCAATTATATAACTGTAGGCGCCAGCGATGAAGACAATGCAGGTGGACGGCTCCCGGCAGAGTTCTCCAACTACAGTAAAGAGTACGTAGATATTTTTGCGCCGGGCGTAAACATATATTCCACGTCTATGAATAATACTTACGAGTCGGCAGATGGGACAAGCTTTGCAGGGCCGGTGGTTTCGGGTGTCTCAGCATTATTGAAATCTTTTTTCCCTAAATTAACTCCGCAGCAAATAATTGAAATAATATTACTTTCCGGAAATGCGATTCCCGATGAAGTGAAAATTCCGGGAGCTGAGAATGGGAAAACTACATCGTTCAATAAACTTTCGGCGTCAGGTAAGATTGTTAATGCCTACGAGGCAGTAAAACTGGCCTTACAATGGGAAGCTGAAAAGAGGTTTTAATATTAGGTAACCTGTTAAGGAATTATAAAAAGCATTATATTTTGAAAACTATTCTCGATAAGCAACAACTGCATCTTACCATCCTCAGGCTGGCCCACCAGCTTTTGGAAAATCATCTTGACCTTAAGGATGTAGTGTTCATTGGTATACAACCAAGAGGAGTACATGTGGGAGCGAAGATCGTAGAATGCATCAAAGAAATTTATCCCGGCGAAAAAATGCAGTACGGGATATTAGACATTACTTTTTACCGCGACGATGTGAGGGATGAACTACATGTTGCCAATACAACCGATATCCCATTTTCCATTGAAGGCAAAAAGGTCATTTTAATAGACGACGTATTATATACCGGCAGGACTATCCGTGCTGCCCTGGATGCCATACAGGACTTTGGAAGGCCAAAAAAGGTGGAGCTTTGTGTTTTGGTAGACAGACGTTTCAACCGTGAATTACCCATACAACCTGATTACTGCGGCAAAGCCATTGATTCTATCATTTCGCAGAAAGTGAAGGTGGAGTGGGACAGGGAGGCGGTGGTGCTCTACTAAGCCTCAAGCTACAAGCTTCAAGGGGAAACAAGTAGTGTTAGACCTTTTCAATTTGCCTGCTTCTCCCTTGTAGCTATTCCCCTTGTAGCTCCATTGAAGTTTTACTTTCGTTGTTATACTTTTTCGCTTAACTTCGCTGCTTAATGCAACTATCTACCAAACATCTATTGGGCATTAAAGACCTTACAGCACAAGATATTTCCCTTATTTTAACGACAGCAACACAGTTTAAAGAAGTTTTACAGCGTTCTGTAAAGAAAGTGCCTTCATTGCGTGATGTTACTATCGTGAATTTATTTTACGAAAATTCCACCCGTACAAGGATATCATTTGAACTGGCTGAAAGGCGCCTGGGAGCGGATACCATTAATTTTTCCGCTTCTGCATCTTCTGTATCCAAAGGAGAAACCTTATTGGATACCGTAAATAATATTCTGAGCATGAAAGTGGATATGGTGGTGATGCGGCATAGTGCAAGCGGCGCTCCTCATTTTCTTGCCAAACATATTCCCGCAGCTATCATCAATGCCGGAGACGGTATCAATGAGCATCCTACACAGGCTTTACTCGACGCCCTGTCCATACAGGAAAAATTAGGCACTTTAGCAGGGAAGAAGGTTGTACTCATCGGTGATATCATGCATTCCAGGGTTGCGCTCAGTAATATCTACCTTTTAAATAAAATGGGCGCCGAGGTAATGGTTGCAGGGCCGCCAACACTTATTCCAAAATACATTGCTGAAGCATTGAATGTAAAAGTAGAATACAATTTAAAAAAGGCGCTGGAATGGTGTGATGTAGCCAATGTATTGCGCATCCAGCTGGAGCGGCAGAACCAGGTGTTGTTTTCTTCCTTAAGAGAGTATAACCTCGCTTACGGGGTCAGCAAAAAATTACTTGACGGATTGAAAAAAGAAATTGTAATTATGCATCCCGGTCCCATCAACAGGGGAGTGGAGATTGACAGTGACGTTGCAGACAGCCATCAATCTATAATTTTACAACAGGTTGAAAATGGTGTGGCGGTGAGGATGGCGACTTTGTACCTGCTTGCAGGAAAGCATAATAACTAATTTAAAATTAAGAATTAAAAATTAAGAATTTGCTGGTGCAGCCTCATCATCAAATCTTCAAATCACCAAATCTTCAAATTGATGGATCGTATTTGTTTATTTCCCGGAACCTTTGATCCCTTAACACTGGGCCATACAGATATCATTGACCGGGCACTACCGTTGTTTGATAAACTGGTGATCGGTATCGGGAGGAACAGCAGTAAAAAGCCAATGTTCAGCGAGGCGCAAAGATTGAAATGGGTGAGGGAGATCTATAAAGATAATCCGAAGATAGATGCACTTGCCTATGACGGCTTAACGGTTGAGTGTTGCAAAAAGGTTGGTGCAAAATTTATCTTACGTGGCATCCGATACGTGAATGATTTCGAATATGAAAAAGCCATTGCTGATATGAACAGGAGTATTGATGGCCATATAGAAACCATTTTTCTTACCTGCCTGCCGCAATTCACTTCGGTTGCATCAACATTGGTAAGAGATGTTTTGCACAATGGCGGAGACGTTTCGCAGTTCCTGCCTGATGTTGTTAAAAGATCCATCGGTAAAAAGAAATAATCCTTTCTCAATTTTCAAGAACACTTATGTCTATCTGGTTCAATAAGAATTTATCCCTGGCTGATCTCCTCCCGCTGGGTCCAAACACCATGTCAGAACACCTCGGCATGGAATGGGTAGCTGTTGGAGAAGATCATATAAAAATGAAAATGCCGGTTGACCATCGCACCAAGCAGCCCTATGGTTTATTGCATGGTGGTGCAAGCTGTGCGCTTGCCGAAACTGTAGGAAGCGTTGCTTCTCATTTTGTGATAGATCCCGAAAGATTCCTCTGTGTAGGCCTTGATATTAACGCCAATCACATACGCGGTGCAATGGGTGGCTATGTAACAGCAACCTGTACGCCATTACACATCGGCGCTTTGACCCATGTTTGGGATATTAAGATACACGATGAAAAGGAGAGATTGGTTTGTATCAGCAGGTTAACGGTTGCACTTTTAAGAAAACCCGGTAAGTAAACAGAAGAGCTTCAAGCTGCAAGGGTACAATCTGTAACTTATGAGTTCCTGCACATCAGAAAAAGTCTAAATTTTTATGCTTGTCCCTTGTAGCACATCCGTCGCAGCTTTCCTCACGGGGCATCAAAAAATACAGCCAGTATATTTTTTATAGACGGATAAGTATTCTTCATGGGTTCTTTAATGTCGATGGTCTTCACCCATTTTATATCCGTAATATTTTCTTCTTTTTGGGGTACCAGGTGCTGGCTTGCCGGGCAGGTCATGTAAAACCAATGAGAGATCTTTAAAAAATGCTTTCCGTATTCATCGTACACATGGTAGGTCTCGCCTGTTTTCTTTTTTATCTTAAGATCCTTCACCCCGGTTTCTTCTGTTACCTCCCGCATGGCGCAATCTTCCAGCTTTTCTCCCTTTTCTGTCTTGCCTTTGGGCAGGTCCCATTTACCAAGACGGTAAATAAATAGCAGTTCTTTATTACTGTTCTGTACAATGCCGCCTGCAGCCTCAATTTCCGTAAAGTTTTTAAAGAAAGCCTTCTTTAATTTGTCCAGGTCGGCATTCCATAATACACCGGCATGAAATTCTTCTTTCTTTATTTCATGCAGCATGGATTTTATTGCACGTGGAGATATTTCGTCAACAAAAACGGCCTCAGGGTGATGCAGTATCTCGTTCAGTTCTTTGTCAATTTCATTGCAAAGAAAAACAGGTTTGTCGCCGAAGTAAATCTTGATGTACATAGAAGGAGCTTTTAGCTATTAGCAGTTAGCCATTAGCCGGTGTAAAATAAAAAGAAGTCCCTTTGTTATACTATTGCTATGCGCTAATGGCTAATAGCTAACAGCTTTTTTTTGCTAAATTGCAGCATGACTAATGAAAAAGCCGTTGCTGAAAAGCTGTTACAAATTAATGCAATTAAATTAAGCCCCCAAGAACCCTTTACCTGGGCAAGCGGCTGGAAGAGCCCCATCTATTGCGATAACCGTAAGGTTTTATCTTATCCTTATATCCGCGACTTCATTAAAAGCGAGATGTGCAGTGTCATTTTTGAAAAATTTCCCGATGCAGAAGTATTGGCCGGCGTAGCAACAGCAGGTATTGCCTGGGGTGCAATGGCAGCCGACCAGCTTAAGCTGCCTTATATCTATGTACGTCCCAAACCAAAAGAGCATGGTCTTGGTAACCAGATAGAAGGGGAATTAAAAAAAGGGCAACGGGTTATTGTAGTTGAGGACCTTATTTCAACCGGGAAAAGCAGCCTGCAGGTATTGAGAGCAGCCGGCGCAGAAGTAATGGGAATGGTTTCCATATTCACTTATGGGTTTGCTGTAGCAGATGATGCTTTTAAAGCAGCCGGTATCCCGTACGAATCTCTTACCAATTACCCCACATTGATAAACCTGGCCCTGGAAAAAGGGATCGTAAGCGCCGATCAACAAAATACCTTGTTAAATTGGAGTTCAAACCCCTCAGGATGGCCGGGGAATTAATAACTTTATTCAAATTTTGAAGTATGAAGGCAATTTCACTCGGTTTTTTCGCTGTTTTCTGTACTGTTACCACAAGTTTTGCCCAATACCAAACTCCCAAGGCAAGCAGTAAAGCGGTGATCAAAACTCCACACATTCAATGTGACGTTTGCAAGGACAAGGTAACCTTCTTTCTATCCCGCCACGATGGTGTAAGTTCTGTAAAAGTGGATCCGAAGCGGAAGACCACTACGGTAAGTTGGCTGAATGACCGGACAACCCTTGAAAACATAAAGGTAGCCATTGCAAACCTCGGTTTTGATGCAGATGATGTTGAAGCTGAGGAATACGCTTTTAAGAGATTGCCTAAGGATTGCCGGGCCCACAAACCCCCGCCTGAAACTCCCAAAAATTAAGTATACGTGGTATACCTGCCTTAATAAAGGCTAAACTTGTGTACTCCTTCGTAATTAACCGGGAATATTTTATAAACATTTGCCTTACCCAGGGTGACTTTCCCCGTAACTTTTAGCGTCACGTCTTTACCCAGGAAAGTGCTAAGGGCATTTTTCAACAGGTTTTTCATCTCTACCTCTACCTGCACGGGTAGGGTAAATTCTCCTCTTTTTGGAATATGGATCTGGTATTCCTGTAAACTATGCCCCAGGTAATTATTATCTACATATATGTCCAGGTCGGTTAGTTTGAGCTGCAACCCGAAATTATTGGGGTTATAATAAACCAGGTCGAGTTTGATCATGGAGGAGGCTGCTCCGATCTTTTCAACCTTTAGGTTTTTAAAATCCCTATACTCGAGTTCTTTTGGAGCCCGACAGGATGACAGGAAGAATATGAAACCAAAGGAGAGGACTGAAAGGTACAGCGTTCTATTTTTCATAAAAATTTTTCAAACTGTAATTTAAGTCAAGAATCTGACATCGCAAGAATGACCAAAAACAGGGTAAAAAATGTAGCTACATAGATTAGTAATGGTAAATGTTATTATGGCATTTTACTGTAAATAGCCCATCTCATTAAGTTAGTTTCAATTACTTCTTTGTAATCAATTGTTTTATATAATATTATATAGTTTATATCGTTATAAAAATTAAGCCATAATAGGCCGGTGTTTCAATTTTCACCCTACATTTTCTAACAATATTATCATTTTTTAATAAAAATCAAGTAAATAACCTAATATGTTGGTTGTTAAAATTTTAAATAGGTTTAATGTAATTTTATTTTGTTTAAATTATCAGATATTTTATTTTATCATTTTTGTTAGTACGATTCTATCTACCCTTTTATTAAAATCCCAAAAAGGGGAATGTTTTACATTTTCGTCACTATTGGAATCGGCCTTTTAGAGAACTCAATTTTTTGATCTTAACCGGTTTCAGAATAATTGGCAGTTCCTGGACTGTACTATTGCCTTGCAGGTAGACATGCAGAAAAACCCATTTTGAAAAGTTGGCTCCAGACAGGGCATTATAGACTATACTATATAACAGTAATGGCAGGTAGATGAGGGGAAAATAGTAATTAGACGAGGGACTGTAGGAATCTAACTACAGGTTGCCTTTATTCACTGCTACGGACCAACCCCTTGGGTAAAAAAAGTAAGACTACGATTATAATTTTATAAGACTTGGGCGAATTCTTTGAGAAAAATCCAATAGAAGGCTATTCTGGTAGAAAAATTTTTACTATTTAATTGATTGTTTTGTTTGAAAAAAATTAACAATTTAAATAATAGGCCGTAGAAATTATTCAACAAATCACTTCATTTACGTATTTCCACCCCTTTGGCAGTAAAATTACGGTGCAAGAAACTTGCGTTTTCCGAAAATGCACTGTATGTTTGCATTGAAATTATGGATGACACGATTACCTCGGTTATTCTTCTTTTCAAATCTAAACTCCATCCTCCTCTTAAGAACCATCCATCTTTGGTCCGGGTATAAAAGCCCTACGTCAAGATCCTGTTTGAACCAACAACTGAAACCTCAAACCACCAAGAAATGAAACAGATTTTTACATTTGTATTAGTATGTCTTACCATAAGTGCAACTGCACAATTTGAAACCTGTCCTCCAGGAACTAACGAATCAGCTGTCCCAAAATTTGCGGGTGTTCCAACTTTAGTAAGTGGTACTCATTTACAGGAAGGTGCTGTTTACAGGTATGACAATGCCGTTACTTCTCCCTATACTATGTATGCACTGGTTACGATCGTTGATATCGATAAAGCAAAGCTTGTAGGGATCGATGAAAGAGATCTTACAGACGTAACTCAAGACAATCGCTTTCAACCCCAGATAGCACCCGATAATGCTACATTAAGCAGCGATAGGAGAGGCTTGGTTTTTTTCAGGATGGCTTTTTTCAGGACGTCTAATAATATTCCTGCCAATGTTACGGGTCTTAAGTTCACCCATTATGATATGGACGGATTTGCCAATGGCAGCACAGGATGGTACAGGGAAGTAGGATGTATAACCAATGAAACAAGTATCTTAACCAGTATCATACCCCTTAGCAATCTTTTAAATATTCTTCCATATCTAGATCTTGGTTTTCTCTGGAAGCAATTCATGGGCTCAAAAACTGAACATACCGGTATTTCTTTTGATCCTGAAGTTGCCCTGGTTGCAAATTACAATTCTACCTCTGTTGTCAATTTCAGGATGGGATATGATTTCAAAAAAGGGAATGGCAGCGATCTAAGTTCACCTGCATTCAGGCAGTATGCTGCCAAGTTTGGATGTTTCCAGTTTGCAGCCGGATCCTTACCTGTTAACTTAAGTTTCTTTGGCGTGGTTGGTAAAGATCATAAAGCTACTGCGAACTGGACAACTGAAACCGAGGTGAACCATGACCGTTTTGAACTCGAAAGAAGCTTTGACAATACCAATTTTAAAACAGTAGCATTGATCCTTGGCCCTAAAAGCAGCAATGGTGAAACAAAATATTATGAGTACACTGATAAATCTTCAGAATTATCCAATAAGAAAATAGCTTATTACCGTCTTAAGCAGATCGATATTGATGGAAAGGTTACCTACAGTACTATTAAACTGGCACGTTTTGAAGGTACCGCTGCCGTTTCCCCGGTGCAGGTTTCTCCTAATCCTTTTGTTGAAAAGCTGAACCTGGAATTCGTAGCGGATGAAAACGGAAAAGCGGAGATACGCATTATGAACATGACCGGTCAAACTTTGTTATCCAAACAATCTACAATAAGTAAAGGCTATAACAGCATTCAGATCGACGGCCTTCGAGGGTTAGCCAGTGGCATGTACATGGCCCAGCTAACCATGAATGGTACTGTAATTAACACCCAGCGTGTTATTAAGAATTAAGTACCTCGTACCCTAAACCAGTTTTCCGGAAGCTGGCGTGATAAGATCGCCAGCTTCCTTTACCAAAAATCCTTTATTCATTGCAAAGCATCTTAAAAGATAAAATCGTACAGCAATGAACCATATAAAAAAAATAGTTTTCCTTCTTTTAATTACAGCTTGTTTCTGCTGTAATACAAAAGGGCAATCATCAAAGGTTGATCAGAAGATCACCCTTACAAATTTTAAAGTAGATGAAACAGACAACCAACTTCTCATTAGCTGGACAACTGACGGAACTGTTGCAACAAATTACTGGCGGGTTCAAAGCAGTGCTGATGGCCGGAACTTTTCAACCTTTGCCATCGTTCTGGGTCCTGATCCCCGCCAGCAGGGTGACAGTTACCAATACAAGGGGCATAAAATAAGCAGGAAGCAAGGCAAATTATATTACCGCCTTTGCGCTGTTGTGAGTGACGAAAAAGAAATAATCAATGAAATTATAGCACAAGCAAAATAATAAAGCACTAACCACGTTTATACCCGGTACCCCCGCCAGATAAACATTAGTGCTTGGTTTACGAAGTTTTCTTTGGGGGTTACAGAATCGAAAGATTCTTAACAAAAGCTGCATTTCTATGCGGCTTTTTTTATGGTCTGAGGTCCCGTCTGACCATAAATGGCGGCCAATTCAAAGTCAGACGAGGGCGTCAGACTTATTTATGCCGTTCAATCAGGACTGCCTAAGTAATGAGTATGCCCTGTCTTATCCGTACCTGCGTCATGCTATACGCATGCTTTGGTCATACTATATCCCTACCTTATCCATGCTTTATGCATACTTAACCCATACTATGACCATACTATATCCATACTATGACCATACTATAGGCATACTGTATCCGGATCCTATTGGTGTTACAGAATCGAAAGATTCTTAACAAGAGCTGGATTTCTATGCGGCTCTTTTGTTTTTTATCAATCATCCGATAACTCCGTTGTAACACAAGTTTACCAGTACTTAAAAATGAGTATGAAAATGTCGTCGTAAAAAAGCCGGATAAGACTGTGAATTTATTGTTTTTTATCCCTATATTTGAGCCGTCCTCTACCTGTGCAAAACCTGTGTATTTCTTTTATCCTGATCAGGCAGCCCTTCCCCCCAAAACAGTATCCGGTTACCGGATTAAAACTTATATTGCTTAACTTAACTTATATCAAAATTTATGAGAAAATGTATACTTCTCACCTTAGTTTTACTTACCTCGTTAGTCAGCTTTTCGCAAGACTTTAGTAATAAAGGGAAGGATTTTTATCTGTGCTTTCCGCATCATGTACCCAGCGGTCAATTGGCAAAATTAAGTATCTGGATAACTTCCGATAAGGCGAGTTCCGGTACGATCACCATGGCAAATGGGGCTTTTTCTTCTACATTTAATATTTTGGCAAATGGTTTGGCGGAGATTCCGATACCCTTTAATGTAGCCCATATCACTTTTTTGGAATCCAGCAACGGCACCACCATCAATATCTTGAAGAAATCGATACGGGTAAAGGTTGACGCGGGAAAACCGGCAGTAGTGGCCTACGTTCAGGAGTTTGGTAATGCAAGAAGCACGGCGACCTTATTATTACCGGTGAATGTACTGGGTAAGAAATATTACTCCATGAACTTTAACCAGATCGGAGGGGGCAATGTTACGCTTTCGGGTCAGACCTTTGTCCCAAGATCTCAATTCCATATAATTGCAGTAAAGGATAATACGGTGGTCACTGTAACTCCTGTGAAGAACGGTGTAAAACAAGCGCCTTTTACTTTTACCCTGCCGCTGGCAGGAGATATGATTCAGTATCAATCGGGTGATGGAGCCGCTGCAACACAGGATCTTACGGGTACACTTATTGAATCTGTTGCTTCTGGGAGCGGGGGATGTTTACCCATTGCTGTTTTTTCCGGAAGTTCAAATGTAACCCTCGGAACACAAACGCCGTTTTGCAGCGGAGGTTCTTATGACCCGTTATTTCAGCAGTTATACCCGGTAAGTACCTGGGGAAAGAATTTTGGTTTTGTTCCTCTTTCAAATTACCCAAGTGGCGTACCATACAGAGTTATGGCTGCAGAGGATAATACCAATGTATCTATTAACGGGGCTTTTGTTGCCACATTAAACGCAGGGGAAATATATCCTGCAGCCTTTACCGGAAACCCTGCTACATTAACACAGCCAACTGCTATATCCGCTGACAAGCCTATTTGTGTAGCTGAGTATGCCCAAAGTTCCGGCTGTGCAGGAAATGGACCAGGAGGCAATCAGGGTGATCCGGATATGGTCTTATTAAACCCGATAGAACAAAATATATCAGATATTACCATCTTTTCTACACGGCAGGAGGTTATAAATTCGCAATGGATAAACGTTGTAATGAAGACCATAGCCACGCCCAGTTTTAGAATATCCAGGAACGGTTGTGCGCTGGCGCCACCTAACAGTGCATGGCAAACCTTTGCAGCGCTTCCCGGTTATTCTTATTTGCGTGAGCTGTTACCGGTTCCGGGAACGGGAACCTGTAGCGGAGGACCACTATCCGATTCATACAGGTTAGTTGCAGACAGTGGATTTAATGCCATTGCTTATGGTTTAGGTACTAATGAAACTTATGCGTATTCAGCGGGTACTTATATAAAAGATCTGAATTCTCCGGGCGTGGTAAGTGGTTTTGGAATTGAGAACAATAAGGTTTGTACAGGTGAGAGTTTTAAAATAAAAGTGCCCCTGCCTTACCTGGCGGATTCCATTTACTGGGATCTTAGTGGTTTACCTGGCGCTTATCCCAACGAGTGGACCTATTATCCACCAAGTACACCGGATTCAATAACAGGTCCGCCAACTAAACCTATTTACTGGTATTCCCTGACAACAAATTTTTCTATTGCTACACTGGGTGTTCATCCAATTAAAGTAACAACTTATAGCCAGAATACAGATGGTTGCGGTAGTGAGCAGGATGTGGAATTCGAGATAGAGATCACTGCGCCCCCGGTTTCAGAGTTTACATGGATAGCGCCACGATGTGCTGCAGAAACGGCTCAGTTCAACGATGCCAGTATTGCGCCAAATCCATTTTATAAATGGTGGTGGGATTTTGGCGATCCGGCAAGTGGAGCAGCTAATA
>Ga0193706_1000829_pt1 | contig 15398 bp, 13 predicted proteins | sample U3c1metaG_FD_160130 | JGI IMG/M metagenome (GOLD analysis project Ga0193706, IMG submission 160130) | Soil microbial communities from a riparian zone of the East river system, Colorado, United States - U3c1 | ecosystem: Environmental > Terrestrial > Soil > Riparian zone | place: USA: East River... | reverse complement strand
CGGCCGGGTTCGCAGCTGGCTCGAGCGGGAGTTCCTGCCGTTTCTGGGCCGCAATGGCCTGCCGCGACCCCAGCTCAACGTCTGGCTGCAGGTGGGCGGGAGGTCGATTCAGGTCGATTGCCTGTGGCCGGAGCGGAGGGCGATCGTCGAACTCGACGGCTTCGCCGGACACGGCACCCGGGTGGCCTTTCGGGAGGATCGAGCACGGGATCGAAAGCTGCGGGTCGCCGGATATGGCGTGACCCGGATTACCCCGGAGCAGCTGGACGACGAACCGGAGGCGCTGGCCGCGGATCTCCGAGTGTTGCTCGATGCTCGGGCCGGGCAGGGGGCCACGGTGGCCTAAATACAAGTGTCCGTGATAACGTACACGCATGGCAACCACTTCGACGGCGACTACTGCCAGGGCGTCTCGACGCGAGGCTGCGCCAATTCAGGTCGACCCCGCGTCCACGGTCGGCCCCCGGATCAAAGCGCTGCGCGACGCGATGGGCCTCTCGCTGCGTGACCTGGCGGAGCGCTCGGGGGTCAGCGCGCCGATGCTCTCGCAGGTCGAGCGCGGCGAGACCAGCCCGACGCTGGCGGTCGCCGAGAAGATCGCCGGAGGACTGGAGCTGACGCTGTCGCAGCTGCTGCGCTTGGACGAGGGCCAGCACGTTGCCGTCAGTCGCGCCGGCGGGCGCCGCAGCTTCGCGCGCGGTGGCCACCGCTTCGAGGAGCTGACCCCGCCGCTGCCGGGCCAGCGTGCCGACGTCTCCCTGCACGTGCTGGAGCCGGGTGCCACGACCGGCGGCCGCGAGGACCCGCCGATGCATGAGCCCGGCAGCCGCGAGACCGCCGTGGTCCTCACCGGCGCCCTGGCGCTGATCGTCGACGGCGCCCGCCATGACCTTGCCGAAGGGGACAGCGTCACCTTCGACGCCGATTTGCCGCATCATTTCGAGAACGATGGCGGAGAGCCGACGCGCTTCCTCGCCGTGATAGCCGCGGGGCTGAGGAGGAGCTGAGATGCCACAAAACATGTTCGAAAAGATCTGGGAGGCCCACGAGGTCTCCGCTGGGCTGATCTACATCGACCTGCACCTGGTCCACGAGGTCACCTCGCCACAGGCTTTCGATGGGCTGCGCCTGGCGGGCCGGCCGGTGCGCCGCGCCGACAAGACGCTGGCGACGGCGGATCACAACGTCCCCACCGACGGCACCATGGCGGCGCGCCTGATCGCCGACGAGCTTTCCCGCGTCCAGGTCGAAACCCTGGAGCGCAACTGCGAGGAGTTCGGGATCCCGCTCTACTCGCTGGGCTCCGACCGCCAGGGCATCGTCCACGTGATCGGCCCGGAGCTGGGCGTGACCCAGCCTGGAATGACGATCGTCTGCGGCGATAGCCACACCTCGACCCACGGCGCCTTCGGGGCGCTGGCCTTCGGCATCGGCACCTCCGAGGTCGAGCACGTGCTGGCGACCCAGTGCCTGGTCCAGAAGAAGCCGAAGACGATGCGAATCACCTACTCGGGCGAGCTGGGGGCCGGCGTCACCCCCAAGGACCTGATCCTGGCGACGATCGGACGCCTCGGCACCGGTGGCATGGTCGGCCACGCGGTCGAGTACGCGGGGCCGGCGATCGAGCAGCTGGCGATGCCGGGCCGGATGACGATCTGCAACATGACGATCGAGGGCGGGGGCCGGGCCGGCATGATCGCTCCCGACGAGGCCACCTTCGAGTGGGTCCGGGGCCGCGCCGCCGCGCCGGCGGACTTCGAGGCCGCGGTCGAGCGCTGGCGCCGCCTGCCGAGCGACCCCGGCGCGACCTTCGACACCGAGGTCGAGGTGGATGCCGGCGCGATCTCGCCGATGGTCACCTGGGGAACCAACCCCGGCATGGTCGTCGAGGTCACCGACCGGGTCCCCGACCCGGCGGCGATGGACTCGCCGGCGGATCGCGAATCGGCCGAGCGGGCGCTCGCCTACATGGGCCTGGAGGCCGGCACTCCGATGACCGAGGTGGCGCCGGAACGCGTCTTCATCGGCTCCTGCACGAACTCGCGGATCGAGGACCTGCGCGAGGCGGCGGAAGTGATCGACGGCCGCAAAGTCGCCGGCTCGGTGCGGGCGATGGTCGTACCCGGCTCCCAGCAGGTGAAAGCGACCGCCGAAGCGGAGGGCCTGGATGACGTCTTCCGCTCCGCCGGCTTCGAATGGCGCGAGGCGGGCTGCTCGATGTGCCTGGGGATGAACCCCGACATCCTCATGGAGGGCGAGCGCTGCGCCTCGACCTCGAACCGCAATTTCGAGGGACGGCAGGGCAAGGGTGGGCGCACCCACCTGGTCAGCCCGAAGATGGCGGCAGCGGCCGCGATCGAGGGACACTTCGTCGACATCAGGGATTGGAGCTGAAGATGAGGCCGATCGACGTGATCGAGGGCAAGGTGTCGGTCCTGGACCGCCACGACGTGGACACCGACCAGATCATCCCCAAGCAGTTCCTCAAGCGGGTCGAGCGGACCGGCTTCGGCGAGTTCCTCTTCTACGACTGGATCCGCGACGGCGAGATCGAGCTGGAGCCGAACCCGATCCTGGTCACCGGGCGCAACTTCGGCAGCGGCTCCTCGCGCGAGCACGCCCCCTGGGCGCTGGAGGACTTCGGCTTCCAGGCGATCGTGGCGCCGTCCTTCGCCGACATCTTCTACTCCAACTGCACCAAGATCGGGCTGCTGCCGGCGATCCTCGACGAGGAGCACTGCCGGCTGGTCGCCGAGGCGGGGGAGGCGCGGATCGACGTCGACGACGAGACCGTCACCTGCGCCGCCGGCGTCTTCAAATTCGCCGTCGAACCCGACGTCAAGCATCGCCTGCTGAACGGGCTCGACGACATCGCGATCACGCTCGAGAACGGGGCGGCGATCGACCATTTCGAGGCTGGCCCCTCGGCTCCGCCGGGGCCGGTCACGACCGCGTTGTGAGCCGGGCGGACTCCACGGGGGCGATCAACTCCAGCGCCCGCGAGTGGGACGCCGACACCTACGACGCGGTCTCCGACCCGCAGTTCGAATGGGGGACCGAGGTGCTGGGACGCCTCGAGCTGCAGGGCGACGAGGTCGCCCTCGACGCCGGCTGCGGCTCGTGCCCCGGCACCGCCGAGCTGGCGAAGCGTCTGCCGAACGGGCGTCTGATCGCGGCCGACGGCTCGGCGGCGATGATCGCCAAGGCCAGGGAGCGCCTGGGAGACCGCGCTTCCTATCTGGTGACCGACCTCTCGGAGCTGACGCTCGAGGAGCCGGTCGACCTGGTCTTCTCGACCGCGACCTTCCACTGGATCCTCGACCACGATCGCCTCTTCGAGCGCCTCCGCGCCGCGCTCCGGCCCGGCGGCAGGCTGGTGGCGCAGTGCGGAGGAGCGGGTAACGTCGCCCAGCACGCGGAGGCGATCGCCGCCGTCGCGACCCAGCCTCGATTCGCGCCTCACTTCGAGGGCGCGAGCCGGATGTGGAACTTCGCCGGGCCCGAGGAGACCGAGGCCAGGCTGGCGGCGGCGGGGTTCTCCGAGCCGCGCTGCTGGCTGGAGCCCAAGCCCGTCACCCCAGCCGACCCTCTTCGATTCACGATGACCGTCACCCTCGGCCCTCATCTCGGCAGGCTCCCCGAGGAGTTGCGCGCGCCCTTTGCCCAGGCGATCCTCGACCGCAGCCCAAAGCCCCTGACCCTGGGCTACGTGCGGCTCAACATCGAGGCCGTCGCCGGCTAACGCGTAGAGTCCCGCGGCGTGAGCACGACCCCTTGCATAGTCGTCCTTCCCGGAGACGGGATCGGCCCCGAAATCATCGCCGCCGCGCAGCAGCTGCTGCAGTCGCTGGGCGAGTTCGAGTTCGACGAGCGGCTGCTCGGCGGCGCCTCGATCGACGCCCACGGAACCGCCCTCACCGACGAGGTGCTGGAGGCCTGCCGAGCCGCCGACGCGGTCCTGCTCGGCGCCGTCGGCGGCCCGAAGTGGGACACGACCGATCCCGCCGCGCCCCGGCCCGAGCAGGGCCTGCTGGGGCTGCGCAAGGGGATGGGCCTCTACGCCAACCTGCGCCCGGTCCGGCCCAGCCCGGCCCTGGTCGGCGCCAGCCCGCTGCGCGAGGAGCGCATCGCCGGCACCGACCTGCTGGTCGTCCGCGAGCTGACCGGCGGCATCTACTTCGGCGACAGCGGCCGCGACGGCGACGTCGCCCACGACACCTGCGAGTACTCGGCCGCGGAAATCGAGCGCATCGCCCGCACCGCCTTCGAGGCCGCGCGCCGCCGCGCCGATGGCTCCGACCGCAAGCCGCGGGTCACCTCGGTCGACAAGGCCAACGTGCTCGAGACCTCACGGCTCTGGCGCGAGGTGGTGACGGCTATCGCCCCCGACTACGCCGACGTCGCCCTCGACCACCTGCTGGTCGACAACGCGGCGATGCAGCTGGTCTCGCGCCCGGCCGACTTCGACGTCATCGTCACCGAGAACCTCTTCGGCGACATCCTCAGCGACGAGTCGGCGATGCTGACCGGCTCGCTGGGGATGCTGCCCTCTGCCAGCCTCGGCGCCGAGGGCGCGCCCGGGCTGTTCGAGCCGGTCCACGGCTCGGCCCCCGACATCGCCGGCAAAGGCATCGCCAATCCCCTGGCGACCTTCCTCTCGGTGGCGATGATGCTGCGCCACGGGTTCGACCGTCCGGACGACGCGGAGCGGATCGAGGCGGCGGTCGACGCGGTCCTGGAGGGCGGCCTGCGCACTCCGGACCTCGCCGCGGGGACGCTGGCGGAACCACCGATGCCAGACGTCCCCGCCGAGGTCGAGGTCGGGACGGCCGAGATGACCGACGCGATCCTCGCGGCGCTCGCCGCCTAGGGGGCGGTCACCGCCCACTGGCCGTAGGCGAAGTACGGGTTGCTGGTAGCGGCTTTCGCGACCAGGCCGAAGCCGAGCCGGGTGTTGTTCTCCACCGCGAGCGGCGTGAACGAGCCGGTTTCGTCGAGGGCTTCTTTGTTGGTGACGTAGATGCAGAGGTTGCCGCCGCTCGCCTGCGGCGTCTGGTTGTTGCCGCCGCCAAGGCCACCGCAGTTGGCGGTCGTCTGACCAGGCTGCAGCACGGTCACCGAGGGAGCGTTCAGCAACGGGAACTGGAAGCTGACGGCAGCGCGGGTGAGGTCTGCTGCCGCTCCGGTGGAGCCGACGTCGAACACGCCCCGCAGCGTCTGGCCGCTTTTGAGGGTGGCCACGATCGGGCCGAATTCGTCGCTGAGCTTGGCCGGCGTCACCGCGCCGTTGGCGAGGATCGGGTTGGTGACCGAGCCGCTGGCGAGTTTCGGCGTGGTGACGGCGTTGTTGTTGAGTTTGTTGGTCGTGATCACGCCGTTTTTGATCGAGCTGGCGATCACCGCGCCGGCGCCGATCTTGGCGGTGGTAACGGCGCCGTTGGCGATGTTGCCGGGCAGGACCGCGTTGGCTCCCAGCTTGCCGGCGACGACCGACTTGGGCGCCAGCTTGCCGCTGGTCACTGCGGCCTTGCGCAGTTTGGCCGGGGTCACCGCGCCCCGCTTGAGCTGTTTGGGGCCGACGCTGTTCTTGGGCAGGCCAGCGGCGACGGCAATCCCGCCGAGGGCGATGAAGAGCGCCATGGTGGCGATCACGTTCGAGTAGCTGAGCTTCGGGAGAAATCTGGAATTCATCTTGTCCTGCGCCTCCTTTTTCGCGTTTCAGGCGTGATTCGTGGCCCGTGGTGGGAAGACCTTCGTTTGATCGGGCATACTTCGACAACATGGACCAGGCGGATTTGATTTGGCACAACGGCGAGTTCGTCCGCTGGGAGGACGCCAAGGTGCACGTGCTCAGCCACGGGCTGCATTACGGCACCGGCGTCTTCGAGGGCATCCGCTGCTATGAGACCGAGCGCGGCCCGGCGATCTTCCGCCACCGCGACCATCTCGACCGGCTGCAGAAATCGGCCGGCCTCTACTACCTCGACCTGCCCTACAGCGCCGAGGATCTGCGCCTGGCCACGCACGAGCTGATCCGGCGCAACGGGCTCGGCTCCTGCTACATCCGCCCGCTTGCCTTCCGCGGCTACGGCAGCCTCGGCCTCTACGCCACCGACGCCCCGGTCGAGGTGATCATCGCCGCCTTCCCCTGGGGGGTCTACCTCGGGGAGGACGGCAACGAGCACGGGATCCGCGCCAAGGTCTCGAGCTGGCGACGGATCAGCCCCGCTGGCCTGATCCCGCACGCCAAGGCCTCCGGCCAGTACCTCAACTCGATCCTGGCCAAGACCGAGTCGCAGAATGCCGGCTACGAAGAGGCGATTCTGCTCGACGAGCGCGGCTTCGTCTGCGAGGGCTCCGGCGAGAACATCTTCCTCGTCCGCGACGGCGAGATCGTCACGCCGCCGCACGTCGCCGGGATCCTCGACGGGATCAACCGCAAGTCGGTGATCCAGATCGCCCGCGACCTCGGCTACACCGTGGTCGAGCGCGACGTCGCCCGCGCCGAGCTGTACCTGGCCGAGGAGGTCTTTCTCACCGGCACCGCCGCCGAGCTGGTGCCGGTGCGGGAGATCGACGACCATCCGATCGGCGAGCCAGGCGAGATCACCCGCCACGTGCAGGCCAAGTTCGACGACGCCCTGCGCGGCCGCGCCGAGGAGTACCTGGAGTGGGCCGACTTCGTCGAGGCGCCGACCGGCTCGGAGCAAGCGAGTAAGGTCAGTTCCTGATGCGCCGTTCCATCGAGTCAATCGGGCGAATTACCGCAGCCGCCTAGCGGCTGGCGCGGCTATGCCGTGCAGGCGGGGCCTCGCGCCCTTTCCCCGATCTCCCGATTCGAAAGGCAGCAGATGGAACAGGTGAAGCTCTACGACACGACTTTGCGCGACGGCATGGGCGGCAAGGGCATGTCGCTCTCCGTCGGCGAGAAGCTCAACGTGGTGCGGGCGCTGGACGCGCTCGGCGTCCACTTCGTCGAGGCCGGCTTTCCAGCCAGCAACCCGAAGGAGGCGGAGCTGTTCGAGCGTCTCGCCGGCCTGGAGCTGGGGCAGACGACGATCGCCGCCTTCGGCATGACCCGCCGCCGCGACCGCAGGGCCGAGGACGACGAGGCGCTGAGGGCGCTGGTCTCCTGCTTCGCGCCGGTCGTCTGCCTGGTCGGCAAGAGCTGGGTGCTGCACCTGGAGAAGGTGATCCGGGTCTCCCGCGAGGAGAACCTGGCGATGATCGCCGACTCGATCGGCTTCTGCCGCGAGCAGGGCAAGCGCCCGGTCTTCGACGCCGAGCACTTCTTCGACGGCTATCGGGACGACCCGGCCTACGCCGTGGAATGCGTGCGGGCGGCGGCTGAGGCCGGCGCCGAGAACGTCACCCTCTGCGACACCAACGGCGGCAGCCTGCCGGGGTACGTCGCCGAGGTCACCGCGGCCGTCGTCGCCGCGGTGGGGGAGGCGGTCGAGATCGGCATCCACACCCATAACGACGCCGAGTGCGCCGTCGCCAACTCGCTGGCCGCGGTCGGCGCCGGGGCGCGGCTGCTCCAGGGCTGCGTCAACGGCTACGGCGAGCGCTGCGGCAACGCCAACCTGGCCTCGATCCTGCCGGCGCTGCAGCTGAAGATGGGCTTCGAGGTGGTCTCGCCCGAGCAGCTGGCGAGCCTGACTTCGACCGCGCACTACCTCGACGAGGTCTGCAACATGGCCTCCGACCCCAACCGCGCCTACGTCGGCCGCAACGCCTTCGCCCACAAGGCGGGGATGCACGCGGCCGGGGTCGCCGCCGACGCCAGCACCTTCGAGCACTTCGACCCGGCGCTGGTCGGCAACGAGCGCGACATCCTCGCCTCCGAGCTGTCCGGCAAGGCGACGATCCGCAGCCAGGCCGAGCGGGTCGGCCTGGAGCTCGACGACGCGGCGGCGGGGCGAGCGGTGGAGCGCCTGAAGGAGCGCGAGCACCGCGGCTACCACTACGAGGCCGCGCCGGCCTCCTTCGAGCTGCTGCTGCGCCGTGAGGCGGGCAGCTACAGGCCGCTGTTCAAGCTGGAGAGCTTCCGGGTCGTCACCGAGAAGCGAGCGGGGGGCGGGGTCGAGACCGAGGCGACGATCAAGGTCGAGGTCGACGGCGAGCGCTACGTGCGGGTCGCCGAGGGCAACGGGCCCGTCAACGCCCTCGACCAGGCCCTGCGCGCCGCCATCGCCGACCGCTACCCCCATCTGGCCGATATCGAGCTGACCAATTACAAGGTCCGCATCCTCGACGAAGCCCACGGCACCGGCGCCGTCACCCGGGTCCTGCTCGACTCCGCCGACGCGGAGCGGGAGTGGGGGACGATCGGCGTCTCCGAGAACATCATCGAGGCCTCCTGGGAGGCCCTCGTCGATTCGCTGGAGTTCGCCTTCCAGTGAGGCTCGATAACCAACAGAGTCAGCAGATCCCGCTCGCCCAGCCGGAGGTCGGTGCCCGCGAGGAGGAGCTGGCGCTGGAGGTGCTGCGCTCCGGCCGGCTCTCGCTGGGCCCGATGGGGGAGCGCTTCGAGCGCGAGCTGGCGGCCTGGCTCGGGGTCGAGGACGCGGTCGCCGTCTCCAGCGGCACCACCGCCCTGCACCTCGGCGTGCGGGCGCTCGGCTGGGGGCCGGGCGACGAGGTGCTGACCAGCCCGTTCAGCTTCGTCGCCTCCGCCAACTGCCTGCTCTACGAGGGCGCCAAACCGGTCTTCTGCGACGTCGATCCGGTCACCCTCAATCTCGACCCGGCGGTCGCGCGCTCGGCGGTCAACGCGCGCACCAGGGGGATCCTGCCGATCCACATCTTCGGCTACCCGGCGGCGATGCCGGAGCTGGAGGCGCTGGCCGGCGAGCATGGCCTCGGCATCCTCGAGGATGCCTGCGAGGCGATCGGCGCCGTCGACTCCGAGGGCCGTGTGGCCGGCGCCCGCGGCAACCTCGCCACCTTCGCCTTCTATGCCAACAAGCAGATGACCACGGGGGAGGGGGGGATGATCGTCCCCTCCGGCCCGGAGGCCGCGGCGCGGCTGCGCAGCGAGCGCAACCAGGGGCGCGCCGCCGACATGGGCTGGCTCGACCATGGCGGGCTCGGCTTCAACTACCGGCTCTCCGACCTCGCCGCCGCGCTCGGCGTCGCCCAGGTCGAGAAGCTCGACTCGCTGTTGGAGCGCCGCGCCACGGTCGCCTCGCTCTACGAGCAGCGGCTGGCGGCGGTCGAGGGTGTCGAGGTCCCGGTTGCCGCCCGCGGCTCCGAGCGCCGCAGCTGGTTCGTCTACGTCGTCCGCCTCGCCGACGAGGTCGACCGCGACGCGACGATTGCCCACCTTGGCGCCCGGGGCATCGCCAGCAAGGCCTATCTGCCCTGCATCCACCTCTTCCCTCAGCTCCGCGAGCTTGGCTATCGCGAGGGCCAGTTCCCGGTCGCCGAAGCCGCCTCCGCCCACTCGCTGGCGCTGCCCTTCTTCCCGGCGATGAGCGAGGGCCAGGTGGACCGCGTCTGCCAGGAGCTGGCCTCGGCGCTAGGACAGCCGGCCCGGCAGGGATAATCGCCCGCTCGTGTCCCGCTTCCGCAAAGACCCCGACCCGCGCTTCTGGGCGCTCAACCGCTCGCTGCCGTTCGACTGGCAGCTGGCCGCCTACGACATCGATCAGTCCCAGGCCCACGCCCGCGGCCTGCTCGGGATCGGCGTCCTCGACGAGGAGGAGCTGCAGCGGATCGATGCCGGCTTGGAGCGGGTGCGTGAGCGCATGGCCGAGCACGGCTTCTCCTTCGAGGATTCCGACGAGGACATCCACATGGCGATCGAGCGCCTGCTCGGCGACGAGATCGGGCCGCTGGCCGGCAAGCTCCACACCGGCCGCTCCCGCAACGACCAGGTCGCGACCGACGTGGCGATGGTCGTCCAGGTGCACTCGCTGCAGGCGATCGAGCTCTGCGGGGCGGCGATGGAGCAACTGCTCAGCCTGGCCGAAGCCCACCGCGACTGGCCGATGCCCGGCTACACCCACCTCCAGCGCGCCCAGCCGGTCTACCTCGGCCACCACCTTCTGGCCTACTTCTGGATGCTGGCCCGCGACGTCCTGCGCTTCCAGTTCGCGCTCGACAGCGCCAGCGTGATGCCGCTCGGCTCCGGCGCCCTGGCGGGCGTCAACTGGGAGATCGACCGCGACTCCGTCGCCGCCGACCTCGGCTTCGAGCACGTCAGCCACAACTCGATCGACGGCGCCTCCAACCGCGACTTCGTCCTCGATTACCTCGCCGCCGCCTCGGCCTGCTCGATGCACCTCTCGCGGCTCGGCTCGGAAATCGTGATCTGGTCCAGCACCGAGTTCGGCTTCTGCGAGCTCGACGAGTCCTTTTCCTCGGGGTCTTCGATCATGCCCCAGAAGGTCAACCCCGACTCGGCCGAGCTGCTGCGGGCCAAGAGCCCGCGGGTCGCCGCCAGCTACGCGACCCTGCTCGGCGTCATGCACGCGCTGCCGCTCACCTACGGCAAGGACATGCAGGAGGACAAGGAGCCGCTCTTCGACGCGATCGAAACGGTCGAGCTCTGCCTCGACGCGACCGCGGGGATGCTGGCCGGGATCGAGTTCGACCGTGCCCGCATGGAGGACGCCTCCGGGGACGAGATGCTGGCCGCGACCGAGGTCGCCGACCTGCTGGTCCGGCGCGGCGTGCCCTTCCGCGAGGCCCATGGCATCGTCGGCGGGCTGGTCCGCGACGCGGTCGAGCAGGGTGGCAAGCTCTCCGACCTCAAGCCCGAGCAGCTGCGGGCGCGCTCGGAGCACCTCGACGAGTCCTTCTACGAGGTGCTCGAGCGCAGTAGCTGGCTGGAGTCGAAGCGGATCGCCGGCGGCACCGGCTCGGTGCCGCTCGCCACCCAGCTCGGCGAGGCGCGGGAGACGCTCGCGGCGGTGAAGGCCCGGGTGCTCGAAGAGCGCTCCTGACGGTGGCGGCGGTGGGGTCGGGACGGCGGCTCGAGAAAGCCTTCTTCGACCGTTCCGTGCACGAGGTGGCGCGCGACCTGGTCGGCTGCGGCCTCTACTTCGACGGCGTCGGCGGCACCGTCGTCGAGACCGAGAGCTACGAGCGGGACGACCCGGCCTGCCACGCCTACGTCGGCCTCACCGATCGCACCGAGGTCCTCTTCGGGCCGCCCGGGCGCGCCTACGTCTATCTCTCCTACGGGATCCACAGCCTGCTCAACGCGGTCGCCGAACCGGCGGGAGAGGCAGCGGCGGTGCTGATCCGGGCGCTGGAGCCGACCGCCGGCCTGGAGCGGATGCGAGCCCGGCGCGGGGAGCGCCCCGACGGCGAGCTCTGCTCGGGCCCCGGCAAGCTGACCGAGGCGCTCGGAATCGGCCTCGAGCTAAACGGCACCGACCTCGGCCGCGACCCCTTCCTGCTGGTGGCCCCCGACGGCGCCCCGCCCGCGATCGTCACCGGCCCGCGGATCGGAATAACCAAAGCCGTCGAGCGTCCCTGGCGCTTCTGCGCCGCCGGCAGCCCGTTCGTGTCCAGGCCCCATCCCGGTAGGGGTTCCGCTTAACTTTTTCGACGGCGTCCGCAGCTGACCGTGTTGAAATCCGCCGAAAAAGTACAAGACGCTCCACCCCTGCCGGGATGGGGCCTCAGCCAGCGGTGACCCCGCCGCCGGTTTCAGGAGCGGCTTCTGGAGCGGCTTCACCTTCCGGGGCGGCTTCGACTTCGGGTTCGGGAGCGCTTTCTTCCGGCTCCGGGGCGGCTTCGTATTCCTCACTCGATTCGGGGGCGACATAGGGTTCGTATTCGCCGGGCTCGAAGTCCTCGCCGTCCTTCTCGGCCTCTTCCTTCGCCTTCTTTTCGGCGGCGCGATTGGCCTGGATCTCCTCCCAGGCGGCGATGACGCTGGCCCAGATCAAGGCCGGGAAGGTGCCGCCCATGACCGGTCCGCCGTTGTAGAGGGTGGTCATCGGCGTCGTCGAGTCGGGATAGCCGACCCAGACGCAGGCGGTGACTTCGTCGCTGACGCCGCCGCAGAACCAGGCGTCGCCGTTGTTCTCGGTCGTCCCGGTCTTGCCCCACTGCCCTTCGGCGCCGATCTGGGCGTTGGTGCCGGTGCCGCTGGAGACGACCGTTTCGAGGATCCGCTTGGCTTCCTGCGCGACCTCCTCGTCGATCACCTGTTCGTGGGTGGAGTCGTTGTCGCCCCCCTTGATCGTCTGGTCGTCCTTGTCGGTGACCTGCGTGTAGGAGACGGGGCTGTCGCCCGGCCGCGGCGCCAGGGTGCCGCTGACGCGGTCGCCGTCGTTGCCGAGGGTGCTGTAGGCGTAGGTCCAGCCGACCGGGGTGACGCCGATCTCGAGGCCGCCGAGGACCATCGCCGGGTTGGTCGAGATCGGGTCGGCGTAGCCCATCTTGTGGATCGTCGCGGCAATCGAGCGGGTGCGGTCGGCGACCGTCTTCCCCTTCAGGCCTTCCAGCGCCAGCTGGGCGTAGACCGAGTTGTCGGAATTGGTCGTCGCGCAGATGATCGAGCAGGAGCCGGCGTAGGCGTCGCCGTCGTTGGTGACAGTGAAGACTTCCTGCCCGTCCTTGCCGAACTGGAATTCCTGGGGCGCCGATTCGTAGACCGTTTCCGGCGAGATCCCCTCCTCCAGGGCGGTGAGCAGCGTGAACGGCTTGATCGAGGAGCCGGGCTGGCGGTGGCCCTGGGTGGCCAGGTTGAAGGGCGCGCTGTCGAAGTCGGGGCCGCCCACCATCGCCTTGATGCCGGCGTTGCGGTTGTCGATCACGACCACGGAGGCGGTCGCGGGCGAGTAGCCCAGGTAGGAGTTGACCGTTTCTTCGGCCGCTTCCTGCAGCCCGAGGTCCAGCGTCGACTTGACTTTGAGGCCGGCGAAGAACGCTTTCGAGGCGCCGTAGCGTTCGACCAGTTGCTGGCGCAGGTAGGCGGTGAAATAAGGGGCCTTGGAGTCGATCGTCGGCGGTTCGATGTTGTCGGGAGAGGGCAGAGCCTGCTTGGACCCTTCCTCGAGCTGCTCTTCGGAGATGTAGCCCTGTTCGTACATCTTTTCCAGCACGATGTTGCGGCGCCCGAGCGAGTTTTCGGGATAGACCTTGGGGTCGTAGGCAGAGGGCGAGGCGATGCTCGCGGCCAGCGTCGCCGCCTCCCAGGGCTCGAGGACCGAGGCGCAGGGCTCGGTCTGGGTGCCGCAGCCGGGGTGGGCGTCGCCGAAGAAGGTGCGGGCCGCCGCCTCGATCCCGTAGGCGCCCTCGCCGAAGTAGATCGTGTTCAGGTACTGGGTGAGGATCTTGTCCTTGCTCCAGTGACGCTCGAGGCGGTAGGCCAGCGCCGCCTCCTTGAACTTGACGAAGAGGGTCCGCGTGTCCTGGGCTTCGAGCGCGTTCTTGACGAACTGCTCGGTGATCGTCGAGCCGCCCTGGGCGGCGCTCTGGCTGAGGATGTCTTTGACCAGGGCGCGGCCGATGCCTTCGAAATCGACCCCGCTGTGCTCGTAGAAGCGGGCGTCCTCGATCGCGACCACCGCGTTCTTGACGTTGGGGGAGATCTGCCCGGAGCTGAGCAGGATTTTGTTCTGGTCGCTGGTCAGGGTTCCCAGCGCCACGCCGTTGGCGTCGTAGATCTCGCTGTTCTTCGAAGCTTTGTACTGGGCGAAGTCGTAGAGCGCCGGCAGGTCCTGGGAGACCGCGGCCATCATCCCGAAGACCGTCGAGACCATCGCCAGGATCGCCAGGCCGAGCAGGACGAAGAGCACGCGCAGCTTCTTCAGCCGCGGTTTCGCGGGCTTGGTCGGGGGAGCCGGGGGGGCGGGCGGAACTTCGCCGCCACGCCGCCGGCGCTTTATTCCTAGGGCCGCCATCAAAGAGCTGACTGCCCGGCGTAGCTCAACCCGCCGAGCGGAGGCGGCAGTCTAGCATTCGCCCGATGGTGGATTTGACGCGTAACGCGGTTGACGTGCTGCCGGACGGGAGGCTCGCCGAGCAGCTCGCCGGCGGCCGGCCGCTACGCGTGAAGCTCGGGATCGACCCGACCACCGCCGACATCCACCTCGGCCACACGGTCGTGCTGGGGAAGCTGCGCGAGTTCCAGGACGCCGGCCACACCGTCGTCCTCATCATCGGCGACTTCACCGCCCGGGTCGGCGATCCGAGCGGGCGCTCGACCACGCGGCCGCTGCCTTCGCCGCAGGAGATCGAGGCCAACGCGGCCACCTATCAAGAGCAGGCCTTCAAGCTGCTCGACCGCGAACGCACCGAGGTCCGCTTCAACAGCGAGTGGCTGAGGATGGAGCCGGAGGCGCTGCTGGGGCTGCTGGCGCAGACGACCGTGGCCCGCCTGCTCGAGCGCGACGACTTCCAGAAGCGCCTTGGCGCCGGGCAGCCAATCGCCGCGCTGGAGCTGCTCTACCCGCTGCTGCAGGGCTACGACTCGGTGGCGGTCGAGGCCGACCTCGAGCTGGGCGGGACCGATCAGAAGTTCAACCTGCTCTTCGGCCGCGACGTCCAGACTGCCTACGGGCAGCCGCCGCAGTCGATCCTGACGATGCCGATCCTGGTCGGCACCGACGGCGTCAAGAAGATGAGCAAGTCGCTCGGCAATTACGTCGGCGTCACCGACGCCCCGGAGGAGATGTTCGGCCGCCTGATGAGCATTCCCGACGAGGCGATGCCCGAGTACTACCGGCTGCTGCTCGGCGGCGAGCAGCCCGGCGGCCCGCCCAACGAGGCCAAGCGCGCGCTGGCGCGCCGGATCGTCGACCGCTTCCACGGCGAGGGCGCCGGGGGTGGGGCGGAGGAGCATTTCAACCGCCTCTTCGTCGATCGCTCGGCCCCGGAGGAGATGCCGGAGGTCGAGCTGGGCCCGTTCCTCAACGACGGCAGCGGGGTCGTCCATCTGCCCCGTTTGATCGCCGTCGCCTTTGGCCTCAGCTCCAGCGAGGGGCGGCGGCTGATCCAGCAGGGAGGCGTAAAGCTCGACGGCGAGCCCGTGCCTGGCGACTGCCTGGATCTGGAGGGAAGCGGCCTCCATGGCCAAGTTCTGCAGGTCGGCAAGCGCCGCTTCTGCCGGCTTCGCTCGACCCTCTAGGCAAACGTCCGCAGCAGCGCTATACTCCCCCGTCCTTCTGGGGCTGCCTTGTGCGGCCCCATGCGTGAAGAGCGTCGAAACCCGGCGCAGAGGCGCAGCGGTCTTTGAAAACTGAGCAGCGTGCACTCCGTAGACCCATCAACAGGTCTGCGGAATGTTTGAGCCCGATCCATCCGGCGCGCCAGCGCACCGGATGGTCTGATTTACCCGTCATGCCGGTCGCCGAGTTTGTGTACCCGGTGGCCCGCCAGGCATGGCAGCTCTTTGTGAGTACCTTTCACGGAGAGTTTGATCCTGGCTCAGG
>Ga0193706_1000828_pt1 | contig 15403 bp, 14 predicted proteins | sample U3c1metaG_FD_160130 | JGI IMG/M metagenome (GOLD analysis project Ga0193706, IMG submission 160130) | Soil microbial communities from a riparian zone of the East river system, Colorado, United States - U3c1 | ecosystem: Environmental > Terrestrial > Soil > Riparian zone | place: USA: East River... | reverse complement strand
GCGTTCCAGCGGAAGAAGCGGGTCGAAGATGGTGTTGGCCGGCGTCGCGGTTGCCCTCGTGGGAATCGGCGTAGCGTACGGTCTGACTTCGCAGAATGGTTCGGATGCCGCTCCCGAGCGGGCTGCAGCGTTGAGCGAACAGCCCAAGGCCGTCCAGGCCGCCGCGGCTGCTGTGGCGCCCCCCACCCCGGCCAAGGTGGAAGCCCCGGCGGTCGCGCCCCTCGCGGAAAAGACGACCGTCAACGTGCCGCCAGGGACCGTCGCGCCAGGCGAGGCGACGGAGATCACGCGCGTCGCCTCGGTGACGCATTCCGCTGCCAAAACGGGCAAAGGCGGACACAAGGTGAGCGCTACTGCCAACGCCGCTCCCGCGTCCAATCCTTCGCCGGGAGCGGCAGCCATCGCAGCCGCTGTCGCAGCGGAGGCGCCCGCACCCGCGCCCGCCGCCGCGCCAGCGAAGGCGGAAGCCAAGGCTGCGCCGGCTGCCCCCGCAGCACCCGAGCCCACTGGGCTCGCAGGAGCGATCAAGAAGGCGGTAGGTCCGACGGAACCGGCGCCCGCTGCGGAAAAGGCCGAAGCCAAGGCCGCACCTCCTCGCGGCGACATCCCGGAGCTGCCCGCTCAAGGCGCGATCTCGGGAGCGCTCGGCTCGCCCCGGGCCGCCGCGCGTAACTGCCTCGCCGGACACGAGGCGCCTTCGCGCGCCACCATCGTCTTCGCCTCCGCTGGCAACGTGCAGAGTGTGACCGTCACCGGCCCCGCCGCAGGGACACCCGCGGAAGCCTGCATCAAGACGGCGATGTCGAAAACGGTCGTCGGCGCCTTCAAACACGCGACGTTCAGCGTCTCGACCACGATCAGCCCGCCCTGATGTCTTCCTGACCGGCGAGGGGGCGCCTCAGCACCCCCTCACCGAAAACCAGAGGGACGCGCCGGGGATTGGAATTCCGCGTAGCAGGGGGGCGAGCGCGTGTTCCGCGGTCACCATGGCGAAGAGGGCGGCGTTGACGGGAGCGGGGGGCACGCGAAGGTTCTGCGCCGCGGCGGCGGCATGGGCGCTCGGGTCGACACCCCGGGATTGGCCCACCATGCGCCGTTGCATCCAAACCAAGGGGACGAGCGAGCGGAAGAACGGAGCGATCTCGACCACGGTGACCCCGCGCATTTCCGCCAAGAGTGCTTCCAGACTCTCTCTCGCGTAGCGCCGCTTGTGGCCGGCGTGCTCGTCGATCGAGCTCCAAAGCGCCATCAGCGCGGGGACGGTGCCCACGACGTGGCCGCCCGACTTCAAAAAGGCGAGCGCTCCGACGATGGCCCCCAAGGGGTCATCGAGGTGCTCGATGACATCGAACAAACCGACGACGTCAAATGCGCCGCGCTCGACGTCGGGCAGGCCCTGCCGAAGATCACGGCACAAGAAGCGAGCTCGCGGGGCGCGCACACATGCCACGGCGAGCAGCGAGCGATGCCCGTCGATGCCGGTGACCTCGTAGCCGGCGCGCGCCAGCTCGGCCGATACGCAGCCGGCTCCGCATCCCAGCTCGAGAATGCGCGCACCGCGGCCCACGCCGAGCGCCTCGATCTTCTGACGAATGAATCGATTGCGAGCGCGGTGCCAGAAATGAACGTCCTCCGCGCGGAGCAGGGCGCGAACATCGGCCTCGTCGGAGATGTCGAACGCGGCATCGTCGGGACGCAGCTCCGAGGCCCGCGGCGCGGCCCGTTCCGGTGCAGCCGTCATCATCCCGGGGCGGTGGGGGGCCCGGCTTCGACGAACCCAGGAGCGGCGAGCGCGAGCCACTCGCGCCCCTTTTCGGCGGCGCGCGCCGCACGGTACGCGAGCACGATGCCCCCGGTGAGCAGAGCCACGCACCCCCACTGGGCCGGCGTGAGACCGCCGTAGCGAGGGTCCGCCTCTTTGCCGTATTCGCCTGCCTGAACGCGCAGGAAGTCGAGCGCGAATCGCGTCGGCGCGTAAGCGATGCACATGATGCCGAGGAAGAACCCCGGCGGGCGCGGGCGGCGCATGAGATAGAGGAAGGTCAGGGCCAGCGGGACGGTGAGGATCATCTCGTAGAGGCCCAGATCGAAGCGCCCGCCGCCCGGGTACTGCACGGCGAACCAGGCGTCGGAGAGCATGCCAGGGTGGTCGTGGGCAACGGAGCACCCCGTGCGCCCGAACACCCACGCCATGGGAAATACACTGGCCACCACGTCGGCATAGACGAGGGGACTCTTTTTGAATTTGTAGCGCCAATAAAGGAGGCCCAGAAATGCGCCCGTGAACCCGCCGAAGCTCGATTGCCCCGCCCAAATGAGAAAGAGCGATTCCGGCGATCGAACGAGTTGATCGGGGTGATAAAAGATCGTGTCGAGCACGTGACCGCCGATGAACCCGCCCACCAGGACGTAGAAGACGAACGAGGAGAGCGCCTTGGCGTCGAGCTTGAAGCGCTCCCCCTGGCGGCGCGCGAGCTCGGTTCCGAGGTAGACGCCGAGGGCGACGAGGGTGCCGAAAGGCTTGATCGAGATCTCGCCGATGCCGATGGGTCCGAGCTGCCCGGGACCGTAGATGTGCAGCGGGTGGATGTCGATGTAGGGGATGAGCGGAACGGTCATCGCGGCAGGTTATAGCTCGCCGGGTCCGCGAATGACCACCCGGTCTTCCGATTCGTCCAGCCCGGCCGCGTAGAGATCGAGGCGGCGACCATCGCATTCGCGCGCCAGCGCGGCGCGGGGTGCTCCGTCACGCGTGCAGCGCGAGCGCGGCAACCGGCGTTCGGCCGCTCCTGCGGTGAGCTCGATGGCCCACGCCCGCTCGCTGGCGCGCCCCTGGTCGTCGGCCGTGGCCGGGCGAGCGAGGTGCGCTTCGGCGAGCCGCGCGAAGAGTGCGGGGCCGGCGATGGTCACGTCGGCTACGCGCCCCTTGGTGAGGCGCAGCGTGATCTCGAGAAGGCACACGAACGTTTCGGGTTTGCCGGCGATCTCGAGCTCATAGGGAAGCGTGAGCAGCTTGGTGCAGCGCTCGGGGGTGCATTTCGGCTTCGGATCGGCCAGCCAGGCGGATGAAAAGGGCTCGCTCGCTTCGCCGGGTGGACGTCCCCAGGCATCGAAGTCGAGCGCGCGCCCTACCCAGGCGGTGTACGCCACGAGAACGTCGTCGCGCGCCTTGGCAGCGGCGGCCAGCCGGCGTTCGAACGCCGCCCCCTGCGCGGCGATGCCCTCACCGGACGTTACCCGGGCGGCGGCGCGAAAGGCGTCGCGAAGCTGCTCGGCGCTATTGGCGTGGGGGCCATGGGGCAGCGTATCCAGGTACTTTTCTACGCCGGCGAGGGTGTCCGACGAAGCTTCGAAAAAGAGCGGCTCGATGCGTCCGTACCAGCGCGCCACCGCGTCGCGAAAGGCGCCGTCCGGGTGTTGCTTCAGATAGCGGGCAGCAGCTTGCAGACGCTCGGGAACGGTGGGGGCCGCACGCGTGAGACGGTAATCGGCATAGTCGCTGGTCGGCGCGACCAGGGCGTTCAGCTTGCCGGCGCATCCCGCGCCGAGAAGTGAAAGCCCCAGCACCGCCCGGCCGCACATTTTCGATCGCAGGGACGTCATGGCAACGGGCAGAACTGACACTCGCTCGGAGCGGTGGGCCGCGACTCGTCGATGTACGACGCGTAGTCGTCGCACGACGCGTGGATCAATGCATGCAAACACACCTCACCGTCGTGCACGAGCGGGCGGCATCCGTGGGGAAACGAAGTCGGCGGCGGCGCGGAACAAGCCGTCTGGCACGCTTTGCCCGAAAAGCCGCACTCGCCGCAGCGCGTGCAGTCGATGCGCGCCTTGACCGCGAAGAAGGCCGCCGGATCGAGCGGGTCCACATCCTGGCTGCAGCTGCCGATGTCGCCCACGGTGGGCGCCATGCCGAACACGATGGCGAGGAAGATCGTCAAAGCGTGGGTCGCGTTGTGCCCAGTGGTGCGACGGGCTCGGCGCGCGGCGGTCGTCACGGCAGCACCTCGTAGTTGATGGAGATCCCGAGCTGCGCGGAGAGCACCGGATAGAACGCGGATCGCGTCTCGCGCGTTCCCGCGCCGTAGAAGGCATCCGCGACGAGCGCTGCGCAAACACCCACGCCCGCCCGCACGAAATACGTCCCCCCGACGGCGAGCTCGCCCCCCACGTTGAGGTCGGGCGCGGTGAGAAAAGGCACCCCCAGCCACGCGTAAACGAGCCAGTACCCGCTCGGACGCCAGGCAGCGAGGTACGCGGGGGTCACGACCCCTTGCGGCACGCCGCTCATGGCCGTCGACCAGCTCAACCGACCGCCGTGTACCAGGCGCGTGGGTGCCCCGGTGGCGACCACGACGGCGAGGTCGACGTACGGCGCGGTGAGCGACAGTGATTCTCCCCCCTGCCCGAGCTCGTGCGACAACCGGTAAGGATTATTGAAGCGAAGCCCCTCACCGAACATCAGCGTGCTGAACACATTGAGATAGCCGCCCGGCTCGGTGAGCCGTCGCAACTTCTGCCGTGACTTCTCGGGGTTCGGCTCCTCGGCAGTGGGCGCCTCGGTGCGGCTGCGCTCACGATCGGGTTCGGCGTGGAGCGGCCCGACAGCGAGCAGCAGCACGATGCCGCACTGAGCCGTCAGCGCGGCTCGCATTCGCAGCCGACCCGCTGGGCGGTGTCCCGCACGACGCTCGCGTTGTCTTCTGGCTCGAATGATCCGGCTCAATCCGGACAAGCTAGAAGAACTTTCTTCGCGAGCGAAGACATTGCGAGCGAGCCGAGCTCGGAGGTCCCTTTCCAGGCGAGGCAATCGTAGGCGGTTCCGCCGGGGACCACAGGGTCGTTCTCGATCACCGCCGTGGCGATGGTGATACGCAGCTTGCGGTGGGTGAGCACGTGGGTCTGCTCCGCCACCCGCTTCATTTCGCGGACGGCGACGCCCAGCATGGCCGTGAGCAACGCTTCGGCCTGGGTGTCGCCCCCCTCGACCATGGGCGGTTCCCACAAACCGCCGAAGAGACCGCCTGGCCGTCGCCGACCGAGGAGGACCCTTTTGCCCCGCCGGCTGACGAGCGCGAGCATGTTGACCTCGCGAGGAGGCTTCTTCTTCTTGGCATGGGGGAGCTCGTTCTCGATGCCCTCCCGACGCGCGGCGCAAAGATCGTGCACCGGGCAAGCATCGCAGCGCGGCTCGCGCGGCAAACATACCGTTGCGCCGAGCTCCATCAGACTCTCGTTGTGGCGCCCCGGTCGGTCAGCGGGGACGAGATCGGCGGCGAGCGCCCATACCTCGCGCGAGCCGGCCGGCGATCGCACGTCGCAATGCAGGGCGAAAAGGCGAGCGAGCACGCGGGCAACGTTGCCGTCGACGAGCGGTTCCTGGGCGCCGAAAGCAATGCTGGCGATGGCGCCGGCGGTATAGGGACCGATGCCGGAAATCGTTCGCAAGGCGACGGCATCGGCGGGAAGCTTTCCACCGTATTTCGTCACCACCTCCCGAGCGCCGGCGTAGAGGGCGCGCGCGCGGCGGTAGTAACCGAGACCGCTCCACGCACCGAGGACGTCGGCGAGGTCAGCACGCGCGAGGTGACCCACGGTAGGATATGCCTCGAGAAAACGCGGGAAATAGCTCTCCACTGTTCTGACGCGCGTTTGCTGGAGCATCACCTCCGACAGCCAGATGGCGTAGGGATCGTGCGTGCGGCGCCAGGGCAGATCGCGCCGCTCGGCGTCGAACCACGCTCCGAGCCTACCGACGAGCTCGACGCGCCGCCCTCGCTTCATGACGGTCGCGCCGGTGAACGGCGGACGTCAGGCACAGGCACGTTCGATCTCGCTCACCGACTTGGGAATGTCGGCCGTGAGATTACGCTGGCCGTCGGCCGTAACGAGTACGTCGTCCTCGATGCGCACGCCGATCCCGCGGTATTCGGGAGGCACGGAGGTGTTGCCGACCGCGATGTAGATCCCCGGCTCGACCGTGATCACCATCCCCGCTTCGAGGGGTCGCGGCTTTTGATCGCGGAAATACGCACCGACGTCGTGTACGTCCATGCCGAGCCAGTGACTGGTTCGATGCATGTAGAACGGGCGATAGAGCTGCTCGTCGATGATCGTCTGGCGGTCGCCCGCGAGCAAGCCGAGCTCGAGCAGCCCGTCCACGATCACCGTGAGCGCCTGCTCATGGATCCGTTCCATCGTCGCGCCGGGGCGAGTGGCGCCGATGGCGGCGAGCTGAGCATCGAGAACGATGCGGTAGATCGCCTCCTGCGGCGCGCTGAACTTGCCATTCACTGGAAAGGTGCGGGTGACGTCGGAAGCGTAGTAACCGTATTCGCAGCCGGCATCGACGAGCAATAAATCCCCCGCTTCCATGCAGCGGTCATTTTGCCGATAGTGCAAAACGGTGGCGTTGGGGCCGGAGCCGACGATGGGCGCGTACGCCGGGCGCTCCGACCCGTTCTTGCGGAAGACCTGGCGAAGGGCGGCCTCGACCTCGTATTCGTGGCGCCCCGGCTTGGCCAGCTGCATGGCCGCGAGGTGGCCGTCGCGCGTGATGGCGGCGGCTTTCTGCATGGTGACGACCTCCTCCTTCGACTTGAAGAGGCGCATCTCGTGCAGGATCGACGCCGGGTCGACGATCTGCGTCGGCCAGCTGATGGCGCGGCGCGCGCGTCCACGCGTCGCTTCGAGCGCGGCCAGCATTCTTTCGTCGAACGCTCGATCCTTGCCGAGGCGATAGAGCAGCCGCTCGTGGTTCTGCAGGTAATCCGGGAGGCGCTGCGCCAGTTCGACCATCGGGAAGGCGGCATCGGCGCCGAAATCCTGCACCGCGCCGTCGACCCCGGCACGCGCGCCGTCCCATACCTCACGATCGGGGTCGCGGGGGCGCACGAAGAGCACGCAGGCATGATCGGAGTGCCCGGTGCAAAGGACGAGCACCGCTTCGGGCTCCGCGAAGCCGGTCAGATAATAAAAATCCGAGTCCTGCCGGTACTCGTGCTCCACGTCGTTGTTGCGAATGGCGACGGGCGCCGACGCGAATACGGCCACACCGCCCGGCAGCTTGGCCATGAGGTTCGTACGGCGCTCGGCGAAGGTGCTCACGCTTCCGTACGGGGTAGCGGTAGCTCCGCCAAGGGTCAAGGCCTCGCGCTTCCTCCAAGACTGATCAGTCGACTTAGGGCAAACGCCAGGCTTGCATGGCATATCGGCCTTTGCCGTGGAGCGCACGGACACGAACGGTGTAGGTGCCCGCATCGAAGAGGCAGAACGGCCCGTCGGGATTGAGCACGGGCCAGCGATCGCCGTTGCGATCCCAGGTAATGGCGTTGCCCCGCGGGTTGATGACCTCGACGCCGAGGTCGGTGACGAATGCATCGGCGACGGCAAAGATCCGGAAGCAGTCACCCGGCTCTGCCTGCAGACGGTGGTCCTCCGCGGCATCCACCGCTTCTCCACCCGCGATCGGACCGGCGGGAACCATACCGTTTTCCGGCCCGCACAAGGCTGCGAGGCGGGCCACATCGCGCTCGGGCGCGCCGGTCACTCGAAAGTTGGCGTAGCAGCCGACCCAACGACCGCCCACGGGCTCGCTCGGCCGCAGTGTGGAGGTGGCAGGTTCGGCGTCATTCGAAGGCGGTGCCGTCCGCGACCCGTGGCACGCCAGCAAAAGGCCGAGGAGCAGCAAATACCACCTTGCCGGCCCGGCATCGATCATGTGTCGTCACGGTATCATTGTGGCGGAACATGGCGACGGATTGACGCGCGTTGTCATGGGCGGTAGCAACTGAGAACGGCGGGGAAAAGATGGACGCGAACCGTACGGAGAGGGTGGCCGAGGACGATTTCTCGGGTCGCAAGAACATCGAGCGCATCATCCGTGACGCCATCCGCCGCCTCGTGGAGACCGGCGTAGAGAAGATCATCGAGGGCCCCGAGAGCGTGCGCAACTTCGTCTCCGACATCAAGTTGCCGAAGGAGATTGCCGGCTACATCTTTTCGCAGATCGACGAGACCAAGAATGGCCTCTATCGGGTCGTCGCCAAGGAGATCCGCGGATTTTTGCAGCAGAACGACCTCGGAGAGGAGCTCGCGCGAGCTCTTTCCCACCTGTCGGTCGAGATCAACACGCAGATCCGGTTCGTCCCTTCCGATGATCAAGCAGGGAGCGCCACGCTCGGTCGACCCGAAGTGCGCGCGTCGGTCCAGGTCAAGTCGGATCGCCCTCCCCCGCCCGATTCGAGCCGAAGCGGCAGCTGAACCGGCCGCCGGCGAAATCGCCGCGGCCTAAGAAGCAAGGACGCCGTCGGCGCGAATGCGCGGTGGTGGGACCCGCATCGTCGGCCAGAATCGCCAAGAACGTGCGGCGCCGGCGCTCGTTCGCATGCTAAGTTCCCCCCGCAAAAAACGAGATGCCGAAAACGCTCCGACCCGGTTCCGAAGTCGACGCTTGGTGCACCAAGTGCCGCATGGATTTGCTCCACCGCATCATCGCCATGGAAGGTCCCAAGATCGCGCGCGTCGAGTGCCGGACTTGCGGCGGTCATCACAACTATCGGCACCCCAAGAGCGGCCCCGCTCCCGCGGCGAGAAGCGACCGCGCCCCGGCGAAAGTCGCGGGCTCGCGCTCGCCCCCGGCGATGTCACAGCGCAAGGCGGCCGCCCACGAAGCGGAGCGGCAACGCGAGTCCACCTGGGAAAAGGCCGTTCTCGGCAAACCGGTGACCTCTTTCCGCGCCTACCGCGCATCGCAAACTTTCAGCTCCGGCGATCTCATTCGTCACGGAAAGTTCGGTGACGGATACATCGTTCGCATCATCGATCGGCAGAAGGTAGAGGTGATGTTCAAGGATGGACCTCGCACGCTGGCGCAAGCGCTCGACGCCTAGCCCACCTGCCGCCTTCATCGGGCAGTGCCGGCATCGAACGGCTTCTGCAGCGGCCGCGTCACGATGTCTCGCGGTGGTCCTCTTGACGGCGCTTCTTCTGGCAGCGGGGAGCGCCGCGGCCAACGAGGTCATGCTGGTTCCCCCGCCCAGCGGCCGACTCGGCGCGTGGCTCGCGCTCGGCCCCATCCACGCCAGCGCGAAGGGAAAGCGCGGTCAGCAACGTTCGCTCGATTCCAACATGCTGATGGACGCCGACGAAGCGAGCGTGGTCGGCAAGCTCGGCCGCGCGGTCACGGTGGGGTCGGCCGACGCAGAGGGGGACGCCTCCAGTACGAGCTGGCGCATCGTCAACTCCTCCGAGGGGCCCCTCGACATCGCCGCCGCCATGAATCCTCGCGGCGAAGCATTTGCCTACCTCTACGGCGTACTGCACCTGCCCACAGCGCTGAAGGGGGGCGCGCTCCTCATCGGTTCGAGCGACGGCGCGCGGGTCTGGGTGGGCCGTAAAGTCGTTTCCTCGAGCGACGACAACCGCCCCCAGCGGGACGACGAAGACATCGCCCGCATCGATCTTCCGCCGGGCGACCACGGCATCTTGGTCAAGCTCCATCACCGCGACGGCTACTGGGCGTTCCGCATGCGCGTGGTCGACGCGACATTCACCGCACCGCGCGGCGCCTTCTTTCGTCTGCCGGCCACGACGGACGCCGACGTGCGCTGGCTCTCGGCGAAGATGGCCTACATCGATGTCAATCGCGGGCTCGCGGCAGCTGGTTTTCAGCCGAGCGTGACCGTCTCGTTTCCGGAGGGAATCCTGCGTGGCACGGATCGCTCCGTTCGTGTCACCGCCGCGGCCCGGGCCGGTGATCGCAAGCGCGATCTCTTCGGCGTGGAGGGGGGAGAGGTCCCCCTCTCGGAAAGCGGACCGAGCGAGCTCAAAGTTCAGCTTCCCCCCATCCTGCCCGAGGAGCTCGCTGAGACCGAGGAAGGGGCGGAGCTCGTCCTATCGGCAGAAGTCGCGGGGCGAAAACTGGAGGCGGTCTCTCCGGTGCGGCCCTACATGCACCAAGCCATGGCCGCAGCGACGCGCGCCATCGCGCTCTGTCCGGCCGAGCCGAACTCGTTTTTATCCGAGCCGAGTGTCACGCGAACGACGATGATGCATCTGCGCGATCGCTTCGCTCATTACGTGAACGGCGGGGACAAAGATCTCGAAACGCTCGCCACCGATGCGCGCACCATCATCGAGTACGCCGCCGACATCGAAGCGCGGCGCGACCCGCTGCGCGTCCATTCCGGGATCCGGCGATTCGCCTACAAGTCGCCCCTCGACGGCGAGCCTTCGCCGTTCGGCATGTACGTCCCGGCGTCGTACGTCGACGCCCACGGCGCGCGCACCAAGACCTATCCGCTCATCGTCGTCTTACACGGCCTCAACGGCAGACCCAACTCGATGATGCGTCATTTCTTCGGGCACGACGACGAAGGCCGCGACCCGGAGTGGGAGGATCGCCACCCCGGCGAGGTCGAACCCATCGAGGCTTTCGTCCTTTCACCCAACGGGCATGGCAACGCGATGTACCGCGAGCTCGGGGAAAGCGACGTGGTCCGGGCGGTCGATTGGGCGACGAAATTTTATCCCATCGACCCCAATCGCGTCACCATCACCGGCGCGTCGATGGGGGGCACCGGAACAGCGTCGATCGCCTTCCGCTACCCCGACCGTTACGCCGCCGCCGAACCGCTGTGCGGCTACCACAGCTACTTCATCCGCGGCGACATCGTGGGCCGCGGGCTCCGCTCTTGGGAGCGCCTTCTCGTCGAGCAACGCTCGAATACGCACTGGGCCGACAACGGCCTCTACCTGCCGCTCTACGTATGGCACGGCAAACGTGATTACCCCGAAAAAAACTCGGGCGTACTGATCGACCGGTACAAGGCGCTCGGTTACAGCGTGGAGCACGAGCATCCCAACATCGGCCACAACGTCTGGACCAAGGCCTACGACGCGCTCGGTGGATACAATTGGCTCTCGCGCCAGACGCGCCCCGAGCACAAGAGGCGCGTCTTGTTCAGAACCAATTCGCTCCGCTATCCGGACAACGCGTGGGTGCACCTGCGGGACATCGGCGGTGACGTCGCGTTTGCCACCATCGACGCCAACGTCGTCGATCCCACACAAATCACGGTCAGCACCGAGCGGGTGGAAGCCTTCTCCCTCGACCGCGATAGCGAGCTCGTCTCCAACACCGCTCCGACGCACGTCACCGTCGACGGCGTTCTCCTGACGTTCGAGCCGGGGCTGCCGATTGCGGCCTACCGCGCCAGCGGCACGTGGGTAGCGGGGACCAAGCCCGAGAGCACGGGGCTCCAGAAGCGCGCCGGGCTCTCGGGACCAATGCGCGATGCCTTTTTCGAACCGCTCGCCTTCGTCTACGGAACGCAAGACCCAGCACAGACCCGCGCCAACCGCGACACGGCGCGCGCGTGGGCACGCATCAAATGGGGCGTCGACATCCGCTATCCGGTCTTGCCCGACCGTGAATACGAGGACGATCTCGGTGAAGAGCACTCCCTCGTGCTCATCGGCAATTCCGAATCGAATCAGGTCGTGCGCGACCTCGAATCGTCTCTCCCCTTCCGCGTCAGCGGCAAGTCCATCACCCTCGTCAATGAAGCGGGCACCGTGAAGGAGTGGAAGGGGAAAGAAGTCGGCGTCGCCTTCATCTACCCGAACCCCAAGCACCCCTCGCGCTACGTCCTCGTGCTGGCGGGGACCTCGGCTATGGGGACCTTCCGCGCCATAGCGCTGCCCGAGCTCATCCCCGATTACATGGTCTTCGACGCCAGGATTGCGGGCGCCCGGGGCCAAGTCGTCCTCGGCGGCGCACCCACGCTGGCCGGCGGCTTCTTCCGGCGAGACTGGACTTTGACGAAATCCGATCTCGGCCGTTAGCAGCCTCGGAAGGAAAACCGCCAAGACGCCAAAGCCACCAGGATCTTTGGTCGAGACTCGCTGCGCTCGATCCCCAAAATCTCTTGGCGACCCTTGGCGTCTTGGCGGTTGGATGCTCTCGCCTATCGTCGGGACACCTTCGTCGATGTGACGCCCCGCCCAACCCTGGCGCGAGGCTCTATTTGTTCGGCTGGGGCGTCATTCGGAGGTACGGACGCAGCTCTTTGTGCCCCTTGGGGAACTTCTCGGCGATGACCTTGGGATCGGTGATCGACGGGAGGATCACGCACTCGCCGCCGTCCTTCCAGTTGGCCGGGGTCGCGACGGAGTGCTTGTCGGTGAGCTGCAGCGAGTCGATGACGCGCAGGATCTCGTCGAAGTTGCGGCCCGTCGCGGCGGGATAGGTGAACGTGAGGCGCACCTTCTTGTTGGGGTCGATGACGAAGACCGAGCGCACGGTGAGCGTGTCGTTCGCTTCGGGGTGGATCATGTCGTAGAGCTTGGCGACCTTGCGATCGGAATCACCCAAGATGGGATAGTTCATCTTGGTCTTCTGCGTCTCTTCGATGTCCGAGAGCCATCGCTTGTGCGATGGGACGTCGTCGACGCTGACGGCGATCACCTTGACGCCGCGCTTGTCGAACTCGGACTTGATTTTCGCGACCATGCCGAGCTCGGTCGTGCACACGGGGGTGAAGTCTTTGGGGTGAGAGAACAGGACGGCCCAGCTGTTGCCGATCCAATCGTGGAACTTGATGGTCCCTTCGGTGGATTCCTGGGTGAAGTCCGGGGCAATGCTTCCGATATGAACAGTCATGCGTCCCTCCTCCAATGGTGGAGCCGGGTTATAGCGCCGCTTCCGGTGGAGCGCTCGTCTTCGTTCCCGGCGTGGCGTGCGAAAACATGAAGCTCGCACATCGAGCCGAGCAGGCACGTCAGGGCGACGCCGAAGCAGCGGAGGGAGGCGCGGAAAGTCGCGCCTTCAGCGAACGGATGGCGGTGCCGAGCGCCCGGCTCTCCTTGTAGCAACATGGATCGCGCCGGCCGCAGTCGGCATCGCGTTGCGCCACGAGCTCACCGAGCGCGCGCTCGTCCCCCTGCTCGGCCATGCGAGAAAAGAGATCGCGCCGTCCCACGCAGGATGCTTCGCGAAAATCGAAGAGCACCTTGAGAGCCGGCGACCCGCCCAGCATCACCTCCGGACGACGCAGGATCTCGGTCGCCCTTTTTCCGGCTTTGGTGCCCGCCCGAAAGCGCGCGACGTCGTACACGAGATCGAGCCCGTCGGACCCGGCCTGGGCGGAAAGCGTATCGAAGAACTTGTCCGACGCCGCGCCCCCCGTGTCCTCCAGACCGACGGCGGTGTTGCGCAGGGCAGCTTGAACGTCGTGATCACGAAACGCGGTCGGGTCGAGGCGAAGCAGCGTGAGCACGGCTTCGGAGGCTGCGGGCCATTCCTTGCGCCGAGCAGCGTTGCGCAGGTTCATGCGCCAGCCGGACGCATCGAGCCCCGCAACTTCCATCGTCACCTCGCGCGCCGCCGAATCCCCCGGGCGTGCCTCGGTGGAGGCGCTGTCTGCCGGGGCTTCGGTCGCGCTGTCCTCTGCGCTGGGAGAGGCTCGCGCGCTCAAAAGGACGAGAATCAGGACGAAAATGAGTCCGAGCGCAGGGAAGGCGACATAGGCCCAGCGCGGAAAGCGCCCGTCGGCGGGCAGCATCTCCACGAGTTTCGCCATGCCAGAAAGTGGTGCTGCTGCTCGATCGATCGCCGCCGCCCGGGTGTCGAAGGGCGCGGGCGCGCTCGTGGGCGCGACGGCTTCCTGCGACAGCGCTTCCGGAGGCGGCCCGGCCGCGATCTCGGGCACTGCGTCGAATCCGGCCGACAACATGGCGCCGTCGAGTGCCGAAATCACCTCCGCGGCGCTGGCGTAGCGGGACTGGGGGTCCTTCTCGAGAAGCTTGCGCACGACGCTCTCGAGCTCCGGCGGCACCGTGGCGCCGGGTGACCGGATGGCGATCGGCGGCGGGGGTTCGATGCGCTGCTGCAGAAAGAGCCGTACCGGCTCGGTCGCGTCGAAAGGATGAAGCCCCGCCAGTAGCTCGTAGAGAATGAGGCCGAGCGCATAAAGGTCGCTGCGTTGATCGACCGCGGACATTCCGAGAGCCGCTTCCGGTGCCAAGTAGGCAACCGTGCCGAGCACCACCCCCGCAGCGGTGAGCAGCCTCTCCGGGACCGCCGGCTCGTCCGCCGGCGGGGCCAAGGTCGGCACGTCGGAAAAGCGCAACTTCGCAAATCCGAAGTCGATCAGCTTGACCACATCGTCGGTCCCTTCGACGAGAATGACGTTCGACGGCTTCAGATCGCGATGGATGATGCCGACGTCGTGGGCAGCGCCGAGCGCAGAGGCGAGCTTTCGCGCGATGGCCACCGCTCGCAACGGGGGCAGCCGTCCGCCGGCGATGACACGGGTGAGCGTCTGCCCAGGCACGTACTCCTGGACCAGAAAGTAAGACCCGTCCTCGAGCTGACCGAAATCGGTCGCCGAAGCGATGTTGGGATGCTGCACGTGCGCCCCCGCCACCGCTTCCCGTCGAAAGCGCGACACGAACTCGGGCAGCTTCTCGGCGTTCGGGTCGAGCACCTTGATGGCCACGTGCTTGAGCATGTGCACGTGCTGCCCGAGGTAAACGCAGCTCACGCCGCCGGTCGCCAGCAGCTTCGTGACCCGGTAGCGTCCCGAAATGACCTCGCCGAGAAGTGGCCGCGGTGGCGCGCGCGTCGCCTCGCTCACGGGGGGGGTGTCCTCGCTCGGAGCGGGCATGGCACGTCCATGTTAGCCTCGCTCGGCGTTCGGCGCGACAAGGAGCATGGCTCCGCCGGATTCTGTAAACTCCAACGCTCGATGCCGACGCTCAACGAGGAGCCCCGCCCACTGGTTCGCCGGGCGTCGAGCCATACGGCTCGCCGCCGTGGAGCCCTCGGGCACGCGCTGTTCGTCGGTTTCGTGGTTCTCGTTTTCCAAGCGGCGGCTTGCAAACGCTCGCCGGCGCCATCCTTGGAGGCGACGAGGCCCGCGCCCGTGCCGGCGCCGGCGGGGCTCGTGGCGGAGATCATCGTCGCTCGCCCCGATCGAACCTGGGATACGGTTCGCGCCAAGCTGCGCGCCGCGACGTCGCTCGTACCGAGCTCTCCTGCCGTCTTCCTCGGCGGCGCCCTGGGGCTACCGCTCGGCGTGCTCGAACAGCTCGACTTCAACGTTCCCATCGTTGGCGCCGTCGTCGAAGACGGCGGCGCGCTCGCCGCCCTCGGCGCCATCCACGTCAAAGATGGGCAGCGCGTCGTGCAGCTGATGACCTCGAGCACCCCCCGCTACACGAAGGAGGCGAACCCGGGAGAAGAAACCGTCCATCTCGTCCCATCCGTCGCCGATCCGGAGGGGCCGTCCTTTGCCGTATCCGGCAACTATCTGGTCGTTGGCCGCGGCAAGGAGCTGCTCGAACGGTGGGCGCCATTCGTCACGCGCACCCTGCCGGCGCGGCCGCCGCCCATCGA
>Ga0193706_1000827_pt1 | contig 15472 bp, 10 predicted proteins | sample U3c1metaG_FD_160130 | JGI IMG/M metagenome (GOLD analysis project Ga0193706, IMG submission 160130) | Soil microbial communities from a riparian zone of the East river system, Colorado, United States - U3c1 | ecosystem: Environmental > Terrestrial > Soil > Riparian zone | place: USA: East River... | reverse complement strand
TCGGTCGCGAAGCCGCGCTACTACCTCTTCGAGCGCCAGCCGCCACACGACCTGATCGCCGGCCCGGAGCTGGCCAAAAAAGATCTCTACATCAGCCCGACCGGCGAAAAACGCCCCCGCAACGGGATCGTCGTCGAAGTGCCCACCGGGACGATCATCGTCTCGGAATACCCCAATGACGAAGCCGGGAAAGTCGACCGGACCGCCCGGCCCGGCTGGTACGCGCTCAAAGACGACCCGGCGCTCTCGGGCACCGACATCACCGACCCGAAGCAGGAATTCGGCGAATTCAACCAGCCGTCCGTCACCTTCGGCTTCACCGACGAGGGCCGCGAGGCCTTCCAGGAAGTCACCCGCCAGATCGCCCAGCGCGGCCAGGCGCGGGCGATTGGCCCGGTGGCCGGGGAACAGGCCGAACAGCTGTCCGGCCACTTCGCCGTGGTGCTCGACAACGAAGTCAAAACGCGGCCGATCATCAACTTCGCCGAGAACCCCGACGGGATCGACGGCCGCACCGGCGCCCAGATCTCCGGTGGCTTCAAAGACCCGACCGAGGCCCAGGACCTGGCCACGGTCCTGCAGATCGGCGCCCTGCCGATCAACCTCAAACTGATCAGCCAGACCCAGATCTCGGCCACCCTGGGTTCCCAGGCGCTCGACGCCGGCATCAAAGCCGGGGTCATCGGGGTGGCGCTGGTCATCGTCTTCCTGCTCCTCTACTACCGCTTCCTCGGCCTGATCGCCTCGGTCGCGCTCGGCGCCTACGGGGTGATCTTCTTCGCCCTGATCAAGCTGATCCCGATCACCCTGACCCTGCCGGGAATCGCCGGCCTGGTGCTGACGATCGGGGTCGCAGCCGACTCCAACATCGTCATCTTCGAGCGAATAAAGGAGGAGGTCCGGGCTGGGCGCTCGATGTCGAGCGCGATCAGCGCTGGCTACAAACGCGGCATCAGCACGATCGTCGACGCCAATGTGATCACCCTGCTGACCGCCTTCATCCTTTTCGTGCTGGCGACTTCGGGCGTCAAAGGCTTCGCCTTCACGCTCGGCGTCGGCACCATCGTCTCGCTGCTCACCGCCGTCGTCTTCACCCAGGCGCTGCTCGGCAGCATGAGCCGATCTCGCCTGCTGGGCTCCCCGAGCGCGCTTGGTGCCGGCGGCCAGGGCATGCGCTGGCATTTCGACTTCATGGGGATGAGCCGCTGGTTCTTCTCGATCTCCGGCGTAATCCTGCTGGTTGGCGCCCTGGCGCTGGCGACCAAGCAGCTCAACTTCGGGATCGACTTCGAGTCCGGGACCCGGATCAAGGTGGCGCTGGTACAGCCGACCGACGAGGAAGGCGTGCGCGACACCCTCGAGTCGATCGGAGTCGGGGGCGAGGAGATCCAGCAGGTCTCAGACCCGGTCTTCGGCGAAAACGTCTTCCAGATCCAGAGCGGGGAGCTGGGGCCCGAGACCGTCAAAGAAGCGGAGCAAACGCTGAGCGGCGAGTACGGGATCGTCGAAGACGGCTTCGACAGCACCAGCGTTGGGCCGACCTTTGGGCAGCAGGTGGCGAACAGCGCCCTGAAAGCGCTGCTCTTCTCGCTGCTGGTGATCTGCGGCTACGTGGCGTTGCGATTCGAGCCGAAGTTCGCGGTGCCGGTCCTGATCGCGATCTTCCACGACATCCTGATCACCGCCGGTGTCTACTCGTTGACGGGGAAAGAGGTGAGCAGCGGAACCGTCGCCGCCTTCTTGACCATCTTGGGTTACTCGATCTACGACACCATCATCGTCTTCGACCGAATACGCGAGAACGTGCCGCGGATGCCGCGGGCGGCGTTCACGCAGATCGTCAACCGATCGATGAGCGAGGTTCTGACGCGGTCCCTGGCGACCAGTTTCTCGACCCTGCTCGCGGTCACCTCGCTGCTGATCTTCGGCGGCGCGACCCTGCAGGACTTCGCCTTCGCGATGCTGGTCGGAATCGCCTCGGGAACCTACTCGTCGATCTTCATCGCCTCCCCGGTCCTGGCTGCCTGGAAGGAACGTGAGCCCGGCTTCGTGCGGCGGCGCCTGCGGATCGCCCAGGCGGAAGGCGGCGTGCCCGCCTTCGCCGACGACGTCGCGATGGCACAGCTCGGCAGCGACGACGAAAGCGAAGCCGAGATCGCCGCCGAGGTCGCCCAGCGGGAGTCCCAGCCCCAGGCCGGGGCGGTCGCCACGGCCGAGCGGACGACGGAGGGCAACGGCGCCGATCCGGTGGTCGCCGACGAGGAAGACACGGCCTCCGCCGAGCGCCGCCAGCGCAACGCCGAGCGCAAGGCACGCCGCCAGCAACGCCGCAAGCACGGAAGGAAGCGCTAACGATGGCACTGCTCGTCTGGTTCACGATGGGGATCGCCCTCTGGCACTTCACCGTCTTCCTGCCCGATCACTTCTGGCAGGGCATCGTCGGCGCCTTCCTCGGCGCCGTCCTCGGCGCCGTCCTCTTCGGTTTGATCGTGGAGTCGATCGGCGGCCGAGGGCTCGGCGAGACCGACCTGCTGACGGCCCTGACGGCGGTGCCCGGCGTGGCGCTCGGGCTCGGGGTCGTCTACTGGATCGGCCTGCGCTCCGAAGAGCAGCTCGACTAGCTCCTTTCCGCTCCATTTTGGGTGGGTTTGCGGGCAATTTGACGCCGCATCGCTGCCTAGTCTGGTGGTGTGCCGGAGACCCTCAAGGCGTTCGCCGCCGAGCCCTACTCCTACGCCGACGTGCGGGCGGTGGCGGATGGCCTCAGCCTCAGCCAGCCGGTGGCCGTCACGCTAGTCCGCCGTGGCTACCGCACGCCGGAGCTGGCGCGGGCCTTCCTCGCCGCCGATGAGGCGCACCCCCCGGAGGCATTCGACTCGATGGAGTCGATCGTCGCCCAGGTACGGGCGGCGATCGCGGCCGGCCAGCGAATAACCGTCCACGGCGACTTCGACGTCGACGGCGTCTGCGCGACGACGATCATGGTCTCGACCCTGCGGGCGCTGGGGGCGGAGTGCGACTGGCTCATTCCCGACCGGATCGGCGACGGCTATGGCGTCAGCGCCGCCAACGTCGAACGGCTGCACAAGCGCGGCACCTCGCTCCTGCTGACCGTCGACTGTGGCGTCACCGCAGTGGCGGAGGTGCGGCTGGCGCGCGAGCTGGGGATCGAGACCATCGTCACCGACCACCACCAAGCCGGCGAGGAGCTTCCCGACTGCCCGATTCTGCATCCGGAACTGAGCAACTACCCGTTCGCCTCGCTGTGCGGCACTGCCGTCGCTTGGAAGCTGGCATCTGCCCTGCGAGTCCCCTCCGAGGAAGAGCTGGACCTCGATCTCGTCGCCCTGGCGACGGTCGCTGACGTGGTGCCGCTGGTGGGAGAGAACAGGGCGCTGGTCAGGCGCGGGCTGGCGGAGATGCGGCGCGGGCAGCGCCTTGGGCTGCGGGCCCTGATGGCTTCGGCCAAATGCGAGCCGACCAGGCTCGACGAGGGGGATCTGGCCTTTCGCCTGGCGCCGCGGATCAACGCCGCCGGCCGCCTCTACCGTGCCGACGCCGGGGTCGAGCTGCTGCTCACCGATGACGAGCGGCGGGCGGCGGAGATCGCCGACGAGCTGGGCCGCGCGAACTCCGAGCGCCGGGCGCGGGAGCGCGAGGTCGACACCGCCGCCGAGGCCGCCCGCCGCGAGCTTCCCGATCATCTGCGCGAAGCCCTTGGCCTGGTCGTCGCCGGCGAGGACTGGCACCCGGGCGTTGTGGGGATCGTCGCCTCGCGGCTGGCCGAGCGCCACCACCGGCCGGTGGTCGTCGTCTCGCTCGACGGCGAGGGTGGCGGCCGCGGCAGCGGACGGAGCATTCCCGGCTTCGACCTCCACGCTGCCCTGGAGGCCTGCTCCGAGCACCTGGTCAGCTTCGGCGGGCACCGGGCCGCCGCCGGCCTCTCGCTGCGAGCCGAGAATCTCGAAGCCTTCCGCGAGGCCTTCGCCGCCCACGCGAGCGCGGTCCTCACCCCCGAGGACCTGCTCCGCACCGAGCGGATCGACGCGATGGTGGGCGGGGTCGGCCTCGGCCTCGACCTCGCCGAGGAGCTGGGCCAGCTGGCGCCGTTCGGGATGGGCAACCCCGGGGTGCGGCTGATGGTCCCTTCGGCCCGGGTCAGCGACGTGCGGACGATGGGGGAGGGCAAGCACGCTCGCTTCAGCCTCCACAGCGGCGCCCACCGTGCCCTCGGGGTCGAGGACGAGGAGCCGGTCGACGCCGCGGTGCGGCTCGAGGTCAACCACTGGAACGGCTCGGTCGAGCCGCGCGTCGTCCTCCGGGAGCTCTATCCGCTCGACGAGGCGCCTGGGGAGTCGATTCCCCTCCACACTTGCAGCTGCGAGGACGCCGAGTGGTGGAGCCGCTTCGAAGCCGAGATCGGCCGCGATCTCGGCGCCGGTGCGGCCGCATCGGCGCCGGCCGCCGCCGGCTCCCGCGAAGTCGCCGTCGGTGGCGGCTCCGCGACCGTGGCGATCGCCGAGCTGGTCTCCAGCGGCGCGGGCGTGCTCGCGGTCTGTGCCGATGCCTCGCGACGAGCCGCTTTGGCCAGCGGCGCTACCGGCCTGGCCCGATTCAACGGTGGCGCGGCGCTCGTCGCCTGCCATCGCTGCGGCCGCGATTGGCTGGCTGGCCTGGTGGCTCGCGACGACGGCGGCTTGGCTCTGACCGACTACGCGGCGCTGGCGGCGGAGCCGCGCCTGGCGGCGGCCTTCGAGCACGTCGTCATGGTCGACCCGCCCGCCAGCGGCGCCGACGAGAGCCGCTGTGGCACGGCGGCCACCGCCGGGCCCGGTTTCCTGCACCGGCTCTGGAGCGAGGCCGAGCAGGGTTTCGCGATCGCCGCAGCCGCGCAGCGGAATGCCTCCCGGGCGACCGTCGCAAGCGTTTTCCGCCGCCTGCGCGAAGCCGGTGACGTGGCCGGGAGCGGGCTGCGCGCGGCGCTCGCGGGCGCTGACGCTTACCCGCTCGGCCCCGAGGCAGCGGCACGCTGCTTCCGGGTGCTCTCCGAGCTGGGCTTGGTTGCGGGTGATCCCAGCGGCGGCGCTGGGAGCGTCGGGGTCGTATCCTCAGAGGGGACGGATCTAGAGCACTCAGCCGCGTTCCGCGCCTACAGTGCAGACCACTCGGAGGCCCAGACATACCTAGAAAGACCCAAGCAGCCGTAGAGCACTCAGAGCTCCTCGCCGACCTCTTCGCCGTGGTCGAGGAGTTCGACTCCTCGCCGAGCGCGAACGGCGATGGTGCCACGGCCACCGCGGTGGCCGTGGCGACGATCGACCGCGCCGCGCTGGAGCGCGCCTTCGACTTCGCCTGCGAGCGCCACGCCGACCAGCTGCGCTATTCGGGTGACGAGTTCATCACCCACCCGGTCGGGGTGGCCCAGGTCTGCGCCGGGATGCGGCTCGACACCGAGACGCTTTGCGCGGCGCTGTTGCATGACACGGTCGAGGACACCAGCGCCAGCCTCGACGACGTTCGCGAGGAATTCGGCGAGGAGATCGCCCAGCTGGTCGACGGTGTCACCAAGCTGACCGGGATGTCGTTCGAGAGCCGCGACGAGCGCCAGGCCGAGAACTACCGGAAGATGATGGTGGCGATGGCCACCGACGTCAGGGTGATCCTGATCAAGCTGGCCGACCGCCTCCACAACATGCGCACGCTCGGCGCCCTGCCGAAGCAAAAGCAGATGGCGAAGTCGCACGAGACGCTGGAGATCTACGCGCCGCTGGCTCACCGGCTCGGGATCCACGCGATCAAGTGGGAGCTGGAGGACCTCGCCTTCGCCACCCTGCATCCGCGCAAGTACGCCGAGATCAAGCAGCTCGTCGCCCAGCAGCGCGACGAGCGCGAGAGCTACGTCTCCGACGCCGGCGAGTTCCTCTCCGAGGAGCTGGAGCAGGTCGGGATCGAGGCACAGATCTCCGGTCGGGCCAAGCACTTCTACTCGATCTACACGAAGATGGCCAAGAAGGGCCGCGAGTTCAACGAGATCTTCGACCTGACCGCGATGCGGGTGATCGTCGACTCGGTCAAAGACTGCTACGGCGCGATCGGCGTCATCCACTCGCTCTGGAAGCCGCTGCCCGGGCGCTTCAAGGACTTCGTGGCGATGCCGAAGGCCAACATGTACCAGGCCCTCCACACGACCGTGATCGGCCCCGAGGGCAAGCCCTTGGAGATCCAGATCCGGACCGAGGAGATGCACAAGCTGGCCGAGTACGGGATCGCCGCCCACGTCACCTACAAAGAGGGTGGCGGCAACGACCCCAAGCGGGAGAAGATGACCTGGCTGCGACAGCTGGTCGAGGCAGAGGGCGAACAGGACCCGGCCGAGTTCCTCGAGTCGCTCAAGGTCGACCTGTTCGAGGACGAGGTCTTCGTCTTCACCCCGAAGGGCGAAGTCAAGAACCTCTCCGCCGGCTCGACCCCGCTCGACTTCGCCTACGCCGTCCATACCGACGTCGGCCACCGCACCGTCGGCGCCAAGGTCAACGGCAGCATCGTGCCCCTCCACTACCAGCTGAAGTCCGGCGACATCGTCGAGGTGCTGACCGCCAAGCAGAACCGCGGCCCCTCGCGCGACTGGCTGAAACTGGTCCGGACCAGCCGCGCCCGCAACAAGATCCGCGCCTTCTTCAAAGAGGAACGACGCGAGGACGCCGAGCGCAAGGGGCGGGAAAGCCTCGACGAAGCGCTGCGCACCCGGGGCATCCCGATGCAGAGGATCGCCGGCTCGGCCCTGCTCGCGGATGTCTTCCGCGAGATGGGCTACCGCAAGGGCACCGACTTCTACATCGCCCTCGGCCAGGGCAAGGTCTCGACCAAGACCGTCGCCAACAAGCTGATGCAGCGGCTCAAGGCCGGCGAGGCGGTCGAGGAGCGCCCGGCGACGCTGAGCGAGGGCCGCGAGGATCGCGCTCGCCGCACCAAGGACGCCTCCAACTACGGCATCGCGGTGAAGGGGGCCGAGAACGTCGCGGTGCGGCTCGCCAAGTGCTGCCGGCCGGTGCCGGGCGACGAGATCGCCGGCTACGTCTCCCTGGGCCGGGGGATCACCATCCACCGCGCCGACTGCAAGAACGTCAAAGCGCTGAAAAAGTCGCCGGAACGATTCGTCGAGGTCGGCTGGGAAGGCGAAAACGAAGCCTCCTACAAGGTCGAGCTGCAGATCGATGCCTACGACCGCACTCGCCTGCTCGAGGATCTCTCGCGCACCTTCTCCGAGGCCGGGATCAACATCATCGGCGCCTCCTGCACGACCAACCACCCGATGGTGAAAAACAAGTTCGTGGTCGAGGTGGGGGATACCGAGCAGCTCAAGCAGTGCATTTCGCGGTTGCGGAATGTCGAGTCGGTGTTCGACGCTTACCGGATTACTCCGGCGGCTTAGCGCCCATCCCGGTAGGGGTTTCGCTTAACTTTTTTGTGGATCGCGCCCCGCCCGTCCGAGGTGCGCGGCGCCAAAAAAGTACAAGACGCTTCACCCCTACCGGGATGGGCGCTTACGAGGAAGGGAGATGTAGGTGTCGCTGACCGTCGCTGTGACCGGTCCCACGGGGGAGATTGGGCTGCCTTTGTTAGCCGAGCTGGAGGGCGACTCGGCGGTGGGTGCGGTGAGAGGGATGGCGCGGCGGGCTTTCGACCCGGGGGCGGAGGGCTGGGAGAAGGTTTCCTACCGGCGCGGGGACGTCCTCGACCGGGAATCGCTGGCGGCGCTCTTCGACGGCGCCGACGTCGCCGTCCACCTCGCCTTCGCGATCTTCGGCGGCCGCGAGGAGACCCGCCGGGTCAACCTCGAGGGCAGCCGCAACGTCTTCGAAGCGGCGGTCGAGGCGGGGGTGAGGCGGCTCGTCTACGCCTCCTCGGTCGCCGCCTACGGCTTCCACCCGGAGAACCCGCAGCCACTGACCGAGGCGGTTCCGGCTCGCGGCAGCGAGAGCTTCTACTACTCCGCCCAGAAGGCCGAGCTGGAGTCGACGCTGGAGGGCCTGCTGGCGGGGAGTGGGGTAGAGGCCTACGTCTTCCGGCCCTGCATCGTCGCCGGCCCGCGGGCGACGATGCTGATCGAGAAGGCCGTCGAGGGCGCCCGCCTCGGCGATCCGCTGCCTGCCCTGCGGCGGCGCCTGAAGCGGCTGCCGCTGCCGCGCCCGGTGCTTCCCGACGGCGGCGCCTCGATCCAGCTGGTCCACCACGACGACGTCGCCCGCGCGCTGGCGGCGGCGATCGCCGGCAAGGGAGAGCCCGGCGCCTACAACCTCGCCGGAGAGGGCGAGATCGGCATCGGCGACGTCGCTCGGGCGCTGGGCTGGCACACCGTGCCCGCCCCGGGCCCGGCGATCGGCCTTGGCGCCGGGATCGCCCAGCGGCTCACCTTCCTCTCGCCCCAGCTCGAGTGGGCGGCGGCTCTGCGCACGCCGGTGCTGATGGACGCGTCCAAGGCCCGGCGGGAGCTGGGCTGGAAGCCACGATTCGACGCCGCCGAGACCCTGATCCAGACCGCCGTATCCGCCCGCGAAGCGGGCCTGCTCGACTAGCGCTTCGGACTTTGACCCCACTCCAGTGGGCGAAGGTCGGAAGCGCCGGATTCAGGCGACGATCGTCAGGGCGCCAGGGTCGGCGCGCAGCTCGACCCCCGTGCGGTCGCCGATGTAGTCGCCGTCGACCTGCAGCGGGAAGGGCCGCGGGTTGCCCTCCTTGTCGTCGGAGACCGAGTGGACGGTGGCCGTGGCCACGTCGTCGAAGTGCTCTACCTGGCGGTGGCGGGAGGCGGGCCGGCTCTGGCTGAAGAGGCGGGAGATCATGGTGGGCATATCGCGCTGAGTGGCGCGCTTCAGCACGCCGACCGAAAGCGTGCCGTCGTCGATCCCGATACCCTCGCAGACCCGGATCGGCCGGCTGGCGAAGTAGGTGAACGGATCGGAGTTCTGGACGATCGCGGTAACCCCCTCTACCGTCTCGCCGCCGGTCTCGACCCGGACCCGAACGGGGTTGACCAGGTACTTGCGGTAGAAGCTCGAGAGCGCGGCCCAGCTGTAGTAGTAGGGGCCGGCGCGGGACTTCAGCTTCGGGTGGGCGTCGACCCGCTCGACCACGGTGGCGTCGATGCCGACGCCGCAGGCGAAGACGAAGTGGCGGTCGTCGACCTTGCCGAGGTCGATCTTGCGCGGCGCCCAGTCGTCGGCCAGGGCCAGCAGGTGCTCGGTGGCGTCGACGACGTCGTTGGGGATGCCGAGGGTGCGGCAGACGACGTTGGTCGAGCCGCCGGGCAGCATCGACACCGGCACGTCGGTGCCGGCGAGGCCGTTGGCCACCTCGTTGAGGGTGCCGTCGCCGCCGAAGGCGACGACGATGTCATAGCCGTGGTCGCGAACCTCGCGGCCGATCTCGGTGGCGTGGTTCTGCGCCTCGGTCGAGACCGCCTCGACCTCGTAGCGGCCCTGCAGCGCGTAGACGACGAGGTTGCGGAGCCGATCGGAGACCGTCGTGGCATAGGGGTTGACGATGATCAGCATCCGCTTCTTGGCGGGCTTCCTCGACTTGCCGGGACGGAGCACGGCTGCAATCTAGTGCGCGGCGGTCGAGGCGGTGTCGCCGCCCTCGGCATCGCTAGCATCGCCCGGGCTGTGGCACTCGACCTTTCCGCACGGGCCCTGGTGGCGATCGTCCTCGCCGCCGCCGCGTCGCTGGGCATCTGGGCTGTGGCAGCCGCCGCGGTGACGCCCGTGCCGGGCTGCCCTTCGTTCTCCAGCCAGGCCGAGGCGCAGGACTATTTCGCGGACCTCGGTGGCAGCCCGCGCCGACCCGTCGGCGGCCTCGACGGCGATCGCGACGGCATCGCCTGCGAGTCCCTGTCCGGCCCCTACAAGCCCTTCGCCACGATCGGCTACAACCTCAAGGGCAAGTTCTTCTACGGGGTCGCCTCGATGCCGCCTGCCGCCACGGGGGAGGAACGGTTCCCCTGTCTCTACGGGAACCGCCGCTTCCCCGATGGGCCGCGCCGGCTCAACGTCTACAAGGTCCAGCCGGGAGCCGACAAGCCGATCTTCGGCATCCTCGGGGCAGAAGCCAAGCCCGAGAGCGGCCGCCTGTTCTGGAAGGCCGACCGGGACGTAGTCACCCCCGGGCGCTACTACGCGGCGTTCGAAGAACGGATCCCGCTGACGCCGTACGGCGCCAACGAATGCCCGGGCTTCCGCTCGGGCGAGATCGCGCTTCCCTAGGCCCCAGGGGGTCTCTTACGGGATCGTCTCGTAGCGGACGACCGCGCCGTCGTCGGCTTCGCGCACCCGGCCCTCGTTGACCAGCAGGTCGGCGTGGCCGATCACCTCGGAGAGGGTCAGGAAAGCCTGGGTCACGGCAACGTTGCCCCAGATCGCCTGGGCCAGCTCATAGCCGGTCCGCGGCCGCTCGGCGATCAGCTTGTGGATTTTCTCCTTGCGGCGCTCGTGCTTGGCGATGCGTTCGTCGATCAGGGCGACGTGGTCGACGACCGGGTCGCCATGGCCGGGAAGGACGATCTCGGCCGGCATCTCCCGCGTCTTGCCCATCGACTCGATGTAGGTGGCCAGGGCCTGGGTCCTTTGCGAGGAGCCGTCGAGCGGTCGCGAGATCAACGGGTTGGAGGAGATATGGGGGAGCAGGTGGTCGGCGGCGATCAGGATCTTGCGCCGCTCGTCCCAGAAGAGGGTGTCGGAGGGACTGTGGCCGGGCCGGTGCAGCGTCTTCAGGGTGCGGTCGCGAAAGCTGACCTCCTCGCCGTCCTCGAGCGGGCGCGTGACCGCCACGTGGGAGCCCCAGCCGCGGAAGCTGCGGGAGACGCTGCGCAGCGCCGCGGTCACTTCCTCGGGGATGCCGTTGCGCAGCATCAGCTCCACTGCGAAGCGGTCCTCCGCCTCGGCGTCCTCGTCGAAGTTGGCCAGCCGCTCGGCGGCGACCCCGATCGCGGCCACCTCGGCGCCGGAGTGCTCGGCAACGATCTCGACCAAGCCCAGATGGTCGATGTGCTGGTGGGTGACGATGACCAGCTCGAGGTCGTCGATCGAGTGCCCGCGGGCGGCAAGCTGAGTGCCCAGCTCGTCGAGCGCCTTGCCCGAGTTCGGGCCGGTGTCGACCAGGGTCAGCGGCTCGTCCTCGATCAGGTAGCAGTTGACCCGCCCGACGGCGAAGGGGGTCGGGATCTGCAGGCGGTGGATGCCGGCCAGCGCCGCCTGCTCCAGCGCCGCCTCGGGGGTCAGCGCACTCACGCTTGGATCAGGCCAAGGACCTCGTCGCGGCGCTGCTCCATGTCCTCGCGAGAGACCAGCGACTCGAGGTTGAGGCGCAGCAGCGGCTCGGTGTTGGACGGTCGCACGTTGAAGTGCCAGTCGTCGTAGTCGACCGAGATCCCGTCCAGCCGGGTGATCTCACCGTCGGAATAGCGCTCGGCGACCTCCGCCATCTTCGCCGCCGGGTCGGCGACCTCGGAGTTGATCTCGCCGGAGATGAAGTACTTGGAGCGGAACTCGTCAATCAGCTCGCCGAGGCCGCGTCCGTCGAGGGAGAGCAACTCCAGCATCAGCAGCGCCGGGATCGTCCCGGAGTCGGCGTTCCAGAAGTCGCGGAAGTAGTAGTGGCCGGAGACCTCGCCGCCGAAGACGGCGCTCACCTCGCGCATCTTCGCCTTGAAGAAAGCGTGGCCGACCCGCGAGAGGTCCGAGCGCCCGCCCTCGGCGGCGACCAGGTCCGGCACGGCACGGCTCGAGCGGGGGTCGTAGAGGATGGTCGCGCCGGGGTTCTTGGCCAGGGCCGCGCGAGCCAGCAGGGCGCAGATGAAGTCGCCGTCGCAAAACTCGCCGCTGGCGTCGATGAAGAAGCAGCGGTCGGCGTCGCCGTCCCAGGCGATCCCGAGGTCGGCGCCACTGGCGGTCACCCGCTCCATGATCAGCCGCCGGTTCTCCTCCAGCAGCGGGTTCGGCTCGTGGTCAGGGAACTCGCCGTCGGGCTCGAAGTACATCTCCTCGAGGTCGAGGCCGAGCTTGTCCAGGATCGGCCCGGCCATCGGCCCGGCCATGCCGTTGCCGCCGTCGACCACGACCTTCATCGGCTTCACGTTCGCCGGGTCGACGAAGGAGAGCGCGTGGGCGTGGTACTCGTCCCAGACGTCGACCTCCTCGAAGGAGCCGCCGCCCGGCGCGTCGCCGAGGCCGGCGGCGATCTCGTCGCGGACGTCGCCGATGCCGGCGTCGCCCGAGAGCGGCAGCGCCCCCTCGCGGACCAGCTTGACGCCGGTGTAGGCCTTGGGGTTGTGGGAGGCCGTGCACATCGCGCCGCCGTCCAGCTCGCGTGAGCCGACCAGGTGGTAGAGCATCTCGGTCGCGACCATGCCCGCGTCGAACACCGTCGCGCCCTCGAGCATCATCCCCTCGCGCAGCCGCTCGGCCATCGCCGGCGCGGTCAGCCGCATGTCGCGGCCGAGGCCGATCCGCAGCTCGCCCGGCTGCTTGCCGCGCAACCGCGCCAGGACCCGGGCGAAGGCGCGGCCGATCGCCTGCGCGGTGCCCTCGTCCATCTCGGTGCCGTAGAGGCCACGGATGTCGTACGCCTTGAAGATCTCGGCCGGGGCCAGAGGTGACTGCTCGCTCAAAACGCTCCCTTCAGAGCCTTGTAGCTCTGTTCGATGGTCTGCGGCATCACTTTGGTGTCGGCGATGACCGGCATGAAGTTGTTGTCGCCGGCCCAGCGCGGGACGACGTGGAGGTGGATGTGGTGCTCGACCCCGGCACCGGCGACGCGGCCCTGGTTGAAGCCGACGTTGTAGCCGTGCGGACTGTAGATCTCCTCGAGGTGCCCCATCGCCTGCTGGGCCAAGGACATCATCTCGGCGAGGGCCTCGGCGGGGATCTCCTGCAGGGCGCCGATGTGCTCGTAGGGGGCGATCATCAGGTGCCCGTTCGTATACGGAAAGAGGTTGAGGATCACGAAGCAGCTCTCGCCGCGATGGACGATTAGGTTCGCCTCGTCATCTTCGGCGGCCGGCTTGGCGCAGAAGATGCACTCCTCCTCGTTGTCCTTGGACGCGTCCTTCACGTAGGCGAGGCGCCAGGGCGCCCAGATGCGGAAATTTGCCACGGGCCGCTCATCCTAAAGAGCGGCGGCCCGGTCAGAGCCAGTGGCGTTTGCGGAAGTAGACGACCATGGCGAGCAGAAGCGCGAACATCGAGGCCAGCAGGATCCAGAAGCCGGTGATGTTTCCTTCGAACGGGACGCCGGTATTGGACCCCCAGATGCTCGCGACCAGGGTCAGCGGCAGGACGATGACGCTGATCGAGGTGAGGACGCGGAGGATGTCGTTGACCCGGTGTGAGATCACCGACTCGTTGGTCTCGGCCAGCGCCTCGACCACCTCCTTGTAGTTCTCGAGCATGTCCCAGATCCGCTCGTGAGCGTCGACGATGTCGTCGAAGTAGATCTCGAGGTCGAGGTCGGTCGCCAAGTAGCGCTGCTTCACTTTCTCGAGGTCGCGCAGGACGGGGCGCTGGGGCCGGATCACCTTGCGGAAGTTGATGATCTCCTGCTTGACGTTGGAGATGTCGCGCACGACCTCCTCGGAGCGGCCCTCGAAGATGTCGTCCTCGAGCGCGTCGAGCTTGTTGCCGATCTTGCGCAGCATCGGGAAGCAGTAGTCGAAGCTGTCGTCGACGAGGCGGTAGAGCAGGTAGCCGGAGCCACGCGAGAAGAGCTGCTGGCGCATCTCTTCTTTGGCCCGGCAGCGCTCGAACAGGTACTCGACCGGTTGCAGCGGCTGGTTCGGGATCGTGACCACGTAGCCGGGCCCGACGAAGAGGTCGAGCTCGCCGGTGCCGAGCCGGCCGGCGGCGCGATCGAAGACCGGGAAGTGGAGGACGATGAAGAGGTAATCGTCGTAAACGTCGATCTTCGGCCGCTGGTTGCGGGAAAGCACGTCCTCGAGGTCGAGGGGGTGGAAGTCGAAGTGCTCCTCCAGCCAGGCGCGCTCGAGGGCGCCGGGGCGCTCGATGTTGACCCAGCGCAGGCCGGCGGCGTCGATCTGCTCGACGTTCGGGGTCTGCGGCTCAGCCGACGATGGCGACTCGACGAGCTCGCCGCGCCGGCCTGGCCGTCGCAGCCTTGGCTTCGGAAGGTTCGGCATCGCCGGGGCTCGTCATCTCGTCGCGCAGTGGGCTCATCTCGGTGCCTAGGTTAAACGCATGGCGGCCCTGGAAAGGATCGTAAGGCGCCTGGTAGGCTTCACCCAACATAAGCGCCACATCTAGAGGGGTGGAGGGACTGGCCCAGTGAAGCCCCGGCAACCATCTTCGGACCATCGGTTCGAGGGCAGGTGCCAACTCCAGCAGGCCGCGCGGTTCATGGCCTGGAAGATGTGGGGGATGTCCGATCGGACCTCTGCCCCACAAAAGGCGGAGGTTTTTCTGTGAGAAAGAGGATCGGATGTCAATCGAAAGCCTGAAGTGCAAGGAGTGCGGCACCGCTTACGAGCTGGACGCCAGCTACGTCTGCGAAAACTGTTTCGGCCCCCTCGAGGTGGCCTACGACTTCTCGTCGCTGGACCCGATCGAGGTCAAGCGACGGATCCAGGCGGGATCCCAGGGGATCTGGCGCTATGCCGACTTCCTCCCCTTCGAGGGCCGTCCCGGCGACCCGCTGGAGCCCGGCCTGACGCCGCTGCTGCGCGCCGATCGCCTCGCCGAGAGGCTGGGGATCGAGGCTGAGCTGTGGATCAAGAACGACGCCGCCAACCCGACCCACTCCTTCAAGGACCGGGTCGTCGCCGTCGCCGTCGCCAAGGCTCAGGAGCTCGGATTCGACACGGTCGCCTGCGCCTCGACCGGCAACCTCGCCAATGCCGTCGCCGCTCACGCCGCGGCGGCGGGCCTCGACTCCTACGTCTTCGTCCCCGCCAACCTCGAGGAGCAGAAGCTGCTCGCGACCGGCGTCTACGGCACCAACCTGGTCGGCGTCCGCGGCAACTACGACGACGTCAACCGGCTCTGCACCCAGCTCGCCGAGAGCCGTCCCTGGGCCTTCGTCAACGTCAACCTGCGGCCTTACTACGCCGAGGGCTCGAAGACGCTCGCCTACGAGACGGTCGAGCAGCTGGGCTGGGAACTGCCCGACCGAGTCGTCTCGCCGATCGCCTCCGGCTCGCTCTTCACCAAGCTGGGCCGCGGCTTCCAGGAGTGGCTGGACCTGGGCCTGGTCGAGGGGACCCAGCCGATCTTCAACGGCGCCCAGGCGGAGGGATGCAGCCCGGTCGCAACCGCCTTCGCCGAAGGCTGGGACGTCTGCAAGCCGCAGAAGCCGGAGACGATCGCCAAGAGCCTGGCGATCGGCGACCCGGCCGACGGCCCTTACGCGGTCGAGCAGGCCCGCCGCACCGGCGGCGGCATCGACTCGGTCAACGACGCCGAGATCC
>Ga0193706_1000826_pt1 | contig 15475 bp, 19 predicted proteins | sample U3c1metaG_FD_160130 | JGI IMG/M metagenome (GOLD analysis project Ga0193706, IMG submission 160130) | Soil microbial communities from a riparian zone of the East river system, Colorado, United States - U3c1 | ecosystem: Environmental > Terrestrial > Soil > Riparian zone | place: USA: East River... | reverse complement strand
CAAGCGCCCGCGCCAGGAGCTGCGCGCCCAGGCAGATGCCGAGCACGGGCAGCTGGCGCCGGGCCGCCTCGGCCAGCCACTCGCGCTCGGCCGCCAGGGCCGGGAAGCGCTCGACTTCGTCGACATTCATCGGGCCGCCCATCACGACGGCGCCGGCGACCTCGTCGTGACCGGGCAGCGGCTGGCCGGCGAGTGGCTTCACGGTGTGCACCTGGAGCGCTCCGCAGGCGTCGAGGATGCGGTGCGGACCCTCCCAGGGCACGTGCTGGATCGCCAGCAGGGTGGGACGGTCGTCCGCGCTCATCGGCTTCCCAGGCTAGCCGCGCTACGGTTGGCGCGGTGGCCAAGTTCCGCGGCATCCCTCTCCTCCGGCCGGAGGCCAGGCTCGGCACGCTGGCCGGTGCCCAGGCGCGCGGCGCCGTGGCGGTCGGGGCGCTCGCGGTCGGCGCCGCCGCGGTCGGCGGCTTCGCGATCGGCCGGCTCAGCGTCGGCCGCCTGGCGATCGGCCGCGCCACGATCGGCAAGCTCTCCGTCAGCCGCCTCGAGGTCGAGGAGCTGGAGATCGGCCGCCTGACGGTGCGCGAAGGCGCCCTCCCTCCCGGCCGGGCGAACCAGAGTGACCAGCCGTAACGCGCTTCCGACTTTGACCCCACCTGGGTGGGGTGAATGTCGGCTACGTCGCGGCACCCTCGCGATCGCGGTCCTGGTGCTCGGCGGCCTCGCCCTTGCCGCGCCCGCCGGGGCCGTCGGCCCCTACCCGGGCCTCGGCGCCTGCCAGGTCTTCCCCGACCCGCCTGCCTCGCTCTCCCCCAGCGCCCCGTCCCTCGCCAACCAGGCCGCCTGGAACCAGGACGTCTCCAAGGCCCCGCGCGACCCGCGCTCGGCCGCCTACATCGCCTACATCGACTCCCACGGCGGCGACCGGCTGCACCCCGACTTCGGCTCGCCCCGCCCCTACGGCTTCCCCTTCGCCGTCGTCGGCCCCGGCCAGCGCAAGCTCCCGGTCCACTACACCGCCTACGGCGACGAGAGCGACCACGGGCCGTTCCCGGTCCCCGGCGGCGCCCCGGTCGAGGGCGGCAACGGCAGCGACGGCGACCGCCACGTACTCGCGGTCGACCGCGGCAGCTGCATGCTCTACGAGCTTTACCGCGCCTTCTTCGTCGCCAGGCCCAGGCCGCACTGGAACGCCGACTCCGGCGTCGCCTGGGACCTCGAGTCGAGCGCCCTGCGCCCCGCCGGCTGGACCTCCGCCGACGCCGCCGGCCTGCCGATCTTCCCCGGCCTGGTCCGCTACGACGAAGTCGCCGCCGGCCGCCTCGACCACGCCATCCGCGTCACCTTCGAGAGCACCCGCGATGCCTGGCTCCTCCCCGCCACCCACTGCGCCGGGGACACCGCCAGCCCCAGCGCCCCGCCGATGGGGCTGCGCCTGCGGCTCAAGGCCGGCTACGGCCTCGGCGGCTTCAGCGGCCACGCCAGGACGATCGCCGAGGCGATGAAGCGCTACGGCCTGATCGTTGCCGACAACGGCTCCAACTGGTTCTTCAGCGGCAGCAGCGACCGGCGCTGGGACGACGAGAACCTGGATCAGCTGAAGCGGATCCCCGGGGCCGCCTTCGAGGTCGTCAAGAGCGCCGCCCGCGTCCACGCCTGCTGAGCAGGGCCCTCCCTAACCCCGGGTGCCGCCACCGCGCCCGTCGGGCGACCAGCCGGGGCCGCGGAAGACGTAGCCAAGCCGGTGGCGCCAGCTGCCCGCGCCCCGCACGTCCCGCACGATCGCGGCGAACTCGTGGAACGCCACCCGGGTCGGCTTGAAGGTGCGCAGGTTCTGCGTCAGCCCGTACTTGACCCGCTCGGTCTCCCCCTGGAAGGTGCCGAACAACCGGTCCCAGACGATCAGGATGCCGCCGTAGTTGCGGTCGAGGTAGACCTCGTTGGAGCCGTGATGGACCCGGTGGTGGGAGGGCGTGTTGAAGACGTACTCGACCGGCGCCGGCAGCCGCCCGATCCGCTCGGTGTGGATCCAGAACTGGTAGATCAGGCTGATCGCCTGCTGGGTGAGGATCATCCAGGGCTGGAAGCCGAGCAGCGCCAGCCCGGCCCAGAACGGCAGCGAGGTCATCGGCGTCCAGGTCTGCCGCAGCGCCGTCGAGAGGTTGTAGTGCTGGGAGGAGTGGTGGACGATGTGGCTGGCCCAGAAGACCCGCACCTCGTGGTGGATGCGGTGGAACCAGTAGTAGGCGAAGTCGTCGGCGAAGAAGAGCAGGACGTAGGTCCACCACTCGTCGGCGGGCATCCGCAGCGGCGTCAGCTCGTAGAGGCCGGCGTAGACGACGACCACGGCCAGCTTCCAGACGGCGTTGATGGCGACGTTGCCAGCGCCCATCGTCAGGCTCGTGCGCGTGTCGCGCGCCTCGTAGCCGACCAGCTCCTCGTCGGCGGCGAGCCGGAAGGACCAAAGCTCGACCGCCAGCAGCAGCACGAAGGCCGGCACCGCGTAGAGGATCAGGTCAGCCATGGCTGCGCAAGACTCTAAGGTGTCCCCCGGGCTGGCGATGGCGTATCTCCGAGACACCTCACGAGGCGATCGTGGCCGCGGGCTGCCACTGGCCGCGAGCCTGCTCGCCTGCCTGGGACTGGCGCTCTCGCTCGGTGCCGGCACCGCCGCCGCCGAGCCAGGCGCTGACGACTCCGGCCAGCGCGGCGCAGTCGAGGCGTTCGGCCGCGCGGCGCTGAGCGCGATCGCCTCGACGACCGGCGCCGACGAGGCGCTCGGCGCCCTCGGCGGCGGCCTCGCCCTGATGGAAGCGCAGCGCAAGGTCGAAGCGAAGCCCGAGCCCTCCTACGGCTCCGCCGTCCCCACCACCCCGCCCGGCCCGGCGGTCCCCGGCGACCGGACGACGATGCCGCCGGCCTCGGCCGGCTCCAACGGCACCACGATCCCCCACCACAGCGCCGCCGACCGGGAAAAGATCTTCGCCAACAGCCGCGCCGCCGGCCCGGGAGGCTCGACCTCGATCCTGCTCACCGGCATCGCCCTGCCGCCACCGGACGCGCCGCAGGCGGTCAAGGACGTGGTCAACAACGCCAACATGATCGTCGGCCGGCCCTATATCTGGGGCGGCGGCCACGGCTCCTTCTACTCCTACGGCTACGACTGCTCGGGCTCGGTCAGCTTCGCCCTCTTCGGCGGCGGCATGATCCCTCGCCCCCTCACCTCCGGCGAACTCGAGGGCTGGGGCGCCCCCGGCCCCGGCAAGTGGATCACCGTCTACGCCAACGGCGGCCACACCTTCGCCGAGATCGCCGGCCTGCGCTGGGACACCTCGGGCACCGAACGGGGCACCGGCCCGCGCTGGCACCTCGGCGGCAGGCCCACGGACGGCTTCGTCGTCCGCCACCCGCCCGGCTACTGACGCCGACGCCCCCGGTTGGATTCGAACCAACGACCATCGGCTTAGAAGGCCGGTGCTCTGTCCACTGAGCTACGGGGGCGGGGCGTCAAGATTAGGCCCTGTCAAGCGGGATCGCTTAGCATCGCCGCATGCCGAAAGTCGAGCTGGCCGGTACGGAGCTGCACTACGAGCGGACCGGCGCGGGCGAGCCGCTGCTGCTGATCCAGGGGATGAGCGCCAACCACATGGCCTGGGGCCGCCCCTTCTCCTCGCTGCTCGAGCAGAGCTTCGAGGTGATCGCCTTCGACAACCGCGGCATGGGGCTCTCTCGCCCGGTCAGCGAGGCCTTCTCGATCGCCGAGATGGCGGCCGACACGGCGGGCCTGCTCGACGCCCTGGAGATCGAGAGCGCCCACGTGCTCGGCATCTCGATGGGCGGGATGATCGCCCAGGAGCTGGCCATCGCCCACCCAGGCAGACTGCGCTCGTTGACCCTCGGCTGCAGCTACTGCGGTGGCGAGGGCTCGCAGCTGATGGACCCGGCCGACTTCCAGGGGCTGGTCGCGGCGATGTCCTCCGGCGACCAGGACCGGGTCTTCCGGGCGATGTACGAGCTGAACCTCTCCCCCGGCTTCCGCACCGAGCAGAGCCGCTACGCCGACTTCACCGAGATGGCCGCGGCGCTGCCGGCCCCGCGCGAGACGATCGGCCTGCAGGTGCAGGCGATCTTCGCCCACGACACCAGCGCCCGGCTGCCGGAGCTCTCCGTCGCGACCTTGGTGATCCACGGCACGGTCGACCGCGTCCTCGGCTACCCCAATGGCCCCCTGATCGCCTCGCTCATCCCCGGTGCCCGGCTGGAGACCTACGAGGACACCGGCCACATGTTCTGGTGGGAGCAGCCCGAGCGTTCCGCCGAGCTGGTCCGCGAGCACGCCCTCGCGGCCGCTCGCTCCTAGGAGGGGCTAGCCGCCGAGGCTGTCGCAGCCGGCCGGGTCGAGCTTGCCGTCGACCCTGAAGACGTAGTCGGGCTGGGGCACGATCAGTGGCTCTTCGACGACCAGCTTCAGGGCCGGGTCGGATTTCACCCAGGCATAGATCGGATACCAGTAGTCGGCCTCCGGCGAGTCCTGCGTGAACTGGCTCATGATCAGGTAGTCGTAGTCGCCTTCGTTGATCAGGCGGCGAAACTGGCGGCAGCTGGTCGCCAGGCGATAGGTGCCGTTCGGCCCCTTCTGGCCGATGTACTGGACCCGGTTGGAGAGGTCGCCACCGTAGAAGCCGTACTGGCCGAAGATGATCTCGCTGGAGCCGGCGATGCCGATCCGCTGGTCGTGCTGGCGACGGGCGAAGTCATAGGCCTTCTGCGGCCCCCCTTCACCGAGGAAGAGCGTCGACCTCGTGTAGTGGTGCTCGGCGTACTGGACCTCCTGCGCCCGCCCCAGGACCACCGCCAAGAGCAGCACCACGCCGCCGATCGCGGCCACCATCCCGCGGCTGACCTGGCCACGCACCCGGCCCAGCCCCAGCGCCGCCGGCGCCCAGACCAAGGCCAGGGTGATGAAGATCGTGCCGACGATGAAGCCCGGATACCAGCGCGGCGTGGTCAGCACCGTAATCGCGTAGACCGCGGTCAGGAAGAGCAGCGTCTGCCAGGCCCGCCGGTCCGGCGCCCGCAGCGGCCGCGCGATCGGCAGCACCGCCAGCGCCAGCACCAGCCCCGGCACCAGGTAGCGGGTGTTGGTGAAGAAGCCGGTCGGCGAGCCCTCCTGTCCGGCGGCGGTCAGCGGCGTGAAGATATAGACCAGCGCCGTCGCCAGCGCCCCGGCGGCGACCACCTGGAGGATCCGGTTGCGAGAGCGCACGACGATGAAGACCGCAGCGGCGACGGCGACGATCAGGATCAGCGGCCAGAGAGGCCCGAAGGCGTTGTCGAGCTGGGGGAAGAACCACCTGCGGTAGATGGTCGGCTCGGTCAGGTAGTCCGCCACCGCGAAGCGCGGCCGCGGGTCGAGCGGCATCTGGTCCGGGGTCGGCAGGTTGAGCGGCCCGAACTTGGCCTGCGGGATCGGGTTGCCGCCGGTCTTGACCGCCGCCCGCACGTACCAGTAGCCGCCGACCACGAACATCGAGAGGCCCATCACCCAGGCCGAGGTGAGGCGCCGGCCGCGGCCGCTGAAGACGACCACGCCGATCGCGATCGCCGCCACCGGGATCAGGAAGGTGAGCTTGACCGAGGCGGCGAGCCCGCCGGCGATCCCCGCCATCACCAGCGGCCCCTTGTCGAGCAGCGGCGCGTCGCGCTCGGGCGCGTCCTGGACGGCCCCCGCCACGGGCGCGCGCCGCTGGTGGCCGTTGATCAGGAAGGCGATGAAGGCGATCAGGAAGGCCAGGCCCATGATGTCGTTGCGCGCCTCGCCGGGCTGGGTCTCGATCATCACCCCGGCGTCGAGGACGATCGCCGCCGCGACCAGCGTCGCCGGGCCGACCTTGTAGGGACGGCCGACGCACCAGGCGGCCAGCAGCGCGATCGCCAGCCAGAAGAGGTTCTGCAGCGGCGCCAGCCAGTCGCTGTCGAAGAGGACGATCGAGGCGCCGTTGATCAGCTCGGTGCTGGCCGGGTAGAACCAGGCGGCCAGCCGCAGCGGGTCGGTGAAATGGAGCGGCGCGGTCGAGTGCTCCTGCGCGATCGCCGCCGAGAAAGGCATGTGGTACCAGGTGGTGTCGCCGCCGAACATGCCCTGGTCGAGGCTGAGCTGGGACGGGAAGGTCCACTCGGCGACGGTGAAGGAGGCGACGGCGACGGCGATCAGCAGGGCGACCGTCTGCACCTTCGGCGCCTTCACTTCCCGCACCCCGTTTGGCGCCATGTGCCAGCCCAGCAGGGCCGAGCCGAGCCCGACGCCGATGCAGAAGACGACGATCCAGCCGAAGTAGAGGATGCTGAGCGCGCCGAGGGCCTGCAGCGAGACGACCAAGAGGGCGACCGCGATCGTGGCGTCGGCGAGCCGCGCCAGCGCCCCCGAGAACTCGGGCACGATCCAGCGGCGCAGCCAGTAGCCGCCGAGGCCAAGCGCCGCAACGATGCCGATTACGGCGAGGCAGCCCGCTATGTAGGAGCCAAAGGAGGGTGCCACGGGCGGGTGATGCTATTCGCCGCGCCCGCGGGACCTCCGCGCGGTCAGGAGGCGACTGCCGGGATGCTGCAGGAGACGCCGGTCCCGGCCAGGCCGCAGTAGCCGTTCGGCACCTTGTGCAGGTACTGCTGGTGGGCCTCCTCGGCGTAGTAGAACGGCCCGGCGGGCTCGACCTCGGTCGTGATCGGCTCGTATCCGGCAGCGCTCAGCGAGGCGTCGTAGGCGTCCCGCGCCATCTCCGCCATCGCCTTCTGGGCATCGTTGGCGAAGTAGATGCCGGAGCGGTACTGGGTGCCGACGTCGTTGCCCTGGCGCATCCCCTGGGTCGGGTCGTGCTCCTCGAAGAAGACCTTGAGCAGCTCCGCGTAGGAGACCTTCTCCGGGTCGAAGGCGACCAGCACCGCCTCCGCATGTCCGGTCCTGCCGGAGCAGACCTCGTCGTAGGTCGGGTTCGGGGTGATCCCGTTCTGGTAGCCGACCGCCGTCGCGTAGACGCCGTCCAGTTCCCAGAACAGCCGCTCCGCCCCCCAGAAGCAGCCAAGCGCGAAGTAGGCGGCCGCGATCCCCTCCGGGAACGGCGGCTTGATCGGGGTGCCGAGCACGGCGTGGACGTCGGGGACCTCGAAAGCCGGCTCGCTGCGGCCGGGCAGAGCGTCCTCGGCCGAGGGCATCCGCGTCTTCTCGGGATTCAGCATCGTCATCAGCCTTCCAAGTCGGTTGATCTCGCCACCTCCTGCCAATCACGTTACGCCAGCGGCCAAGCCGGCCCGGCGGGAACGCGAAGGATTACTGTGGCCAGGGTGACAAAAGGCTTCGCGCTCAGGCGAAGGTGTAGCTGACGCCGGTCAGCTCTGCGGAAACCGTCCAGAGGCGCTCCGCCGTGGCCTCGTCGCGCCCCGCCTTGACCGGGCGGACCACCTTCGGGTAGCCGCGCTGCTCCTCGAATCCGTCGGGCCCGATGAAGAGGCCGCCGTCGAGACCAGGACGGGTGGCGGCGTAGAGCTGCGGCAGCACCCCCATCTCGGCGCTCTGGGCGAGCAGGCGGTTGGTGAGCGCCATGATCGTGCGGTCGACGAGCGGCGGCGCGGCCGACTGGAGGTTGGTCGCCGAGTAGCCAGGATGGGCGGCAAGGCTCTTCACGGCCGAGCCGGCGGCGCGCAGGCGCTTATCCAGCTCGCGGGCGAAGAGGACGTTGGCGAGCTTCGACTGGCCGTAGGCACGCCAGCGAAAGTAACGCCGCTCGCCCTGGAGGTCGTCGAAGCGGATGCGGCCGAATTTGTGGGCGGTGCTGCTGACGGTGACGACGCGCGCATCCTCGCGCCCCTGCATCTTGCCGAGCAGGAGCCCGGTCAGGGCGAAGTGGCCGAGGTGGTTGGTGCCGAACTGCGACTCGAAGCCATCGACGGTCTGTAGTCGTGGCGGCGCCATCAGGCCGGCGTTGTTGATCAGCAGGTCGAGGCCGTCGCGGCTGGCGCCGAAGCGCTCGGCGAAAGCACGGACAGAGGCTAGGTCGGAGAGATCCAGCGCCTCGGCGGAAACCGTGGCGGCGGGGACGGCGGCCCGGATCGAGGCCACGGCGGCGTCCGCCTTCTCGGCATTGCGACAGGCGAGCACGACGTCGGCCCCGGCCCCGGCCAGCGCCTCCGCGGCAGCGAGCCCGAGGCCGCTGTTGGCGCCGGTGACCACCGCCGTGCGCCCGGTCTGGTCCGGGATGTCCGCCGCCGTCCACTTCTCGCTCATCAAGCCTCCGTTCGCCCACTGGTTCTCGTCTTGCCGAGGAATATATGTGAATCTCTCTTACTTTGCGATCGGGCTAGAGTCGAGGGCATGGGGAAAGTCCGCCAACGGGCCAGCTACCACCATGGCGACCTGCCCGCGGCGCTGGTCGACGCCGCCTTCGAGCTGATCGGCGAGAACGGCGTCCACGGCTTCACCGTGGCCGAAGCCGCGCGCCGGACCGGGGTCAGCATCTCCGCCCCCTACCGCCACTTCGCCGACCGCGACGAGCTGCTTGCCGCCTGCGCCACCGCCGCCTGCGAAGCGGTCCAAAAGGACTTCGAGGCGGCGCTGGCCGCCCACGACTCGCCGGCCGACCAGCTCGCCGCGGCGATCGCCGCCTACGTGCGCTTCGCCGCCGAGCGCCGGCCGATGTTCGAGTCGATCTTCAGCACCGGCCTCGACAAGAGCAGGTACCCGCGGCTGGCGGAGGCGGGCGCCGCGGCGCTCTCCGCCGTCTCCGCCCCCGCCCTCCAGCTCACCCCCGGCGGCGACGAGGAGAGGGCCGCAATCCTGGTCCAGGCCCTGACCAGCCTCGCCCAAGGCCACGCGACGATGCTGCTCGAGGGCTACTTCGGCGAGCCGCCGGCGGGCGTCGACGTCGCCGCCGAGCGGGCCGCGGGCGCGACCAGGGCACTGCTGCGCGGCCGCAGCCTGCTGTTCTAGGCGCCGCGCTGCCGCAGCATCGCGCCGCGCCGCCCGCGGCCGATTGCCAGCGTCCCGGCCAGCGGATACGGTCTCTCCATCGGCTGCCTCCTCGTCCTTTTCGCGTTCATCTCGCCGCGCCTGGCGCTGTTCGCGCTGTTCCTCTTCTCGGACCTGCTCAGCCGCGCCTTCGACAGCTGGTTCGTGCCCTTCCTCGGCTTCTTCCTGCTGCCCTGGACGACGCTCGCCTACGCGGTGATGTGGAGCAGCTCCAACCGGGTCGACGGCTTCGAGTGGTTCATCGTCATCCTCGCCTTCGCCATCGACCTCGGCTCCTACGCCAACCGCGGCAGAGCGCGCCGCGACTGAAGCGGGCCGCCCCCGGGCCGGGGGCTAGTGGGTATTGGGGTAGGAAAGCCTGATGTGCCGCTTGGAGAGGACGACGAAGGGCCGCTCGCTGACCTTGCCGTCCTCCAGCGATGTGATTTCCACATTCGTAAGCGGCACGAAATCGAGGTCGCCGCGATTGAGGGAATCAGAGAACCGGCTCTGGTAGCCGGCGGGAGGGAGGGTCACGTCGCCGACCACGATGTGACGGTCGGTTTCGAAGACGGCGCGTTCGATGCGGCGCTCGATCTTGTCTCGTTCCTTTGCCATCCCGGACCTATCGGCACAATCTGCTCAAACTTCACCGGACAAACGTCCGTACCGCATTCGGGCGATTTCTCTCACTTGAGCCTAATCGGGGCGGCAGGATTTGAACCTGCGACCTCGGCCACCCAAAGGCCGCGCGCTACCAGGCTGCGCCACGCCCCGACGCGGCCAGTTTAGAGTGAACCTCGATGGCTGACGTACGCCCGTTCAAGGCGCTGCGCTACGACCTCGCGCGGGTCGGTTCCCTGGACGCCGTCGCGGCGCCGCCCTATGACGTGATCGACGCCGCCGGCCGGGCACGGCTGCTGGAGCGCTCCCCATACAACGCCGTCGCGATCGACCTGCCGAAGCCGTTCGGCCCCACCGACCCCGCGAGCGGCCCCGGCGGCGACCCCTACGGCGAGGCCGCGAAGACGATCGAGGGCTGGCTCGCCGACGGCGTCCTGATCGCCGACGAGGAACCCTCGATCTGGGCGCTGACCCAGGACTACACGGCTCCCGACGGCAGCGGCCACAGCCGCCACGCCGTCCTCGCCCGGGTGCGGGTGGAGGACTACGAGAGCGGTGGCATCCGCCCCCACGAGCGCACCCATCCGGGCCCGCTGCTGGACCGCCTCGAGCTGACCCGCGCAACCGGGTACAACCTCTCGCCGATCTTCTCGCTCAGCACCGCGGACGCCTGGCCGCTGGTCGAGCCGGCGCTCGGCGCCGAGCCATGGGGCGAGGCAACGGACGAAAGCGGCACCGTCAACCGCGTCTGGCGGGTCACCGACCCGGCCGTCCACGCCGCCGTCGCCGAGCGCCTGGCCGGCGCCGAACTGCTGATCGCCGACGGCCACCACCGCTATGAGACCGCGCGCGCCTACCGCGACGAGATCGGCGGCGAGGGACCGCACGACTTCACGCTGATGGCGCTGACCGGGCTCGACGATCCCGGCCTCACCGTCTTCCCCACCCACCGCCTGCTCTCCGGCCTCGCCAGCGACCCCGAGCGCCAGCGCCGCCTCGGCAGCGGCCTGCGCGAGCTGTTCGAGGCCAGCGAGGTCAGCCGCGAGGGCCTCGACCCGGCCGGCGAGGAGGGGGTCGGCGTCTTCGGCCTCTACGACGGCTTCCATCGCCAGGGCTATCGGCTGCGGCTGAAGGACCTCGCCGCGCTCGACCGCCGCCTCGCGGGCAAGCCCGAGGCCTACCGCCGCCTCGACTCGGCGATCCTCGAGACGCTGGTGCTGAAGGGCCTGGCCGGGATGAGCGACGAGGACATCGACGAGCGACGCGGCCTCGAATACGCCAAGAGCGTCCCGGACGCGCTGGCGATGGTCGACCGCGGCGAGTTCGACCTCGCCTTCGTCCAGCGGCCGGTCCCCGTCGACCAGGTCCGCGCCGTCGCCGCCACCGACGAGAACATGCCGCCGAAGTCCACCTACTTCTTCCCCAAGGTGATGACCGGCATCGCCTTCAACCCGGTCCGCTGAGAACTGCGCACGCCGCGCCGCCTAGGATGAGCGCACCGTGGTCAAGATCTACACCAAGAAGGGCGACGACGGGAGCACTTCGCTCTGGTACGGCGGCCGCGTCCCCAAGCACCACGGCCGCACCGAGGCCTACGGCTCGCTCGACGAGGCCTGCTCGCTGCTGGGCGTCGCCCGCGCCCTCTGTGGCCCCGGCGAGGCCGAGCTGGCCGCCGACATCCTCCGCCTCCAGGACGACCTCTTCGTCGCCGGAGCCGAACTGGCGACGGCGCCAGAGGCGGCCGGGCGACTCGAAGACGGGGTCAGCCGCACCACCGAGGCGATGGTCGCCGAGCTGGAGCGCCTGATCGACCGCTACATGGACGAGGTCGAGCTGCCGCCGAAGTTCGTCATCCCCGGCGGCAACCGGCTCTCCGCCCAGCTCGACGTCGCCCGCACCGTGATCCGCCGCGCCGAGCGCCACATCTCCGCCCTCGCCGAGGCCGGCGAGCTGAGCGGCGAGACCGTGATCCATTTCGTCAACCGCGCCTCCGACCTCGCCTACGCGATGGCCCGCTTTGCCGACGTCGACGACCCGGCCCTGTTCGAGGGCCGCGGCAAGGGCTGAGCGTGAGGGTCCTCTCCCGTCGCCTCGATGGCTTCGCCCACGAGGTCGACATCGAGGGTGGGCACAGGCTGGTCGTCGACGAGCCGCCCGAGGCCGGCGGCACCGACACCGGCCCGCGCCCGACCCAGCTGCTCGCCGCCAGCCTCGCCAGCTGCACCGCGATCACGGTCGAGATGTATGCCGACCGCAAGGGCTGGGACGTCGGCGCGCTCGAGGTCGAGGTCGACGTCGCCTACGACGGCCACGTCCCCTCGACCTTCGCGGTGGGGCTGAAGCTGCCGGGCGAGCTGAGCGACGAGCAGCGCCAGCGGCTGCTGAAGATCGCCGCCAAATGCCCGGTTCACAAGGTCCTCGTCGGCGAGGCCTCGGTCACGGTCTCCGAGCGGCTCGAGGCGGCCTAGATGGACCTCGGCCTCTCCGGGCGCTCCTGCGCGGTCACCGGCGCCAGCCGCGGCATCGGCCGCGAGACGGCGATCGGGCTCTGCGCCGAGGGCGCCAACGTGCTGCTGGTCGCCCGCGGCGAGGAACGGTTGCGCGAGGTCCAGGAAGAGGCCGTCGGCGCCGGCGCCAAGGCCGGTGGCCGCGCCGCCGTGCTGGCCCTCGACGTCACCGCCGCCGACGCCGGCGAGCGGATGCTCGCCACCGCCGGCGAGTACTTCGGCCGCCTCGACGTGCTCGTCAACAACGCCGGCGCCGCCAGCTGGCGCGACCTCGACGAGGTCCCCGACGAGGACTGGCGCGCCCAGTACGAGCTGAACGTGATGGCGCCGCTGCGGGCGATGCGCGCCGCCGCCCCGGCGATGGCCGAGCGCGGCTGGGGCCGCATCGTCAACGTCTGCTCGACCGCCGGCAAGCGCCCCTCGGGGGCGATGCCCGAGTACTCGGTCGCCAAGGCGGCCGAGCTCTCGCTCTCGCGCCTCTTCGCCGACCGCTACGCCAAAGCCGGGGTCCTCGTCAACGCGATCTGCCCCGGCCCGGCCGAATCGGAGATGTGGATGGAGCCGGGCGGCCTGCTCGACCAGTCGCAGGCGATGAGCGGCGCCCCGGGCCGCGAGGAGGCCCTGGCCGAAGCCGGCGCCAAGCGCCCGATCGGCCGCCTCGCCGACCCCGCCGAGATCGCCGCGGCGATCGTCTTCCTCTGCTCCGAGCGCGCCTCCTACGTCGCCGGGGCCGCCTGGTCGGTGGACGGCGGCACGGTTCAAGTGATCATCTAGCCGCGGGACGACTGGGATGGACGACCTGACCCGGCGGCTCCTTACCGCCGAGGAAGCGGCGGCGATGGAGGCCCACGGCGGCACCGACGCGGCGGTGCTCCTGGCGCTCTACGGATGGCCGGAGGAGCCGGGACTGATCTTCACCGAGCGTCGCGCCGATCTGCGGCGACACGCCGGCGAGATCTCCTTCCCCGGCGGCCGCCGGGACCCGATCGACGCCGACCTTGCCACGACGGCGCTGCGCGAGGCACAGGAGGAGATCGCGCTCGAGCCGAGCCGGGTCGAGCTCACCGGCGCCCTGCCGCCGGTTTCGACCTTCGTCACGGGCTACCGCGTCTACCCCTTTGTCGGCCTCGTCGCCCACCCGGCCGAGCTGGGCCTGGAGCCCAACCCGGCCGAGGTCGAGACCGTCCTCACCTTCTCGCTCGAGGTGCTCGGAGAGGGCTATGAGATGCGCCGCCTGGTCCGCCGCGGCGTCCCCATCCGCACCCCCACCTACGAGGTGGAAGGGCAGTTGATCTGGGGAGCGACCGCGCGGATCCTCGGCGACCTGCTCGCGCGCCTGGGCTAGACGCTCTTCTCCACCGGCACCCCAACCATGTTGCCCCACTCGGTCCAGGAGCCGTCGTAGTTCTTGACGTCGTCTTCGCCGAGCAGCTCGTGCAGGACGAACCAGGTGTGGGCGGAGCGCTCACCGATGCGGCAGTAGGCGATCACCGGCTTGCCGTCCTCCAGCACGCCCTTCGAGGTGTACAGCTCGCGCAGGTCGTCCGCCGATTTGAAGGTGCCGTCCTCGTTCACGGCCTGCGCCCACGGCACCGAGGCGGCGCCGGGGATGTGGCCGCCCCGCTGGGCCCCCTCCTGCTCGTAGCCGGCCATCGCGATCAGCTCGCCGGAGTACTCCTGCGGGCTGCGCACGTCGACCAGGTTGGCGGAGGAATCGAGCGCGGCGCTGACCTCGTCGCGAAAGGCGCGGATCGACTTGTCGCCGGGCTGGGCGGTAAAGCTCGTCGCCGGGTGGGACGGGGCCTCGGTGCTGGTCTCGCGCCCCTCGGCGATCCACTTCTCACGCGGGCCGTTGACGAGCTTGACGTCGTTGTAGCCGTAGTAGCGGAAGTACCAGTAGGTGTAGGCGGCGAACCAGTTGTTGCGGTCGCCGTAGAGGACCACGGTGTGGTCGTTGGAGATGCCGCGGCTCCCCATCAGCGCGCCGAAGTCCTCCGGGCCGAGGAAGTCGCGCTTGACCTGGTCCTGCAGATCGGTCTTCCAGTCGAAGCCGATCGCGCCGGGGATATGGCCTTCGGCGTACAACGCCGGGTTCTCGTCTACCTCGACGATGCGGATCGAGTCGTCGTCGAGGTGCTCGGCGACCCAATCGGTCTCGACCAGCACATCCTTCGCGTAGCTCATTCCGCAACCTCCAAAGTTCGACGTGTGGCTATCTACCTAATTCCTATCGGAGTTTAACTATTTGACCTTGCCGGCCGGGGAGAGCAGGCCCAGGGCCAAATCTCCCATCTTCTGAGACCACTCGGCGGGGTCATTCGGTTCACTCCCGACGATCTCGACCGGTATGCGCCAGGTCCGCGAAGCCGTCCTCACGATCTCCGCCCCGGCCTCCAGAAGGGCGGCGTCGACGCTCCCGACCGCCTCGTAGACCACGCCCCGCACCGGCGTGTCGACCAGCCTTTCCATCAGCCGCTCCAGCCGCGGCCCGTGGATCGCCGCGACCGCCTCGGGCCCGCCTTCGGCGCGGCCCAGCAGCAGGCAGACGACGGCGGCGTCGCCGACCAGTTCCAGCAGCGTCCCGACCCGGTCGGGGTCGGCGAGCGCCGCCTCGATCCCGGCCGCCTCGATCGCCGCCAGCCCCTCCTCGCGACGGCTGGTCCCGCGCACGGCCCAGCCCGCGGCCAGCAACCGCCCCCCCAGCTCCCGGCCGCGGCAGCCGCAGCCGACGATCAGTGCCCGCGCCAACGTCCCTAGCTCGCCTCGAAGGGGCCGCCGCCGCGGAGGCGGAGGCGCAGCCGCTCGTCTTCGGCGACTTGCTCCCGGAGGTCGGCCTCAGTGATCTCCGGGGCGCCGCGGCGGCGGCGAATCTCGTTCTGGGCCTCCAGCATCTGGCGGACGTCGTCGATCTCGTTCTGAACCTCGAGTTCGGGCGAGCGGGTCGGCTTCCAGTCGACGAGGTCGGCCGAAGTGCCCGGGTAGAAGTGGCCGACGAGCACCAGTACGCCGATCATGAACGCGAGCACTGCCAGGGTCCCCAAGATGTAAAGCACACGACAAGGATACGGTTACCACCCTTGTCCGAGGCCTACGTAATCGAGGCTCTACGGACCCCGATGGGGTCCTACCGCGGTGCCCTCTCCGGCGTCCGCCCCGACGACCTCGCCGCTCACACGATCCGGGCCGTGGTCGAGCGCAGCGGCGTCGACCCCGAGCGGGTCGCCGACGTCTACCTCGGCGCCGCCAACCAGTCCGGCGAGGACAACCGCGACGTGGCGCGGATGGCGGCGCTGCTGGCCGGCCTGCCGCAGAGCGTCCCCGGCGCCACCGTCAACCGCCTCTGCGCCTC
>Ga0193706_1000825_pt1 | contig 15512 bp, 14 predicted proteins | sample U3c1metaG_FD_160130 | JGI IMG/M metagenome (GOLD analysis project Ga0193706, IMG submission 160130) | Soil microbial communities from a riparian zone of the East river system, Colorado, United States - U3c1 | ecosystem: Environmental > Terrestrial > Soil > Riparian zone | place: USA: East River... | reverse complement strand
TCGGCGACAAGCACGAGTTCGACAGCGTCGCGCCCCACTATACGACGGCCAACGTCGGAACCGCCATTACGGCGCTGCTCCTGCAGCTCGGCACCCGCAACGTCGAGCAGGTGTACTTCGCCGGCAAGAACGCCAGCGCGGCGTCGGCCGCGACCATGGCGGCCGCCATCTCGACCCACATGGCGACGCTCGCTACGACCAACTACTACGCGCGTGCCCTCATGGACGCCGGCAATGACACGGCCGCCAACGTGCTGACGTCGTTCGCCAGCTTCGCGGACGCTCGGGTCGGCGTCTGCTACGGCGACGCCGACGTCGTTGGGCTCAATTCGTATGCCGGCTGGGGCGTGCCCAAGCGAGCCGCCGTCAACGTCGTGGCGGAGCGCGCGGCCGGCGCCGACCTTTCGGAGAACCTCGGCCGCAAAGAGTCGGGCCAGCTCCGCGGCGTCCGCGCCATCAGCCACGACGAAGGCACCAACACGCAGTTCAGCGAGTCGGACAAGATCACGACGCTGCGCACCTACCGCGGCAACACCGGGTTCTACGTGACGAACGGCTACCTCAAGAGCCCGTCCGGATCCGATTTCCTCTACTGGGACTGGGGCCGCGTCATCGATCGGCTGTGCCGCACCGTCTTCCTCGCTCAAGACGTGTGGCTCCTGAAGAAGCTCCGGTCGCTGACCGATGGGACCGGCAGCATCGATCCGCGCGACACCTCGCGCGTCAACGGGTTCGTGCGCAACGCCATCAAGGCAGTGCTGCTCGATCCGCCGAACGTCGAGGGTTACAAGGGCCACGTCTCCGGGCTCTCCTACGCGGTCGACGAGACGAACAACTTTCTGTCGACGCGCGAGATGCTGAGCGCCGCGTCGGCGGTGCCGCTCGTGCCGGTCGAAACCATCCGGACTTCGGTCGGGTTCGCAAGGAGCGTGTCCTAATGGCCTCCACGGTCGTCAATGAGGTTCCGTACGACTTCTATTCGATGGAGGTCGAGATCTCGATCGCCGGCGAAAGCTTCGGCATCGTCAAGGGCATCGAGGAGATCGAGTACACGACGACATTCAACCGCGAGAAGCTTCGCGGCGGATCGCGCAAGCCGCTCCTTCGAACGGACGGCGATGTCGACTACGAGGGGTCCATCACGTGGCTCAAGAGCTGGTTCGACTACCTGTGCGACAAGTCGCGCGAGCTCAAGATCCCGCTGGCTGACCTCGAGCTGCTCGTCAACTTCAGCTACGCCCACAAGGGCGAGGTGCTGCACACCGACACGCTCGTCGGCGTGAAGCTTGCGGAGATCGGCAACTCGCACTCGCGTGGTCCCGACGGCCTGCAGACGACGTCGCCGCTCGACGTCATGGACATCTTTTACGACGGCGTGAACGTCTTCGGCGAGACGCTGGCGTCGGACAAGTAAGCAGGAGAACCGCGGGACCCACTGGTGACGGTGCCCCGCAGAAGGGCATGACGCATGACGGAGCAGCAGAACGTTCAGACGGCGGCCGACCTTAGCGAGGAGCATCAGAAGATCATCGCGGACGCGACGGCCAAGCACGGTCGGAAAATCGCGTATTGGTACGACGATGACTTCGGTCTCGTCGTCGTGGCGAAGCCCGTGGGAAGCCAGGGCAAGGCCAACTACCACCGGCTCGTGAACGAGCTTCAGGATGCGGACGTCGACAAGGCCGTCGCGCTCGAGACGTTTGCGCTCGCGTGCGTCGTCTATCCGAAGCGCGACGACGCCAAGAAGATCTTCGAAGATAACCCCGCGTTTGCGCTGAAGGCAGCCGCCCGCGCGCAGCAACTAGCGGGGTCCCAGGTCAAAGAACTGGGAAAAGCCTAAAGGAAGCGCGTGGCGATCTCCGCAAGGGGGCCCACGCGCTTCTTGCATTTCAGCGGGGCGAAGACTCGGACGACGCGTTCCTCGGCGCACTTCTCACGGCCGAATACCAGAACGCCATGATCTCGTGGATGAGCGCGTGGGGCGACTGGTGCAAGGCCTGGGCGAAGATGCACCAGAAGCGCGGTCGCAAACGGTGAAGGGAGCGGTGCCGCATGGGTGTTGACGACGCTTCCTTCACGATGCAGCTGCTCGACGAGCTGACGGCTCCTGGCCGCGACATGGGCGCCGTGTTGGCGGCCCTGAAGAGCGCGCTGGGAGAGGCGGGCTCCGCCGCTGGTGATGCAGGCGACGCGCTCAAAGGCGCGGGACGTGATGCCGCGAAGGCGGCCGAGGCGATGGAGTCCGCCTTCAAAGGCATGGACGCCGCGATGGCCCACCAGAACTGGGTCAAGATGAAGCGCGGCCAGGTCGAGACTGGCAAGCTCAACGCCGAGTTCAAGAAGATGGACGACGCCATGGCCCACCAAAAGTGGGTCGGGCTGAAACGTGCGGAAGTGCAGTCGAACAAGGCCGCGTTCGCGGCCAAGCAACACGCCGATGGGCTCCAGCGCGTTGCCGCTCTCGGTACGCCGCTCGACAAGCTGGCGCTCGGGCCCATGGCGGCAGTGGCGAAGGCGGGCGCCGTCGCGGCGACGGCCCTCGCGGCGGTAGCGGGCGTCATCGTCGTCAAGTTCGGTGCAGCCGCCATCCACATGGCCGCGTTCGCACAGAAGTCGATCCTGGCGCTCACGCAACTCACCGGCAACGCCGGCACGGCCGCCCGCGAGTTCGACGAGGTGCGCAAGATCTCGGGTCGCTTCGGGCTCGACGTGGAGGAGACGCAAAAGAGTTTCCAGAAGCTGCTCGCGGCGCAGTTCTCGATCGGCCAGGCCAAGGACCTCATCAAGATGGGGGCCGACTTGCAGGTCGTCACCGGCGAGGCCGAGAGCGCGCAGCGCGCCCTCCTGACGCTCAGCCAGATCAAGGCCAAGGGGAAGCTACAGGGCGAGGAGCTCATGCAGCTGCAGGAGGCCGGCGTGAGCCAAGGCCTCATCCTGGAAGCGCTCGAGAAGGCCCTCGGCAAAGACCGCGCTGAGGTGCAGAAGATGCTCTCCGGCGGGAAGATCGACGCCGAGACGGGCGTCGCCGCCATCATCGAAGCCATCAAGCACAAGGTCGGCGAGCACGAGCTAGGCGAGGCCGGAGCGAAGTTCGCCGATACGACGCTCGCCGGGTTCCAAGGCCGAATGAAGGCCGGCATGCAGAACGCGATGATCGACATCGGCACGCGTATCGAGCCTGCCATCGTCCGGATCACGCAGCTCATTCAAGGGTCGATTGACAGGCTAGTGAAGAGCGGCAAGCTCCAGGCGCTTGGCGATGCGTTCGTGCGCGGGTTCGAGCGGTTCGCCGGGTTCATCGAATCGAACTGGCCGGCGATCGAGTCCGCGATCGTGTTCACCATCGAGGCCATCATTGGTGGCGTCAACATGGCGATCAGCGCGCTCATGTTCATGAGCGACAATTGGTCGACCATCATGACGATCATGAAGGGCGTCGGCATCGTGCTCGGCGTCGTCGCGGCCGGCGCCGTTCTCATGTTCGCTCCGTTCCTGCTCACGGCGGCCGCCATTATGGCGGTTGGTGTCGCGATCGCCTTCGCGGTCGGCTGGCTCGTCGGTAAGCTGATTCCGGCCGTTACGGCATTCGGCAGCGCCTGGCTCGCCACGGTGCAAGGCGTCATCGCGCCATTCAAGGCCGCGTTCGACACCATCGCGGCAATCTTCGACAGCACCGGCATGAGCTGGAGCGAGAAGCTGTTCGCGATCGGTCAGGCCATCATCACGGGGCTCGTTAACGGGATTACCGCGATGATGATGGCGCCGGTGAACCTCGTTCGGAACATCGGCCAACGCATTGTCGGCGCATTCACGGGCGAGCTCCAAACGCACTCCCCGTCGAAGATCTTCGTGGAGGCGGGCATCGATACGATTGGGGGCTTTCCCATCGGGGTCGACAAGGAAGCCGCCAAGGCAATCGCCAGCGTCACTGGGGTCGCGACCGACATCTCGAGCGCCTTCACAGGTGCGCTCGCCATTCATACGCCGGCCAACGATGTGACGGCGTCACCGGTCGCGGCGGCTCTTGGTGTCGAAGCGCCCACCCTGCAGGGAGCCAACGCTCAAGCGGCGTCAGCGGCCGCGCAGAGCGTGGCGGCACCGGCAGGTGAGGGCGGGACTTCGGGCGGCCCCATTTCGGTGACGGTCCAGGTTAGCGGCGCCGACGTATCGAATCCGGAGCAACTCGGTCAGACCATCGGCGTTGCGGTGCGACGCGAACTCGTGGCCCTCCTTAAGAAGGCATCATGACGCTGCCATACTGGGCCGATAACGATCCCAACGAGGCCGCCGCGTGGAACACGGTTCGGCTCGGCTCCGTACAGCTGCCAGGCGTGTGCGTCGTCACGGCCGAGAAGGGTCGCGACGTCGATCTCAAAAAGGCAAAGGGCCAAGATGGCTACGGCCTCACCGACACAGGCGCGACGCCTGGTAAGGTCTCGATCGAGGTAACGCTGGCAACGCGCCAAGATTGGATCGACTGGCAAAAGGTGCGGCCGCTCATTGACCCCAACCGGCCAGGCGCCACGCGCAACCCCCTCGAGATCAAGCATCCAGATGCCGAGGATTGCGGCATCCGCAACGTCTACGTGGACAACATCAAGCGCTCCCCGCCGTCCGCTAGGACGGGCAAGCGCATCATGATCGAGTGTACGGAGTGGTACCCGCAGGCGAAGACATCCAAGGGCGCCGGCAAGACCGCGAAGGCGCTACCTGCTGCGGCCCCGCGCAAGAACACAGTCGTTTCACAGGTCCCTGGCGAGACGCAGCTCGGCCAGGACTTTGTCAACGGGTTCGCCAACAACTTCTGATCGATGCCTTCGACCGTCAAAGGCAAGCCCATCATGAGCGGCGAGCTCTCGATGCCGCGCATCGGCGCGTGGCACGTCGACATCGACGCTGACGCAGAAACGCTTGCCGGCAAGCTGACACTCTCGTTCGAGGGCGTCGAGCTCGTCGGTACGGTCCTGGGCGCAGGGGTGAGCGGTGGAAGACTCGGCGCGCGCATCGTCGGTGGAGCCGGCGGCATCAGCCGGGACATCGGAGTCAAGAACTACGCCGGCAGCGCCGGCACGAAGATCTCCGCGGTCGTTGCAGACATCATGCGGGAGACCGGCGAAACGCTTTCGGCGACGTCCGATCAATCGGTGCTCGGCCGCACGTTGGCGAAGTGGGAGCGCATCGCGGGTCCCGCGAGTCACGCGCTCGTCAATGTGCTCGACACGGCTGGAGCCGTGTGGCGTGTCCTGCGCGACGGCACGATCTGGGTAGGCATGGCGACGTACCCGGACGCCACGGTCGAGCACGTCCTCATCGACGAAGACTGGGTGAACGGCATTCTGACGATCGCGCCCGAGAAGGCGGACCTTGAGCCAGGCGTTACGTTCCGTGGTCAGAAGATCGATGAGGTCGTGCACCGCCTCAAACCTGGCTCGCTACGCACAGAAGCCCATATTGATTCGGTCGCGAGTACGCTGAACCTGTTTCTCGGCAGCATCCGCCGACAAGTCGATCTGTCGCGCCAGTATCCTGGGCGCGTCTCCAAGCAGAATGCCGACGGCACCCTGCAGGTCGTGCCGGACGACGAGAAGGTGAAGGGGGCGGGGCTCGATCGGGTCACCTATTACGTCGGCCTCCCCGGCAGCAAGGTGAAGGTGAAGGCCGGCCAGCGCGTGCTGCTCGCGTTCGAGGCCGGAGACCCGGCGCGACCGTACGTTGCCGCATGGCAGGGCGGGGCGGCCATCGAGGTGACGATCGCTGGACCGACCGGGCTGCCGGCGGCGCGGCAGGGAGATCTCGTCGCCATCACGCTCACGGATCAGGTCATCACGCGGCTCGCACTGATGTTCCTCTCTTCGGCACCGGGGTCGCCTACTGCGCCCAATGCCCCTCTTTTCCAGACGCTCTTGGCGACACCCATCGTCGCGTATGGACTGATCGCGTCTGGTAATGCGCTGATCCGGGAGTAGCATGCCGGCGACCTACCTCGGCGGCGTCACGATCGGCGGCGCCGTCGTCGGGATCGAGACGGTCTTCGGCAGCGTCGGCGGCGCGCTCACGACCCTGCGGGCGACGGTCGCCGCCCAGATCACCGCCATCGACGCGGCCAGCGCGCTCATCAGCGCACAGCTCGATTTGCTCGGGGTGGCGAAGTTCGCCATCCGCATCCCGGCGACGATCGACTTTCAAGCTCAACTCGACGCTTCGCTGCAGATCGGAGCGAGCCTCGGCCTGCAGCTTACTGATCCAGCGGCTTACCTCTCCGGGCTGCTCGCCGGGCTCGCGCAAGTGCAGCTCAGCGTGAGCGCACTCGTTCCGTCGCTCGCTATCCAGACGCAGCTCGCGGTAGCGGCCGCGACGACGGCGGCAATGAACGCCAAGATCGCCGCCATCGACTTGCAGCTCGGCGCACTCGACACCATTTCGGCCGCCGTCGCGGCCCGCCTCACGGCGATCGGCCACATCTCGGCAGCGCTTGCGGCCGCCATCGCGGTGGTGGGTGCCGCCATCACGGCCTACCTCAACATGACGACGACGCTCGGCACCGCCGGTGCCCACGTCATTCTGTACACGGGCGCGCTCAGCGGCATCGGGGCAGCGGTCGATGCCGTCACGGCCGGCACCGGGCTCGCGCCATCGGACGACGTCAGGGCCTCTGTCATTCTCGTGGAGACGAGCGACGCCGGCCGGGTGGCGGCGTTCAACGCCGTGCTGAAGACTTCGTGAGCTACACGTCGTGCGTCCAGCTGGAGACGCGGCCGTTCTCGATGAGCACACGCAATCCGCATTGCCCAACGTCGTTGACGAAGTACTTCAGAATCAGCGCCTGACCGGTACCGGTTCGAGCCCGAGCGACTTCGGCGGGCGGACCGAACATCGCGGACACGGCATCCGCTGGCGCACCCACCCACAGCTCCTTGCGCCAGATAGCGGTCGCGGCATCCATGCCGAAGCGCTCGCAGAGCGAATACCAATGTTGCGAAGGGTCCGCCCGTAGCGGCGCCGCCGGCGCGGCGCGGCCAGTAAGTCTCCGAAAGACCCATCGCGTGGCAGCGATGAGGAGCAACGCCGGGGCGAGGACGATGTAGAGGAAACAGCCGATTGCGGAGCCGCCCGCACGCCCACCTACGCCAGTCGAATACGAAAGGCCGCTGCCGGGAATGCTGGCGGTGAGGCGGGCTCCGCGGGAGCCAAGACCAAACCGGAGGCCTCGTCCGCCGAAGGAGGCGCCAGCGCCGCTCTTGCTGAGGGTGAGGCGGAACACCTTTCCGACGCGAGCACTACGGCGAAAGCGGAACCCCATGATGGGCACCGAGCGGTCAGCCGCCGTCGCCGGGACACTGTTTCCACTCGTTGCCCTGGCCTACGTAGGTTTCGCAGCCGTCCTGTGGCCGCTCGACACGACAGTTGATGTAGCCAATGGGGCACTCGACGCACCGACCGTTGCTCGCGCAGTAGGCGCGACGCGCGCCGAACCATGCCTCGCAGGTGTAGGCGCCCGCCTCGAGGGTCGGCGTGCTGATACTGCCATCGTAAAGAACAACGCAGGGCGCGCCAACGCCGTCAGGGCCAGCATCGTGGATGGGGGATCCACCCGTTCCAGCGCCGCCACCGGCGCCCGTTCCGGCGGCCGCCCCCGCTCCCCCAGCCCCCGCCGTGCCGCCGGTGGTAGCCCCAGCGGCTCCATCGCCAGCTCCACCGGTAGACCCGCCCTGACCGCCTACACCGGCTCCGGCAGCGCCAGCCGTTGCCGCGGCGCCGCTCTTCCCACCCTCATCGAAACGACCCGCGTCACTCGCGCCCGCTGTGCCACCACGACCGACCGTTGAGTCGGGTCCGCTGTCGGCAATGCCGCCGGCCGCGCCGCCTCTCCCGGGCCCAGAGCCTCCTGGCGCCCCGCCTCCGCTTCCACCGGTGGCTCCAGCTCCGCTGCCGCCCGCTCCCGTGTCGGAGCCGGCCGACCCGCCCACGCTGCCGGAATCGAGCTCGCCGCCGGTCGCCCCCGAAGCTCCCCCGCTCGACGGCCGCTGCCCGAAACTAGGATCGTCCGACCCTCCGCACGCGGCCAGCAGGACACCCGCCAATACCAATAAGCAACGCATTCCCGTCAGCGTAAGGCGTCGTATGGCGGGGACGCAACCCCGAACGCGCGAGCAGGGCGAGGGTCTCCGACATGGCCGACATCGAGACCGTCGACGTCTATTGCATCGACGACTTCCTGGCCCACATGCCCTCTGTTACGGGCCGCGTCGCGCTCGCGCATCGGTTGTGTCGCCGTCTCACGACCCCACGGGGCCGCTTCCGCTTCTGGCCGAACTTCGGCACCGACATGCGGCGCTATCTGCTCTCCAAGGTGCCGTCGTCGCAGATCGCGTCGGACGCTGCGCAGGAATGTGAAAAAGACGAACAGGTCGAGTCCGTCACCGTAACGGTGGAGCGGGTCGACTTCGATCAGCGAGAGCTGACGCTCGACCTCCAGGTGGTCGATGCCGCGGGGCCGTTCGAATTCACGATGACGATCGGTGAAGCGCGGCTGACCCTCATCGGGCTGCAGGCGCTCGCCTCCTAGAGGTCACCCATTCCTATCTTCTATTCGCAGGTCGTCGAGGTCGAGCGTGAAAAGGCCAAGCAAGATCTGCTCGAGCTGCTCGACAGTGTCGGCTTCACGGCGACGTCTTGGCAGGAGGGCGCGATCGGGCTCGCGCTCGTGGAGCTCGGCGCCGAGATCTGGTCGAAGCTCACGGCGTGGGCCGTCTTCCTCAAGGAGATCGGTCTCAACGAAACATCGTCTGGCGACGGGCTGACGCGTTTCTCGAAGAGCCACTACGACAACGTTCGCGAAGAAGCGGTGGCGACGCAGCGGACCATCACGCTTTCGTGTGAGGCGACCGAGGGTCCGCACACGTTCGGTCTAGACGACATCCTCATCGCGGAACCGACGGGGCGCACGTACCGAAACAACTACGACCCTGCCCTCTATCCGGTCACGCTCCCATCGGGCGGCACCGTTACGCTCGTGTTCGAGGCCGAGGTGGCGGGCGCCGGCAGCAACGTTGCCAACGGCACCGTGACGATCATGCAGACGACCTACGCGGGCGTCACGATCACGGACGATACGAGCTTTCGCCTTGGCGTCAACCAAGAGAGCGATGCACGTCTACGGCTCCGTAACTCGACCAAGTGGGCACTGCTGTCGATTCATCTCATCCGCGAGGGCGTCATCGCGCTCGCGCTGAAGGCGCGTCCTGGCGTGACGCTCGTCGAGGTCGACGACCAGAATCCGCGCGGACAAGGAACGTTCAACGTCTACATCGCGGGAGTGCATGCGACCGGTTCGCCCGCAGACATTGTAGCGGTGCAGACGGCGCTCGCTGGCCGGTTCTTCGGTAGCGACGCTTGCCAGACGTTCGCTGCCCCAGACGTCTTCGTCGACCTGACGGGAACCGTCTACTACGACTCCAAGTACTCGGCAGCCGACGTCAAGAAAGCGATCGAAGACCTCGACGTCGGCTCACTTCCGGCCTTTCTATCAACCGTCCCACTGGGCGGGTTCGACTTCTCGCCCGGGCCGGCGAGCCTCGTGCCTAAGAACGACATCGAGGCGACGATCCGCGACGACACCAAGATCAACGGTCAGAAGGTTGTGCGGACCGTCGTGCTGTCGGTGCCAACGGGCGATGTTTCGGTGCTGTCGTACGGCAAGGTCATCAAGGGCGTCTGGAACCTAACGTACACGGCCGTGACGGTGTAGCGGGTGGCCGACCACTTTCGAAAGTTCGTCGAGGACGAGTCGACGTCGTGGTTGCTCGGCCCGCTCTCCGGTGGATTCGTCGGCGTCGTACTTGGCGTCATGGCGGACACGATCGCGGAGGGCATGGGGGCCGCGGTACGGATGCCGTGGCTGCTTGAGCCGCTCAGCCCACCGGACGTGCTGCCGTTCGTCGGCAAAGAGCGACGTCTCCCTCGTTACCCAGGAGAATCGGAAGACCAGTACCGCGTCCGCATGCACGGCGCGTGGGAGGCGTATCAATACGCCGGGGACGAGTCGAGCATTCTCGGGCAACTCGCGCTCGCGGGCCTTCCTGGGGCCGTCATCTACGACCCGTGGAACCTGGCGTTTCCCATCTCTCCGTACTACTCGCAATTCGTCGTCTGGTTCCCGCTCGGCACGCACCCCGTGACGTCTCCCGGTCAGGCGTGGGGCAGCTTCAGCTGGGGCGACGGCACCCGCTACGGGCCGACCGGCCTCACGCCTGAGCTTGCGCAAACGATCCGCGGCATCATCAAAAAGTGGAAACCGGTGGAGTGGATCTGCCGCGGCGCTCTCTTCCAAGTGAGCGGGTGGGCGTACGGCGATGGCTCGCTCTGGGGTGAGGCTGGCCTCCAGTGGGGCGGCACCGTCGTGGTGCTCGGCATCTAGGGCGAAGCGGCGCGTAGCCGCAATCGACGAAGGACGCGGCGCCTCGCAGCGCCGCCAAAGGGACAAGCATGCCGGCGAACCTCACCGACTCCAATGCGTTCACGTCGCCAGTTGTCGTGCCGAACGACACCGAAGCGGCGAACGCGGCGTCCCTCATCCAGGGGTTTCAGCCGCTCGCGAACCGCACGTACTACTTGCAGCAGATCTGCGAAGTGCTCGGGATCAAGAAGATCCGTAGCGGCAGCGCGGCCGCGATGGTGGCCGCTACCGGCATATCGAACAAGACGGTCTGGCTCGTCGAGGCCGCCGGCACGTTTCAGGGCATCTACGTCTACGACTCGGGCTCCGCGTTCGTCAACGACGACTCCTTCGTCTACCCGGCGACCGGCATGGGAGCGGGCGCGTGGGTGCACATCCTCTTCTCGCTGCTCAATGCGAACCTTGGTCTCGTCACGCTCGGGCCGATCAGCCTCGGCGGAGCCGGCATCTCGCCAACGCCGGCCAGCAAGATCGACGCGGCGCTGATCCAGTACGGCAACGTGCAGACTCTCTTCGCGTCGCCCGCCACGGGCAACGTCAACAACGCGACGACCAGCTACATCGACATCCCGAGCTACTCGCTCTCGGTCCCGAACGCGATCGCGGGCGACGTTCTCTTCGTCGACATGCAGCTGCTCTTGAGCGATGTGGTGTCGCACGTCGGGTCCTTCAACCCAGTGGTCGTCGACGGCGCCTCGACGAACTCGATCGACGTTCCGGTCCTGATCGGCACCGGCGGCTCCTTCAACACCACTCCGACGTCGTTCAGCGGCGCCTATACGGTCATCACGGGCGGCACCCTGACGGTCAAGGCGCAGTTCAAGACGAACACCGGCGGTGGCGACATCAACGCGAGCAGCGCCGGAGGCTCACGCATCCGCGTCCTGCACGTTCGACCATGACGGTGACGACCCATGGCTGAGCCCGGCACCACCGTCGGAACGTGGCTCTATGACATCATCGGGACGCAGGTGCGTCGTGGGGACACGTTCTACCCGCGGCGCCGGTATCTCGATATCGTCGGCGGCGCCCTCATCGAGGATGACCCGGTACGCAACTCGACCCGGATCACGCTCTCGGGCGGTGGCGGCGGCGTCGGATCGGACCGCGTCATCAACACGACGCTGCCGCTGCGGATCGACGGCGGAGCATCGGCTAACCTCACGGCCGATCGCACGCTCAGCGTACTCGACGCGACGACGACGACCGTTGGCGTCGTCAAGCTCGCGGCGGACCTCGGCGGCACGGGGCTACTGCCGGAAGTGCTCAAGATCCACGGCGCCTTCGTGCCGGCGGCCGGCGCCCTCACGCCCGGTCACCTCCTGCAGGTCAGCGCCGTCGCGGCGCTCGTCTACGGTGCGCTGAACCTCGCCAACGCGGCGTCGGTCACGAACCGGCTGTCGATCACCAACATCGGGTTCGACAACCCCGACACCGTTCTCACGACGAACGCGGCCGGCAACGCCACGCAGTACCGCAAGCTCGTCGACGCCAACATCGCGGCCGAGGCCGGCATCCTGGTGGCGAAGCTAGACCCCGGACCCACCGACGGGTTCGTCGTCACGCGCGTAGCCGGTGTCGCGACGTGGGCGGCGCCGGCCGTGGTGCCGGGGTCCATTACGCCTGGCGCGGTCCGCCAGCTCTTCACCACCCTCGTGGGCCCGATGGCCGGCTGGGTCACAGCATCGGGCGACGTCACGATTCCGACGACGCCGGGCGCGTTCGTCGTGGTCGCGCTGCGCGGAGCCGCCATCGGAACCGCGGCCCCGGGCCTCACGCCCGGCACGGTGCTGCGGTCGGTCACGAACAGCACCATCGACTACGGCGCTGTCGACCTGGCGAACGAGGCTGCGGTCGCGGGGCTTCTGGCCGTCGCGCACATCCGGCCGCATACGGCGGCCGCGATCCTGATCACGAACGGCGCGCTAGCGACCGAGTGGTCGACAACGATCCCGGGCGGCCTCTTCCCGGCGCTCGCGGGCGACGTCACGGGTTCGCCTGGCGCCAACACGCACGTCCGGATTCGCGGAGCGCTGATCGGCACGGCCGCAGGTGCGCTCGTCACCGGGCAGTCGATGCGCGCGACCGGCGTTGCGGCTTGCGACTGGGGCCCCGTCGATCTCGCGAACGGCAACGCCATCACGGGTCTGCTGCCGGTAACGAATCTGCTGCCCATCGGGGTAAGCAAGATCCTCATCATCGACGGCGCCGGCGTCGTCCAGTGGGCGACCGGCACACCTGGCTCATCGACGCTCGCGGGAGACGTCACGGGGCCGAACGGCTCGAACGTCGTCGAGCGGATCCACGGCGCAACGGTGCCGATCGCCGGCGCGCTCGTCGTCGGCAACATCCCGCAGGTCACGGGAGTGTCGGCGCTTTCCTACGGTCCACTGAACCTTGCGGGCGGCGTGAACTTCGTGACGGGCGCGCTGCCGCTTACCAACATCGCGCAGGGCGGCGCTGCGGACCTCAACGTCATGACGTGGGTCGCCGCCGGCACACCTCAGTGGACGCCGCGGGCCATCAGCACGTTGCTGCCGCCATCCGCGAGCGCGGTTCAGGTCTTCCCCGATATGCCCACACTCGAGAGCACGTCGGTAGTGCCGTTCACGGACGGCATCATGGCGATCGTCCAGACGCCGTGGGGCCTCTACCGGCTCAACAAAACGGGCGCGCCCGCTACGACAGGTGACATGCACATCCCGCCGGCCAATCCGAGCGGGAGGTGGGAAAGCTTGCTGGCGGCCTGATGGGAGCAGCATCCGAGCGACAGCCGAACTGGCACATCAATTCGGCGGCCGCGAACAATCGCGACACGGGTGTTGATGCGGCGCACCCACTTCGTGACTGGGGTGAACTGGCGCGCAGGCTCGGCCGAGGCTCTTGGCTGTTCCGCCAGCCCACAACGATCACCATCGCTGGATCTTTGCCCGCAACCGATCCTGTGTACTTTCCGGCTGCGGTTACCGGCTACGGTGCGCAGTTGACGATTCAGGGCGCGGCCGCAACGGCCGTCGCCACGGGCACCATTTCCACCTTCACGGCGTTCAGCGCTGCCGGGCAAACGCTCGATACCGTCGCCGTGTCGTGGCTCACCGGCGGGTCGAGCTTCGCCCCCTACGTGATGAAGTTCATGCGAATCGTCGGCGGCCCGCGCGCTGGTGTGACGTGGGGCATCAGCCGCGACCTCGGAAGCAGCACGGCCGAGATCTCGAACCCAGGCCTTTCGGCGCCGCTGACGCCACCACTCCAGATGGGCTACGGATTCACGCGCACCATCCCCGTGGCAGGCGACACGTTCGAGATCGTCTCGTTGCCATCGGCCCACTGCGGCGAGTGGTCGTTCTCGCTCGGCTCGACAATGAACACATCGTCTGCGCTAGGGTCCGTTCTTTTGACGGGCCTGTCGCTTCAATGGTCAGATACGCTCGCAACGATCAACAGTTTCTCCCCTGCCGGGATCCGCGGCGACAACATCATCGTGAATGCCAGCCGGTGCGAACTCATTGCGTGTGCCACCAAGGTTCAGCAGCTTCGCGGCATGCAGAACATCTTCACCGACGGGCGTTCAGTCAGCGGCGGCAACGTGAATTTCCAGGCCAATCTGCAATCACGCGGCTTTGCCGGTTCCGGCGCGCACCACTTCCTACTTTCTGACGCGATAGCGCGGATCGACAACGGTGAAGCGTTGGAGGGTTCGGCGCTCACCGTGAATGCCGGAGGCAGTACAACGATCGCGTCGATGCGACAATCTCGCGCCCCATTCGGAATCAACCTCCAGGTTGGGGCGAATGTGTTCTTCGGATCGGATGTTTGGGGCACGGCCAACGTCGACGAAGGCATCAAGGTCAAGTCGCTCGCGCGCGCGCACTATCAGGCTGGCCTGGCCCCGTCTGTCAATGCCGGTCTCGGCGCCGGACGCGAGGTCAAACTCGGAGACCTCTCCGTTCTGTATTCCGATCTGCCGATGACGGCTCGCGGAGGCAGCATGGAGCTGTTCGCGGTATGAGCGGCGCGCCCACGATCAAGGTTGGCAGCGGAGCGCCGTCGACGTCGACCGTTTGGGAGGGGGCGCTCTACCTTCGCGAGGACGCACCGAACGGAGCGCTGTACCTCGGGGTAAACGGCGTTTGGACCAAGCTGCTCACGACAACGGCGGGTGGCTCCGTCACGCTCGCGGGCGACGTCACTGGGCCGAGCAACACCAACACGGTCGTCAGCCTAAGCGGCAGCGGCGGCATCGTCACCATGAAGGCCGACCAGCTGAGCTGGGAGGCCAACAGCGGCACGTTTACCATCTCGCAGCTGCCGCAGACGACGAACCAGGCGCCGAACGACTTCGCGTTGGTACTCGGGTCACCTTGGGCGAGCGCCACACTTGCCAATCGCGACGCGCCAGACGGAGGATTTTGGATCCCGCCTCCGACCGCCGGCGGCGCTACTGGCCGCTGGGTCTTCTACGTTTCCGACATCGAGAGCTTTGCCGTCGAGGCAACGCGTCTCTTTTCTTCGGTCGGATCGCTGCAGTTCGAGGCTTCACTCACGCCCGTCATCAACCAGGCGACGATCGCCGGTGTCCCACACACCCTCACTTTACAGGCTCAGTCCAGCAGCACCACCAAGGGCGCCACCCTATCGCTGGTGAGCGGTCTCGGCGCCGCGGGCAGCCACGGCGACATGACGTTCATGACGGGAATTCGCCCCGTGATGACGTTCTTCGACGCGTCGAACCCGATCATCCATTTGTACTCGCCGACGGTTCGCTTCAACGAGTCGGCCCCGGCGCCAATCATTTACATTGCGCCGCGCACCTTAGACGCCCCCGCGCAAAGGCTTCGCATCCGTAGCCAGGATGCATTCGCCAGTGCAGTGACGAACGTTACGAGCGGCGATATCTGGTACGAGATCGGGCCGTCCATCGGCGACCCGCCCGATCCAGGCCAGCACGTCTTTTGGATTGCCGGCCTCGATAAGGTGGAGATCAGCAAGAACGCGCTCACGCTCGTGAATGTCAGTCTGAGCTTTAGAGCACCAGCTTCGTCCAACTTTACGATCA
>Ga0193706_1000824_pt1 | contig 15517 bp, 9 predicted proteins | sample U3c1metaG_FD_160130 | JGI IMG/M metagenome (GOLD analysis project Ga0193706, IMG submission 160130) | Soil microbial communities from a riparian zone of the East river system, Colorado, United States - U3c1 | ecosystem: Environmental > Terrestrial > Soil > Riparian zone | place: USA: East River... | reverse complement strand
AGCAATAGGTACTACGCTGCCGCTTTTAGGATCAGTATCGGCTTTAAAAAAATCATGCCCCAGCACCATCTCCAGGCCTATAATAAAAATTACAATACTACCCGCCACGGCAAAGGATTGAACGTCCAGGCCAAGTACTTTCAGTAATTCCTGTCCCAAAAAAAGAAAGAGGATCATCAATGCCCCCGATGCAAGGGTAGCCTGTATTGACCTGATCTCTCCTCCCATTTTATTTCTTAACGAGGCGAACACCGGGATATTACCCACCATATCGATCACCGCAAAAAGCGTTAGAGATATCGTAACAATATCTTTAAGTGCAATGGTTCCAATATCCATGAAAAAAATTTCAGCAAAGATACAGGTTAGTTTTTTTAGAGATATTTTGCTTTAAAGTGCACATATTTTTTTTGCAGTTCGTTCAAACAATTAATGCAAAGGCAATCCTCGTACTTGGCCTGTATAAAAGCCGTTTCCTCCACCGACAGATTAATTGCACTGCACTGGCACTGTGCAATCGTTCCCACTTTACATTCGAAAGTGGTACTACAGCGCGGGCAACGTTTTTCTTCGTGTTTACACATTGAATAATCAGCCGGAAAGTCAGTAAGACGAAAAATGAATTTTAGTATAATATTAAACGTCTTCCCGGCTTGCCGGCAATTTAATTAAAAATTTAAACTCACTCCTGCCATAAAATTAAATCGCCGGCTGTTATAGCCATATACTTCAGAATATTTTTCGTCGGTGATATTCTTTAGATCAACAAATGCCTGTATATTTTTTGTGAACTTATAGGTTGAATAAAGATTCCAGACGTAATAAGCCGGCATTTCACCAGGAGCAGTTCCATACATAAAAGCCTCGTAACGTTTGCCTATGCTTTGAACACCGATATTCATATCCCAGTTCTTACAAAGCTCAATTCCCAAATTTAAGTTGATCGTTTGTCCTGGCCTGCGGTACAGGTTAAAAAACGCAGTATCCTTGCCGCCTGTTTTTGTTTCTATCTTTCCGTCAAGATTTACATAATTAGCATTAAGCTGTATTTTACCAAAATCAATACTTGCATCAAATTCAAAGCCTTTGTCTTTTTGCTCATCTGCATTAATATAATAGTTTGCATAGGTTGGAGCGCCGGCGCTGTAAAAAACAATATTATCCTTTATATTCCTGGTGAAATAAACAGCTCTCAGGTTAACATTATTCTTATAGTATTGAATTCCGCCTTCCACACTTAAAGATCTTTCAGGGTTTAATTCTTCTTTGGGATTCCTGTACTCTGAATAAACCTGGTACAAAGAAGGCGCTTTAAAACCTGAGCTGATATTCCCAAATATCTTTATTGAATTTTTTATTACATAAGAAGGATTAAAAGAGAACGTGAATACATTGCCGTAGTTATTAAAATTATTATACCGGCCACCCAACTCCAGGTTAAAACCTGCTATGTCCTTTACCACTACAGAAGTGTATGCTCCGAACTGCTTTACTTTTACACTATCATCGCTCAGCGTAGGCGCATCATATGGCCCAAAAATACTCAGTGATGTATAACCCTGGTCAGTCAAATGATTGCGATAATCGGCTCCCACCAGCACATCAATATTTTTGGTGACCGCTATATTACTGTACAGCTCAGCAAAATGCGACTTACCGGTATAATCTCCTTTACTATAATAAGCAAAGCCTCCCCTGCTGGCTGAATCATCAGTATAAATCCTGTTCACTTTGTTGTAACTATAATTGAAGTGCACAATACTTTTACCGAGGGTGTAATCTGTCCCAAAACCAAACTGGCTGTTCTTGTTTTTGATGATATAATCGGCATCATCAGTGAATGGACTGGCATCACCATCGGTCGTATAATTGCTGAACTGTGCATTTGCACGTACAGCCAACTTATCATTTATTTTCTGCCCTACACTGGCACGAAATACATTTTCATCCATTCCATCTTTATCAAAATCTCCGGTGCCTGCCTGATCTTGCGCAGTTGAAAAACCTTTGCTGTATAATTTGCTGTATTGAATATTATAGTTTGTGTTCTTCACTGTTCCATTTAGACCAACAGAACCTCTGAAAGTACCATAACTACCTGCGGCAAGATTTGCTGTCGTATTTATTTTTTTTGCCCCTCCTTTTTTACTGATGATATTGATAACAGCCGCAATGGCATCGCTTCCATATAAAGTAGACTGGCTACCTTTTAAGATCTCTACTCTTTCTACCTGGTCTACGCTGAGCAGGTTCAGGTCAAAAGCTCCACTGATGCCTGATGCATCGTATACCGGAATGCCATCTACCAGTATCAACGTTTTGCCTGCGGCAGCTCCGCGAACATAGACGTCCTGGTTGGTACCCAAAACATTTGTACTGCCGTTCACAATAATGCCGGTCTGCGTGTTCAATACTTCACTTAAAGATTTGCCCCTGCTGCGTTGTAATTGTTCCTGGTCAATAACGGTAACTACTTTACCGGTTAATGATTGCTTGATGGGAAATTTGGTAGCCGTAACCACCACTCCATCTAAGCTCTTTGTACTGTCTTGGGCGTACAACTGACTGCTGAATAAAACAGCAGCCGCAATAAAAATTTTTTTTTTCATTTTTTGAAAATTTTTTTTGTGACTGCTTCCTGGAAAAATGTAGAGACATAAAGGCTGTTAAGCCGTTACATTTCCTGCCTTTCACCCGAAAGCTTTGAATGATTGTTGATGAACCTGGCAGGTCTTCTGGCTTACGATGCATTTTCAAAACCTTCCCGTTAGATCTAACAGTGGTTATTGAAGATTGAAATGTTCCTTAGGTCCGCCGATCGGCGGATTTGGGGTATCGCTTACAGCTACGGGGATAGCGCCGGATTTTGACCGGCTTCCCTTTTAACCCCGCCGCGGCGGGGACCAAATCCGTTGCAAATGTAAAGGCAAGAACTTTAATCATCCAAACAAAATATCTCCACATCGTATTGTGCAAAAAAAATTATCTTTAAAGCATGACAGCAATATCGAAAAAACTAAACCTCTTTGATTTCACCATGATCATGGTGAGCCTGGTGATCGGCATGGGCATTTTTCGTACACCTGCTAACGTTGCCGCAGCTGTCCCCAACCAAATGATCTTTTTTGGAGCATGGGTAGCCGGGGGTTTGGTGGCATTGTGTGGCGCACTCACTTATGCCGAGATCGGCAGCCGCTTCCCGGTAGCTGGTGGCTATTATAAGATATTTTCCTACGCTTACCATCCTTCCATTGCCTTTGCGGTTAACTGCATCATCTTAATTTCCAATGCAGCATCACTTGCAGGAGTTGCTTTAATTGGTGCAGAATATATTACCAAAGTGATCATGCCGGATGCCGCGGATACGCAGACGCTGCAGATCATTATCTCCATCGCTTCGATCCTGATCTTTTACGGCGTGAACCTGCTCGGGTTAAAGATGAGTGCAAGGGCGCAGAATATTCTCACCATCATTAAGATCTCGATGATACTCTTACTGATAACGCCATTGTTCTTTTCCGCTCAACCCGCAGCCGTTGCTTCAACCGAACCATTGATAAGCCCGGGCTTTATGGAATACCTTAAAGCTTTTGGCATCGGGCTCATTGCCGTATCCTTCACTTATGGCGGCTACCAGCAGACCATAAATTTTGGTGGCGAAGTAAAAGACCCTGCTAAAAATATTCCAAGAGGTATCTTCATCGGCATTTTTATTATCATTGCCATTTACCTCAGCATCAATTATGCGTATGTTAATGTGATCGGCTTTGAAAATTTAAAGGGGGCAAAGAACATAGCCGCGATAATGGCGAGCCATGTATTTGGCGATGCGGCAGGTAAAATATTATCTGTATTCCTGTTCCTCTCGGTACTGGCCTATGTAAACGTATTGCTGATGAGTAACCCGAGGGTGATGCAGGCAATGAGCGAGGATAAGATATTACCGGAAGCCTTTCGTAAAAGGAATGTAAAAACAGATGTACTGTTCACTTCATTGAGTGTATTTGCAGCCATGTGTGCATTGATCGTATTCTGGGCCGAGAGCTTTGATAAGATATTAAGCTTTACCATCTTCCTGGATTGCTTTGGCATGGTGCTTTCTGCAGCAACCATTTTTGTTTTGCGCAAAAGGACCAAACACCTCGACGGCACGGGAATTTATAAAATGAAATTATATCCTTTATTGCCGGTCATCTTCATAGCGGCATATACATTTGTAGCCATCAGCATTGCTTTGGACTATAAGAAAAATGATCACGCGGCATTGACCGGCTTATCCGTACTGGCCGTCTTCATTGCCATTTATTTTATTGCCAAAAGATTTGCTAAAAAAACAAGCTAATGGACACCTCGTATATAATCAACGAATTTGCCGAAGAAAGAGAAAATTATTTCAATGCTGTTTCTCCACCCATCATGCAAACCAGCAATTTTGTTTTTAACAAGGTTGATGATATGCGTAAGGCTTTCGCTGATGAGTATTCTGCCTATTTATACAGCAGGGGAAAAAATCCAACGGTTGATATCCTTAGAAAAAAATTAGCCGCCCTTGACGGCGCTGAAGATTGCCTTGTGTTCAACAGCGGCGCCGCAGCCATTTTCGCTTCGGTGTTGGCCAATGTAAAAGCAGGAGATCATATCGTGTCGGTTGACAAGCCCTATACCTGGGCGCAAAAAATGTTCAACGATATCCTCCCAAGGTTTGGCGTTACCACTACTTATATAGACGGAAGGCAGATCGAGAATTTTGAAAGAGCGATCCTTCCGAACACTTCGGTCATTTATCTTGAAAGCCCAAACAGCTGGGACTATGCCATCCAGGACCTTCCGGCTGTTGTTGAACTTGCGAAGGCCGAAAACATTATTACCATAATAGACAACAGTTATTGCACACCCTTGTATCAAAAGCCCATCGAAATGGGCATCGACCTTTCCATGCAAACGGCTACCAAGTATATTGGCGGGCACAGCGATACTTTGGGAGGTGTATTGAGTGGCAGCAAGGCCATGATCGAAAAGATATTCAACAGCGAGTACCTTAATATAGGAAGCGGCATTTCTCCTTTCAATGCATGGCTGCTCATCCGGGGATTGCGAACGCTGCCCGCAAGGCTTGACAGGATAACCGCATCAACGAAAAAGGTTGTTGCTTATTTAAAGAACCATCCCAAAGTAGAAAGCATCCTCTTCCCTTTTGATGAGTCATTTCTGCAATATGAGCTGGCAAAAAAACAAATGAAGGGTGCATGCGGGTTAATGACATTCATCATTAAAGCCGATACCATCGGGCAGATAGAAAAATTCTGCGAAAGCCTTGAGCACATATTTATGGCAGTGAGCTGGGGCGGGCATGAAAGCCTGATCATTCCCAAATGCTCCGGCATACAACCAGGCGAATTTGATGCTACCAACAAAGAACACCGCATGATAAGGTTATACGTGGGGCTGGAAGAGCCCGGATACCTGGTAAAAGACCTGCAGCAGGCCTTCGAAAAAATGTGACCGGGCTGCCCTTACCGCCTGTAAATTGTTTTAACCCGATTAATTCCAGATGAATTATTTTTGTCGTATGCGTTATAAATTTTATACCCTTATAGCAATACTGCTTATTTCAGCTACCGGTACTGCTCAACAGAAATGGAGCCTTGTGCAGTGCGTGGAGTATGCTATGGCCAATAATATCTCGATCAAACAAATTGACCTGCAGAGCAGATTAGCTGAGCTGACATACAAGCAAAGTAAATTAAGCCAGATACCCAGTTTGAATCTTAGTATGGGTCCTAATTATACCAGCGGTCTTAGCCAGGATCCTGTTACTTTCAGCCCGAGTACGGAAAGTTATTTATCTGCCAATATGCAGCTGCAGACCAGTGCCGATATCTTTAACTGGTTCAGCAAAAAAAATACTATTGCTGCCAACCAGTGGGAACTGGAAGCCGCCAAAGCCAATACCGATAAATTAAAAAATGATATCGCATTAACCGTAGCCAATTCTTATTTGCAGATCCTGCTGGCAAAAGAACAGGAAAAGATCGCCTCCCTTCAATTGCAGCAATCGCAGGCGCAATTAAGCAATACCAGGAAAATGGTTGATGCGGGAGCTTTACCGGAGTTGAATGCCGCCGAACTGGAAGCGCAGGTAGCCAGAGACAGTTCAACACTCATTAGTGCAAGGGGCGCCGTAACACAAAATATTTTAACGCTAAAAGCTTATATGGCGCTGGATGCAGCCGCCCCATTTGAAGTGGATACACCGCCTGTAGAACTGATACCCGTTGAAAATATCGCAGACCTTCAACCTGACTTTGTTTATAACCTGGCCATTGCCAATATGCCCCAGCAAAAAGCAAATAATTTTAAATTAAAAGCTGCTCAAAGTAGCGCAGCAGCTGCAAGAGGCAATCTCTTCCCGACCATATCTGCTTTTGGAAGTTTAGGATCGGGGTATACTACTTATTTTAATATTCCGAATTACCAGCCGGTGCTGACTGGTACGGCTAAAACGGGCTTGCAGACAGAAATAGGTGGTCTTCGTTACGACGTTTACGGACCTACATTTGCGCAACAAAGAGATGGCACTTTAAAATCTGATCCTTTTTTCCCGCAGCTTAAACAGAACTTCAGCCAATCAATAGGCTTAAGCCTGAGGGTTCCTATTTTCAATGGCTATGTTGCAAAAACAAATTACCGGAGAAGCAAGATCAATATTACAAACCTTGAACTCCAACAGCAACTGGATGACCAGGGCCTGAAGCAAAATATTTACCAGGCACATAATGCGGCTGTTGTGGCGCTGGAAAAATTCAATGCGGGTAAAAAGGCGGTAGAGACAGCTGAACGCACTTACAATTTTGCACTAAAGCGTTATGAAGTGGGTATGATGCCAACATTTGAGCTCATCACCAACCAGAATAATTTATTCAGGGCAAGACTGGAAAATGCATTGAACCAGTTTGACTATGTTTTTAAAATGAAGGTGCTGGAATTTTATAAAGGACAGGGGTTGAAGTTATAAAACCTCACCCCAACCCCTCTCCAAAGGAGAGGGAACTGGAAGATCGAAATGATACTTGTGTTATTGATGAAAGTAGAATTAATGATTAATCCGGAAGATATAATGCAGGGGTAAGTTTAATGTGCCGCTCCCTCTCTCTTAGGAGAGGGAGAAGGAGGGTGAGGTTAGATGAATAGGGATATTTAGTACAAGTGTGCGACGCCACTGATGTTGAAGAATGATCAAATGCTGGTAACCAAAAACAACAAACTACAAACAGTAAACAAAAATAATCATGAGCAAGTCGCTTAAATGGATCCTGATAAGCCTGGGCATACTGGTGGTATTATTGATCGTGCTTTCCAAAACGGGTGCTTTTGGAAAAGAGGAAGGCATAAAAGTTACGGCTGAAAAAGTGCAGAAGCGTACCATTACAGAACTGGTAAATGCCAGCGGCAAGATATATCCTGAAATAGAAGTAAAGGTTAGCCCCGATATCAGCGGCGAGATCACCGAGCTTGCAGTGCAGGAAGGAGACTCGGTAAAGAAAGGGCAGGTACTTGCACGCATCTACGCAGATATCTACAGCATCCAGCGTGACCAGGCCGCAAGCGGCGTGGCACAAACGCAGGCGCAGGTTTCCAATTCCAAAGCAGCAATAGATGCATTGAAAGCACAACTTGAACAGGCGCAGAGTACCTATGACATGCAAAAGAAATTGTTTGATGATAAAGTGATCAGCAGGAGTGAATTTAATATTGCCGACGCGAATTTAAAAAGCAGTAAAGCAAATTATAATGCGGCTTTACAGGGTATCAGGGGCGGACAGGCGAGTGTTCAAAGCGCAATGTCGAACCTTCAAAAAGCAAATAAGGACCTTAGCAGGACAGCCGTGATAGCGCCGATGGATGGCGTAGTTAGTTTATTGAATGTAAAAAAAGGGGAGCGTGTTGTTGGAAGTAATTTAATGAGCGGAACAGAAATGCTGCGCATTGCGGATATGGCTAAAATAGAAGTGCGGGTTGATGTGGGGGAGAATGACGTGCCTAAAGTAAAGCTGGGGGATAGTGCAGTGGTTGAAGTAGATGCCTACAGCAACAGGAAATTCAAGGGTATCGTAACACAGATCGCCAGCAGTAATAATGGCGCCGCAGCACAAAGCGCACTGGCAAATGCCTCTAATGATGTAACACAATATAAAGTGTTCATTCGCTTATTACCCGAAAGTTATATGGACCTTCTCGGTAAAGGGATATTCCCTTTTCGCCCCGGCATGAGCGCCAGCGCCGATATACAGACAAAGACGCATTCCAATGTACTGAGCGTGCCTATCAATGCCGTTACCACCCGGGAGAAAGACAGTCTCAAAACAGATAAGAAGAAAGATGAATCGGATATTAAAGCAGGTGCGCCTGCCGATGATGACCTTGAGGTAGTGGTCTTTGTTTTAGACAAGGAAGGAAAAGTAAGCAAGGTGAAAGTTAAAACAGATATCCAGGACATTAATAATATTGAAGTAACCCAGGGGTTGAAAGAAGGTGACCAGGTGGTTACCGGGCCTTACGACGTGGTAAGTAAAACACTGAAGGTGGGTAAAAAAGTTAAAGTAGTTGAAAAAAAGGCCCTGTTTGAAAAATAGCTGGCGGAAACAGGTATTTTTATCATGGTATAATGTAACAACCAGCTGACCTGGGCGTATACGATACGAGTGACCCGTATCATTAAGTACATTTCACCCTACACCATGACTAACAAGTTTTTTTTGATCCTTGGCGGCCTGCTGATGTTTTCTGCCCCTACATTTGCACAACAAAACACCTCCTTAACCGTATTCCTAAAGACTTTCAAAACAGATTCCGCAACAAATATTACCCTCCGGCTTTATCTTTTGCCTGATACTGTTTTGATAAGTACAAAAGTAGCTGAGAACGGGAAGGCTGAGTTCGTTGTAAGTTCATTCTCAAAATACCTGTTGAAGACAAGCGCAATATCGTTTGAAAATACTGAAACCATAATTGGCATTTCCGACAAGCCGGTGAATACGAATATTACTTTAAAAAGGAATGCAACTTCTTTATCCGGTGTAACCGTTGTTTCCAGGAAGCCATTGATAAAACAGGAAGACGATAAAACCATTGTGGATGCGGAGGTTTTAGCCAACAGCAGTACGAATGCCTACGAGGTTTTGGAGAAGACACCGGGTGCCATCGTTGACCAGGATGGCAATGTGTATTTGAACAGTGCAACTCCTGCCACGGTTTTTATTAACGGTCGTGAAATGAAGCTGAGCAGCCAGGACCTTGCTTCTCTCTTAAAAAGTTTACCGGCAGGGAGTGTAAGTAAGATCGAGATACTGCGAAATCCCTCCGCAAAATATGATGCATCGAGCAGCGGCGGTATCATAAATATTGTTTTAAAGAAGGGTGTAAAGCTGGGCAGCAGCGGAAGTGTAAATGCCGGTTATTTCCAGGGTGTATATTGCACGCAAACGGCAGGCTTCAATGTCAATAAGAGTGCAGGAAAGCTAACAAGCTATTTAAGTTACCAGTTCACAAAGCGAAATAATTACGAGGAGCTGAACTCTGACCGCTTTGTAAAAACCGATTCCCTGATCTCGCAAAAGTCATATACCATTTATCCCTCTTTTAATAATTATATAGGCGGGGGCCTTGATATTGCACTAACAAAAAAATTCAATATTGCATACGACATGCGGCTAAGCCAGAACAATGGCGAAAGCCATGCGATGAATACCATAGACATCAGCAATGTGCCAACGAAGGTCATAGTGGGAAAGAATTTATCAGATATTGACAGCAAGAGCAATACGCTCTACATGGGCAATGAAATATCTTCAAAGTATAAAATAGATTCCATTGGCAGTGAATGGACGGTAGAGCTGGAATATAATTACCATAGGAATAACAATTCACAGCTTTATGCAAATTATTATGACATGCCTGCGAAAACAACTGTATTCGGCGACGGGCTGAACAAGAACAGGAAGAATATTTTTGTTGCAGAAACGGATCTTGTGCTTAAGCTGCCGAAAATATTTACACTGGAGGCGGGCATTAAACTAACATCAAGCAACAGCAATAACAGCGCCGTTTATTTTAAGGATACCGGCATCACGGGGAAGCATATTGACCTATACCAGACCAATACCTTTAAATACAGGGAGACCATCAGTGCTGCATATATACAGGTAGCCAAAACATTTTGGGGCTTTACGTTAAAGCCCGGCCTGCGTTTGGAAACAACCCATATCAACGGAAGGCAACTGGTGCCGAAGGATACCAGCCTTTCCATTAACCGGACCGATCTCTTTCCTTATGTTTACCTGAGGCATAATCTTTTCAAATTATTCAAAGTTCAGCTGGTTGCAAATGCCATTTACCGCCGAAGTATCAGGCGGCCTTATTACGAGATACTGAATCCTTATCCAAAATATGTTGACCAGTATTTGTTTGATGTAGGTAACCCCAGGTTAAGACCCCAGTTCACCACCAATTATGAACTGAACGTAACCTTTGATGATTTTCCCGTGATCGCACTTGGTATAAACGAAACAAAAGACATTTTCAGTAATGTTACCTACCAGGATGACGTAACTAAGATCGCTCTTCGCACCTGGGACAACCTGGGAAAGAGCAAAGAATATTATTTCCGGATACTCGCCGGCATTCCGCCGGGTGGCAAATATTTCTTTTACGTGGGCGCCCAGCATAATTATAACGAATACGAAGGATCCTATCAAAACAAGCCATTGAATTACGAACGCGGCAGCTGGCTATTCTTCCTTTACCAGGAATTTAAAGCAACCAAAACATTTACGTTGAACATGCAGGGTTTCATGCGAACAAAAGCGCTGCAGAATTTTTACGAGCTGAAAACCTTTGGAGGATTATTCCTTTCTGCTAATAAAAGTATTTTAAAGAAAAAAGCGAACATCATTTTTTCAGTGAACGATGTACTGCGGACAAACAAGGTCTCCTTCAGCCTGAACCAGGGCAATGTTAACGCAAGCGGGTCGAGGGTGAATGATACGAGGAGGTTTGGTATCACGCTGCGATATAATTTCGGTTTGAGCAAGCCAAAAGAGAATAAGGAGTTTGGGGCGCCGGTTGAGGGGAATTAATAGCCTCACCCTCCTTCTCCCTCTCCTGAAGAGAGGGAGCGGTACATTAAACATGTCCAAACATTTTATCTTCCAAATCATTACCATTTCTATGTTCATCAATGACGCAAACAACACTTTTTGTAAGGCACAATTATCGGATTGATCTTCCACATTTCCCTTTAGGGGATAAGGTCAAACATTTTTTCAGCAACTGCTATGCTTTCTGTTTTTCCTACGTCAACCAACTTATCGCCGCTGTGGTCATAACCGAGTATAATATTATCCTTTGCAAGATCAAGGTAGGTTTCTGTTAAGGAGAATTTGCCGTATTGTTTTATAAGGTCAAATGTTTCCGGCTGAAAGACAACAACACAACTATATGCTTTCTGTACGAGGTTTGGTTTGCTGATAGAAATTTTCTCTTCCCCCGTTTGTACATTCCGCCACCCGCAAAGCCGGTCGTTCTCATCAAATAAAAAATAACGGGATGTTTTGCGGTTGGTAACGCCAAAAGAAATTAATGGCTTATGTTGCTGGTGAAAAGAAAGCAGTTTACCCAGGTCCAGGTCAGTAAGGATGTCAACATTGATGGTAACAAATGGTTCATCCCCTTTTAAAAGGTCTTTTGCTTTGAGCAGGCCCCCTCCGGTTTCCAGCACTTCATTACGCTCATCACTTATAATTATATTACTTCCCCATCCTTTATTTTTACCAACCGCGTCAATGATCTGTTCTGAAAAATGATGAACGTTTACAATAACATCTGTAATTCCATATTGCCGGAGGTATTCAATGTTACGTTGAAGTAATGATTTGCCATTTACCAATGCTAACGCTTTTGGATGAGCATCGGTCCATGGTTTAAACCTGGTACCAAGGCCTGCTGCGAAGATCATGGCTTTTGTGTTGGTCATGGTTGATGGTTCATGGTTGATGGTTGATGGTTGATGGTTCATGGTTCATAGGTGGCTACATTGAACCTCTTAATTTCGTAATCATTTTGCACAACACCTCATATTCTTCGTAATACTTCTTAAAATCATCATCATTGATGTATTTTCTTGTATGAGCAATAAAAAGACAAGAAACCACTTCAATTGCAGATCGCAAGGCTATTCCAAGAAATCGCTTAAATTCTGGTGAAGATTGACCCGTGCTACCTTCAGCAATATTCAAAACCACTGAATCGGCTGCTCTTTTCATTTGAGAACATAAACTATACAATTCTTCTCTTGGAAATCCTTTCACCAAAATATCAATATCATTGCTTAGCCTCAATGCAAGTTGCCAAACCTTCAGTTCTTCAAATCTAAATGCCATTTAGGGTACGTTTATTAAAATGCACTTACCATGAACTATGAACCATTGACTATCACGCTTCCTTCACCCAATTTTCTTTATTAGCGTGTGTTAATACTATTTTCACCTTGAACTTATTCCTGAGGTGTCTTGCTAAAGCTTCTGCTGCATATACACTACGGTGTTGCCCGCCCGTGCATCCAAAATTTATCATCAGGCTTTTAAAACCACGTTTGATGTAATCGCTTACGGAAATATCGATGATACTGAACACACCGTTCAGGAAGGTCAGCATCTCCGTTTGCTGTTCCAAAAAATCCATTACCGGTTTATCCACCCCGGATTGTGTTTTGTATATATCTATCCTGCCGGGGTTCAGGATACCCCGCATGTCGAATACATAACCGCCCCCATTGTCGGAAATATCCGCAGGAATCCCTTTTTTATAAGAGAAGCTATTGATGGTAACCAATAACGGCGTTTCGGCTGTAGCCTGCACAGGTGTGAACTCCTGCATTACTTCTTCACCGATACAGATCTCGAGTACCTTTTTAAATTCGGGAACCGAAATGCCTATATTTTGGTTATCGACAAACCATTTTAAATTTTGCAGTGCCAGCGGAATGCTTGTTAAGAAATGTGCTTTACGTTCAAACAAACCGCGGAATCCGTAAGCCCCCAGTACCTGCAACAGGCGTATGAGTACATAACCATTGTACTGGCTGCGGAAAGTATCCCTTTCAATAGGCTCGCCCACGGTTTTTTCAAAGACATCCATATAATCTTCCAGCAGGTATTGCTTCCAGTCGTCTGGTAAATTAGCGCGGGCCTGCCAAAGCAAAGAAGCTACATCATATTGTGGCGCACCCTTCATGCCTCCCTGGTAGTCTATGAAGTGTACACTGTCATCAGGCTTTATCATGATGTTCCTGCTCTGGAAATCACGGAACATAAAATATTTATACTCGGTGTGTGAAAGGTAATTACTCAATGCCTCAAAATCATCCATTAATTTCTGCTTGTCGTAAGGCCTGCGCAATGCATCTAAAAAATAATATTTAAAATATAAAAGATCGGCCATGATGGCCTGCTTGCCAAAAGCCGTATTGGTGAGGCATTTTTTATAGTCAAGCCCTTCGTGGCCCTTTACCTGTAACTGCACTAATTGGCGCAGGCTGTGTTTATACAGGTCATAAACTTCTGATACGAACCCTTTTTCTTCCAGCTTGTTCAGGAGCGATACGTCACCAAAATCTTCCTGTATATAGATGTTCTTCGCATCGTTAATGCAGAATATCTCCGGCGTAGCCAGTAGTTTCTTCTTGAAATGCTGGGAAAAATAAATGAATGTCTCGTTCTCTTTTAAATTAGCGCCATAGGTAGCTATAAAACTTTTAGCTGCCGTATGAATACGAAAGTAATGGCGTTCGCTGCCCGCCTGGGGCAGTTTGTCCATGGCCGTGATGGGCTCATTTCTATACTGCTGAAATAATTTTATGATCTCTTCTTTTACCGTTTGCATGGAATCTTATTCGGGGTAAAAATAGTTTAAAATGAAACAGCCCCCAAACCATTAAGGCCGGTTACTGTCAGCAATGCACTATTCTCCTATGGTTTCGCCCTTTCTTTTCCTGAACTTCTTGGGATCACTGCCATCCATTTGCACAATAACAGGATAAAATTTTCCCATTACGTCTACCAATGCCGTTTGACTTTTCATTACTTCATTGATATCCTTGTATGCAAAGGGCGCTTCATCCAATCCGCCGCCAATAAGTTTTACACCGTGTGCAGACAGTTCTTTTTTTAGCGCCTCGTGGGTAATATTAGTGAGCGCTTTTGTACGGCTCATCTTTCTTCCTGCACCATGCGATGCAGAATTGATAGATGAAGCTTCGCCTTTACCTTTTACGATAAAGCCGGGCGCCGTCATACTACCCGGGATGATCCCAAGTACATCCTTACCTGCAGGCGTTGCGCCTTTACGATGTACGATCAACTCTTCGCCTGTCCCTTCGCCTCCGCCCAGGGTTTCCTTCCATGCGAAATTATGGTGGTTCTCTACCATTGCCCATGGCTTTTCTCCAATAGCTTTTGCAATTTTTGCATGAATGATATGATGACATGCGCTTGCATAATCCCCGGCAAGGTTCATGGCAAGCCAGTATTCTATTCCTTCTTCCGTATCCAGGTCAAGCCATGCCAAATGTTTTGCTTCCTTTGGCAACGGTGTTCTTTCCATCGCAATTTTTGTATAGTGGTTGGCAATATTTGCTCCAAGGCCACGGCTCCCGCTATGGCTTAACAATCCAACATAATTGCCCACCGGTAATTTCATAGGGTTTGCTGCATCGGTGATCTCTACTTTTCCAAACTCAACAAAGTGATTGCCACTGCCGGAAGATCCCAATTGCTTCAATGCCTTTTGTTGCAACCCCTGCAGGAAATTTATTTCGCGGAATTCCTTCCTGTCGATCACCTGGTGTTCCGTATTGTTCTTAAACTCCTTTCCGGCACCAAACAAAGTATTTGCAACCAGGTCTCTTTGAAAGTTTGCTTCTCTTTTTTTCAATTCCGCCGGGTCAATGGCAAAAATACTTAAACACATACGGCAGCCGATGTCAACACCAACAGCATAGGGGATGATGGCGTTCCTCGTTGCCAGCACGCCACCAATGGGCAGGCCATATCCCTGGTGTGCATCGGGCATCAGTGCGCCTGCAACAGCCACGGGTAATTTAGCAGCGGTTTGCATCTGCTGCAATGCGCCTTCCTCAATATGCTCTGCTCCAAATATTTTATAGTCAACAGCTTTCTCAGTCAACATGATCTCAGCCGGTTCTTTTGGCAGCGGTGCAACTAATTTTTCCGCGATCTTACCAAGCACCGGGTCTGATGTATATGTTTCCGGCCTTACCAATATGTCTTCAAGAATATGCAGCGCCTCTTCTTCTGTATTGTGTTTAAAGTGCGTGCACATGGTATGCATGGCAATGCTAACCACCGGCCCTTCCGGGTAGCCAATGGTACGTATCTGTTTTCCTGTTAATTTTAAATTGTTCATTTTTGTTTTTTGGGCCAGTGCGGCACAAGGGTTCACT
>Ga0193706_1000823_pt1 | contig 15517 bp, 12 predicted proteins | sample U3c1metaG_FD_160130 | JGI IMG/M metagenome (GOLD analysis project Ga0193706, IMG submission 160130) | Soil microbial communities from a riparian zone of the East river system, Colorado, United States - U3c1 | ecosystem: Environmental > Terrestrial > Soil > Riparian zone | place: USA: East River... | reverse complement strand
TGGACGCGTATAGCTACGACACCTTTGCGGACAACTTCTTCGAGTTGCTCAAGACGCAGGGCCTCTACGATATACCCCACGTCTGGGGAGACGTATTCTTGCCGGCATCGAAGACGAGCGCCTACGTGAAGTCGGTTTTGCAGAATTTGACGGCTGCGGACCTGGGGCCAGACGGCGGCTTCATCCTTCTATTTCCGGTCAAGAACATGTTTCCCGAAACCATCGCCTTCCGCTTGCCGCGCGAGGAGAAGGCATTCCTTTTCGATATCCTGACATCGGGCTCGTTCTCGGACCCAAACTACGTACCCAGCCACCTCGCCAAGGCGCGTGCCGTCTTCGAGGGGGCTCGCGAAATTGGGGGTACGCTTTATCCTATTGGCAGTACCCCGATGTCGAAGAGCGACTGGATTCGCCAATACGGGATCATCTACCCCGCTCTGGCGCTGGCCAAGACGCTCTTCGACCCGGACCGCATCCTCACGCCCGGACCAGGCATTTTCTAATCTGCCGAAATCGTCCGCTCCCGCCCGGCCGCCCAAGTTGTGATGGCTGCTTGTGGGCCCGCATGCGCTCGATGGTAGCGCGCGGTGTTTCGAGCCCTACCCGCTGGGACTTTCGTCCGCGGCGGGTCCGGACTAAGCGCATAGATTCATTGCCACGGTTCTTTCGACCCGCAATGGTTTGGCTCTAAGCCGCTCGCCCGAATTCCGCATTCCGTATATAGCGTTCGCCGACGAAAAATAGCGCTTTTGGCAATGGTTGGGCGAGCGAGATATGACACATCGACCCTAAAGGATAGACCGGGTGCTGCCGTACTCGTGCTTGTCACCGACGCGATTTGCGTCGGTCTTTTCAGCGGGTTGATAGGGGTCTGGGCACGGGGGGGGTTCAACGGGGAGTCGAGATGAGCAGTAGCGCTTTACGACAGCAGTTGGGTACGTTCTTCAATCTCAGCGCCGGCAGGCTGAGCGGGTTGTGCAACGCAACGGCATTAACCGAACAGTCGCCCCAAATACTGGACCTGTTTCGCCGGTTGACGTCACCGTGGACAGACGAGCCCGTGGGGAAAGGCCCGCGCTGGCCGTCTGTTGTCGGGGACGACCACACGCCGTACGAGTTCTCGCTAGGACTGGGCGAATCGCCGGAACTGCGCATCATGGCCGAGCCGCTCGGCGCGGTTCCTTCTTTCAGTGCCAATCAGGAAGCCGCGCTGGTTCTTTTGAAATCGCTGGCCCGCGACTTCGATGTCGATCTCAGTCGCCTGGAGAAGGTCAAAGATCTTTTTCTACCCGCCAAGCCCTCGGGTGGTTTCGGCGTGTGGGTGGCGGTCGGATTTTCCGCTCGTCGGGGGCCGGAGTTCAAAGTCTATTTGGACCCAGAAGCGCAGGGTCGCGAGCTGGCCCCCAAGCTCATCGAAGAAGCGGTCGGTCGGCTGGGCTTTCCCAAGGCGTGGAAAGTCATCTCCGATACCTTGGTGCGGCGCGGCGGCGATCTCGACGAGCTCAAGTACCTGTCGCTCGACCTTTCTCCGTCTCCCAAGGCCCGTCTCAAGGTCTACGCGCGGCACGAGCGATGCACCGTGGGCGATCTCGAGTCCGCTGCCAGCGCGTCTCCCTGGTATCGGCAGGGCGAGGTCACGCAGTTCTTGAACATTGTGGCTCCCGAAGTCGAGAGCCTGTTCCGCGGTCGAGCGCCACTCACTTGCTATGCCTTCGTGCAAGGGCGAGGAGACGGTCCTTCTTCTGCCACCACGCATTTTCCCATCAACGGATATGCCGTGCACGATGGCGAGATCGCCGAGCGTGTCGTCCGATGCCTCGATTGGCTCAAGCTTCCGAGCGACCCCTACCAGCGCGCGATGAAGGCTTTCGCCAATCGCCCCCTCGAACGCGGAATCGGATTGCAGGCGTACGTCTCGTTTCGACGCGAGCAGGGAAAGCCCCGCCTCACCGTCTACCTGCCCACCGAGGTTTATCAGCCGGGCACCGTCGCGAAGCCCACCTACCGGCAACGTCCCGGCGGTGTCCTGAAGAGCATCTCGCGCGCGTAGCTATTACGCGGGCACAGCGAGGACCTCAGGTCATCACGGCGCTTTACTGCCCCAACCAGCCCGTCGGCAGGGACGTCGACGTGCGCCCGCCTATGGACGGCACGGAAAAGGCTTGTTCGAAAGCGATCGACACCGTGAAAGGGGGAACGCCAGCGTCCAGCGGTCGGGCCAGCGGGAATCCCACGTCGCCGCGAAATACGACGCGATCGAGCTGCGGAAAGAGCACGCGGAAGCCGACGCCAACGGCTTGGCGGGGGTGGAGACGGCTGAAACCGTTGGCCACATGCCCCACGTCGTAGAACGCGGCCGCGCCGAGTTGGCACGAAAGAATCTGCAGGGGGCGGGAACGGAATTCGAGATTGTAGACGATGACGTCTTTGCCCACGAAAAAGGTGCTCGGGTATCCGCGCAATCGGCTGTCTCCGCCGAGGTACGACTGTCGGTTCAGGTAATTGCGATAGCGATTGAGCGCTCCCGCGTCGAACACGAGCCGCCCGAAACCGAGTCGGGGCGTCACGATGCGAAGGTCGACTTCGAACCATGCGTCCGACAGGCGATGGGCCTCCGCTTCCGTGCTCGATTCGACGCTCGCCCGAACCAAGCCGTCGCCGAGCTCGACGGTGTACTGCATCGCCGCGTACGTGCCGAGGAAGGTGCGTGACGATCCGAGCTGCTCGGCGATGGGATAGACCCTCAGGTAGGCGTCGTGGCCGAGGCGAAAATCTTCTTGCAGCCCCAACGTTTCGAAGTCGAGTACACGCAGAAACTTCGACGTGTAGGCGCGATATTGCAGGAAAGGACCGACCCGGGTGTCACTGCGCGGAAGATTGGCTCGTGCAAAAGCCGCCACCGCGACCGCATCGAAATCGGGCAGTTCGTGGGCGCGGAACGAGCGAATGTTCATCTCGGCGCCGAGCGTAAAATCATGCTTGTAGGTAAGTCCGAAAGATCGCGTCACGTAGGCGGCTTCCGCGACGCGCCGCGCACCGTATTGCCAAGGGACCCCCGCGGCATCGACCGCCAAACGCCCGTTCTGGTAGCGCCGGACGACCTCGTCGCGCCAATTGGCGCCCATGGCCCACGCCCATTCGGTGCGTGCCGAATAAAGCGTTTTGGCGACGCTGATCGATCCCGACGAACCTTCCGTGTCGCCTTTGCGATTCCAAATCAAACCCGCATCCGCGGTGAGGCTGAGCCTTCGCCCGGCGAGTCGCGGGATCTGGTATCCGAACCCGAGCGATTGCGATTCGGGCTGGTACAAATAGCGCGCGAGTACGATTTGATGCGTTCCGCCGAAGTTGGTTTCGGTGGGCACGAGCTGCAGTGAGTCGAGCCCGCCGCCCGTAAAGGAGATGTCCCAGCCGAGGCGAAGGCTCCAGACGTCCTTGGTGATGACGAGGACACGAACCTGATCGGCCGCGCTTCCGTAGGTAGCCGTGCAAATGACGAGCGACAACTGATGGAGCAGGCGGAGGTTGCGCGCCGTCTCGTCGCAACGAAACGCGGAGTACGGTTCGCCTTCGGTGAGGAGAATCTCGCGCGCGATGACCGCGCGCCGGCTGGTGGCGTGCAGCATGTTGAGCGCTCTCGGCGCGGGGTCGCGCGGCTCCACGACATCGAGGGTGACGATGTCGATTCCCTCGACCGTCTTGCCTTCTGGGTCAGGTGCGACCCTGGTACCGAGCGCAGCGACGGCTTCCTCGATCGAGGCTAACTCATATGGGGAGTAGGTCCCCGTGACTGCGCGCGGCTGGGCCTGCGCGTAGGCCGCCGGTGCTCGGGTGAGCGCCACCGAAAGGATGGCGGCCATGCACCGCAACCGAGCGGCCGCCTTGCACGGTTGATCACCCGTTCGTGCGGAGACGAAAGGTGGTGCCCTCATCTTCACTCGCAAGTCCGCGAACTCGCATTCGGCAGGCCTGGTACGGACGGTGCAAAGTATCTCGTTGTCCGCGCGAAGAGAGGTCGTCCCCCCCCCGGCCCCTTCGCGCGGGCACTTTTTTTTTGTCGCGCCAAGTCGAGACCCCTCACTTGGACGTGGCTTTGGTCTCGACCGCCTTTCGCAGAGCATCGAGCGCGTCGCTGTACTCCTTCTTCAGCGCGGTGTTCCGCTGGTCGATCTCCTTCTCCAAGCTTTGCAGAGCCGGGATGGCGCGCTCGACGCGCACCTTGGCGTCTTCCATCTTGGCGACGCGCTCCGCCGACGCCTTTTTGTCGCCCGCAGATCGACCCGCCTCGGCTTGGAAGGCGCGCTCTTCGGCGATGCTCTGATCGAGCGTTTTTTGCACCTGCGACGCTTCATGCAAGAGGTCGGTGGTGCGTGCCTTCAGCTCGGTCGCGCGAATGAATGTGGCGTAACTTGCTTCGCTGATGTCGTCGGTTTGCTTTTCTAGTGCGGAGGCGTTGGCTTTGCCGAGTGAATCTCGATAGCGCTCGATTAGCGTGTACGCGTCGCTGTGGGCGCGGAGTCGTTTCTCGAGCTGCTTCTGGACGCTGTCTTTAAACGATGCGGAGATGGCGCCGGACACGTCGACGTCGCACTCCTCCTTCTTTTTGATGACGTACTGGGCCGACCCCGCCATCTTGCGCGTGATCTCTTCGCGCTCTTGCGCGAAGAAGGCGTGAGTCGCTTCGAAGTCGCGGCGCGCCTCGACGTAAGAAGCGCTGCGTCCAGCTTCATCGGCGCGATTGACGATGGTGACGACGAGGGGCCAAGGTGGGTCTTTCAGCTGGGCCGGGTACTGGGGAAACGCCGTGGTGATGCGCCGAACCTCCCCCTCGGTGTTGACATACTCATTGGCCGTCGCTTGAAGGTGGTCGGGGTAGTCGACCGCATAGTGCGTTTGCGCGGCGGAAGATGCGACTTGTGGTTCTACTTTCTGACTCGCGCAGGCGATGGGACCGGCCAAGGCGAGCACGGCCGATACCACGACGCTTCCAGTTCTTCGTAGAACCCTGGCCGGCTTCGCCGAGCTGAGTTCTGCTTGTTCCGTCAAGCGCTCAAGTGGGCACATCGCTACGTCGCAGATCGATCGGGTAAAAAGACTCTGACGAATTACCCCAATGGGCACACGGTTGGTCATGACCGGCCGAGAGTAGACATACCTCGTGCTCTCTAGCAAACAGTGTCGAGGCGCTCTCGAATGGGCAGTGTCGAAATGGAGCGCGCCAGCGTCGCCGGTGCGGCATGCCGCGTGCTACGTTCGAGAACGTGTGGGTGAGACGCGCTGCAATCCGACCCGTGCCGCACTATGCGCGGCTTCCACCGGGCGTTCTCGGGGAGATCGAGTCCGATCTCGCCGATGAGGACGAAATCGCGCGCGACCGGCTGGATAGTGCTTTCACACGTTTCGAGTCGACCCAACCAGCGATCGCCGAACGGGTAGCGAGCGCCCTTGGTCAGCCGATCGACGAAACGGCGCTTGCGCTCGGATATTTTCTGACGCTCGCCATCTGGCTCGCTTTCGAGCGAAACTTCGAGGAGCGTCTCGGCGAGGTCAAAGCGGACGAGCTGGCTGCCTCCGAGCAATCGCTCGTGCTCGACGAAGAGCTGCGCCGGGTCGATCCCGCGGAAGCCGTCGAGTCCGACGATGTCGTGGCGATGGAGCAGCCCGACGTCCTTTCCTTCGTCCACGAGCATCTCGACAACGCGCTCGAGGCCCACGCGGGAGAAGTCGACGTCGACGATGTGCATGCCATCTATCGCGTCGTCCTGATCGAAGTGCTGGCGCTCTCGTACGCGGTGAATCCGCCCGAACACTATGATCTCCCGAAGAACGAGTTCATCGCTTAGTTCGAGGGGTCTGAAGAATTCCGGCCTTCAACTAAGCCCTCCCCGGCGCGGCCTTACCTGCGTGTGCAACGCTCCCGGTTCAGATCGGGAGCCAAAACGAGAAGCGCGCGCCGCCGCTCGGCTTCTGCGTTGCGGCAATTTCTCCGCCGTGGGCTTTGACGATCGCGCGGCAGAGCGCAAGGCCGAGCCCCATTCCGCTCGGCTTGGTGGTGATGAGCGGGTCGAAGACGGTGCGCGCCACTTCGGGCTCGATTCCCGGGCCGTCGTCATGAACGACCACGTCCACGCGGTCGCCCGTGCGACGCACGTCGGTGCCGAGCGCGCCTCGGCCGCGCGACGTCAATGCTTCGATGGCATTGAGATACAGATTGGCGAGCACTCGTTCCATGAGGATGGCATCGCAGCGGATGACCAGATCGGGCGGCTCGATCGCGACCGAGAAGGTCACGTTGGTGGGAAGCACGATGGCTCGCCGCGCGCCATCGATGAGGGCCGCGACGTTGGTGGGTTCGAGCGTCACGGCTTCGCCGCGAGCAAGACCGAGCACCGCGCCGATGACGCGCTGTGCGCGGCGAATTTCCATGCCCACCTTGTCGAGGTGCCGTACGAGCTTGCCTTGATCGTCCAGATCGCGACGCGCTAGAAAGAGCGAAGACTCGGCTACCGCGAGCGCATTGCGGAGCTCGTGGGCGACACTCGCTCCGACCGCACCTGCGCTGGCCAGCCGGGCCGCTCGTTCGGCGAGATCGTTCGCGACGTCGTCGCTTGCCATTGAGCCAAGGTGCCCTTGCTGGCTCTTCAGAGCAAGCCCGGGTGCCCGATCTGGCGCCTTTGTGTGTATAGTCGGAGGGTGACGACGACGGATTTGTACGGCATCGAAGGGCAGGTGCTAGACGGGCAATTCCGCGTCGATCGTGCCATCGGAGAGGGTGGCTTCAGTGTCGTGTACCGCGGTCTGCACATCGGACTCGACGAACCTGTGGCCATCAAATGCCTGAAGTTGCAGGCGCCCCTCGCATCATCGGTGGTGGATGGGATCGTGCGCCGCTTTCGTGACGAGAGTAAGATTCACTACCGGTTGTCGCGGGGGTCGCTCCACATCGCGCGCACGATCGCCGCGGGCACGACGATGGCGCCCGCTACCGGCGCGCTCGTACCGTACATGGTGCTCGAATGGCTCGAGGGTTTCACCCTCTCCGAAGAGCTGCGCGCGCGGCGTATGCGCGGCGAAAAAGGGCGCACCTTGCCGGAGGTCATCCGTTTGCTCGACCCCGTCGCCGAAGCGATGGCCTTCGCGCACGCACAAGGCGTCGTGCATCGCGATCTCAATCCGTCGAACATTTTCGTCGCGCACGCGCAGGGGACCTCCAAGCTCAAGGTGCTCGACTTCGGTGTGGCCAAAGTCATTTCCGATCATGCGCTCTCGCTCGGGCCGAGGGTCGCGACCATTGGTCAAATTCGGATGTTCACGCCCGCCTACGCGGCGCCCGAGCAATTTCACGACGCGCTCGGTGCCATCGGTCCCTATACCGACGTCTATTCTTTCGCGGTGCTCGTCGTCGAGCTCTTGGCTGACCGCACACCCATCGAAGGCGAGCACATCGGCGAATATGCCGATCGTGCGCTCGATCCGGGCCGTCGTCCCACGCCGCGATCGATGGGGGTTGCCGTCGGTGACGCGGTCGAGGCGGTGCTCGCGCGCGCGGTGACGGTCGATCCCTCGCAGCGTCCCCACGACATCGGCGAATTCTGGGGCATGCTCAAGAACGCCGCCACGCGCGATGCCAACCAGAGCCGCGGCGCCGGGGAAGTGGGATATCCGCAGCCGCCCGGGATGGCTGCACCATCTGCGCGCGGTGCCGAGCTCCCGAAAGTCACGGCGGGTGGCCTGCCCGTCCTGCCCGATCTTCGGCGATCCGCGCCGCCGCGTCAGGTCGCGGAACTCGTCCCCGACACGCGGGGCGGCGGTTGGAGACCGCAGGCCGGCGCGGCCTTCGCCGACACCATGGGGAGTGCGCGCTCGCCGAGCGCGCCCGCGCCGAACGCGAACCGAGAAGCGGACGCGCGCGCACGCGAAGGGCCGCCGCGCAAAGCGACACTCTTTCAAGGGACACCCGCGGCGGCCGGCTCACCCAAAGCGGGGCAGACGGCCGCGTCCCCCTTGCCACCCCCGCCGGTCATGGGCGGCATCGCCAGTCACACGGCTTTTGCCGCCACCGTCGCCAACACCGGCGCTCCGGATCCACAGCAATCCCCATTGCCGCAGAACCTGCACCTCGGGGACACGTCGCCCTCGGCCGTTCTTCGGACGGCCATCGAAGGCAAACCGACCAACCCCGCCGCCCGCTGGTACACGCCGTCGCTCGACAGCAACACGCCTTTTCCGGCGACCCCATCGTCGTTTCCCACGCCGCCCTCTGTCAAAGACGAGCCCCGCGCCAACAAGCCGAAAACGCGCCTCTTCATCGTGCTGGCGTTGACCCTCACCGTGGCGCTCGTGCTCGCAGCCGTGCTCGCCAACCACTTCTCGCCGCAATAGCGAGATTCTGTGGTTCGATCACAGCAGCTCGACGCCGGTCGCGTCGAGCTCGACTTTCACGGTTTTGCCCGTCGCTTCCAAGGCTTCTTGCTCACACTCCCCGTTGTCGGGTTTGGGGAGCACGGTTCCTTCCACGAGCGCGCGTCGACCGGAAGCGGACTTCGGTACCAAGAAACTATGCCCGCTCATGCGGATGTGCGCCGCGCCGTTGCCGTCGGCGATCTCCATCCAGCAGCCCGCGGCCTGGCAAACTGCCGTGACCTTCCCCTCGGTCTTCACCGTCGTTCGGGCATACTTGCCCGTTTCATTCACGATGCTGGCGAGCGGAACCACCGGGCTCTTGCCGAGCGGGGCACCGAATCGATTGGGAGAAGCGGGTGACGCGCTAGCCAGCGTCGGGGAGGAGCTCGCCGCGGCGACCGCGGGGGGCGCCTCGCGCGGGTCGCCGGATTTGCAGCCGGCGGCTGCGAGAACCGCGGCGATGAAGAAGACGCGTATGCCCATCGTCGTCGAGTTTTACACCCAGCGACCTTCTTGGCCACAAAGCTTCTCCTGATGACGTCGAGCCGCTCCACGAGGAGAAGACGACATCATGAAAGGCTGGATTATCCGCCTCTTCTCGGGCGCGCTCGTGGTTCCATGTCGGCGAGGGGTACGGTGGCGCCCGAAAACCGCCCAAGCGTCTACGCTGTGGCCACAGTTTTCCTGGCTAAGCGCGCCGGCCGAAGTACCTACCGATCCGTGAGGACTTCCAGAACTCGATGCTCAAAGTGCCTGCCGGCACGGAGCACGTACCGGGTTGACTGCAGTCCTCCTGACGAAGAAATAAAGCGAGGGCGTTTGCGAGGGCCGAAGGTTTCTCTCGGCACGGAAGCAGACCCTTCTGTCCCGAGAGTGAGCGGATCTATACTCCGGCTCCCTGTTAAGGAGGGGCTCTCATGGCGCGCATCCGTGTTGCAGTGACGATTGCCGTAAGTTTCTTGGCGCTGTCCGGATGTCAGACCGTGCAAGACAAAGAGCGCGATCTCACCGCGCAGTGCAAACGCGATTGGCCGTGCAAGAAGAGCGGGCTCTGTACCGGGGTCTGTACTCCTGAACCGTGCCTCTGCGCGGCGCGCACGCCAGCTGATTGCACGCAGTCGCAAGACTGCAACGGCGTCGGACAGTGCACGCCCAAGGATGGGAAATGCGTCGTGGCGACGAACGTCGATTGCGCGCGCATCGCCGCGTGCAAAGCGACGGGCGTCTGCACCGCCAAAGACGGGATATGCGTGGTGGGATCGGATGCAGATTGCGCGCAGTCCGACCTCTGCAAAGATCAGCGCCGGTGTTCGCTGAAAGGCAGCTCGTGCATCGACGCGAACTTCAATCCCGCGCTGCTCGACCCGAGCAAAGCCGGTGAAAACGCGCCCGAGAAATTCAAGACGAAATTCGTGACGCCCAAGGGAGAGTTCGTGGTCGAGGTGACACGCGCGTGGGCTCCCATCGCGGCTGACCGCTTCTATAATCTCGTCAAAATCGGGTACTACGACGAGGCCGCCTTTTACCGGGTCGATGGCGCGCAGGCGGAGTTCGGCGTCAACAGCAAGCCCGAGGTGTCTGCCGTTTGGGCGAGCATGAAGCTCAAGGACGATCCCAACAAGCAGTCCAACGATCGCGGAACGGTCGCCTTTCCGCGGCCGTATCCCAACTCGCGCTGGGGCCCCGTCGTCATCCACTTGAAGGACAATCGCGATCTCAACCAGGTCGGCTACGCGCCATTTGGCAAAGTCGTGCAGGGGATGAACGTCCTCGACGCGATCACGAAGAACGCCGGCGAGGCAGCCCCCGGGAGCAAACCCCCCGACATGGACAAGCTCATCCACGGCGGCAACATGTTCCTCAAGGCGAACTATCCGCAGATGGATTTCATCACCAGCGTGTCGCTGCAATGACGCGCCCCCCACACGGGCGGCGCATCACGGGAATCAGCCGGGCGAGTTGTAGTTCGTATTCTCGAGCAAGATGACGTTGGTCTTGCTGCGCGTCTCGCCGATGCTGGTGACGTAGACGGCAGGCCGGTCTTGCACCGGGCATACTTTTTCGCAAGCGCCGCAACCGATGCAGAGCGCAGGGTCGACGTGGGGGCGCTGCAAATGCACCGTCTTCATCGGCGGCTGCTCGCCGTTCGGACCAGGTTCAGCGGAGCGCACCTCGGCGTCGACCTCTTCCACCCAGATCGCTTTGGGCGAAGTCGGGCAAAACTCCTCGCAGACGATGCACGGCGTCTGCATCGACCAGGGCAGGCATCGTCCGTGATCGTAGAAGGCGGTGCCGATCTTGATGGGGGGCACGCCTTGGCCGAGCTTCTCGCGCTCGGTGATCTTTTGAATCGCGCCGGTGGGGCAAACCTGGCCGCAGAGGACACACGACGGCTCGCAATAGCCGATGCGCGAAATCAAAATGGGCGTCCACAGTCCTTCGATGCCGGCCTCGAAGAACGCGGGGTGAAGCGCGTTGTTGGGGCACACTTTCATGCACTCGGCGCAGCGAATGCAGCGTTCGAGGAAGGCCCGCTCTTCGACGGCGCCCGGTGGGCGGATGACGCGCGAGTCGTAATTTGCGTCGAGCGAATCGGCGGTGCGCGCCGCGGGAATGGCGATCGCGCCGGCGGCGATCGACGCGAGCGCCGTTCGGCGGCCGGTGTCGGGGACGCTGATGGTGCTCTTACGACCGGGCAAAAAGCGGAACTTGATGACGTCCTCGGGACAGGCCGTCTCGCAGTTCATGCACATGTGGCACTCGTCTTGACGCCATTTGACGCCCCCCTGCGGGCTGTCGGCACCCTGACAATTGACGAGGCACAGATTGCAGTCGGTGCACTTGGCGTGGTCTTTCTCCATGCCGAAGAGCGCGAAGCGGGCGAACACGCCGAGGAACGCGCCGAGCGGGCAGAGCACCCGGCACCAGAACCGCGGGATGAAACGGTTCATGAAGAGCGTGGCGATCAGCAGAAAGCCGATGAACCACGTCTCGTGGAAGTAAAACTGCTTGCTCTGCCAGACCGACCGCGCGAGGAAATCCTGCGTGCCATCGGCGACGAACTGCACGTGCCGTTCATTGACGGTCGCAGCGGCGCCGAGCGCGTGCCCCCCGATGTATTGCACGGCGGGGAGTACGGCGAGGCCGATGGCGCGCACGCAGATGCAGATGGGATCGAAGAGCCCGCCTATGGCGCTGCCGGCGAGGGCCGCGGCCAAAAATGCGTACATAAGGTAGTACTTGATCCGCTGATAGCCGTGGGTGTGATTGGCCATCACCCGCGAATTGCCGCGGCCATACGTCGAGGGGAAGATCCACGCAAAGAAGTGGTGCAGGGTGCCGAACGGGCAAATCCATCCGCAGAACACGCGTCCGAAGACGAGCGTGAGTCCAAGGAGCGCCACCGACCAGAGAAGACCGCGGTAAACGGTGTGCGACGAAAGGAACGTCATCGCCGCGACGAACGGGTCCGCGAGCAAAAATCCTTCGACCGGGTACGGCATGCGCACCACGGTGTCGGCCTTGGCGGCGAAGGAGCCGCGGAAGGTCGTCTCGACCAGCAAGAACGTGAAGAGCGCGAGGCTTGCGACCTGCACGAATCGCCGTGCCCATACGAGCCCGCGGATCAGGGGACGCGCGGGGATCCCCGAGCCGGGCCGTTTTGGGTCGATCTTCGTCGGGCGCGCAGGTGCTTTGAAAGGGGGCGCCACGATCGCTGCGGAGGCCGAGACGATGGCTGGTGCACCCGCCGTGGGCATGGGGTTCGAGGCCGGCGTACCGACGTTGGACGCCGCCGGCGCGCGCACGAGGGCTTGATCGAGCGCGTCGATTTCGCCGACCTTGCCGAGCCACGGGATGGGCTGCACTTCGTCTTGGTGCGGGTGCCCGGGGGCTGCCGTTTGGCTCACGTCAAACCTCCTTCACACGGAGGTTTTCCCAGAACATCGTTCCGAGCCCGCGCTCATGCCCCATCTTCAAGTAGGGAACGTTTTCGCGTTTTTGCCCGATGAGCGTCGTGCCGTAGGAGTCGGCAGCGACTTGGTCGACGGTCGCGATCACGGTGTTCATCTCGCGCGTGTCGTCGATGTTGCCGCCCTGCGGCCCGTTACGGACGAGGACGCGCGTTGCATCGACCACGACCAACGTGGGCCGCATGAACGTCGCCAGATCGGCCACCGAGACATCGATGTTCTGGTGCAGCCGATTGCGTCGCCCGCCGAGCGATCCATACCAATTTTTCATCGCGCCCGTGTATTTGGCGAGATTGTGGTGCTTGGCCACCGGCACGTTGATCACCTTGTCGGCCTGGACGAGCGGCATATACACCGGCCATTCGTCGAGCACGTCGCCGTTGAGGCGCATCGTGCGGAAGCGATGCTCGGCGGGGATGATGACGTCGGCTCCGAGCTTGTACGCCGCTCGCCAAATGCCGGAGCGCTGAAAACAGCGGTTCGGGTCGTTGCACGATGCATCGGTGACGACGACACGCCTCGCCCCGGCCTCGAACGCCATCTGCACGACGGTGGCGACGACTTCGGGGTTCGTATTGGCGGCGTGGATGGGCATGCGATCCCAGCCGATGTTCGGCTTGACGACGACGATATCGCCGCGCGAAATAAAGCGTTTCATGCCGCCGAGCGCGTCGACGGCACGCCTCGTCAAGGTCGCTGGGTCGGGATTGTTCTTGGCGATCACGAGCTCGGGAAGCTCGAGCCCGTTTCCCGCCTTCAATCGGAAATCGCGGACCTGCCGTGTCCCCTCTGCGCGATGCACATCGATGCCGCCGTGATCCCAACGCCAGCGTCCGATTGCAGCGGCCCCGCCCAAGGCGAGGCCAGCTGCGCCCAAACGCTGAATGACCTCGCGGCGGGAGGGTCGTTCAGCCATGATCCTCCGGGTTTGTACCGTGGAAGGGGGCCCCCCAGCAAGTTGCGGGGGCTAATTTCCCATCGTACTTCCGCGGTAGTGTAGGCCGTTGCCGCGATTGGCCGGTCCCCCGGCGCGCCGCGGATTTCCGCTGTCGCGACCCGGCTGGAAGTCGCTTCGCGTATTTCGAAAGGTTTGCCCTCGTGGTTGAGGGTTGCCACCGCTCATCTGGACGCCTGTTCACCATCGCTCCGCACTGAAGCGGGCGACCCGTCTCCGTTCTGCGGCGGCAAGGGACACGCGGTCTTGAGCGGCGCCTTGCGCCGGCGGACGGATAACGCTAAACCGCGCATCCTAATTTTCTCGAGCATCCCAAGAGGAGGGACGCGGACATGAAGGAAGGAATTCACCCGGTGTATCCGGGGGCGAGAGTCACCTGCGCCTGTGGAAACGTCTTCGTGACCCGTTCGACGCGCGGTGACTTCGCGATCGACGTCTGCTCCAATTGCCACCCGTTTTATACGGGCAAGCAGAAGCTCATGGACACGCAAGGCCGCGTCGACCGCTTCCGTCGCAAGTACGAGAAGAATCTCCCTACCCCGACGACCCCAAAATAAAGATCTCCGAACGATTCCGGCTGCTGCTCTTGCGCGGGGGGATCTTTGGCCACAAAAGTGAGCGACGAGCGCTGTGGCTCGCCACCGTCGAGCTATAACGTTCTCTAGCCCATGTCAGCCAGCGAACAGCGCCCCTATATCGGCGGTCAGGCAGTCATCGAAGGGGTGATGATGCGCTCGCCGCGGTCGTTTTCTATCGTTGTCCGCCGAAAATCGGGCGAGCTTGTCGTGCGCGAGCGGCCCGTGTCGAAAGGCGCTGCGCCGGGCGGGCCGTGGCAGTGGCCCTTTTTGCGCGGGGTCGCCTCGCTCGTCGAAGCCGTCAAGCTCGGCTCCGAAGCGCTTCGATTTTCTTCGGAGATCTACGAGCGGGACCATTTCGACGCGCCGCCCACGCGGCTCGGCGCGGCGGGCAGCGCGATGCGCATGGTGGGCAGTGCTTTCCGCGCCTTCGCCTACACCGTCGTGGCGCTCGCCAGCGGAGAACACGGATCGGGCGGGGGTGGGACGAGCGGTGATGGCGGAGGGTCGTCCGCCGACGGCGCGCGCCGGCTCTTTTCGTTTCTCACGATCGGCTTTGCCATCGTGCTCTTCGTCGTGCTGCCGCAGACCGCCGCCGAGCTCGGCAACCGCGGATTGGGCGTCAGCCTCGATCTGCGCTCTCCACTCTTTCAGCTGGAGACGGGCGCGTTCAAGCTCCTCATCATCGTCAGCTATCTGCTGCTCATCCGGCGCGTGCCCGAGATAAAGCGCGTTTTTCAGTACCACGGCGCCGAGCACAAGACGATCAGCACCTACGAAGCGGGCGAAGAGCTGCTCGTCGCCAACGCGCGCCAGAAGACGACGCTCCATCCGCGCTGTGGAACGACGTTCCTGATCATGGTGGCGTTCGTATCGGTGATCGTTTTTTCGGCCGTGGCGCCGCTTCTTCCGCATTTCCACGTGAGCCGGGTCGTCGAGAATCTGTTCCTCATCGTGCTGAAGCTTCCCTTCCTCCCGGTCATCGCCGCGGTGACGTTCGAGATCCAACGAATCTTCGCCCGTTACTGCACGACCGGCGTTTTGCGCTCGCTCCTCTGGCCGGGTTTTCTGGTGCAGAAAATCACGACCATCGAGCCCGATGACGATCAGCTGGAGGTTGCTCTCGCCTCGCTCAAGGCGACGCTGTGGCGCGAGCACGCGCTCGCGCTCGCGCCCGAGGCGGCAACCGATCGCACGTTCCTCAATTTTGCCGCGCTCTCCGCCGATCCGGGCTACGGCAAGGCCGCCTAAGTCAGCTCTTCTCCCATGCTCCCCATCGAGAAGCTCGAGGCTGTGGCGCGCCGGTTCAGCGAGGTCGAGCACATGCTCTGCTCTCCCGACATCCTCGGCGATCGCCACAAGCTGCAGCAGCTGAACAAGGAGCGCAGCGAAATCGAGCCGGTCATCGCCGCGTTCAACCAATGGCGCGACGTCGACCGTCGCATCAAGGAGGACCGCGAGGCGTTGAGCGACCCCGACTTACGCGCCCTCGCCGAAGAAGAGCTGCCCTCGCTCGAGAAGCAAGCGCAGAAGCTGGAAGACAACCTCAAGTTTTTGCTCCTCCCCTCCGATCCCAACGACAAGAAGAATGTCATCCTCGAAGTCCGCAGCGG
>Ga0193706_1000822_pt1 | contig 15526 bp, 17 predicted proteins | sample U3c1metaG_FD_160130 | JGI IMG/M metagenome (GOLD analysis project Ga0193706, IMG submission 160130) | Soil microbial communities from a riparian zone of the East river system, Colorado, United States - U3c1 | ecosystem: Environmental > Terrestrial > Soil > Riparian zone | place: USA: East River... | reverse complement strand
TTTGCCGTTTGCTCGAGCGTAATGGTCAGCGGAGCTGCTCCACAGTTGAAGGTGATCACCCCTCCGTTCGCTAGCGCGTCCACCACGGCCTTGCTCGTGCAGCTCGCGGGAGATCCGTTCCCCACCACGCTCGTCGGGCTCGAGACGTCCTCGAGCCCCGCTTCCGCGGGGATGCTGCAGCTTGCTTCCGCGTTCTGATTGCCGGCAGGCGGACCGTCTTCGGGGTTGGTGAGGGGATTGTGCACATCCGCGTTGCCCGCGTCCGAGGGCCGGCCGCTGCTTCCACCACGCCCGCCGCTGCCCGCTCCGCCGCCGCTGCCCGCCCCGCCGTCCGGAGAGTCGCCGTTGATGTTGCCTTCGCCTTCACAGGCGGCGCTGGCCAGCACGCCACCGAACAGAATTAGCGGCACGGCGCGACGCAGGTACACGATCGCAGGGTATCGCGGAGTCAACCGACGTGCGCGTCAGTTCGAGCTCACCACCGAGTTCGGTGCGCGCGTGGAGGAGTGTATCCCACCCGACGATCGATGCCACGCTAACGGCAGCGCGTCTCGAGTCCGGGGGTTCCGCCGCAGATATTCTCCGGCGCGCGGCCCACGTGCTCAGCCGCGAAAGCGCCGAACGCCTGCGGATCGAAGCAATCGGCACGTAACGTGTAGCCCCAGCTGCTTGCGGCCCAGCGTGTATCGAGCTCCGAGTCCGGCGTGAGGATGATGCGCGGACCGAGCTGACCGCTCGAGACGCAGAGCGGCTCCGGGTCCAGGTTTTCGATGAATAGAATGGCTGCTGCTATGTCGTCCGCGCAGCCGGCGCCGCAGTTGTAACTGAACACGATCCCGCCGTGCTCGAGAGCGTGCACCCAGTAGCCGCGCGACAGCTCCGTTGCATAGACACCGAAGGCGGGGAAGACCCCGTAGTGAGTCCCGGATGACGGCGGATTGCTGAGGAAACTCAAGGTCGAGCATTCTTCGGCGTGCGCCGCACCTTCATCTGGCTGCTGCGCGGTCACCGCGTTGCACTGACCCACGGGTGCGGAATCGCCGCCGGCGTCGGACGGTTCCTCTTTCCTGGTCGTGCTCGATGTACCGCAGGCGCTGCAAGCGACCACGAAGAGCACGGCGGCCAGCGCTATGCGAAGCATCCGCGGACCGTGCGTCAGGCGGGCTGGCGGGGGAAGTGCAAAAGAGCGTCCAGTCCGGCGATGGGCCGGCCTTCACGGACGACCAGAACCGCGTACTATCCTCCCTGGAACCGGGCGGAGGAGCGAGCATGAAACAGGATCAAGTTGCGATCGTCACAGGAGGAGCATCCGGAATCGGACGAGCACTCTCGGAAGAGCTGGCCCGGCGCGGGGTCGAAGTCGTGGTAGCCGACATCGACCCGAAGCTCGCAGAACAGGTGGCCGCAGAGATTCGCGCGCAACAGGGCCGCGCCGTTGCGAAGCTGCTCGACGTGCGCGATGCCGAGGCCTTTGCGCGCCTCGCGCGCGAGACGGTGGAGCGCACCGGCCGCATCGATTATCTGTTCAACAACGCCGGCATCGGCAGAAGCGGCGAGATCTCGAGCTACGCATTGAAAGACTGGGACGACGTTCTCGACGTGAACGTGCGCGGCGTGGCCTACGGCGTTCAGGCCGTCTATCCGCTGATGATCGCGCGCGGCTCGGGCCACATCATCAACACCGCTTCGACGGCGGGCTTGATCTCCACACCGGGCCTGGGCGGCTACAGCGCCACGAAGCACGCCGTGGTCGGGTTGTCCAAAGCGCTGCGTATCGAGGCCAAGGCTCACGGCGTCAACGTGTCGGTGTTCTGCCCGGGTGTGATCCGTACACCGCTCCTCTTGAAGGGGCTCAGCAACTATCCCGGTCTGAGCCCGGAAGACGCGAGCAAACTCTGGGAGCGCTTCCGCCCCATGGAACCTGGTGACTTTGCGCGCGCCGCGCTCGATTGTGTCGCCAAAAATCGGGCGATTATCGTGGTGCCCCGCTGGTACAAGGCCTTGTGGTTCGTCGAGCGCTGGTCACCGGCGCTTGCTGAGCGCTTGGGCACCCTCTTTCACGAGCGCGCCAAGGCCGACATGGAAGCGCTCGTCGCGAGCGCGAAGAACCCGCCGCCTCTGTCCGCGGCGGATCGAAACGGCACGTCGAGGGCCTCATCTACAACTACAAGTCCGACAAAGTAGTCGCACGTCGCACCTCGCGAATGCTCGCGCAGCCACGTTGCCGGTCAAGATTGCCGGACACGCGCTACACTGATCCGGCTCCTTCGGACAGTAGGTGCTCGGATGCGAAAGCCGGACGTGGAAGTGGTGCTCGAAAACGACGCAGTTATTTTGCGCTATCACACGCTGGAGAAAATCGTTCATCACGAGCTGCGCCGGTTCGTGCACGGAGCGCAGCTGCGTGAAGTCCTGGAGACAGGCCTCGAGCTCTTCCGAAAACACGGCGCAAACAAATGGCTCTCCGACGATCGTGGCAACGGGCCGCTGAAACCCGCGGACGAGCAGTGGGCGCGCACCGAGTGGTTCCCGATGGTGAAAGCCGCCGGCTGGAAGTACTGGGCCGTAGTACTGCCGGAGAAGGTGCTCGGTCAGATGAACATGAAACGCTGGATCGAGCTGTACGCAGCCGAGGGCATCGAAGCGCGCGCCTTCACCGATCCCGACGAGGCGTTGGAGTGGATTCGCGAATGCTAGAGCCCATCTCATGAATGAGATGGGTGCTCGTCGTTACTTTTCATCGAGGGGCTTTGCCCCTCGCCCCAACCGAATGAATCGGTTTGGGGCCCCACTTCCCAGTTTGGGGCCCCGGCCCCAAACGCCCATCTCATGAATGAGATGGGTGCTCGTCGTTACTTTTCATCGAGGGGCGTACCGAAGCTCGCGAACTAGAGGTACGCCTCCAGCGCCTCATCGAGCGAACATTTTTCGTCGCCGAACACGACTCTGGGTCGCGGCAACAAGCCGAGATTCGGTTAGTGGTGCGCAGTCGACGGTGCACGCGGGAAACACACGCGAGTTCAGCGAACTTCATGACGTTCGGCTTCTCTGCACCACCCATTTCGAACGACACGATCGAGCTCGGCGCACGAGCAGTTTTGTGTTGCACAAGATCTCGCGCATACGCTCTTGTCCAGCTGGATTGATTGTAGTTCAGCGCTCGGCACGCGTATAACCCGTACGTCTCAGCGCGCTTCCACCGGAACGCGCATGGCGTGAACCGTTGAATGAACCTTCGGGTTCCGAGAGTCGAAGCATGACCAAGACGCTCTGCCTGACACTGGCCACGACCTGGTTGATCACCGCGTGTGGCGCTCCTCCGCCCGGGGGCACCGGGGGCGCCGGCGGCTCTTCAGGGGCCAGCGGAGCGCGCTGCGACGTCACGCAGGCCAACATCGTGTGTCGTTCGAAGCCGATCGTCACGATTGCCACCGGTGCAGACAGCCGGCGCGTGTATTGGAATGATCCGCTCACGGCTGCGCCGGCCTCGGGCTGGCCGGCGGTCGTCCTGTACCAGGGGTCGTTCTTCGGTCCGTCCGTGACCTGGGACGTTCCGCTCGCGCGCGGGACCACGCCGTTCGGCGGCGACGTTCAAGTGGAGCTCGTGGCCACCTTGATCGAGCGGGGCTTCGTCGTCATTCAACCGGAAGCGCCCGGCGGAATCGCCTGGAACACGAACATCGGCGGCGCCTACGAAGGCACGGCGGACGCCGTCTTCATTCCGAAGCTGCTCGACGAGATGGCTCGCGGCAGGTTCGGGCACATCGACATGACCCGCCTCTACGCCGCCGGCATTTCGAGTGGCGGGTACATGACGAGCCGCATGGCGGTTTCGTATCCCGGCCGCTTCCGGGCTCTCGCCATCCAGTCCGGCTCCTATGCGACGTGCCTCGGCCCACTGTGCAGCGTGCCTGCCGTGTTGCCGCAAGATCATCCGCCCACGCTATTTCTCCACGGCGGCGCCGATCTGATCGTGGGCATTGCCACGGCACGCGACTACTACAACAAACTACAAACCAATCGCATCACCACGAAGTTCGTCGAGAACCCGACCGCGGATCATCGCTGGATCACGGCAGCGCCCAGCGAAATTTTGGCCTGGTTCACGACTCACTGAAGAGCCGGCAACGGCGGCTGCCCGGCTAGAAGCCACGACCAAAATAGCGTGCCCGTTTTCTGCAGCTCTTGGAGCGTGTAGCCACGACCGGCGGCCAGATTGGTCATGAGCAAATACATCGGCCGCGAATAGGTCGTGGTGTAACTGAGTGAGCCGCCCGCCGGGAGCTGCGTGCTCGTGGAAGCGCCAGACGCGATCAACACGTACAAGAATCCGGCCGCGCCCTGTCTCTGCAGCTCGGCAGCGGGTACCCCGCCAATGTCCAGACCTTGCTGCAGCAGCGGCTGCCACTGCTCCTCGTAGTGAGAGACGACGTCGAACTGGTCAGCGACTGCGAACGGCAGGGGCAGCGTCACCGTGGCACCGCCGCGTTCGGTAAGCTTGAGTACGCAGGTGCTGGTGGGGGCGGCGCACGGCACCGTAGCGAAGTCCAAGATGAAGATCCGCCAGCTCGCGAGCAAGTGAGTGAAGCCGCGCACAGTGCCAGCCGAATCGCTGGGCGCACCGCCTATGGCAACGCAAAGGGGTTTTGGCCCTCCGTTATTGCACTGCCAGAAATCCACCCATCCGTCAGCCGTGAAACCACTACCGACGACGCGCACCGCCATCGCCGGAAGCAGCGGGCTATCCAGATCGAAGCGCGCGGTCAGACCGGGTCGCGGGACGACATTCAACGGCAACACCACGCGCGTCCCGCTGGGGTCGCGCGCATCGTAGGCTTCGACCCCACAAAACTTCTCGAGCGCGGTGCAGTCGGCATGCAACCCGACCTGGTCCCCCGTTCGTAGTACGGTCCACGCCGTAGCGCTCGCAGCGAACGCACCGTCAGGGCCCGCCTGCACCGAAACCTCCGGACGACAGCGTGGCGCAAAGGGGTCGGGGAGCTCCGGGGCCAACGGCGCACAGAACGCCACCCGCACGTCCGCTCCGGGCGTCCAACCGGTGCCGGCGACGGGGAACGCTGCACCGGCGATGAACGTGTCGCCTTCAGTGCTCAGCGTACCGCGCCGAGGCGGTGCATCGACGTCGAGTGCATCTATGCCTGCATCGAGCGCCGCGCCGGCGAGGTGTTCGCTCTGGTCCGTGGCTTGCGCATCGCCGCAGCCGACTCCGCTCAGCGCGACTACTAGAACGGATCCAAAACCCCACGCCGCCGACCTTACTTCACGGAGCATCCCACCCCCTGCGCCCTGACTGGATTGGTTCGACCCACGCGTGCAGCCGAACACGGCGCGAACGAGGAGACAATGCGACACGCGCCCTTTCCTTTTCGGTGCGCGCGTCCATGCACACGCGCGGAATGCATCGACGCTGAAAGCGACACGCGCCGTTTTCGTATTCGCGTTCCGAATCCATCGATCGAACGGCTCTCGCCATGCGTGCTGAAAAAACTTTGCCACCGAGCGACACGCGCGTGCGCAGCGCACGAATCGCGAAGCCAGGCCCCGTTACTCGGGCGCCCTGAACGCAAGCAGGCGTGTTAGCGTCCCGCGCTGATGAAAGACCGCAATTCGTGCGGCTTTGGCGGCCCGGGAGTATTGACCATGCGAGCGATTCACTGCGTTTTATTGGGCTCTTCGATGGCGTTTGGAATCGGCTGCCGTGAGCCGGAAACGGCGGACTGGCCCGCGCTCGGATACAACGCCCGCTCGACGTACAACAACACGTTCGAGAAGACGCTCACCACGGCAAACGCGAATCGCTTGGGCGCGATCTGGCAGAGCGGACAGTACGGTACCGTGAACGGCTCGCCTGCGGTGGTCGCCGGCGTCATTTATGTGCTCTCGAGCACGGGAACGTTCGCCGTGCGCGCCAACGACGGCCAGGAGATCTGGCGTAACACTAACGTGAAGGGCACATCGTCGGCGATGTACAGCAATGGTCAGCTCTACGTCCATGACACGGAGGCCGTGCTCTATGCATTGAACGCCAGCAACGGCTCTCAGATCTGGCGCATTGAAACGGATCCGCACCCCAACGCGCGCGGCTTCGCGTCTCCAAGAGTGTTCGACAACTACGTGATCGTCGGCGTCGCATCCGCAGAAGGCTTTCTGAACACCACGGAGACTTCCACGTTCCGCGGCTCGGTCATCGCCTACAATCGCACGACCGGCGCCCAGGTCTGGCGGCGCTACACCGTGGATCCGCCGCACAACGGCGCAGGCGTCTGGAGCAGCGTCTCGATCGACGAACGACTCGGCCTCGTTTACGGCACGACGGGCAACAACTATCTCGGCACGGCTTCTCTGACCTCGGACTCGATCTTCGCGCTGCGTCTGGGCGACGGCACGCCGGTGTGGTGGACGCAGCTCACGAAGAACGACGTCTACACGAACACCTATCAAAACGGCCCGGACGCAGACTTCGGCACGAACCCGCTGCTGTTCGAGGCGACCATCAACGGCTTCCCGCGCGAGCTCGTGGGCGCGGGTCAAAAGGCCGGCATGTTCTACGCGCTGGATCGTCGCACGGGCGCGGTCGTGTGGTCGCGCAACGTGAGCCCCGGCAGCCTGCTCGTCGGCGGCATGATGAACGCAGCCGCTTTTGACGGGCAGCGCATCTTGCTCGCCGGCAATCGCGGCAGCAGCACCGGTCCCGGAAGCGAACCTGCCAATGGCGAGAGCAGCGGCCTGGTTTCGCCCTCCACGGCCGTGCTCGAGGCCCTGAACCCGAGCAATGGCAGCGTGATCTGGGAGCGCCAGCTGCCGGCCTGGGTGTGGGCGCCGATCACTGTGGCGAACGGCATCGGCTTCGTCGCCTACGAAAAGCAGCTGCAGGCCTTCGATGTGCGCAACGGGAACAAGCTATTCAGCTACCGCACCAACGGCACGATCAGTTCATCGCCGGTGGTGGCGAACGGCGCCGTCTACTTCGGAAGCGGGCTCAGTTACATCGCCACGCACGCGGATCAAACGCTGCACGCGCTGGCACTGGATGGCTCGTTCATACCCGATGCCGGCACGGACTCCGGCGCGGGTGCGACGTTCTCGGCCGTATATGACCAGGTGCTGTTCGGCGCCGGCTGTGCGTCAGCGTTCTGTCACGGCGCTTCGGCCGGCAATCTGGCGATGGGCACGCGAGCACAGGCGTATCACAACCTGGTCAATGTGAACGCCGCGGGAGACGCCTGCGCCAGCAGCGGCCGAAAGCGCGTGGAACCGGGAAATCCCGACGCGAGTCTGCTCGTGCACAAGATTTCCAATGCCACGCCGGAGTGCGGGACCGTGATGCCGCCCGGCCCCGGTGTCACGTTGACGCAGGCTCAGATCGATCTGGTCCGCGCCTGGATCGCCGCCGGCGCCCCCGATAACTGATCGGAGCGTGATACGAACGCCGTTCTTCGCCAGCGGCGTTCTTGCAGCCGTGAGCGGCGCACGTCACTTCTCGATATCCACACCCAGCGTTTCGAGGACGCGGCACACCATACCGTAGTACCCGATGGTAACGACCAGCTCGACCGTTTCTTGGTCCCCGAGGTGGCGGCGCACGCCCTCGAGCGTTTCATCGCTCGCGCGAACTTGCGTGAACAGCTCGTCCGCCAGCGCCAGTACCGCGCGCCCTGTTTCTCCGAGCGTCTCCTGGTCCGCGCCGGGATGGAGCGCTTCGAGCTGTGCTTCGCTGAGCCCGACGAGCCGGCCAATCTCCAGGTGCTTGCCGACTTCGTACGCGGCGCGCGCGCGCAATCCGACCCGCAAAATGGCCATCTCGCGTAGCTTCGAGTCGAGCTTGCACTCACTGAGCAGCGCCGTGCCGAGCTTAGCGAAGCCTTTGGAGACCGGCTTGCTGTGGGCGAGCATGCGAAACAGGTTCATCGGGTGGTCGGCGCCGGGGTTTTCCTGGGGTGCATAGGGAATGCGGGCCATTCGCTGCTCGACTTTCTGACCTCGCTGAGGCCCTGTTGCGCTCGGTGAGCGCGTTCAACTTCATTTGACGCTGGGCAGCGGCGCAACGTCCGTGCCCTCACCAGCCAGAGTGGCGCTGGCCACGCGCCGCATGACACGCCGAGCGCGCTCGATGCTCGCGTCCGTGACGCTGCGGCCTTCATCCCCCTCTTCCAGCACGAGCCGCGTCACGCCTTCGAGCGCGAGAAGCACCGAGCGAAAGAGCAATGGATCGATCTTCGTGCGGTAGTGCTCGCGCGCACCCTGGATCAAGAGCTCGGTCAACAGCTCGTGCACTTCCGTGCGCCGGGCGTGCAGGCGCGATTCCCGGCGCTGAGCTTCTCCCCCGAGCACGAACACGAGGCGTCCCACGTCACGCGCGTTGCGCAAGTGTGCGTCGATCATGCGCTGTATCTGACGCAGCGGCGCGCTCTCCTGGCTGACGGCGATGCGGCAGGATTCGAGCAACCCTTCCGTACCCATCCAGTAGAGCGCCACCAGGACGTCTTCCTTGCCCTCATACAGCCGGTAGAACGTTCTGCGTGAAACGCGCGCCGCAGCCAGAATGTCTTCCACGGTGGCCATGCGCACGCCCCGCTCTGCGAAGACCCGGCCCGCGCCCTGCAGGATCATGGCCCGAGCCTTGTCCTCTCCCAGCTGGACGCCCGAGGCGGCGCGCTTGCGTGGAACTTGCTGATCGACCGCGGGTAGTTTGGGCGCCATGGCGTGGCGAGGCGCGCGGCGCGCGCGTTGGGACGGCGAAATTCTCATGGTCAATTAGGTATACATGACATATACCATAGCCATGTCCCTTCTGCACGAGGTGTTCCGCGGACAACCGACTTTTGCCGTCCCGAGCCTACGCGGCAAGCGTTGTTTCATCACGGGTGCGGCCAGCGGCATCGGCCGCGCCACCGCGGAAGCAGCCGCGCGCGAAGGGGCGGCGCTGTTCCTGACGGACGTGCAGCAGGAGCTGCTGCAGAGCGTGGTGAGCGGCATCCGTCAGAGCGGCGGCACGGTCAGCGCGCAGCGCGCGCTCGACATCGCCGACTACGCCGCGGTGCGCGCCTTCAGCGAGGACATCCACCGCGATTACGGCGCCATGGATGTGCTGATGAACATCGCGGGCATCTCGGTGTGGGCCAAGGTCGAGAACATGACCCACGCCCACTGGAAGAAATGCGTGGACATCAACTTGATGGGCCCCATCCACGTCATCGAGTGCTTCATGCCGGAGATGATCCGCGCCGGCCGCGGCGGATACCTCGTGAATGTGTCGTCGGCGGCCGGGCTGTTCGGGCTGCCCTGGCATGCGGCGTACAGCGCCAGCAAGTTCGGCCTGCGCGGCATTTCCGAGGTGCTGCGCTTCGACCTCGAGGAGCATCGCATCGGCGTGAGTCTGGTGTGTCCCGGGCGCGTGGCCACGCCGCTCGTGGGCACTGCTGAAATACTCGGAGTGAACCGCGAGGCCCCCGAGGCCAAACGCCTGGGTGAAGACTTCAAAAAGCGCGCCGTCACGCCCGCGCAGGCCGCCGAGTCGATCTTGCGGGGCATGCATCGGGGTGACTACCTGGTTTTCACGTCGCCGGACATTCGCGTCGGCCACTGGTTTCAGAACAAGCTTTCGTTTCTCTACGAAGCCTCCATGCGCCGCCTGAACCGCAGCATGCGGCGCATGGTCGAACGCGCAAACCGGCGGGCTAGTGTCCTGTCTCCGCAGATCGCTACAGAAAACGGGCGCCATGCGCGGAGACAGGACACGTCAGGAACAAGAAAAGTGTGGTGAATAGAGTAGCCCACAGCGGATGCGACTCTCTGATTCACCACACTAAGGCAAACGGAGTGAACAGCTCCCCGGAAAGCCCTGGTAGCCGCCCTGCAGATACGGCGAGGGCTGACCTGCGCGGTGCGCAGAAATGAAGCGGCTCACGACCGCACCCGTCACCTCCGGGTGCAGCGCGTGACCCCGAGTGTGCGGACAGTCCACCACGACGCGCCCGCCCGCCTTCAGGAACGGAAACGCCGCTTGCGCTGCTCGCTCCAGGTCCATCACGTTCAGGATGGTGACGTCGCCGGGGCCACCGTGCGTCAAGAGCACTGCGCCGCCATCGGCGGGGTTCAGCGCGGGCCAGTTCCAATCGACGTCGAAGACGTTGACCATGGCCTCTTGCGCCGGGTCGTTGAACCACGCACCGGACACGGCAACGATGGCGCTGAGCAGCTTTGGATGACGCGAATGCAGGAGGCTCGTCATGACCGAGCCCGCTGAAAAGCCGTACGAGTAAATGCGCGCCGAATCGAGCGGATACTGCGCGTTCAAGCAGCCGAGCATGGCTTCGAAGAACGCGATGTCCCTGTTGGTATCGGCAGGCGTGCCTCTGCCGATGTCCCAATCCAGACCTTCCGGAGGGATCATGCCCGTATCATCCGGGGTGACGACGATGACGGGCAGCGAAGGATCGGCGTTTGGGTTCAAGCCTGCGATGCGTCGATGGTTGTCCACGGAGTCCGTGAAGCCGTGCCACGAGAAGAGCACGCCCATGCGGCGCGAGGGATCCGTGGGGAACTCGGCGTAGAAGGAGCGCGGCAGGCCGCCCACGGTCAGCGTGTTCGCGCCAGCGCGCACCGTGCCGCCTGGACAGGCGAACGGGATCTGCGGCCCGCCGCCCATCCCGCCGCTTCCTCCAGTACCGCCAGGGTTCGTGGCGCCGCACGCGACCACTGCCAGCGCCAGCAGCCCGCAAACCGAGCTGCTCTCGAACCCTGACGGACCTAGCGGTGTATGCCGTGCCATGTGCGCCTTCCTGGCGCCGAAGCACCTTGCTATACACCGTGTCTACTATCGCAGCCGCGCGCAGGTAAACACGAATTCTACCTACGGACTCGCCGGCGAGCCGGCGCAGCCGTCAGCTCTTCAAGAAACGTTCGAGCTTATCGGCGATCTCGTTCCAGCCGGCCTGGCGATCGCTGGGCTTTTCGTCACCGAAGAACGCCGACTGGTCGGTCAGGAGCAGCTTCGTGCCGTCCCCGTCAGGCAGCAGCTCCACGGTGTTGAGCGTGGCGGTCATGCGTGTGCCCCTCGCCTGCATGATGCCGGCGGAGATGATCCGGCGGTCCTGCAAGATTTCGAGGTACGTGCCCTCGCTGCGGAGATACGCATCTCCTTTGGGGCCGAACTGCGAAACTTCGCCGCCGCCCACACGAAAGTCCTGTTCGTGCAGGGTGATCACCCAGTCTTTCGAGGGCACGTCCCACTGCTTGCGCTGCTCGGGATCGGCCCATGCGGAGAACACGCGCGCTGGTGCGGCACGCAAGCGACGTTCGACGGTGACCGTGGCGTGTTCGACGGTAGCTTTGCTCATCTTCTGCTCCTTTTCGGCGGGGGTTCATCGAGCTCACCGAGATGCGCGGCGAGCCGCTCGAGCCGGTGTTCGAGACCAGCGCGACGCTTTACGATCCAATTTTCAGCGAGCTCCAGCGCCTGGGGCTCCACGCGACAGATGCGTTCACGCCCGCGCTTTTCAGTGCGCACGACGCCGCTGGCTTCCAGCACTTTCAGGTGCTGAGCCACAGCGGACAGCGACATCGTCAACGGTTTTGCGAGCTCACTGGTCGACGCAGGGCCGCGAATGAGCCGCTCCACCATCGCACGGCGACTGCCGTCCGCCAGAGCGTGGAAGACCAAATCCAGGGATTCGGAATGCTGAAGCATTTACTTCAGTAATGCCCCGCCCTGGATCCGTCAAGGGTGCTGATTGCGCTCAGCGAGCTCGGTCGTAGTGAACGGCGACCACACCCGAGCGGAACACCTTGGCGTCCGTGCGCACGAGCTTGCGATCCGCCCCGTGATTCTCGAAGAGCGGGATGCCGGAACCGAGCAGGATCTTTGGGAGCGTGTTCATGAGCTCGGCCATTTCGCGTTCGCGCTCCGCACTCGTGAAGCCCTCCCCCGGCGGCAGCTCGGCGTGCTCGGTTCCAGCCTTTGGCCAATACTCGGAAAACATCTGGTACGTCACGCGGCCAACGAGTATGGCGCCGACGCTACGCAACATGTTCAGCGAGTACGTCTCGAATTCGCCGTCGTTCAAGAACCAGTCCAGGCTGCCATCCGCCCTGGCAGTTTGACCGTCGAGCGAGACCAGCATGGATAAAACGACTTTTTTCATGGGCAATCCTCCGGAGCAAAATCGCTTAGCACTACCCGCGAAGTACGGCTGATAGCCGAGCGCGAACGGCATGAGCGCCGTTCCCGTATTTTCGATGCGAGCCGCGATGCGCAAGGGCGCTCCGGTAAGCGCGAACCACCGCGTACGTTTTTTGTCGCGTCGCTCAGCGTGCTCTCGTCCAGATACAAGAGCTCGCGCCCGCCGACGCTGAAGGACGTGACCAGCGCGCCGCGCTGGGGCGCGATCACGACGCGACTGTGGTCGGCTTCGTCTTCGAGAACGATCAGAGCCCCGACGGCTGCTGCATCGGAAGAACGGCTGCTCACCTTCGGCATACGCTCAGCATAAACGCGTCCTGGAACAAACGCGCTCGCAGGTGCCGGTTGTGACGCAGCGAATGCCAGTTTCGGCAGGCTACGTGTCTGGTGGCCGTAAAAGCTCGCGAAAACCGGCTCGCTTCACGCTCTACTCTGGATGAAACCCGGCGCTGCGTGTGTCACGGCGTCGAATGCGGCTGCCTGCGCAGAGGCGTTTGCAGCCGTAGCTCGGGGTCTCGAGCTGAGTGAAGCCTGTTACATCGGGTCTCCAGCCGCGCCCTGCCAGTACTACCTCGCCACCACTGCTGGCGACCAGGTACGGCGGTTTCTGCCTGGCAGTGGATATCTGGACTTTCTGCGTTTCCCGTGGAGCCTCTATCACCGTCCGATCGTGCGGGAGCTGCAGGCCGCGCTGCGCGCTGCTGCGGGCGCTGACGTCCTGAATATCGGCTCCGGGCCGTTCTGGGAGCTCTCGGAGCTCGACTGCGGAGGAAACGCGCAAGGCTTCAGCCGACGCGGCCTTCATCCGACCAAACTGGACCGCGAGAGTCTGGCCCGGCTACTGGACGACGCCGGCACGCCCGCGCACACGATTCGCCGCATTGCGTTCGGTTGGGTGCTCGTCGCGCTCGCCCAGCGCAGCATCCAGGATGCGGCTTCCGCAAATCAGCGCGCCCACCCAGATTTCTCGGTGCAGGACTCTAGTGGCGAGCCCGTTGCCGGCGCTTGGCCCGTGGTACCCAGCGCATTGCCGGTGAGTGTGCAGTGTGCGGCTCGCTGGGTCGAGGACGAAACGCAGCTGCGCGATGAGCCGTCCGATTGAGTTGCCAGCGGACGATGACGACCGCGAGAACCAGAGGCACGATGAACTTGTTGGCCAGCGGAGTCACGAAGCCGTAGAGGAGCGTGAGCGCGGACCCGACCCAAACTGGCAGCTCGACGCCCGGAGGTCCGCTGCTTGCGTGAGTGAACGCCCAAGCGGCCGTGATCACGACGGACAGAGCGGCGAGCGTGATCAACACGGCGGAGCCAATCAACAAGGTGTAGAGCTTGCGGCGGCCTGGCAGCGGGCTCGCAGCTGCCAGTGCTGCATAAAACACCAGCGGTATGTAGCCGAGCCGCCGCGGATTGATTCGAAACGCGTCGTGATCGCGCCCGCGTGTGCCGAGTATCAGGCGGGCGTTCCAACTGGCATCTTCGGTAACTGCATTCTTCGGTCTCCCGAAAGCCGCTTCGACTCGCGCGCTGCGCTCGGCACCAAACGACACGACTTCCAGAAACACGCTACTGACTCCAGCGAACGCCGACGTGAAGGGCCGTTCCACGGCGGGCCAAAGCAGCCACCCGCTACAGCCAACCACCAAAAAAGCGAGGACCGCTCGGCGGTGGTGTCGAGGATTCGACGGCGCTTTGCCGTCCTCGCTTGCGTGTGCCACGGCGCGGTTACTCTCGAGCTAGAGCGGCAGCGGCACGATCTCGCGGCGTGCGCCCAGTCCAGGCGAACCAGGCGAGCAGGCATCCGCACGCCGCCACGACCAGAACCAGTGGAAAGAGCTCCTCGTGAACGAAATCGAACGAATCGTGAAGGTGAGCGCCCACGAAGTAGAGACTCGCGATGCGCACGATGTTGATCAAGATGAGTGCCGAACCGCCCGCAACGACGCCGAGCAACCTCGGGGCCCAGCCCGCCGGAAACGCGAGAATCGTTCCAGCGAACAGCGCCTGGACGTCCATCGAGGTGCAGCCCTTGATGACCTGCAGCGGGAAGCGCCCGTGGATCACGGTGCCCTGAACCGACGCGCGGGAGTCGAAGAGACGGACGAGAAAACCGGCCGCGTGCGCCTGCAAGCGGGATTCCGCGTTCAGCACCCGCTGTAGCGCGCTGTCCGGCTCATGCGGATAGTGGACCAGCGCGTAGAAGGCGCACATGAGCACAATCGCCCGAAACAGAAAGCGCCAGCCGACGTTCGGCGCCCGCTGTTGCACAGGGCTCGCCGTCGTTCGAAGCCGATCGCGGCTTCTCACCTGCTTTTCGCGGCGCCTCTTGGAACGCATCACTCGAACCGGCAGGCGCTCTAACAGGTGTTCGTTTCACTTTCGTGACGATCCGAAGACGCGTGTCGATTGTGGACACACTCGGCGATCCCGGGCGCTAGAAAGCCGCATGGACGAGGTCTTCGGTATTTTTCCGACGCCCTTCATGCGTGCGCCGGGCACCCTGGGGCAAACGCTGATCGCCGGGCTGGTGGAGTACTTCAGCGAGCGCACCACTCGAGACAACAACTCGTCCGCGAATCTCTCTCACACGGAAATGCTGAGACCCAGCGACAGCGGCCTGTTGCGCGAGGCTGCGGCGCTCATCACGCCCAAGCTCGTCGAGTTCGGCCTGCATCTCTTCGGCGAGCGACTGCCGTGGGCGCTGAAGGAAATGTGGGGCAACGTGCTCGCCAACGGCGGCCGTCAGGCCATGCACAACCACGCGAACAGCTTCATTTCCGGCATCGTGTACCTCACCCCGACGCACCCCGGATCGCAAACGGTGTTCATGAAGTCGCCCGGCGGTAGTGAGTTCCTGTTCAGGAACGATCATCAGGGGATCACGCCGAGCGAATTCAGCGCGGACAAATGGATCGGCCCGGCGCCGCAGCCAGGCGACATGGTCCTGTTTCCAAGCTACCTGATGCACGCCGTGCCCCCCAATCAGGGCGAACGTCGCATGACCCTCTCGTTCAACTCCATCCCGTCCCACCTGAAGTCGTGGGACTACGTCATCAGGTTCGGCGGTTGAGTTTGGTGCGTTGCACGTGGCGCCGCTGGACGGCGTTGGTGTTGATGTTGGCCTCCGGCTTCGCCGGCCTGGGTTACCAGATCATCTGGACCCAGCAGACGTCCCTGTGGCTGGGTCATGAGGCCGCCGCCGTGCTTGCGGTGGTGGCAGCGTTCTTCGGTGGGCTCGCAGTCGGCGGCCTGATCCTGGGGTCGCGCATCGAACACAGCGCGCGCCCGATGCGCTGGTACGCCGGATGCGAGCTCGTGATTGCGCTC
>Ga0193706_1000821_pt1 | contig 15531 bp, 13 predicted proteins | sample U3c1metaG_FD_160130 | JGI IMG/M metagenome (GOLD analysis project Ga0193706, IMG submission 160130) | Soil microbial communities from a riparian zone of the East river system, Colorado, United States - U3c1 | ecosystem: Environmental > Terrestrial > Soil > Riparian zone | place: USA: East River... | reverse complement strand
CAAGCTGAGCTTCCAGCCGTTGTGCGGATTGAGCTGGTTGTCGAGATCCCGCGTGCTGAATTCCAGGCTGAAGCCCGCCAGATTGACCATGCCGAGCGCGTCCTGGCGCTGCAGCGAAGTCGGCACGCCGCCGCTGGAGAGGTCCGAGGTCTCGACGTCGTTGTGGACGATGCCGGCGCTCAAGAAGGTGTCGAATCCGAAGCGGCGTCCGAACTTGAGGTACTTGTCGAAGCGATCCTCGTCGTGAGAGCGGAACCCGCGCAGCGAGCGACTCAGGCCGACGTCCAGGCTGATCGGCTCGAGGTAGCGATTGAAGATGTCGGGGTCGAGGTAGCGCACCTTGGCGTAGGAACGTTTGGTGCCAGGCGACAAGGAGATCTCGATCCTTTCCCCCGCGCCGTGGAACGCTTCCTTGCGGAACAGCTCGTGGATCGAGCGGGACCACCTCGACGGCCCATCCGACCAGTCGAAGTTCCTGACCGTCAGGTCGATCTGACCGTAGGCGCCGTCGTTCGAGCTCAGTCCGCCCTGCAGCTGGAACTCGATGACGCGCCCCTCCTCGACCTCGTACTGGAGATCGACCAGGTCCTTGGAGCCCGGCACCTCGAGGAAGCGGTAGTTCGGATCGATGTGCTCCTCGGGATTGCCCGCGTCGGTGAAGAAGCCCGTGCCCTCGATCCTCGACAGGGCCCGGTTGATCTCCTTCTGGTCCGCCTTGCTGCCCGGGACGAGGCCGACCTCGCGGCGCAAGACCTCGTCGCGCGTGTGGTGAGTCCCGGCGAAGACGACTTCGCGGATGGTCAAGGGATGGCCTTCGACGATGCGGTAGGTCACGCGCAGCTTGTGCTCGGTCTGCGAGTAGAACAGCTCCGGCTCGAGGAACTGCCAGCGCATGTCCGGCGGCAGCGACGGGTGGAACAGGCATCCCACCGAGCCGTAGAGCTCGCGCAATTTGCCCTCGTCGCGCTTGCGCGCGATCTCCTCGTAGCGATCGCCCTCCTTCAACTCGCACTTCGCGAGCACTTCCGCGGGCGTGAAGCGCGACTTGCCGGTCTCGATCGGCTTGGCCTGCCACTGCTTGTCCGCGTTCTGCACCCACTCGAAGAAGGCGACGTCCAGCTCCTCGACGATGTAGGGCTTGCCCTCGTCGATCACGTACTTGATGCGCACGCGCGAACCGTCCTCGCTGAAGTGAGTCTCCGCGTCGACGACCGCGTCGAGCCAGCCGCGCTCGCGGTAGATCTCGCGCATGGCCACGACGTCCGCGTCGAGTGTCTCCTGCACGAAGGCCGAGCCCCACCAGTTGAAGGGGCCGGGCTCCGAGAGCTGCAGATTGGCGAACTTGGTCAACCCAGAAGTCCAGAAGATGAAGCGGGTGTCGGGCATCGACTGGTTGCCGATCATCTCGACCTTCTTGACGCGCACCTTCGGACCCTCGCGGATCTCGAAGATCAGGTCGGTCATCGGCACACCCTGCGCGCTGGGATCGTCGCGCGAGTCGCGCTTGACCACCTCGACCTCGACCCAGTGGTAGCCCTCGCGGCGGTAGCCTTCGAGCAGGCGCTGTCGCACGCGGTTGGCCTGGTACTCGAAGAGCTCGACGCGATCCTCGATCAGGGCCCAGCGCTTGAGCGTCTTCTTGTCGATGTCGACGTTGCCGATGAAGCGCGGCTCGCGGTCGGATGGCATCTCGACCACGACCAGACGCAGCTCGACTTCCGGCGGCGCGTCGACGACCGCGGGCAGCTCGCGCACGAAGACCTCGGCGCGCACCGAGAAGCTGATCCAGATCGTCCTCAACCCGCGGTTGATGACGTCGAGCTCGAGCTTCTCGCCGATTTTCTGGCCGAAGGCCGAGATCAGTTGCGCCTCGCTGTAGCGCTCCTCGCCCTCGACCACGATCGAGCGCACGATCGGCGCTTCCTTCGGCGCTGGCGCGGGCCCAGGCGCGGGCGCTGGAGCGGGCGGGCCGCTCTGGACCGGAGGACCTTGGACGGGAGCCGGCTTGTCCGTGACCTGTGCGTGCCCGGCCGTGGCGAGCAGGGCCAGGAGCAGGACGGCGAATCGGTACCTCACGCGAAAACAGGCTCGGTGATCGAGAGTTCCGGATTCGCGAAGCGCATGTGCTGCGGGAAGAAATTCAACGTGACCGTGCCGGTCGGCCCGTTGCGGTGCTTGCCGATGATCACTTCGGCCTTGCCCTTGTTCTCTTCGGTCGCGAACTTCGGATAGTACTCGGCGCGATAGAGCAGCATGACCACGTCGGCGTCCTGCTCGATCGAGCCCGACTCGCGCAGGTCCGAGAGCATCGGCCGCGGCGGCTCGCGCGACTCGACGGCGCGCGAAAGCTGGGCCAGGGCGATCACCGGTACGTCGAGCTCGCGGGCCAAGGCCTTGAGCGAGCGCGAGATCGAGCTGATCTCCATCTGGCGGCTCTCGGCCTTGGGGTGGGTCATCAGCTGCAGGTAGTCGACGACGATCATGTGCAGCCCGTGCTGGGCCTTCATGCGCCGCGCGCGGCCGCGCAGGGCCATCACCGACAGGTTGGGAGAGTCGTCGATGAAGATCTTGGCTCCAGAGAGCTCGCCCGCGGCCTCGGCGAGCTGCTGGTAATCCTCGTTGGGCAGGCGGCCGGTGCGCAGCTTGTGCGCGTCCACGCGCGCCTTGCAGCACAGCATGCGGCTGACGATCTGCTGCTTGCCCATCTCGAGGCTGAACAGCAGCACGGTCGGATTGACGTCGAGGAACGTGGGCCGCACCAGGGCCGCGTGCTCGATCAGGTTGAGCGCAAAGGCCGTCTTCCCCATCGACGGGCGCGCCGCGATGATGATCAGATCGCCGGCGTTGAGCCCGCACAGGCGGTCGTTCAGCTCGTAGAAGCCCGTGTCGAGCCCGGTCAGGCCGGAGCGGTGCGACTGGGAATCGATGCGCTTGAACGTCTCGGTCAGCACGTTGCTGATCGGGTCGGCGCCCTCGGCTCCGCGGCCGCGCGCGATGGAAAAGATGCGGTGCTCGGCCTCGTCGAGCAGCTTCTTGACGCTCTCGCCGTCGGGCCGCGTCTGGTAGGCCTCCTCGATGATCTCGGTCGACGACTCGATCAATCGGCGCAGCTCGGAAAGCTCGGCCACGATGCGCACGTGGTGGTTCAAGTGCGCGCCGGAGACCACCCGGTTCGACAGGTCGATCAAGGCCTCGGTTCCGCCGACGAGCTGGAAGGTCTCGGCCGCGCGCAGGTCCTCGCCCACCGTGACGAAGGTGACCTCGGCGTTGCGGTCCGCCAGGCGCATCAAGGACTCGAACAAGGCGCGGTGGCGCTTGTTGTGGAAGTCCTCGGGATGCAGGGCCTCGCTGACCTCGGGGATCCGGTCGGCCGAGAGCAGGAGCGCGCCCACGATCGATTGTTCCGCTTCCTCGTTGTGCGGAGCGACGCGGGCGGTCTGGTCTGCCTCGTTCATCGGAGCATGCGCTGTCGCAGGCGTGGCGCGCAGGATAGCGGACTGCGCCAATCCATGAAAGCGGCGCGCGCCCTTCACGTCGGAAGGACGCGCGCCGCGGGAATTTTACGCGTTTCTCGCGCGGCTCAGGCGCTCTTGACGACGTTCACGACGATCTCCGCATGACGATCGCCGTGCACGTGGATCTTCACCTTGTGCTCGCCGATGGTCTTCAGCGGCGCTTCGAGGCGCACGTTCTTCTCTTCCACGACGTGGCCGGCCTTGGCCAGCATCGCCGTGATCGCCGCCGCGTTGACCGAGCCGAACAGGTGACCCTGGTCGTCGGCGCGTTCCTCGGTCGACAGCACGACCGTGGAGAGCTTCGCCAGCCAGGCGTCCATCTCCGCCGTTTTCACGGCGGCGACGGCGTCCAGCTTGACGCGACGGCGGTCCATCAGCTTCTTGTTCTCCGGCGTCGATTCGGTCGCAAGACCGTAGGGCACCAGGTAGTTGCGGGCATAGCCGCTGCGGACGCGCACCACGTCTCCGCACTCGCCGAGTGCATGGACGTGATCGCGCAGCAGGACTTCGATGTTCTTGGACATGGTGGTTCTGCTCCGATCAGCCGACGAACGGCAGGAGACCGAGGTGGCGGGCACGCTTGATCGCCTGCTTGAGCTGGCGCTGGCACTGGGCGCAGAAACTGGTGCGCCGGCGGCTCTGGATCTGTGCCTGGGGTGTCATGAACTTGGTGATGTAGATGAGATCCTTGTAATCGATGCGCGGATCTTCACAGCGCTTCTTGCCCATCGGCACCAGGGGTGCGCGGGGCTTGCTGGCCATTTTCATCGCCATGTCACACCTCCTCCAGGTCGTTCAGGGAAACTCCGACGTCTTCGGGAACCGCGTCCTCGTCGATGACCTCGCCGTCCTCGCCGATCGCGCCCACCAGGGGCTCTTCGCGGTCGATCGCATCGTCCGCGGGCGGCGGCGGCGGGGCGTAGTCGTCGCCCTCGGCCAGCGAGAGCTCCAGCTCGGTCGCGGGCACCTCTTCGACCTTCAGGAGCAGGTGGCGCAGGATGCGCTCATCGAGCTCGGCGTCGCGACGGATGCCGGTGATCGCGTTCGGGCCGGCCTTGAAGTAGGTCAGCATGAACGTGGCGCGCTGGCGGCCCGCCATGGGATAGGCCAGGCGTCGCTCGTCCCAGCGCCGTGCGCTGACGATCTCGGCGCCGTGCTTCTTGAGCGTGTCGGTCACCACGGCCTTGGCCGTCTTGTAATCCGTACGCACCACCTGGTTGTCCAGGAGGAACATTCCTTCGTATTGATTCACGCGCTTCCTTCGTCAGTGTGGACGCACGATCTACTCGGCGTCCTGGTTCCAGCGGCTGTGGTACCGCGTCATCGCTCGATCGAGGTCTTCCCCGCGGATCCAGTCGAGGCAGAAGTCGCTGGCCTGGGCCACCGAGATCTCCGCTTCGACCTTCGCTTCGGGTGAGAAGCGCTCGAGCACGTGACGCGCCGCATCGGTCCTCGGCCTACCGATCCCGACGCGCAAGCGCGGGAAACGATCGGTGCCGAGAGCTTCGGCGATCGATTTCATTCCCCTGTGGCCGCCGTTGCCCCCGTGGGGGCGGACCCGAAGCTGTCCGAGTTCGAGGTCGAGATCGTCGTAGACGACCAGGACCGAGTCCGCGGGCACGCCGAGCTGGCGCGAGAGAGGGGCGACGACCTGGCCGGAGAGATTCATGAAGCTCAGCGGTTTCACGAGCAGCCCGTGCGACGCGGCGCGGGCGAAAGTGAACTGCCGAAGTCCGTGGTCGGGCTCCAGACGGGTAGCCGGTTCAAAGATCCATCCCCCGCGCGCGGCCAGATGGTCGAGCACATGGAAACCCAGGTTGTGGGGGGTCCATTCGTACTGGGAACCGGGGTTGCCCAGGCCGACGAGGAGCCTTCCACCCTGAATCTCCATTCGAGGGTCGAGGAGTATAAAGGTGGGCGCGCGCTTGGCAAGGCCCGCGAGGGATTGCCGAAGCTGCGCGGCGAAGGCCATTGGACCCTCGCCGCGCCGGGAAAAACCGCGCGAACGCTACTTCTTGGGCGGCGCAGCGTCCTTCTTGGGAGCGGCGGCGTCCTTCTTGCCGGCCTCGGGCTTGGCACCCGCGGCGCCAGCGGCACCAGCAGCATCGGCCTTGACCGGTGCAGCGACGGAAGAAGCGGCAGGGGCGGCGGCGTCGGCGGCCGGAGCGGCTTCGACTTCGATCTTGACCGCGGAGATGCGCGCGACGATCAGCTCGGGATCCGCCGCGAGCTCGACACCCTTGGGCATCACCAGCGACTTCGCGTAGATCGTGGTTCCGATCTCGAGGTCGGCGACGCTGCACTCGATCAGGTCGGGGATCGTGGTCGGCAGGGTCATGATCGCGATGCGCGTGACCAGGTGGTTCAGCACGCCCTTCGGGTGACCGACGTATTCGAGCGGCACTTCGACGCGCGCCTTCTTCGTCAGGTCGACGCGGCGGAACTCGATGTGCTGGATGAACTCGCCGAAGGTGTCCCAGTGCAGCTGGTTGACCAGCGCCGGTTCCTTGTGGCCGTCGACCATCAGCTCGAACACGTGCTCGTGCTTGCGGCGCGCGGCCATGAACTCGTCGTTGTCGATCGAGAGGTTGACGTGCGGCGCGTCCGGGGTGTGCTGGAGGTTGGCGGGGATCCTGCCTTCAGCGCGCAGCTTGCGCGCCAGGCGGGTGCCGACTGCTTTGCGCAGCTCGGTATTCAGCTTGGTGACCATAAATCTCTTGGGAGTACCTAAGAGGAACGACCCGTGACGACCGCGAGACTTGCCCAGGAACTCACTGGAGTTCCTCGAAGAGCGAGCTCACCGACTCGGCACGGTGGATGTTGAGGATCGCGCGCCCGAAGAGCGCGGCGACGGAGATGATCTCGATCTGCCGCGGCATCCTGGCGCCGCGCGGAATTGTATCCGTGACCAGCACTTTGTCGGCGGGACAGGCGTCCAGGCGCTCCACGGCGGGCCCGCAGAGCACGGCGTGGGTCACGGCGATCACGATTTTCTGCGCGCCCTCGCGGCGCACGATGCGCGCCGCCTCGCAGATCGAGCCGCCGGTGGAAATCATGTCGTCGACGATGATCACGTTGCGACCCTTGACATCGCCGATCACGTGCTCGACCGCGATCTCGGAGCCCGAGATGCGCCGCTTGTCGACGATCGCGAGGTCGGCGTGCAGGGCCTTGGCCCAGGCTCGCGCCATCTTGATGCCGCCGACGTCGGGCGTGACCACCACGGGGTTGGTGACGTCCAGGTTCTTGACGGCGCGCATGAGCACCGGCTTCGCATAGAGGTGGTCGACCGGGATGTCGAAGAAGCCCTGGATCTGCGCCGCGTGCATGTCCATCGAGAGGAGGCGCTCGGCTCCGCAAGCGGTGATCGTGTTGGCGACGACCTTGGCGCTGATCGGCACGCGGCCTTCGTCCTTGCGATCCTTGCGCGCATAGCCGTAGTAGGGCATCACCACCGTGATGCGGCCGGCGGAAGCGCGGCGCAGCGTGTCGAGCAGGAGCAGCAGCTCGACCCAGTTCTCGTTGACGTTGGGGCACAGCGGCTGGATCAGGAACACGTCCGCGCCGCGGATGTCGTCGTAGACCTTGATGTCGATCTCGCCGTCGGGGAAGCGACCGATGTGCGCGTTGGCGAGCGGGATGTCGACCGAGCGCGAGATGGCCTGAGCCAGCTCGGGATGGGCGGTGCCGGAGATCAGCACGATGCGGTCGCCGTTGTACATCAGTGGTCCTGAGGCGCTTTCGGGGGACGATCCAGGGCGCGAGCGGGGACGCCGACCCAGACTTCGCCGGGGCCGACCTTGGTGTGGTGCACGACGACGGCGCCGGCTCCGAGGGTGGCGCCCGCGCCGACTTCGACCGGGGCGACCAGGATCGTACCGGAACCGATGAAGGCTCCGTCGCCGACCTTGCAGGGCGACTTCAGTTTCCCGTCGTAGTTCGCGAAGATCGTCCCCGCGCCGACATTGACGCGCTCGCCGAGCGTCGCGTCGCCGAGGTAGGCCAGGTGCTTGGCCTTGGACTTCTTGCCCAGGCGCGAGCGGTTGACCTCGACGAAATTGCCGACGACAGAGCCCTCGGCGAGCTCCGAGCCGCCGCGCAGCATCGCGAAAGGCCCGATCTCGCAATGGGCGCCGATCTTCACGCCGGATTGGATCACGGTGCAGGGATGGATCTTCGTGCCCACGCCGATCTCGACGTCGTGGTCGATGAACGTGGTTCGCGGATCCTCGATGGACACGCCCGCGAGCAGGTGGCGCTCGAGGATGCGCATCTGGAGCACGCCGCGCGCCTCGGCGAGCTGCGCAAGCGTGTTCACGCCGATCGCTTCCGCTTCGTCCTCCAGGACCAGCGCGCGGACCTTGCGGCCCGATCCGACCAGTCGCTCGACGACATCGGTCAGGTAGTACTCCTTCTGAGCGTTCGCGTTCGAAAGGGTCGGCAGGATGCGCGCGAGCTCCGCGCCGGGGAAGCAGTACACGCCGAGGTTGACCTCCCGCAGGGCCTTGATCTGTGGGCTCGCGTCCTTCTCCTCGACGATGCGCGCGACCTCGCCCGTCGCATTGCGAACGATGCGACCGAAGCCGCGCGGGTTGGCGGGCTCGCAGGTGAGGATCGCCGCGCCGCCGCCCGAGGCAGCTTGCGCTTCGCACAGCCGCTCCAGACTGGCCTTGGCGAGCAGCGGCATGTCGCCGTAGAGCACGACCACGCGACCCGGATCGGCGCCGAGCTTCGGCGCGCAGACCTGCAGGGCGTGGCCGGTCCCCTGCTGCGGCTCCTGGAGCACCGCTTCAATCTTCGCCCGAGCAGGGTGCGCGGTGATCGCGGCCCGCACTTCTTCCGCCTGGTGGCCGACGACCACGATCACGCGCTCGGGCCCGAGCTCGATCGCCTGATCGATCACCCAGGCGAGCATCGGTCGCCCGCACAGGGGTGCGAGCACCTTGGCCGCCGGGCTTTTCATCCGCGTGCCCTGGCCTGCAGCCAGGATCACGACGGTATCAGGCCTGGAATTCATGGGCGGCGTGGAAATCGCGGGGCATACCCCGCGCGAGCGCGCCACGGGGCGCGGGGCGATGCGGTTTCGGCGAAGTCGGGGGCGAAGAGAATACGGGATGCCCCGCGCGGCCGTCAACGCGAGCGCGAGCGCTTCAGGAGCGTGCCGATGATCAGGATCGCTGGCAAAGCGATGATCATCCCCAGGAGCAGCACCTTGGCCCCGCTGAACCCGGCCAGGGGCAGATGGACCTCGTGCATCGCGTTCCAAGGCATCGAGGCATCGTGCCCGATCGGAGCGGGCATTGCGAGGCAAGTCCGCGCGCCGCGGGTCGCGACCTGTCGCGCCGGGACTCAGGCGCCGCGCTGGATCACGTCCCGCGCGATCACGATGCGCTGGATTTCGCTGGTGCCTTCGTAGATGCGCGTCACGCGGGCGTCGCGGTAGAGCTTCTCGATCACGAACTCCGCCGAGTAGCCCATGCCGCCGTGGATCTGGACCGCGCGGTCGACGATTCGGCCGAGGGCCTCGCTGCAGAACAGCTTGACCATCGCCGATTCGCGGCCGAAGGGTTGGCCGTGGTCGCACTGGAACGCGGTGCGGTAGACCATGCTTTCCATCGCGAAGAGCTCGGTCGCGTTGTCGGCGAGCATCCACTGGATCGCCTGCTGGCGCGCGAGGGGCTTGCCGAAGACCTCGCGCTGGTTGGCGTAGGAAACCGAGAGCATGTGGGCCTCGCGCGCGCAGCCGAGGCAATTGGCGCCGAGGGCCAGCCTGCCGCGCTCGAGCGTCGCCATCGCGATGCGGAAGCCGTCGCCGATCTCGCCCAGGCGGAATTCATCGCCGAGGCGCACCTCGTTGAACGAAAGGGTCACGGTCGACGAGCCGCGCTGGCCCATTTTCTCTTCGCGCTTGCCGATCTGGAAACCCTTCGAGTCGCTGGGCACGAGGAAGGCGGTGATGCCTCCATGGGAGCGCTTCTCGCGGTCGGTGACGGCGTAGACCGTGACCAGGTCGGCCATGTCGCCGTTGGTGATCCAGACTTTTTCGCCGTTGAGCACCCAGCCGTCGCCGTCGCGCACGGCGGTAGTCTGCATCGCGCCGGGATCGGAGCCGGCGTTGGCTTCGGACAGGGCGTAGGCGCCGAGGGCGCGGCCCTGAGCGAAATCGGGCAGCCAGCGCGACTTCTGCGCTTCGGTGCCGCCGATCAGGACGCTCATCGCTCCGATCGAGGCGTGGGCGCCGTAGGTCACGGCGACCGAGAAGTCGCCGCGCGTCAGCTCCTCCATGACCAGGCAAAGACCGAGCTCGCCGAGACCCGCGCCGCCGTACTCCTCCGGAATCGCGACTCCGAGCAAGCCGGTGTCGGCCAGCTCCTCCATCAAGGCGCGCGGCACGCGGTGCTCGCGCTCGATCTGCGCCGAGATCGGGCGGATCGACCGGTCGGTGAAATCACGCGCGAGGTCGCGGACCATGCGCAACTCCTCGCTCAGGCTGAAGTCCATGAGAGGACTTGAGCACAGTTCCGGGTTCCGATACAGGCTGCTCGTCGGACTCCAGCGGGCCAGGCCGAGCCTCCGGCGGGCCTGGAAACCCGTTGCAGGAGGGCGCCACCGTGATCCGACCCCAAGGATTTCCTACAGAGTCTTTCCGAACCGTGGGCCAGGGCTCAGGGTTATGGAGCCAGTTCCCTCTGTACCTCGTGGCCAGCCGGTTCAGCCGTTATCCTCCGATCGTCTTCGAACTCAAGGGTCAGAACCCAATGCGTCCCATCCATCTGCTGCTCGGTCTCGTGCTCGTCCTCGCCTGCGCCGCCTCGGCCTACGTCGCCACGCGCATGGCCATGACGCCGGAGCCGGCGCACACCGATGTCCAGGCCACACAGACTTCGGCGAGCCCGGTCGTGGAGGCCTCGAACCTCGAGCTGCGCAAGACGCAGGACCGGCTCGCGATGCTGGCCGCGGACTTCGATCGTCTCTCGAGCGAGCTGGAGACCCTGCGCACCGCGGCCAACCGCGCGCCGGTGGCGACCAACTCCGTGCAGCCGCCGCAAGCCGAGCAGCTCGGGACCGTGGCCGTGACCGACATCCAGCGCCAGGCCGTGCTCGCCGTGCTCGCCGAGGATCGCGCTCGCCAGGCCGCGGAAGCAGAAGCCGCGCGCGTCAAGGCCGAGCAGGAAGTCGCCCAGCGGCGCGCCGCGCGGATCGCCAAGGACCTGAATCTCTCCCCCGGCGATGAAACACGGCTCGCCGACCTGATGGTCGAGAGCGGCAAGAAGCGCCAGGAAATGTTCGACTCGATGCGCAACGGCAACTTCGACCGGGACACGATGCGCACCCAGTTCGAGTCGATGAAGACGGCGTACAACGGCCAGCTGACCCAGGCCTTCGGCGCCTCGATCGCCGAGCAGATCATGCAGGCGGAAGGCGATCGCATGTTCGCCGGCGGACCCGGCGGCGGTCCCGGTGGTGCATTCGGCGGCGGCGGTGGCAACGGCGGCCAGACCCGCGGAGCTCGCCGGCAGAACGGCCAAGGCGGCATCGGTGGAACTGGCGCCCCGGGCGGCGGCCAGCAGCAGAACTGAATGGCGACGCCCCTCGCGCGGACATCCTCCCGTCTGTTCGGGTGGCTCGCTGATCTGAGACTGCCGACCTTTCTGCGAGCGCCGGTCTATCGCGCCTACGCGCGCCTGACCGGCGCCGATCTTTCGGAGCTCAGGCTCGCTCTCGCCGATCATCCCTCGCTCGGCGCCTTCTTCATCCGCCGGCTCAAGGACGGCGCGCGGGTCTTCCCGAGCGACCCGCTGGTCCTGCCCTCGCCTGTCGACGGTCGCGTCCAGTCCCTCTGCCCGATCGAGAGCGGCTGTGTGCTGCAGGCCAAGGGCCGGTCATACGCCGTCGAGGAGCTGCTCGGCGACGCGCGCCTGGCGGCCGAGGTCCAGGGCGGCCACGCCTGGACGATCTACCTTTCCCCGCGCGACTACCACCGCATCCACGCGCCGCTCGATTGCACTTTGAGCGAGCTTACCTGGATCAGCGGCTCGCTCTATTCAGTCGCGCCCAAGGTCCTCGCCAGGCGCCCGAAAGTCCTCTCGATCAACGAGCGCGCCGTGCTGCGCCTGCAGACGGACCGCGGCCCGTTTTTCCTGGTCGCCGTCGGCGCGCTCAACGTCGGCCGCATCCGCGTGGTCGGCGTCGAGCCCCAAGCTCCCGCGCCGAAGCCGCCGCTGCATTTTTCGCGCGGCGCCGAGCTGGCGCGCTTCGAGATGGGCTCGACGGTCGTCCTGCTTTCTGGTCCCGGCGGTTACGCGCCCCTGCCGAGCCTCGGAGTCGGCGACGCGCTGAAAATGGGCGAACCGATCGGCCGCCTCGGGGCCTGACTCGTCGATGGGTCTTTCCGCAGGCGAACGGCGGCTCGCGCGGTTGTTCACCGAGGTCGTGCTCGGCGATTGGGAGAAGCTGCGGCGCGAGCGACAGGCGGCACCCGCGGGCGAGCCCGATCGCGGCTGGCGCGAGTGCGTGCTGCAGGCCCACATTTTCGCGGGCTTCCCGCGCGTGGTCGAAGCCTATGGCGTGCTCGCGAGCTGCGGCGGTTTGGGAACCATCGAGCCCGAGGAAGTCCTGGCCGAGAGCGATCAACCCGAGCGCGGCCGCGCCTTGTTCGAGCGCATCTACGAGAAGGAGGCTGTGCGCGTGCGCGAGATGCTGCGCGCCGGCCATCCCGACTTCGAGCGCTGGATCGAGGGCCACGCCTACGGCCGGATCCTCTCGCGTCCCGGTCTCGAGCCGCGCACGCGCGAGCTGCTCGCTGTGGCGGGCCTCGCCGCGCTTGGACAGGATCGGCAGATGGCCAGCCACGCTCGCGGGGCTCTGCGCTGCGGCGCGCGGCCTCAGGAAGTCGGAGAGGTCATCGAAGCCGTGGCTGACTTGATCGATCTCGACCGCCTGGAGCGCGCGCGAACCGTCTGCGCGCACTTCGGCGGCGGCGCGTAGTCGCTACTTGCGCACGCCGGCGTCGATCTTCACGGACTTGACCAGGATCGGCTCGAGCGAGCGCAGCACGATGCTAGTGCTGCCGCCACGGCCTTGGGGCCGCAGGGAATCCTGCACCTGCAGGGATTCGCCGTTGAGAAACACCTCCCATTGGCCGCGACCCTGGAAGAGCTCGACGCGCAATTTGTAGCGCTTGCCTCGCTCCAATCCCGCCGTCTCCTTGCCTTTGCGCTGGTCGAGCTGATCGAGCAGGTCCTTCATGGCATCCGCACCGCCAGCCTTGGAGGCCACGAGCGAACTGGCTCCCGCTTCCGGGGGACCAGCGAAGCCAACGTGAACACCGGCGATCGAAACGACGAAGCGCCGAGGAGTTCCCGATGATTGCGGCTGCTCGAATTCGATCTCCACGATCATCGCGGCGTTGAGATCCAGAGGCTCTTCGAGCAGCAGCCGGGGCCAAAGTTTTTCGTCCTCCAGCTCGGCGCGCGAGTGGAGTCGGTCAGCGGACCAGCCCTCGGCGCTGCGTTTCCAGTCCCCCATATTCCAACGCGGGCTCGCTTCGCTCGTGAACGAGTAGTTGAGCTGGGCTTTGGACTGGGCGGGGAAAGAGATTTCGGGGCCGTAGTTCGAGCGCAATTTGTCCTCGAAGCTGATTTTCAGCGAGCCTTCGAGGGCCTGCTTCAGGTCGCGCAGTGCCGGTCCGTGTTCCTTGGCGCACTCGGTATCGGCGTAGGTCGCCAGGAAGTCGTTGATTCGTTTGATCCGAGCTGGGACCTCGCGCGTGTAGCCCTGCTCGCGCTGGATGATGCTGAATTCCTGCTCGGCGTCCTTCTCGCGCTGCTCGACCTTGGCGCTCAATTCGACGTGGGCCTTGCTCAGGCGGGATTCGAGGTCCGCGACCAGGGCAGCGTGTGTATCGTTCGGCTTCGGCCCGGATTCGAAAACCCGTACGGCCGTGTCCGGGTCGCCTTCTCGCATGCGGAACAGGGCGCGCGCCAGCCGATCGAGGCTGTTGGGCTCGTCTTTCGGATCATTCGCAAGACCGGCGAGGAGCTCGATCGCGGCCGCGCTCAACTTGGCGGCGCTGTCCCCCACGGGGGCGCGCAAGTGATAGGTCTCGCGCTTGCCCGGCGCGATCTCCTGTTGGAAGCCCTCTTTCAAGGGATCGTCGCCCGCGAAGATCTTGCCTTTGCGCAGGAACGAGCCGACCAGGATCGAATCCAGACCGGGTGTCTTCAGACCGCGAACAGCGCGCTGGAGCAGATCTTCGAGCAGCCGGGCTTCTTCCATGCGCAGCTGGATCTGGTCGTGCACGGGCGCGAGCCATTCCTCCGCAAGACGTTTCTCCCAATCGGCCGCCACCTGTGCGTATTGCCGATCCTTCCACAGCGGGACGAGACGCTCGTCGGCGGACTTTAGCTCCGCGTTCGCATCGCGAATCAGGAACTCGGCCTGCTTCTGCTTGAGCCTGGTTTTTGCGAGTTCCAAGGCTTCGCCACCTCGGTTGGAGACTTCGGGCAGCATCTGCAGCGGGGTGAGCGAGTGATTCTTGAGCACCAGCTCGAAGTCCTTCTCGAGCGCCGCCACGGCGTCGGCGCCCAACTCGCTGGTGCTGAGCAATTCCTCGATCCGCGATGCTTTCGCGTTTACTGCGCCCTGGATTTCCAGGTCCTTTGCTGCCCACTCGCGCGCGATCCGCTTCACTTCCACGTCAATCCGATACGTGCCGACCTCGTTGATCACTTGCTCCACGTTTGCCGGGGAAATGCCCGTGGTCTTGATGTCAGCGCTGGCAATGACCTGGGGCACGGGGCGCTGGATCCGCTGGAGTGCATCGCGCCATTTGCCGTTTTCCAGATCGTTGTCCATGGCGGGCACGATGACGTCGTTGTAGTGCTTGTTGAGGGCATCCCTGAAACGGTTCAGCGCCTCCTTCTCCTCGGCTGCCGCAAGTTTGCGCTTGGCGTCGAAGTCCAGCAGCTCGGCCACGCGGCGGCGTTGTGCCTCGTTCGCACCGAACTCGTTGGCCAGACGGGACTCGACCTCAAGTGCGACGAACTGCGCTGCACGGTGGAAATCGCGCTCCTGGGTGAAGGCGATCTCGAACTTGCCGAGGATCGACTTCTTCTCCTGCTTCACCGCCTCCTCCCATTGAGACTGCAGAGCAGCGCGAGCGTTCCAGTACGCCGTGATGTGCTGGGGCGGCACGCTGTCCTTCATCGCGTCGAGGCTCTCCAACACCGCGCCCGCGGCGCTGCGCTCGCCGGATTTTGCCTGGGCCAGCAGGAGATCGAGCTGCGGCCAGGAAGCCTCGCTCGCCACCGGAAGGCCATTGGTCGGCGCGGCCGCGGCCCAGGGTTTCCAGAGGATCACGCCGGTCGTCGCAGCTACGACCAGGACGCCGGCTCCGATCCATGCATACTTCCGGCGCCGTTCCCGCTCGCCCGCGACCGGATCCAGGCTGCGCGCCGAGACGGCGACCGTCCGGCGCTCGCGCAGAGCCTCGAGGTCGCGCAGCAACTCCGACGGATTCGAATAGCGCTTGTCCTGGTTGCGCGTCAGACATTTGCGCAGCACCAGCGACATGCCTGGCGAAAGACTGGGCTCGACCTCGCGCGGATCCGCGATGCGCGCGTAGAGCACGCCGGAGAGGATCTCGGCCACGCTCTCGCCCGTGAACGGCGGCCGGCCGCACATCGCGTGGTACATGCTCGCGCCGAGCGACCAGATGTCCGAGCGGATGTCGACCGACTGCGGATTGCGCGCCTGCTCCGGCGAAAGGTAATGCGGCGTCCCCAGAGTGCCGCCGGTGCGCGTCAAGAGCGGATCGTCCTCCGTGAACGCGAGCCCGAGATCGACCAACCGTGCCCTGCCGTGGGTGTCGACCAGGATGTTCGCAGGCTTGATGTCGCGGTGGACGACGCCGTGCTCGTGGACGTGCTCCAGCGCCTCGCACAGCGGAATGAACAGCTTGAGCGCCTCGCGCTCGCGCAGCTTGCCCTTCTCGCGCAGCAGGGCCGAAAGCGCG
>Ga0193706_1000820_pt1 | contig 15540 bp, 19 predicted proteins | sample U3c1metaG_FD_160130 | JGI IMG/M metagenome (GOLD analysis project Ga0193706, IMG submission 160130) | Soil microbial communities from a riparian zone of the East river system, Colorado, United States - U3c1 | ecosystem: Environmental > Terrestrial > Soil > Riparian zone | place: USA: East River... | reverse complement strand
AAAATAAATACCTTAACCGTTTTAATTTTATCAATATCCTGAGCCGTGAAAGAACAGACGCCCCGATCAATTCGGGGAGGATCGACAAAAACAAATTAACGGACCTTGGCAGACTGATAGATTATAAGAACACCCATGAATTTTTTATTTGCGGACCGGAAGAAATGATCTTTTGCGTAAAAGATTTTTTAGAACAGCACCGTATTGATAAAAAGAAAGTTCATTTTGAACTTTTTACTACACCGGGACAAAAGAAACCGACAGCTAACAACCCGCTGAAACCAGTTAACAATGATGGCCCAAAGAGTAAAATAACCGTAAAACTGGATGGCCGGAGTTTTGACTTTGACCTGGGCTTCAATAACGACAGCATTTTGGATGCGGCTTTAAAGCAGGGGGCAGACCTGCCCTTCGCCTGCAAAGGCGGGGTTTGCTGCACCTGCAAAGCAAAATTGATATCGGGAGAAGTGGAGATGGATGTAAACTGGGGACTTGAACAGGAAGAAGTGGATGAAGGATTTATCCTTACCTGTCAGAGTCACCCAAAAACGGAAACTGTAGTGGTAGATTTTGACGTGAAGTAAAACAAACGGGTAACTTTCTTCCCTGTTAAAACGCTTAAAACCGGTTAATCAAAACTAACAGTTGTTAGTTTTTTATATTAATTTTGCAGTCTAAACTCGAGCTATGCAGGTACAGGATCTTGAAAAAATATTCCAGGATAAGATCGACAAGGAAATTAAGATCGAGCCGCGGGACTGGATGCCCGACGCTTATCGTAAAACCAATGTACGCCAGATCAGCCAGCACGCACACAGCGAAATTGTTGGCATGTTACCCGAGGGTAACTGGATCTCAAGAGCCCCGTCTTTAAAAAGAAAAGCGGTATTGATCGCCAAAGTACAGGATGAAGCAGGCCATGGCCTTTATTTATATTCTTCTGCCGAAACATTGGGCACTTCACGCGACCAGATGGTGGAAGACCTGCTAAGTGGTAAAGCAAAATATTCTTCCATCTTTAATTACCCCACTTTAACATGGGCAGATATGGGAGCCATCGGGTGGCTGGTTGATGGCGCCGCCATTTTAAACCAGGTGATGTTATGCCGTACTTCCTACGGTCCCTATGCAAGAGCGATGGTACGTATTTGTAAAGAAGAAAGTTTTCACCAGCGCCAGGGATTTGAAAGCCTGCTGGTTTTAAGCAAAGGAACAAAAGCACAAAAAGATATGTGCCAGGATGCTATTAACCGCTGGTGGTGGCCGAGCCTTATGATGTTTGGGCCAAAGGATTCCGAATCTACCAACAGTGACCAGAGCATGAAATGGAAAATAAAACGAATGACAAATGATGAACTGCGCCAGAAATTCATTGACATGGCCGCAGAGCAGGTAAAGGTTTTGGGAATGACACTACCCGATGATAAACTGAACTGGAACGAAGAAAGAAAGCATTATGATTTTGGAGAAATAAACTGGGAGGAATTCTGGAACGTGGTAAAAGGAAATGGCCCCTGCAACAAACAGAGGCTTGAAGCAAGAAATAAAGCACATGATGAAGGCGCATGGGTAAGAGAAGCTGCATTAGCTTATGCAGCAAAAAAAGCTGATCGTAAAAAACAAGACGCCGCTTAAATAAATTTTTATGTCGTATAAAATTCGAAAATATTATTACGGAGACATTCCTGAAGAAAATGCAGGAAGTAGTGATTTTAAAAGCTCCCAGGTTCCCCCTTCAGGGGGCGGAGGGGGCTGGCCGCTTTGGGAGATCTTTATCCGAAGTAAACAAGGCCTCGATCATAAACACGTTGGCAGCCTTCATGCAACGGATGCTGCAATGGCTGTGGAAAATGCCAGGGACGTTTACACACGCCGGCAGGAAGGTATAAGTATCTGGGTTGTGGAAAGCAAATACATTCATGCCAGCAACCCCGATGAAGCCGAAGAATTGTATGAGCCGGCCAATGATAAAATATATCGCCATCCCACATTCTACGATCTTCCCGATGAAGTAGGTCATATGTAAGAGGACAAAAAGAATAAATCAACGTTAATGAACAGTTCGCTTTTTGATTATAACATACATCTCGCAGATAACGCACTGATCCTTGCGCAAAGGAATGCAGAATGGTGTGCGCATGGGCCTATTCTTGAACAGGACATTGCTATAACGAATATCTCCCTTGACCTTATAGGCCAGGCAAGGAATTTTTATCAATATGCTGCGTCATTAAAAGCTGATGGAAGCGATGAAGATACTTTGGCTTACCTGAGAGACGTGCGTGAATATAAGAACTGTTTACTGGTGGAGCAACCCAATGGCGACTGGGGGCAAACCATATTACGCCAGTTCTTTTTCAGCAGCTACCAATTTTTACTGTATGAACAATTACAGCAAAGCAAAGATGAGCAGCTAGCAGCCATTGCAGCAAAAGCTTTAAAAGAAGTAACCTATCACGTTCGCTGGAGCAGTGAATGGGTGATACGCCTGGGTGATGGAACAAAAGAAAGTCATGACAGGATGCTGAAGGCCATTAATGAAATATGGACCTATACAGGTGAACTGTTCATCACAGCCGGTTATGAAGAAGCTGCGGTAAAGGAAGGATATGCTGTTGATATGACATCATTAAAAAACAAATGGGAAGAAAGAATAAAAGAAATATTTACAGAAGCAACATTGCCGTTCCCTGCAACCACGTTCCAGCAATCAGGCGGAAAAACAGGAACACATTCTGAACACATGGGCTTTATTTTAGCTGACCTGCAATTCATGCAAAGGGCATATCCGGGCTGTGAATGGTAACCTTTAATTATGAACGATACTAAAGAACAAATACGGTCGACCCACTTCCCGGAGTTTTCCAAACAAGAGGTCTGGAAGATATTAGGACAGGTAACAGACCCCGAAGTGCCTGTTCTTACAGTTACCGATCTTGGCATCATCAGGGATGTAAAGATAAATGATGATGAAATTGAAGTGATCATCACACCCACTTATACCGGCTGCCCGGCGATGGATATGATCGCTGCAAATATTCGCATAGCACTTTTAATGAATGGTTTTAAGAAAGTAAAGATCACATCCGTTCTTTCACCGGCGTGGACAACAGATTGGATGAGCGAGACAGGAAAAGAAAAATTAAAAGCCTATGGTATTGCGCCACCTGCAGCGCTTAACAGGATAGAAAAATTATTGTTTGAAGAAGAATCAAAAATAATATGCCCGCAGTGTAATTCGGTTAACACTAAACTTATCAGCCAGTTTGGATCTACGGCCTGCAAGGCGCTATATCAATGCAATGACTGTAAAGAACCCTTTGATTATTTTAAATGTCATTAATTCCTGCTATCACTTTCTTATCCTGAATTTATATTTCCCTTTGATCTCTCCTTCACCTTTCTTATCCCATACCCTGAACTGCACCGTAAAATTTTCTACTCCCGGGTCGGCCTGTGTTATAACTGCAGAAAGACTTATAACACCTGCGTCATCGGCAGGCATGCCCGTCGCTTCATGATCAATAAAAATATCAGCGGCATCAACGAGTACCTTGCCTGCCGAAGTGGATATTCTTTCTGAAGCACCAATAAACGACTTCCCGTTTTCTTTTATCCAACCCGTATCTGTTTTTATGATCACATAGATCTTTTTGCCCACAGCAGTTACATTGTCTTCCATTAAATTCTTATTTGCGTCCAGCAGGTACACCTGGCTGACCTTTACAGCAGTTGCTTCCAGTTCAATATCATTTTTAATTACCGCACCGTTAAGGGGCATATTATCCGCGGAGGTTATGGTCTTCGATTTTAAAGGTTTGCTTTCACCAACAGAGCAATTGAAACTGCAACCTGCTAATAAGGCGCCAAGCATCATTAGGTAACATAATTTTACTGCGTTCATATCTTTTTGTTTTAGATCAGGATCGAAAATCGTTTGGTCTTTTGCAGCAACAAAATAAAAAATAGTTCAGGATATTTTACTTTCAATTGCTTAAATTTATGCCTATGGACCTATCCATTTATTTTGAAGAAGCTGCCCAGGTTTCGGCCGCCTTTATTATTGGTGCTATTATTGGTTTGGAAAGAGAATTCCGGAGCAAACCTGCAGGTTTCCGTACCATGATCCTGATCTGTGTTGGCTCCTGTTTATATACGATCCTCTCAAAAGAAATGGGCGGATCAGGCAGTACAGACCGGATCGCCAGCAATATCGTTACAGGAATTGGTTTTATTGGCGCCGGTGTTATTTTTAAAGAAGGCATAACCGTTAACGGGTTGACCACAGCTGCGCTCATTTGGGTAACTGCCGCATTGGGGATGGCTATCGGTTACCATAATTACACTTTGGCAATTGTTGTATCAGCAATGGTGGTAATAGCACTTTTTGTTTTGGAACCGGTGCAAAGATTTATAAACAGGTTTCACAAGGTTAAGGATTATAAGATACGGACAGTTGAACTGGGTAAGAATTTCCGGCAGGAGCTGGAAGATTTTTTCCGCTCACACAATCTTACTTTCCGTTGCATGAAGTTTGTAAAGGACAATAATGATGCTGTATATCTTTATCGTATCAGTTCACCCGACAGGAACTACGACCTGGTCAATGAGTTCTTACTAACCCATAAAGAAGTGAAGAGTTTTGATGTGTGATCTTAATGCCGTTAATATTTATTTACTATCATTAAAAAATCATTGATGTCTGCTGTATTATTCGAAATTAAAAATGGCGTTGCCTATATCACCCTTAACCGCCCGGATAAATTCAATTCCTTCAATAGGGAGATGGCGTTTCTACTTCAAAGCCACCTCGATGAGTGCGCTTCTGTACAAGATATACGTTGTGTATATATTACAGGCGCAGGCAAGGCTTTTTCTGCAGGACAGGATATTAGCGAGCTGGTAGGAGAAAAGAAGCTGGAGATAAAACAGATCCTTTCCGAACATTATAATCCCATCGTAAAAAAGATCAGGAACCTGCCAAAGCCTGTAGTGGCCGCTGTTAACGGCGTGGCTGCCGGTGCAGGCGCAAATATGGCTTTATGTTGTGATGTGGTTGTTGCAGCCAGGTCAGCGTCATTCTTGCAGGCATTCAGCAAGATCGGTTTGGTGCCTGATAGCGGCGGAACTTTCACTTTACCCCGCCTCATCGGCTGGCAAAAAGCAAGCGCATTGATGATGCTGGGCGATAAGGTTCCTGCACAGGAAGCAGAAAGAATAGGAATGATCTACAAGGTTTTTGATGACGCGGATTTTGAAACAGAAAGTAAAAAAATCGCCATCACGCTTTCGCAAATGCCAACAAAAGGGTTGGCTTATACTAAGCATATTTTAAACAGATCCTTCACCAATAACTGGGAAGAACAGTTAATGATCGAAGATAAATACCAGCAGAAATCCGCAGAAACACAGGATTATAAAGAAGGTATTGCTTCGTTCCTGGAGAAAAGACTCCCTGTCTTTAAAGGAGAATAGTAGTTGTTGAAAAATTGATAAGTTTATAGACTAGCTACCGTATAAAAACTCATATTCCATGCCCTACCAAAGTTTTGAAGAATTAGAAGTTTGGAAAAAATCAAGGCAACTTAAGAACGACATTTCCGCTCTTGTAAAAAATTTTCCGGCTGAAGAAAAATACCGGCTTACTGATCAATTGATCCGTAGTTCGAGATCTGTGAATACACAAATTGCAGAAGGACATGGAAGAAGGACCTACCCGGACAGATTGGGATTTTGTGTTATAGCCAGGGGCTCTTTAAGCGAAACCTTAAATCATCTTATTGATTCATTTGATTGTTCTATTATTAATCAGGAAGTTCTAAATGAATTCAGGAATAAATTAACTGAAGTAGAAAAGCTCCTAAATGGTTATATTACTTTCCTGGATAAAAAGAACAAGGAAAGTTAAACGAAGATCGCTTTCTGCTTTTTAACCTATCAACTTGCCAACTTGTTAACTTATTAACTATGAATGCTAATGAACTCGCCCAACAGGTAGTAACCCACATGATGGAGCATGATCTCTTCAGCCAGTGGCTGGGTATAGAAGTACTGGAAGTAAAAGAAGGCTATAGTAAGATAAAGATGACCGTACGTGAAGAGATGATCAATGGCTTTGGCATCGTACATGGCGGTATTGCTTTTTCCTTATCCGACAGTGCATTTGCATTTGCGTGTAATAACCGAAATGTATTATCGGTTGCGCTGGATACGGCCATTAATTTTTTAAAGCCCGTACATGTAGGTGATATATTGACCGCAGAAGCAAAAGAACTTCATAATGGAAGATCAACAGGCCTGTATCATATTACCATAAGCAATCAAAATGCGCATACCGTAGCTCTTTTCAAAGGAACCTGTTTTCGTACTGATAAAAAGCTGGTTAGTATATAAGGTAAATAAAGTATAAAAAGTACTTCTATGACAGCTATCAATTTTGGTTTTGAGGAACTAGATCTGTGGAAGAAAGTAAGGGATTTTAAGAATGAAATTCGAAAGCTGACACAAAAATTTCCGGGCGAAGAAAAATTCAGGCTAATAGATCAAATTACCAGGGCTCGCGTTCTATAAACGCCCTTATAACTGAAGGCCATGGAAGATTTACATACCCAGACCAGATACATTTTTGCATCCAGGCAAGAGGTTCTTTAACTGAAACAATAAATCATTTAATAGATGCATTCGACGAAGAATATATTTCAGAAGAAACATTGATGATTTTTAAGCAGAAAGGGAAAGAGATTGAGCGGTTGTTAAATGGGTACCTGATCTTTCTTCGCAAAAAAAAGAGATGATCAAAAAACAAATTCTTCTCAATCCTAATGCCCTTTATATACCCTTATTTACTTTTTATACTTCATTCATATGATCTACTCGTTCAACAAACACATCCCCGTTATCCAAGAATCCTCGTTAATTCATCCGCAAGCCGCTGTTACCGGCAATGTGATCATTGGAAAAAATGTTTACATAGGTCCCTGCGCCGCATTGCGGGGTGACTGGGGACAGATCATTATTGAAGACGGGTGTAATGTGCAGGAGAACTGTACCATTCACATGTTCCCGGGTATTACAGTCTTATTGAAAGAAGCCGCACATATCGGGCATGGGGCCATCATTCATGGCGCTACCATCGGCAGGAATTGTTTGATCGGGATGAATGCCGTGATCATGGATAATGTGCAGCTCGGTGATGAATGCATTGTTGGTGCTCTTACTTTTATCAGGGCCGATGATATTATTCCGGCAAGAAGCATGGTAGTTGGTAATCCTTCAAAAATTGTAAAGCAGGTAAGTGATGAGATGATGAACTGGAAAAGTGAAGGAACAAAACTCTACCAGCAGTTACCGGCAGATATGTATAAAGGGTGGACGGAATGTGAACCGCTCAGGCACATTCCGGAAAATATCTCAAAACTGCATCCTTCATTTAGAACATGGAATGAAACAAAGTAATAGCCGTTCTTTACTTTCGTTCATCTTTCCAGACCAGTTTTTCTTCGCTTCTTTTATCCTGGAAATCCGGAACCTTTCCATCTCCTTTTCCTGTATAGCCTCCGTCAGGATGACCTAACAATTCACATTTGCTGCTATAAAGATCACTGAACTGATCACAACAGATCGGTGGAACATAATAAACAAAGTTTCCATTATATGTATACCTGTATACACGACGCGGCGGATTTTGTTTGTCTTCCTCCTGGAACCGGGTGATCATTTTTTGAATACAATCCGGAATATCATCCCCTGTCATTGTCATTTTTTTTGAAGAACAGGAGCTTATTACCGCAATCACCGCAATAAGAAGTAGTTTTTTCATGAGTGCAATTTAAGGTTCTCTGCCTTAATGGTAAAAATTTACGGACATTTGCAGCAAATGGAGAAGTCAAATTTTGTAGACCAGATAAAGATATTTTGCCGGAGTGGACACGGAGGCGCCGGGAGCAAGCATTTTATGCGCAATAAATTAACCGCTATGGGAGGGCCTGATGGCGGGGATGGCGGCAGGGGCGCTCATATTATTTTAAAAGGAAATGCACAACTGTGGACCTTATTGCACCTTCGCTATTTTAAAAATGTACTTGCTGAGGATGGCGAGGCTGGCAGTAAAAATAATTCAAGCGGCAGAACGGGGAAGGATATCATCATTGAAGTGCCATTGGGTACTATTGCACGGGATGAGATAACCGGTGAGAAAGAAGTTGAGATACTGGAAGATGGCCAGGAAGCCATATTAATGAAAGGTGGTCGGGGTGGATTAGGTAACAGTAATTTTAAAACTGCTACCAACCAGGCGCCTGAATACGCACAACCAGGTGAAGAAGGCGTGGAGGGCTGGAAGGTACTGGAGCTAAAAGTATTGGCAGATGTGGGGCTGGTAGGATTTCCCAATGCAGGCAAATCAACTTTATTAAGCAGCATTACCGCTGCAAAGCCAAAGATCGCAGATTATGCTTTTACTACCCTGGTGCCGCAACTGGGTATGGTAGAATACCGGGATGCAAAAAGTTTTTGTATTGCCGACCTGCCTGGTATCATAGAAGGCGCTGCCGAAGGTAAAGGGTTGGGACATCGTTTTTTGAGACATATTGAACGCAATTCCATACTGCTTTTTTTAATTCCTGCCGATAGCAAAGACCACAAAAAAGAATTTAAGATTCTGCACAACGAACTTGAGCAATACAATCCCGAAATGCTGCAAAAGGATTTTGTCATTGCCGTAAGCAAATCAGATATGCTGGATGACGAATTGAAGACAGCTATTGAGAAAGAGCTGCCAAAAAAAATTCCACATGTTTTTATCTCATCGGTTACCGGCCAGGGATTGCCGGAACTAAAGGACCTATTATGGAAAACATTGAATGCTGCACCTAAAACTGCTTAACAATACTCAAGTAATGTGAATAAAAATACCCAAAAGACGGTATTGGAATGAATGCCATTTATTCATTACTTGCGAAATAAAACCACAAAACCACAAATATGAAAAAAGTAATTTTATTTGCCCTGTTATTTTTAGCTGCCGCAATTGTATCAGAGGCGCAACCTAGGATCCCCCTTAAAAAAGTGTCCGAACTGCAAATGCGGGCAAAAATTGACGATGAAGAGAAAATGGCGGGTACAAGAGGTGCGAGTATCATCTGGCACCCGGTACAAAAAAAGTATTATGCCTCCTTTGCCGGCAATACGGGCTACCCCATGGGGGTTTTTGATGATAAAGGTAACCGTCTTAGTAGCGATGATCAAACAACCATGATCGATACCCGCGGGCTTTGGTATAACCCTGCTGCTAAATCAGTCTCCGGCAACGGCTTTAGCGAAACAGGATGGTTTACTTATACGCTCGACAATTCAGGAATGCCTACTGACCTGAATGTTTTAATAGAAGGAATGAACCAGCCTGATGCGCAATCAGTAGGTACTTATAACACAGCAAATAAACGCGTGTTATTTTTAAAAGGTGGCAGGATATTCATGTATGACAATGATGGCATAGCTCAGGACAGCAGCACTGCTATTCACTGGGGTCGTAGAAAAATAGACGGTGCAAGCGAAGATGAGGACCTGAGCTATGCTCCTGAAGACTATAATTACACTACTGTGGTATACACCGGGGCAAAAGGCCAGGAATTGGGAGTTCTCAACATCACCAATAAACAGGTAGAGTTATATGATATCTCAACCGGGTTCCTGACCAAAATTCTAACCCTGCCTGAAACTGCCAAAACAGAAGCAGCCTTCAATTTTGGGTATGCAAATGGTATTTATTGGTTGTTCAATATAGAGTTAAGAAAATGGATCGGGTATAAATAATTTATTTTCATGCGTGCCGGCCCCTGCTTATGCGGGGGCTTTTTGTTTCTATGCCTTGGCTATCTTTATAGAAAAATACTTGTCCTCAATTTTTAAATACATCAGGAGTTTTTATCAACAGGCATTCAATATTTATTATTTCCTGTTGATCCTTTTGCTTATCGGAACATGTATCTATTTGAATTACGGGCACCAGCTGGAGACCCGCTATGTAGCCGGCGGACAAACAAAGCTCAGCGATTTTTTTGGCTATTACTTGCTTTACTTTATTCCATTCGCCCTGGCATTTTTTCTTCAACCATTATTTTATAAAGACCGTACTTATTATAAGAACCATTGGTTTTGGATAATTCTTATCCTGGCACCGGCTTTTTTTTCCTTCCGCGTAAATTTTGATCTCCACCAGCTACTTATTAAAAAAATATGGCGTGGCGATGAACAGGTATTTTGGATACAAAGTTTAAACTGGGTGGCCAGGGTCTTTGTTGTGCTGGTACCTGTTTTTATGCTCTGGTGGATAAAAGACAGGAAGAACCAACCTTTTTATGGGACCAGGGCTATGAACAATATAAGGCCTTACCTGCTCATGCTTTTGGTGATGGTGCCATTGATCGCACTCGCAAGCACACAAAATGATTTTTTACAAATGTATCCGAAAGCAAAATTTTTAACCCAATTAGACCTATCTTCAAAAAAGTTACATTATTTCTTTTACGAACTATGCTATGGATTTGATTTTATCAGCATAGAATTTTTCTTTCGTGGGTTCCTGGTCTTAGCATTATTAAAAATATGCGGCCCGCAGTGCATCATACCGGCTGCCTGTTTTTATTGTACCATCCATTTTGGAAAACCATTGGGGGAAGCTATCAGTAGTTTTTGGGGAGGTTTATTACTGGGTATCATAAGCTATAATACAAAGAGTATATGGGGTGGCTTAATTGTCCATCTTGGTATAGCTTGGCTGATGGAGATCGGTGGCTGGCTGGCATTATTTTTTAGAGACAATTAGGCCTTTTATTTTCAGGCAACGTGGATCATTGAAAATGAATCTTTAACTGGTTATACGCTGTAAAAACAACACTACAGCAGCAGGGAGTTTTACTATTGCTGCTGTAGAAATTCATTTTTAACTTTAGGTCACTCAATATGAAAACAGTATTCGAAATATCGTTACTTTTTATTTTGAGCACAACGCTTTGTTCATGCCCGTATTCCTCTGCCTATTACTTAGATGAATCCCCCACAATTTATGTTGAGGACGCTTTACTTGGCAAGTGGGCAACCTTTATAAAAAAACCGGGCAGTTCCAGGGAAGAACCGGTAAAACTCATCTTTAGTAAAAGAACGGATACAGAATACAATATTACTTTTACCGGCTACCTGGAAGACCTCCGGCCCTTTGGGCTCATTTCCGCAGATTCTATATCAGGCACCGCATTCATGTCAACCGTTGGAGGTTACCAATTCCTAAATATCAGCATTAATTCAAGGGTTTATATTGCGCAATTGAAATTAAAGGAAGACAAACTCTCCCTGCTTCCGCTGTTGGAGCATTTTACTTCCAAAATGATCCGTAACAGCACCGCACTCAGGAATTCGGTAGAAGTTCATTACAAAACACGCGTTCATCCCATGCTTGACGACGATTTTTGTTTACGTGACATGGTAAAGGTCAACTGATGATCATCCCGGTCTGTATTTTCATTCTCTTTTTTAGTTGCAAACGAAACAGTTGCAAATCATACACTATTTTGTAAATTGCCTTCCCTAAACGATCGATTGCATGCTAAGAAGTAAAATTGCCGGCATTGGGAAGTATGTTCCTGAGAACGTGGTTACCAATGAAGACCTGAAGAAATATATGGACACATCTGATGAATGGATACAGGAGCGTACCGGTATAAAAGAGCGGCGCTATGCAGATCGTCTTGGCGAAACCACCACTACAATGGGTGTGAAAGCAGCTAAAATTGCGATAGAAAGAGCAGGCATTACAGCACAGGATGTTGATTTCATCGTATTTGCCACCCTTAGCCCGGATTATTATTTCCCGGGGTGCGGTGTTTTATTACAACGTGCATTAAAGATGAAAGAGATCGGGGCATTAGATATCCGTAATCAATGCAGCGGGTTTGTATATGCTTTATCCGTAGCTGATCAGTTCATTAAAACAGGCATGTATAAAAATATTTTAGTGGTGGGTAGCGAAAAGCATTCTTTCGGTTTAGACTTTAGTACCCGCGGAAGAAATGTAAGCGTGATATTTGGCGATGGTGCCGGCGCTGTGCTATTACAACCCTCTGAAAAAGAAAACCAGGGGATCTTAAGTACGCATTTACATAGCGATGGAGAAAGCGCAGAGATACTTGCCATGTACAATCCCGGTACACATGCAAATCACTGGGTGTCGCAACCTGTAGCAAGTTTTGATAAAGCAGAGATGGGAGAATTGTTCATGAGTCATGCCATGATCGATGAAGCACAAAACTTTCCCTTCATGGATGGTCCTGCTGTTTTTAAAAAAGCCGTTGTTAAAATGCCCGAAGCCATTGAAGAAGCATTACTGGTCAATGGCCTTACCGCGGCTGATATTAATATGCTTATCCCACACCAGGCCAACCTGCGTATCGCACAATTCATCCAGCATAAATTAAAACTCAAGGACGACCAGGTTCATAATAATATTCATAAATTCGGCAACACAACCGCAGCTTCCATCCCCATTGCATTGTGTGAGGCCTGGGAAGAAGGAAAGATAAAAGATGGCGACCTTGTTTGTCTTGCGGCATTCGGCAGCGGATTTACATGGGCAAGTGCTTTGATACGATGGTAAAGAATTGTGAATGTTTTATATTTCTGAAATGTGGAAACTATATTTGCGGGCATCTTTAAAATAAATATTTATGAAGGCTGTTATCATGATATTACTTGCTTTCTCCGCTTCAACACAGGTGAATGCCCAGGATACCGTCTTTGTTTACATCGACAATGAAAAAGCCGCCCAGGCCATCACGGACCCCCTGATAACAGATGTCAATTTGGAACTTAAGAAAGTGCTTCATAAAAGATCCAAATCTTTTATCGTGCAGATCTATGGCGAACATATAAAAGGTGGGGTGTACAGGAGAGATCTCGAAATAGCAGGAGATACCAGTATTATCATGACCGAAACCAGCAACACGCCGGGTTTGTTTGACATTTCTCAATCAGATACAAAAAAAAGATTGCTGACCGGTAAGCCACTTAAGTTATACCTGCTCCTCAATCCCGCCAACCCACAAATGGCGCTACCCTCCAGGAGAGTTTATTTAGGTACCTTAGTGATGAAGTGACCCCTTATGACCAGAAAACTCATTTATTTCATTAATCCTGTTTCGGGAACAAGGGGCAAGTCATTATTGGCCGAAGTGATCAAAAAGAAAACAGCTGAAAAGAATATTCCTTTTGAGATAATGGATACGAATGCGGAAGCCAATTATTTTTTTTTAAAAGAAAAGATCGCAACAGAAAAGATCACCGACATTATAGTTTGTGGCGGTGATGGCACGGTAAATCAAATAGCCAATGCATTACAGGGAGTAGCAATAAACATTGGCATCATACCCATGGGCAGCGGAAACGGGCTGGCGCTTGCAGCAAAGATCCCCAAAGAGATGGGTAAGGCTTTGGAAGTTATCTTTTCCGGCAACACTGGGTATATCGACAGTTTCTATATCAATAAGAAATTCAGCTGTATGCTTTCGGGGCTTGGTTTTGATGCGCAGGTGGCACATGATTTTGCCAAACAAAAAAAACGCGGACTGGCCACCTACGTAAAACGGTCCGTTAAAAATTTCTTTAGCGCCAGGTCCTACCCCTTTGAATTGATACTTGATGGTAAATCATTTAACACCAATGCTTTTTTTATCAGCGTTGCCAACAGCAACCAGTTTGGAAATAATTTTACCATAGCGCCCCAGGCCAGCCTGAATGATGGCTTACTGGATATCGTTGTGGTGAATGAAATGAGTAAGATGCGCACGATCTGGACAATATTAAAACAGGTATACAAAGGACAGGTACGTCTTTATGAAGACAGGAAATACCATCGCAATGACATTCTTTATTTTCAAACAAAGAAGCTGACGATAAAGAACCCGCAACTCGCGCCGCTACATATTGATGGCGACCCTGCTGAAACACATGCTGTATTCGAGATCGGGATCATCGAACGTGCATTTAAGTTACTGATGCCCTGATCATTTCAACAATTCCTTTACCTTCTTCATGGATGCCTGGTTATACTCATTTTTAAAAGAGGTCTTCACATCTCTTTTTTCTCTTGCCGTAAGGTGAAAATTAAGTGCCGCCCCTTTCTGTTCTTCCTCCGGCACATACATAAATGCGATGCGGTGCAAAGCAGAATCCGTGGCCGCGTGCATATAACTATACTGGTCGTTTTCCGAAAAATCCTGCAGCTTGAACCAGTTATGCTGCAGCATCGTGGCCGGTTTAATAATGATATCCGTAACCGATCCCGCTTCAAATGGCTGCTGCCAGTTATCCTGTGTACGGTCACGGATCTGTATGATGAGCACGCCACCCGTATTTGCTTTCATCCATTCCCTGAAATGATCGATGAAGCGAAGTGTTGTTTCCTGGCCAAAGTTATCCCGCCAGCCGGCATCCATTACGTCAATGACGGGATTGCTGGGCAGCCATACATTTGGCAGAACATAAGGAAAGGTTGCATTCATTCTTAAAGCAGTAAGCAGGCGTATATTCAATGGATCCTGTTTAACGAACATCGCTGCAAAATCAACAGCATCAGGACTGGCAGCAGGATCATTTGCATATAAAAATGGCTTCATCATGAAACTGATCGGTTGTGTGCTTATCATCATCCTTCTGCCATCGCGTGATATGGTGGAATTGAAGATCATTAACGGAATACTGGCTGCCTTTTCTTCAACGCTGTAATCTTTCAATTGCCTGTTAAGGACTCCCCTGCTGTTCTTACCCAGCTTCTGTTCAAATGCATAACCCCTGTCTTTTACATATTTGAAGTCGCCTACGGAGAATTTTTGCGCCGGTGAAAAAATATCCCTTGCTATCATTGATGAGAAGACCGGGTTTAACAGATCCTCGGCAATATTATCGGAATAGGCTTTGTCATAAAGGTTAACCGCTTGCCCTTTTTGCTTTTGATTGTATAACTCACGGTAATAAGTGGCAGCAAGCATTCCTCCGCTTGCACCGCTGATCAACATGGTATGCTGCAAAAGCTTCCCGGTAGTGGCACTGTCTAATTGCTGCAGGGTATTCATTACAAAAGTACCGCTGCGTAATCCCCCGCCGCTTACATTAATAAAGACCATTACCGGCTTCTCTCCTTTTTGCTTTTTCTTCCAGTTCTCCAGGATCGTGATCATATTTGCTTTATCGGCGGCAATATTTGCAGGCAGGCACAATTGCTGCAGTGCCTGTTTATTATAATCGGGTCGTTCCTGCTCATTTTTATAGTTGAGGCCATAGGCTTTATTCCGGGTGTCAATTATTTCATTTTGATAAAGTATGTCTATGGAAAAGATGAGGAGTATAAAAAAAGGCAGGCTCCAGCTTTGTAAAAAATAAGTAAGGGCGCCGATCACCGCCATCAGCGCAGCAAAGAAAATAAGTATACTGGCAGCGGCAGGTACTTCAAAAATGGCGTCATCCATAAAAAATCCCACCACTATTAAAAAA